>Ga0209476_10003070_pt1 | contig 11119 bp, 9 predicted proteins | sample KloWWTrecipitate_FD_187179 | JGI IMG/M metagenome (GOLD analysis project Ga0209476, IMG submission 187179) | Active sludge microbial communities from Klosterneuburg, Austria, studying microevolution and ecology of nitrifiers - Klosterneuburg... | ecosystem: Engineered > WWTP > Aerobic digester >...
CGAAGCGCGCCGCCGGTGTGGCGCTGGAGCGCAGGTCCGCGCCCCCGCGGGGGCGGCCGTCGGCATGGCGCGACACCGCACGGTCGCGGCTCCACAACGGGTCCTGCTCGAAGACCGTGGCCGCGAACAGCAGCGATCCGCGCGACCAGGTGTTGCCCGCGAGCAGGCTGGTGCTGCGCGTGGCGCGGTCGCCGCGCTGCGTGCTGCCGTACTGCGTGCCGAGCTGCACGCCGTCATAGCCGCTCTTCATGATGATGTTCACCACGCCCGCGATGGCATCCGAGCCGTACACCGCCGAGGCGCCTTCCTTCAATATCTCGATGCGCTCCACCGCGGCGGGGGCCAGCGTGTTGAGGTCGAAGGCGTCCCCGGCCAGGCCGCCGGCGCTGGAGCGCCGGCCGTTGACCAGCACCAGCGTGTTGCCCGCGGGCAGCCCGCGCAGCGTCACGGTCGCGGTGCCGTCGCCGCCGTTGCTGACCGCGGTGCTGGTCTGGTTGCCGATCACCGCGGGCATGAAGCGCAGCAGGTCGCCGAGGCTCTGCGCGCCGCTCGCCTCGATCTCCGGGGCGCCCAGCACGTGCACGGGCCCCGAGCCGAGGTAGTTCGCCTGCTTGATGTGCGAGCCGGTGCGCAGCTGTTCGCGCACGATGATCTGTTCGATCACGCGGGCGTCCACGTAACGCTCCGCCTCCGTGCCGGGTTGCGCAGCCGCGGGCGCGCAATCCGCCGCGCTGTTGCAGGGCGGTCCGATCGAGACCACGTTGTCACCGAGGTAGGCCGGCACCAGGCCGCTGCCCTCGAGCAGCCGCTCCAGCGCCTGGCGCGGGCTGAGCGTGCCGGTGATCGCGACGGTGGGGTTGCTCGGCACGTTGGCGGTCGCGAACACCAGCGACAGCTGCGCCTGGCGGGCCAGTTCGATCAGCGCCGCGGGCAGGGTGCTCGCCGGGACGGCGAACTGCACGCGGGCCTCGGTGTCGGCCAGGACGGCCGTGGCCAGGGAAATGCCCAGCAACAGGCCCAGCGCGCGCCGTCGCGGGCCACGTCGTGCAGGCTGGTGATGAGAACCGCTCCCCGGCATCTGTTTCCGTCGCCAACGCAATATCCGCCCGGAATGGGGGATGCCGCCAGTGGCCGAACGATAACAAAACAGGCCGGGGATGGCGCGTCGGATTGCCGGGCTCTCAGTCCGTGCGGCGGGAGATCAGCAGCGGACCCTGTTCGGGGCCGGTCACGGCGAGGCCCAGGCTCTGTTCCAGCGCCGCGAGGGTGAGCCGGGGCTCGGCGGTACTGAACACGCCGGAGACGCGGATCGTGCCGGCCGCGGGATCGGCGAGGCGCAGGGCGGGCTCCATGTAGCGCTGCAGTTCGCCGATCACCTCGGCGAGCGGGACGTCCTCGAACACGAACCGGCGCTGCTGCCAGGCGAGCGCCTTGTCCGCGTCGACCCGGCTGATCTCGGCGAGGTTGTCCTGGCGGTCGTAGCGCACGGCATCGCCGGCGCCGAGCTCGCGCGAGGCGCCGGCGCCGACGCGCGTCGCGAAGCGCACGCGCCCGTGGGTCACCACCACGGACATGCCCCCGCTGTCGCAGGTGGCGCCGAAGGCGGTGCCCAGCACCGTGACGCTGGCCTCGCCGCATACCGCGCTGAAGGGTCGCGCGGCATCGGGTGCCACGCTGAAGAAGACCTCGCCGTGATCCATGGTCGCGGTACGCGTCTCGTCGCGCAGCGCCACGCTGAGCGCGGTGTCGGTGTTCAGCGTGATCTCGCTGCCGTCGGCGAGCCGCAGCTGCTGGAATCCGCCCACCGGGGTGCGCAGTTCCAGCGCCGGCGGCTCGGCACCGCGCGGCAGGACCAGCAGCGCCGCCACCGCGGCCGCGGCGGCAAGGCCGAGCGGCAGCTGCCAGCGCCGCGCGCGCGCGGTGCGGGGGATCTCGATCGGCAGCGCGCGCAGCACGCCGAGATCCGACCACAGCTCCAGCATGCGGTCGAAGGCGGCCGCGTTGCCGGCATCCTCGCTCAGCCAGCAGGCGAACCGCGCGCGGTCCCCGGCGCTGACGTCGTCCGCGCGCAGGCGCGCGATCCAGGCGGCGGCCTGGTCGAGCGCTTGGTGCTGTGCTGGCGTCGTGCGGGTCACTGCGGTTTTCCACTCCGGATCCTGCCGGATCATCGCGTGCGTACGTGTCTTGTGCTTCTTCTCACAGCCTAAGACGAACGAAAGCCGAAATACCTCCGCCATTCGGGGGAAGAAATTCGCACATTCGTCGGGGGTGCCATGCGGGCCAGTGCCGGCACCGGTACCGGCAGGCTCAGGGGATCAGGTGTTCGCGGCAGTGCTTGAGCGCTTCGAGGATGTATTTCTCCACGCTGCTGACCGACACCCCCATGTCCCGGGCGATCTCGGCGTAGGACAGTCCGCGCACGCGGTGCAGCATCAGCGCCTGGCGGCAGCGCAGCGGCAGGTCCTCGATGGCGCGGTAGATCAGCCCGAGCTGCTGGCGTGCAGCCACCAGCTCTTCCGGCGTGCCCGGATCCTGCTGCGCGGTGTCGTCCTGCAGCCGAGCGCCCTCTTCCTCCAGGTAGCGCGCGTGCAGCTTGCGCCGGCGCAGCTGGTCGATGGCCATGTTCGAGGCGACCTGGAACAGATAGGCGCGGGCGTTCTCGAGGTCGTCGGCATGCTCGAGCCGGTGCAGGCGCATGAAGGCGTCCTGGGCGATTTCCTGGGCGTCGTCGATGCTGCCCAGCTTGCGGCTCAGGAAGCGCACCAATGCGCTGCGTTGGCTGCTGATCAGCGTCTCCAGCAGCTCGCCGGGGCGTTTGGCCATGATGTCCCTGGTGTCGATGGTCCTGCTCTCCTCCGGGCTGTCGGGTGGGGGCATCGCGCAAGCGGAGCGAGGCCGCGAACTCCTGACTGCCGGCACGGTGGCGCTTCTGTCGGGCGTTTACATGGTCCGTGGGTAGCGGGTGACCGGTTCTGCGCCGGTCTGACCTGAGGTTAGCACAGCACTCCCCGCTCTCCGGGAGGATTTGTACCGCATAAACGCGCCGCATCCCCCGAACGGGGTATACCGCCGCGCCGTCCCGGGCGGATCAGGAGAGCAGGTGGCAGGCGGCCAGTCGTCCCTCGGCAACGGGGCGCAACTGCGGCGCCTCGCCGTGGCAGCGCCCGGTGGCGAGCGGGCAGCGCGTCGCGAAGCCGCAGCCCGGTACGGCGTCGAGCGGCGAGGGCGGCTCGCCGCTGGCCGGCACGTGCGCGCGGGCCCGTGCGGCGCGCGGATCGGGTTCCGGGTTCGCGGCCACCAGCAGTTGCGTGTAGGGGTGCAGCGGCGCGGACCAGAGCGCATCCGCGGGGCCTTCCTCGACCAGCCGGCCGAGGTACATCACCGCGATGCGCTGCGAGAGGTGGCGCACCATCGCGAGGTCGTGCGCGATGAACAGCAGCGTGAGCCCCAGGCTCGCGCGCAGCTCCTCCAGCAGGTTCACGATCTGTGCCTGCACCGAGACGTCCAGCGCCGAGATCGGCTCGTCGCAGACCACGAACTCCGGCCCGGGGATCAGCGCGCGCGCGATGCCGATGCGCTGGCGCTGGCCACCGGAGAATTCGTGGGGATAGCGGCCCATGTGGCCGGCGGTGAGCCCGACGCGCTCCAGCCAGTGCGCCGCGAGCTCGCGGTGCTCGCGCCGCGCGCCGCCGTCCTGCAGGCGCAACGGTTCGCACAGGATCTCTCCCACCGTCATGCGCGGGTTCAGCGAGGCGTAGGGATCCTGGAAGATCATCTGGATCGCGCGTGCCTGGCGGCGGAAATCGGCGGGGCGGTGGCGCCGCGGCAGCGGCCGGCCGGCGTAGAGTATCTCGCCGGCGCTGGGCGCGAGCAGTCCCACCAGCGTCTTGCCCAGCGTGGACTTGCCCGAGCCGCTCTCCCCGACCAGCCCGGTAACGGTGTCGCGCGCGATCGTGAGCGAGACGCCGTCGACCGCGCGCACGGTCTGGCCGCGCGCGGTGCGAAAATGCGTGTGCAGCGCGCGGATATCGAGCAGCGGCGTCATCGTGCGCTCCCGTCCGCGGCCGCGCGGTGGTGCAGCCAGCAGCGCGCGCCGTGACCGGCAGCGAGCGCGAACCCGGGCGGCTCGAGCCGGTCGCAGATCCGCATCGCGCGCGGGCAGCGCGCGGCGTAGGCGCAGCCCGGCGGGGGCGCGCGCAGGTCGGGCGGGCTGCCCGCGATCGGTTGCAGCGGCTGCCCGCGCGCGCGCGCCGCGCCGGGCAGCGCCTGCAGCAGCCCGGCGGTGTAGGGGTGGGCATGGCGGTAAAAGATCTCGTCCACCGGCCCGTGCTCCACCACCTGCCCGGCGTACATCACGGCCACGTCGTCGGCCATGCGCGCGACCACGCCGAGATCGTGCGTGACCAGCACGATGGCCATGCCGTCCTCGCGCTGGATCTCCTGCATCAGGCCGAGCACCTGGTCCTGCACCGTGACGTCCAGCGCCGTGGTCGGCTCGTCGGCGATCAGCAGCGCCGGCCTGCAGGCGAGCGCGATCGCGATCATCACGCGCTGCAGCATGCCGCCCGAAAACTCGAAGGGGTACTGGCGCGCGCGCTCGCGCGCCGCCGGGATGCGCGTGCGCTCGAGCAGCTCCACGGCACGCGCGAGCGCCGCGCGGCGGCTCATGCCGCGGTGCGCCACCAGCGGCTCGGCGATCTGCTCGCCCACGCGCATCAGCGGGTTCAGCGCGCTCATCGGATCCTGGAAGATCATGCCGACCGTCGCACCGCGCAGGCGATCGAGCTCGCGCGCCGGCAGCCCGAGCAGCTCGCGCCCGAGCAGCCGCGCCGAGCCGCCCGTGATGCGCCCGGGCGGTGTGTCGATCAGCCCCATCACGGCCTGCAGCGTCACCGACTTGCCGCAGCCGGACTCGCCCACCACGGCGAGCGTGCGCCCCGCAGCGACCGCGTAGCTCGCGCCGCGCACCGCGCGCACCGTGCCCGCGCGCGTGGCGAACTCCACCTCCAGTCCGTCGACCGCCAGCACCGGCACCGCCTCCGCGCTCATGCCGGCTCCGCGCGCGTGTCGAGCGCGTCGCGCAGCCCGTCGCCGAGCAGGTTGAAGGCCAGCACCGTGATGCTGATGAACGCGGCCGGTACCGCCAGCTCGTGCGGATGCGCCAGCATGCTGCGGATGCCGTCGTTGCACAGCGAACCCCAGGACGGTGTCGGCGGCGCGACGCCGAGCCCGATGAACGACAGGAATGCCTCGGTGAAGATCGCGCTCGGGATCGCGAACGACAGCGCCACCAGCAGCACGCCCAGCACGTTCGGCACCATGTGGCGCAGGACCAGGTACGGAGTGCCGGCGCCCATCAGGCGCGCCGCCTGCACGTAGGGCTCGTCGCGGATCGCCATCACCTGCCCGCGCACCAGCCGCGCCGAGGCGGGCCAGCCGAGCAGCACCATCGCCAGCAGCATCGGCATCACGCCGCTCTCGCCGGGGCGGATGCCGAAGGCCACCTTGAACAGGATCATGAACAGCAGGAAGGGCAGCGCAACCACGAAGTCCGCCAGCCGCATCATCGCGTTGTCGATGCGCCCGCCGAGGTAGCCCGCCAGCCCGCCGTAGAGCAGGCCGGCCAGCACGAACAGCAGCGGCGCCGCGATGCCGATGAACAGCGAGGTGCGGGCGCCGTGGATGATGCGCGCGAGGATGTCGCGCCCGAGGTAATCGGTGCCGAGCGGGTGCGCGGGCAACCGCAGCTCGCCGCCGATGCGTTCGTGGCCGGCGTTGGCCGCCAGCAGCCCGCGCCGCAGCGCCGCCGACCACGCGATGGCTTGCCGCGGTTCGACGCGCAGCGTGATCGCCGCGCCGGCCTCGAGCCCCGCGCGCAGCGGTACCACCGAGTAATGGTAGTTGCGCGCTTCCAGCCCGAGCCGGTCCTCGAAGGCCGGAGTCACGACCTCGCCGAGCGGCACGCCGAGGTCCTCGCGGTCGTGCGGCGCGAGCTCGTGGCGATACACCGCGTAGGCATCGGCCCCCGCGACAGGATGCCAGGCCAGGCGCACCGCCGCGGTGTGCGGCGTGCCGCAGACCGTGAGGCCGGCCGGCGTCTCGGGTGCGCACGGCACCGCCACCGGTCCCGGGTCCGCGACCAGCAGCGCGGCGCGTCCAGGGCCCGGCGGCCGCGAGGCCTCGTCGAGACGCTGTAGCGCGGGGTCAACGCGCCACAGCCACGGCCCGGCCAGAGCGCCGATGATCAGCGTCGCGATCACGGCGAGCGAGAGCATCGCACGGCGGTCGGCGCGCAGCCGCGCCCAGACGTGCTCGCGGTACGACGGCGACGGCGTCGCGGCGAGGGGTTGCGCCACGCCGGCGGCGAGCGGCAGGAAATCCCCCGGCAGCGGGACGTGGCTGCTCATCGCGCGCGGCTCCGGGTCGGGTGCATCAGCGCGCCTGCGCCATGCGGATGCGCGGGTCCACCAGCCCGTAGGCAATGTCCACGAGGATCACCATGAACACCAGGAAGGCGCCATAGAACACCGTGGTGCCCATGATCACGGTGTAGTCGAGCTGCTGCACGGCCTGCACGAAGTAGCGCCCGAGGCCGGGGATCGCGAACACCAGTTCCACCACGAAACCGCCGGTGGCGATGGTCGCTATCGCGGGGCCCAGCACCGTGATCACCGGCAGGATGGCGTTGGGCAGCTGGTGGCGCAGCAGGATGCGCGCCGGCGAGAGGCCCTTGGCACGCGCGGTGCGCACGTAGGCGGCGCCGCGCACCTCGAGCATCGAGGTGCGCATCAGCCGCGTCAGGAAGGCCATGGTGCCGAGGCCCAGCACCAGCGCGGGCACCAGCATGTGCGCGGGTCCGCCCCATCCGGCCACCGGCAGCAGCGACACGCCGGCCCAGGCGTTCAGGCGCAGCACCCCGAGCTGCGCCAGCGCGGCGAGCACGAAACCCGGCACCGAGATGCTCAGCACCACCAGGAACATCACGAGCGCGTCGGGCCAGCGCCCCGCGGTGCGTGCCGTGATCACGCCCCAGAACACCCCGCCCAGCGCGGCGAAGCCGATGGCCAGCACGCCCAGCAACGCCGAGACCGGGAAGTGCTCGCGGATGATGTCGTTGACCTCGCGGTTCTGCTGCGTGAACGAGACGCCGAAATCGCCGCGCGCCATGTTGCCGAGGTAGCGCAGGTACTGCAGCGCCAGCGGCTGGTCGAGGCTGTAGCGCGCCTCGAGGTTGCGGCGGATCTCGGGCGACACGGCGCGCGCATCGAGCAGCGGATCGCCGGGCACGGCGTGCATGCCGGCGAAGGTCGCGGTCGCGATGAACCAGACGGTGAGCAGCCCGTAGCAGAGGCGTCCGAGGATGAAGCGCAGCATCGGCCATTGATAGCGGCATTGCCCGCGGCTGTAAAGCAAGGCACGGCGCGGTGATAATGGCCGCGCCAGTCCGGCCGCCGGTTGCGGGGTGTTCCCATGAAGCATCTGATCATCGTCCGTCACGCCAAGTCGAGCTGGGCCGATCCGGGCCAGCGCGATTTCGACCGCCCGCTGAACGGGCGCGGCGAGCGCAACGCCCCCGAGATGGCCGGGCGCCTGAAGGCGCGCGGGCTGCGCCCGCAGCTGATCGTCGCGAGCGGGGCGCGCCGCGCGCACGCCACCGCGAAGCTGATGGCCGAGGTCTTCGGTTATGCGAAGGCGGACATCGAAATCGTCGACGCGCTGTACGAGGCCAGCCCGCGCGTGTGGCTGGAGCAGATCGGCGCGCTGCCCGCCGGCCTCGACACGGTGATGATGGTCGGGCACAACCCCGAGATCACCGCGCTGGTCGCGCAACTGTGTCCACAGGCGCGTATCGACAACGTGCCCACCTGCGGCGTGCTGTGCCTGGACTACGAGGCCGGCGACTGGGCCGGCATCGCCCGTGCAAAGCCCGTGAGCTGGGAATTCGATTACCCGAAGAAGCCCTGAGCTCTGCTACCATCAATGCCCCAGCGCAACCAGGCCAGCCCATGTTGCACCCAGTCCTCGAACGCGAACGTCGCACCGTCGCCGCGTATCTCAGCGCCGGCGCCCACCGGTTGCAGTCCCTGTTGCCGCGGGTCGAGCACGACGCCGACATCGAGGCGCTGCACCAGTTTCGCGTCGAGCTGCGACGCATCCGCACGGGGCTCATGGCCCAGCGCGGAGCGCTGCCGCTGGCCGATGCCGCGGAGCTGGTCGCGGAGTGTCGCTGGCTCGCGGGCCGCGGCAGCGGGCTGCGCGATCTCGACGTCTTCCAGCACCGGCTGACGGAGTATCTGGAGCCGGACATGGGGGCGGATACACAGCCGTTGCGTCGCCTGCGTGCCGACCTGGGGCGACTGCGCAGCAGCGCGCGGCGCCAGCTGCTGGGCTCGCTGCGCAGTCGTCGCGCCCATGCGCTGGTCACGCGACTGCAGGCGCTCGGCGAGCTGCCGGCGGCCGCACCCGGATGGCCCGGCCTGCCCACGGCCGGGGCGGCGCTGTGGCGCAGCTACCGTCGCGTGCGCAGGCTCGGCAAGGCCATCGACGCGACGTCGCCCCCCGAGCACCTGCATGAGCTGCGCAAGCGCTGCAAGCGCCTGCGCTACCAGCTGGAAATGTATGCGGGTGCCTTCGACGAGGCCGAGCTGCCCGACATGGTGCGGCGCCTGCGCAAGCTGCAGAACGTGCTCGGCGACTACCAGGACTTCCACACGCACGCCGCGCTGCTGTGCGAGCTGCGCGCCCGCGCGGTGGATTCCGGCGCACCGGATGCCGCGTATCTCGCGCTGATCGAGCGCCTCCTCGTGGCGCTGGACGAACGCTCCGCGGCGGCGCGGGCGCGTTTCGCCGCCCGCTTCGCGCAGTTCAACGACCGCAAGCACCACCAGCGCCGGCGCCGGCTGTTCGCGCCGGACCCGCGGCTGGCGCGACCGATGATCGGCAGCGGCGGCTACTGCCACGCCCGGGTGTCCGGCGAGCGCATCGGCCTGCCCGTGGGCAAGGTGGTGTGCGTCGGGCGCAACTACGCCGCGCACGCCGCCGAGCTCGGCAATGCGGTGCCCGAGGTGCCGTTGCTGTTCGTCAAGCCGCCCTCGGCGGTGGTCGACATGGCGCCACAGGTCCGCATTCCGGCCGGGCGCGGCGCGGTGCACCACGAGCTGGAGATCGCGCTATTGATAGGCCGCGAACTGCGCGCGGCATCGCCCGAGCAAGCCTGGGCCGGGATTGCCGGCGTGGGTCTCGCGATCGATCTCACGCTGCGCGAGCGCCAGGATCAATTGAAGGCGAAGAGCCATCCCTGGGAAATCGCCAAGGGTTTCGACGGTGCCTGCCCGCTGTCGCCCTTCGTGCCGCTCGATCCGGCGCTGGACCTGGCGGCGCTGGAAACGCGGCTGGTGGTCAACGGGCGCCGGCGCCAGCACGGCAACAGCGCGCAGATGCTGACGCCGATCATCGAGCTGCTGTGCTACGCGAGCCGCCAGTTCAGCCTGTGGCCCGGCGACGTGGTGCTGACCGGCACCCCCGCGGGCGTGGGCCCGCTGGCGCCCGGCGACCGCATCACGGCCGAGCTGAAGGGGCTCGTGGTGGTGCACGCGGAAATCGTGTAAACAATCACGCGCGCAGCTCCCTTACGCCGTTTGCGCCCGCCAGCAGCAACAGGTCAGCGGGGCGGTGCGCGAATATGCCGTTGGTCACGACGCCCACGATGTTGTTGATCGCCGCCTCCGTCTTCAGTGGCTCGGGCAGCGCGAAATCATAGACGTCGAGGATGATGTTGCCGTTGTCGGTGGTGACACCCTGGCGGTAGACCGGGTTGCCGCCCAGCTTCACCAGCTCGCGCGCCACGTGGCTGCGCGCCATCGGGATCACCTCGACCGGGAGCGGGAAGCCGCCCAGCACCGGCACGAACTTGCTCTCGTCGGCGATGCAGACGAATTCGCGCGCCACCGCCGCGACGATCTTCTCGCGCGTCAGCGCCGCGCCGCCACCCTTGATCAACTGCAGCGCGGCATTGGCCTCGTCGGCGCCATCGACGTAGATGTCGATGCCATCGACCACGTTCAGGTCGAACACCGGCAGGCCGTGGCCGCGCAGCCGGGCGGCCGAGGCCTCCGAGCTCGCGACAGTGGCCGTGACCTGCGCGCGCACGCCCGCGAGCAGGTCGATGAAGCGGTTCGCCGTCGACCCGGTGCCGATGCCGATCACGCTGCGCTCGTCGAGGCGCTCGCGCACGTAGGCGAACGCCGCGGCGGCGGCCGCCTGTTTCAGTTCATCCTGGCTTTTCATCGCGGGCGCAACCCAAGCTTGCCGTGGGGCGGCAAGCTTAAGTGATCGCGCCGGCCGAGGTACAGCGCGAGCCGTCATAGTGGCAGGGCTTTGGCTGGCGCGGCACCGGCGCGCTCATTACCATGGGTTCTCGCCAATTTTCCGGGACACTGTCCGCGCCATGCCGAAGTCCTACATCAAGCGCATCCTCGAGGCGCGCGTCTACGATGTCGCCATCGAGAGCCCCATCGACGAGGCGCCGCAGCTCTCGGCGCGCTTCGGCAACCGTATCCTGCTCAAGCGCGAAGACCTGCAGCCGGTGTTCTCGTTCAAGCTGCGCGGTGCCTACAACAAGATCGTGGGCCTCAGCGCGCCCGAGCGCGAGCGCGGCGTGATCACGGCGTCGGCGGGCAACCACGCCCAGGGTGTCGCGCTCTCGGCGCAGCGCCTGCAGATCAAGGCGCTGATCGTGATGCCGCGCACCACGCCCGACATCAAGGTCATGGCGGTGCGTCGGCGCGGTGCGCGCGTGGTGCTGCACGGCGACACCTTCGACGAGGCATCGAAGCACGCATACGAGCTCGCCGAACAGAAGGGGATGAGCTTCGTGCACCCCTACGACGACCCCGAGGTCATCGCGGGACAGGGCACGATCGGCATGGAGATCCTGCGCCAGCTCTCGGGTCCCATCGACGCGGTGTTTGTGCCGGTGGGCGGCGGCGGGCTGCTCGCGGGTGTCGCGGCCTACATCAAGTACGTGCGCCCCTCGGTGCGCGTGATCGGCGTCGAGCCCGACGACGCGGCCTGCCTCGACGCGGCGCTGAAGGCCAAACGGCGGGTGGTGCTCTCGCAG
>Ga0209476_10003071_pt1 | contig 11118 bp, 9 predicted proteins | sample KloWWTrecipitate_FD_187179 | JGI IMG/M metagenome (GOLD analysis project Ga0209476, IMG submission 187179) | Active sludge microbial communities from Klosterneuburg, Austria, studying microevolution and ecology of nitrifiers - Klosterneuburg... | ecosystem: Engineered > WWTP > Aerobic digester >...
GAGCCAGTCGATCTTGCCGAAGTACAGGCGCTCCTCGAACGGCACGCTGAACGCCCCGACCAGGTCGCGGTATTCGGCTGGAATCTGGTTGATGTTGAGGCCGCGACCGGGGATGACCGTGGTCGGCGTCGACTGATCCTTGGCCTCGAAGGTCAGGAAGAAATGCGCGCGATCCTTGACGATCGGCCCGCCGAAGGCCACGCCATAGTGTTCCTCGCTGAAATCCGTCTTCGGCGTGTTGTTGCGCTCCTCGAAGATCGTCTTGGTGCGCCAGTCGCTGGTGAACTTGTCCCAGAACATCGAACCGCTGAACTCGTTGCCGCCGGACTTGGTGACGGCGACGATGGCAGCGCTGCTGACCTGGTCGAATTCCGCCTTGTAGTTGGAGGTGATCACCTTGTACTCGCCGATCGCGAGCTGCGGGAACGGATTGCCGTTCGAGGAGTCCTGGCCGCTGACGCCCCCCTTCAGCACGTAGTTCTTCTGGCCGACGCCGTCGATGAACACGTTGATGTTGTTGGCGGACTGTGCACCGGAACGCAGGCTGGTGCGACCGTCGGACGTCTGCACGAACTGCATGCCCGGCACGGTGTCGGCGAACCCCAGGAAGTTGCGCGTGCCCTGCGGCAAGGCTTCGATCTGCTTGCTGCTGACGTAGGTGGCGATCTCCGACGTGCGGGTCTCGGGCACCGACTGTCCGATGACCTGTATCGAATCGAGGTTGGTCACGCCATCGGCTGGCGGCGGCGCGGCGGCCAGGTCGACAGTGGCGACCTGAGCAACCTGCAGGGTGATGGTGCGCGCGCCACCGGCGCCGCCCTCGACGCGATAGGTACCGGGCGGCAAGCCCGCCAGCGCATAACTGCCACTGGCGGAGGCGTCCGTGCTGCGCGAGTAGCCGGTATCGACATTGGTCACCGTGACCTTGCTGCCGGCGCCGACCTGGCCGCGCAATGTGGCGCCCGTCGACTGCGCCATCAGCGGTGCGGACAGCGCGAGGCAGGCGGACAGCGCGCAGCTCAACAGGCTGCGGTTGTAGCGTTTCGTGGTGTGCTTGTTCATGGCATCCCCTCCCGGGAGACGTACGTTTCTTATGGGTGGCAGCGGTGGGCGTGCTGGATCGAGGCGATGCTGGGTCAGGAACTGTCTGGTGATGCACGCGCAGCACCGGTGGAGCCGCGCACGACCAGTTGCGGTGCCCGCGGCGCGTCATCGGCCTGCCCGTCATCGGCGTTCGCCAGCAACCGGCGCATCGCATCGGCGCCGAGCGCGGCGATGTCGACCCGCATCGTGGTCAGCCCCGGCGGTACGTAGCGCGCAAGCGGGATGTCATCGAAACCGGCCAGGGCGATGTCATTCGGCACCGCCAACCCGACGGCGTTGAAGGCGGCCAGGCAGCCCAGCGCCATCACGTCGTTGGCGGCGAACACGGCATCCGGCAGCGAAGTGCGGGCCAACAGCGCGCGCCCCGCCTGCTCGCCCGAGGGTTCACGGAAGTCGCCCTGCAGGACGTCGGCCTCGGCACCGGGCAAAAGCGCGGCCAACGCATCGTGGTAACCGCGCAGGCGTTCCGCAGCTTCGTGGTTGTCGGACGGGCCAGACACGAACGCGATCCGGCGATGCCCGAGCGCGACGAGATGCTCGACCATCGCGCGCGCGCCGGCGTGGTTGTCGGTGCCGATCCGGCGTTGCCCGGGCAAGCCAAGGTGCGAACTGATCAGGACCGCGTCGGGCAGCACCGCCAGCGCGTCGGCCAAATGGCCGTCGCTGTCCGCATACGGCGACATCAGCAGAAGGCCGTCGACCCGCCCGCGCATGCTGCGCAGGGCGTCGCCCTGCTCGCGCGGATCGCCGTGATAGCTGGAGACCAGCAAGTGCAGCGCGTGTTCGCGGGCGACCTGGTCGATCCCGTAGATCAGTTCGGAGAAGAACTCGCCATAAACCTCGGGCAGCACCACCCCGATCGTGCGGGTGCGCCGGCTGCTGAGGCTGCGGGCGGCATGGTGCGGGGTGTAGCGCAGGCGTTCGGCCACGCCCTGGACGCGGTGGCGGACGGCTTCGGCCACGTTGCCCTGGCCGTTCAAGGCGCGCGACACGGTGGCCACGGACACCTGGGCTTCCCGCGCAACATCCTTGATCGTGACTGTCATCCGCTGCCCTGCCCATTGCGTCGAGGCGGACTGTAATCGTTTCCAGTCGAGTTGCAAGAAATCGGTTACATGACGACGACGTCTCGCTCTAATGGTTTTTTAACTTATTGTTTTGCTTGGGATTCGCGGGCCTTGACAGGCCACCCTACGCTGCAACGCAACACGGCTTCGGCAGGCCGGACGCGCGATCAGTCGGCTTCGTCCGGGGTGCGTGCGCGGATCGACAGCGCGTGGATGTCGGCCTGCATCATCTCGTCCAGCGCCGCATAGACCAGCCGGTGTCTGGCCAGCGGCAAGCGCCCGGCAAACGCGACGCTGACGATGTCGACGCTGAAATGGCCCTGCCCGGCTCGCGCGCCGGCGTGCCCGGCATGCTTGTGGCTGTCGTCGACGACCTCCAGCGACAGCGGCGCCAAGGCGGCACTGAGCAGGTCGCGGATCCGCGCTACTCGCTGCGGATTGAGCCGCGGAATGTCGGCCTCGGTCCAGGCGGCGCTCATGGCAGCACCTTGCGGAACGGACGCACCTCGACCCGCGCGTACACGCCGGCGGCCACGTACGGGTCGGCGTCGGCCCAGACGCGGGCGGCGTCCAGCGAAGCGAACTCGGCGATGACGATGCTGCCGCTGAACCCGGCCGGGCCCGGATCCTCGGCGTCGATCGCCGGGCACGGCCCCGCCAGCAACAGGCGGCCCTCGTCACGCAGCGCGGTCAGCCGCGCCAGGTGCTCAGGCCGGGCGGCGAGCCGCTTGGGCAGGACATCGGCACCATCGAACCCTTCGATCGCGTACCACATCGGCGTGACACTCCATGAACCAGTCGGGGCATTGTAGGCGGGCGGGTGGACACGACCACGCCCAGCGCTTACCCTCTGCCCACGTTTCCTGTCCGACCTTGCGGCCCCGCGCGACATCCGGCTCCACCAAGCCGCACCGCGCCCGCCCATCCGGCCTACCCGCCACCCGTCCCGATTCCGCACCTTCGCAGGGTGCAGGCGCGCACAGGCATGGCGGAACGCAGCTCCACGCAGCACTACCCGGTCGCTTGCGGCCTCATGCGACGAAGGTGTGGCCCGGAGGGGGCCGCCAACCGATGACATCCGACCAGACTGCCGGCGCCAGCGCCGACGTACCTGCCGCCATTCCGAATGTTCGCCCGCAACAGCAGGAAATGCCGCTGGCGATGGTGCTTGGCCAGCCGGTACTGCAGATTCCGCAGGACCTGTACATCCCGCCGGATGCGCTGGAAGTCATCCTCGACGCCTTCGAGGGCCCGCTCGACCTGCTGCTGTACCTGATCCGCCGGCAGAACCTGGACATCCTCGACATCCCGGTGGCTTCGATCACCCGCCAGTACGTCGACTACATCCAGGGCATGCACGAACTGCGCTTCGAGCTGGCCGCCGAATACCTGGTGATGGCCGCGATCCTGGCCGAGATCAAGTCGCGCCTGCTGCTGCCGCGACCGCCCAGCGCCGAAGCCATCGAAGACGACCCGCGCGCCGACCTGGTGCGCCGGCTGCAGGAGTACGAACGCTACAAGAAAGCCGCCGAAGACCTGGACACCCTGCCCCGTCAGGAACGCGACACCGCCCCGGTCAGCGCCTTCGTACCGGACCGCGCGGAAATCCGCCTGCCGCCGCCGGTCGACATCCGCGAGATGCTGCTGGCCCTGCACGACGTGTTCAAGCGTGCCGAGCTGTTCACCCAGCACGCGATCAAGCGCGATGCGCTCAGCGTCCGCCAGCGCATGGGCGAACTGCTGGAACGGCTCGCCGATGGGCATTTCCACCGCTTCGAGTCGCTGTTCACCGTCGAGGAAGGGAAGCTCGGGGTGGTGGTGACCTTCCTTGGCCTGCTCACCCTGGCCAAGGAGCAACTGCTCGACATCGTCCAGGAAGGACCGATGGCGCCGATCTACGTGAAGTCGCTCGCTTCCGGCGAGGACACCCCCGTGGTCGCCGAGCTCTCGAGCGAATTCGACGACGAGCCGGATGCTGCAAACGACGATTAAGGCATCGTCGTTGCTCGTCATCCCGGCGAACGCCAGGATCCAGTTTTTCCTCGCCAATTCAACCGCTGGATGCCTGCCTTCGCAGGAATGACGGCAAAGACACAAAGACATCAAGAACCAATGGATCAAACCCTCGTCACCCGCATCGTCGAAGCCGCATTGCTCGCGGCCAGCCAGCCACTGAGCGTGGTCCAGCTCGCCGCGCTGTTTCCGCTGGACGAACCGGCGCCGGAGGGCAGCATCGACGCCGCCCTGCAGGCACTGCAGGACGCCTGCGCCGAGCGCGGCGTGGAGCTGCTGGAAGTGGCCTCCGGCTGGCGCTTCCAGGTCAAGGCCGACGTGCACCCGTGGGTGGCGCGCCTGTGGACCGAACGCCAGACCCGCTACACCCGCGCCACACTGGAAACGCTGGCGCTGATCGCCTACCGCCAGCCGATCACCCGCGGCGAGATCGAACAGGTCCGTGGCGTCGCGGTCAACAGCAGCATCATCAAGGCGCTGGAGGAACGCGAATGGATCCGCGTGGTCGGCCACCGCGACGTGCCCGGCAAGCCGGAATTGCTGGCCACCACCAGGACCTTCCTTGACTACTTCGGCCTGAAGCGGTTGGACGAACTGCCGCCGCTGTCCGAACTGCGCGACATCGGCGAACTGGAACCGCAACTGCCGTTCGCGCCAGCGGTGCCTGCGGGCGTGGAAATCGGGTCGGAAATGGGGTCAGAGAACATTTCCGCCAGAGACAACGAAACCAACGATACGAATGGGGAGGAAATGTTCTCTGACCCCATTTCCGACCACCACAGAGACGACGCGAATCCCGCATCGTCGGAGCAGAACCCATGAGCAAGAAAGACGAATCCACCCGCCGCCCGCTGAGCCTGAAGGCGAAGGGCGCACCCGAAGCCACCGAGGCCCAGGCGCCGCGCATCGAGGAACGCCTGCACAAAGTGCTGGCACAGGCCGGCCTGGGCTCGCGCCGCGCGCTGGAGCAGCGTATCGCCGACGGCCTGGTCAAGGTCAATGGCGAGGTCGCGCGCACCGGCATGAGCATCACCGGCGGCGACAAGATCGAGCTTGACGGCAAGACCTTCGTGGCGAGCGCGCTGGTCGATGCGCCGCGCGTGCTGATCTACAACAAGCCGGAAAGCGAAGTCACCACCCGCGAAGACCCGGAAGGCCGCCCGACCATCTTCGAGGCGCTGCCCTCGCTGAAAGGTGCGCGCTGGATCGCGATCGGCCGCCTCGACATCAACACCACCGGCCTGCTGTTGCTCACCACCGATGGCGAGCTGGCCAACGCGATGATGCATCCGAGCTTTGAAGTCGAACGCGAATACGTCTGCCGCGTGCGTGCGCCGGAAGGCGAGGACGTGGTCAGCGAGAAGATCGTCGACCGGCTCGCGCGCGGCGTGGCGCTGGACGACGGCCCGGCCAAGTTCGACGAGATCGAACGCATCGGCGGCAGCAACATGCCCAATGAGAGCCGGCACGACTGGTTCCGGGTGCTGCTGAAGGAAGGGCGCAACCGCGAAGTGCGCCGGCTGTGGGAATCGCAGGGCTGCCAGGTGTCGCGCCTGAAGCGCATCCGCTACGGCGAGGTACGCCTGCCGCAGCCGCTGTTGCGCGGGCAGTCGCAGGAACTGCCGCAGGCCGAGGTCGATGCGCTGCGCAAGGCGGTCGGGCTGGAGGACGGCGCCCCGTCCGCACTGACCCTGATGCCGGTGCTGGGCCAGCGCAAGGCCAGCAAGACCGTGGTCGCCGGCAATGCCCGCAGCCATGGCTACGTGGGCGGCCACAGCACCGCCGACGAAGGCCGCGAGCTGCGCCGCTTCGACAACGTGCGCGAGGACCGTGGCCGTGGTCGCGGTGCCCCGCGCAAGCCAGGCGGCCTGACCGTCAGCGGTGAAGCCGCCGCCAAGCAGGCCAACAAGGCGTTCAAGCCGAAGGGTCCGCGCCCGCAGGGCCAGCACCTGCGCCCGGGCGAGCAGCGCGGCGAGAACCCGACCGAGATGCGCACCTGGTACGTGCCGGACGGCGTGAACACCGGCCCGACCGGCCATCGCAATCCGGAGCCCGGCAATCGCGGCCCGAAGAAGTACGGTGCCAGCAAGCCGCGCCCGCAAGGCGGTGGCTTCAATCCGGATGCGCCGCGCGGACCACGTCCGCAGGGCGACAACCGTGGCCCGCGTCCGCAGGGTGGTGGCTTCAATGCCGACAGTCGCGGGCCGCGTCGTGAAGGCGGTGGCTATGCAGGTGCGAGTGCCGGCGAAGGTCGTCCGGCACGCGCGCCGCGTCCGTACGGGCATCCCGGCAATGCGCCGAGCTTCCCCTCGGACCACGCCAATCCGGGTGCCTTCAATCCTTACGCGGATCGCGCCCGTGGCCCGCGTCCGGCCGGCAACAAGCCCGCCGGCCCGCGCCCGAGCAACGCCGGGCCGCGCGGCCCGCGTCCAGCCGGTGGCAACAAGCCCGGTGGCGGTCGCGGCGGTCCGCGCGGTGGCGGTGGCGGTGGCGGCAGCCCGTACGGCAACCGTTGATCGCGCGGGAGGCCCGGATGCAACTCGCCCCCATCGCCATGTTGTTGCTGGCTGGCCTTGCGCCGGCCCATGCGGCGGAGCCGGCCGCGCCGGCGCCGCTCGAATACATCGATGCCAAGCGCTTGGCCGATGCCGATGAGAAGAGCGTCACCGGCCCCGCCCACCAAGCGATGCTGGCGGCACAACGCGCGCTGCTGGATGCCGGCGTGGTCGAATGTTCGCTGGGCAAGCCGCAGAAGGATTTCAGCGGCTTCACCATCGTGATGGCACTGGATGCGAGCGGCCATGTGCAGCGCACCTGGCGCGAGGGCGGTTCGCCACTGGCGATCTGCCTGCAACGCTACGTGCGCGACAAGGTCGTGTTCGTGCCGCCGCGCGCGCCCTTCCACACCTCGCTGGCGATCAGCTTCACAAAGTGATCCGCGGGTATCGATGCAAACGAGGGCGCCTTTTGGCGCCCTTTCCATTTGCAATATCGCCCGACGCACGGAGTCGCGATTGAGCTTATAAATAGAACAATCCGGTATCCAATGCCCGACTGGATGCACGATTGGATGCAATCCATCATTCCCTCCACGCCCAGCAACCCGCCGCGCATCGAAGGAGCAGCACCATGAAGGCCATGCCCATGAAGAGCATCTTGAATGTCACCAGCGCCCCCGGCCGGCATTGGGTCGGCAACGGCTTTCCGGTGCACGGCATGTTCGGTTACAGCGGGCCCGGCGTGGCCGAGCGCAGCCCGTTCCTGATGCTCGACTATGCCGCCCCGTTCCAGTTCGAACCCACCCGCGAGCGTCGCGGCGTCGGCCAGCATCCGCATCGCGGTTTCGAGACCGTCACGATTGTCTACGACGGCGAAGTCGAGCACCGCGATTCCACCGGCAACGGCGGCATCATCGGCAAGGGCGACGTGCAGTGGATGACCGCCGCCGGCGGGATCATCCACGAGGAATTCCATTCACCCGGCTATGCGGAGCGTGGAGGCACGTTCGAGATGGTCCAGCTGTGGGTGAACCTGCCGAAGAAGGACAAGATGGCGGCGGCCGGTTACCAGGGCATCACCGATGCGCAGATCCCTGCGATCGCACTGGCGGACGATGCCGGCACCCTGCGGGTGATCGCCGGCGACTATGACGGCAACCGCGGTCCGGCACGCACCTTCAGCCCGATCAATGTCTGGGATGTGCGCCTGGCTGCGGGCAAGGCCATTTCGTTGCCGCAGCCGGAAGGCTGGACCACGCTGGTGGTGGTACTCGCCGGCACGGTGCAACTCAATGGCGATACGGTGCTGCGGGCGGCGCAGATGGCCACGCTGTCGACTGCGGGCAGCGACGTCACCATCGAGGCAAGCGGCGATGCCAAGCTGTTGCTGCTCGCCGGCGAACCGATCGACGAGCCGGTGGTCGGCTACGGGCCGTTCGTGATGAACAACCAGCAGGAGATCATCCAGGCCATCGCCGATTTCAATGGCGGCACGTTCGGGCAGATGCACTGAACCACGCACACGCTGCACGGCGGGCATGCGACCCTTTGTGCAGCGTTTTCCCTCGCAGGAGCCTTGAGGGACTGAAAGTGCCGAACGGTTTCGCCGCGCGCCTCGACTCTGGCATGCTGCCACGGGGGATCGGGGGGAACCCGGACATGGGCAGGTGCAGTAGCTGGAAATCGGCTGGGTCGTTGCGGCGCAATGTCGCATTGGCTGCAGTCCTGTGGCTGGGTTTGTTCGTTGCCTTCGGCGCATCGGCCGCGAATCCCAGCGAGCCCGCCGCCATCGCCGCGCTGCGTGCCGACCAGACCCGCACCGCGGCACAACTCGAGACCCAGGCCGCGCGCCTGCGTGCGAGCGCATCGGACCCGAAATTTCGTGCCTGGGCCACCCTGGCCGAAGCGGAATTCGCCAACGACCAGGAACACGCCGAAGCGGCGCAACAAGGGCTCGACCAGGCCCTTGCGCAGGCGGATGTGCTTGGCCTGCCGGACCTGCGCTTCGAGGCCCTGCTGCGGATGTCCACGATGCTGGTGAACCGGGGCCGTTCGAAAGAGACGGGAGCGGTGCTCGCGAAGATGCAGGCGATGGTCGAACCTGCGGGCAACATTCGCTGGCGTGCACTCTGGCTGCATGAGCGTGGCGTGCTGGAGCGCAAGCTCGGCCGATTCGAGGAAGCGCGCAGCCTGTTCCTGCAGGCGCGCACGTTGTTCCGCGAGGCCGGCGAGCAGGTGATGGAAGCCCGTGAGTTGAACTCCATCGGCAACCTCGATGGCCGCACCGGGCGTTTCTCCGACGCCGTCGCAATGCACACCGATGCGTTGGCGATGGCGCGCAAGGCCGGCGACAAGGCCGAGACCGCGCGCAGCCTGCGCATGCTCGGCGTGCTGTACCTCAACCTCGATGACGAGGAACTCGCCAGTCGTCACCTGCTGCAGGCGCTGGACCATGTGGAGGAACGCAACCGCCGCGAGGCGATCGCCCTGCACGGCGAGTTGATCGGCACCTTCACCCGGCTCGAGAAACTCACCGAAGCCGAATACCACGGCCAGCAGGCCGTGCAACTGGCGGAGTTGTCAGGCAGCCATCCGAACCGCGTCAATGCGTTCACCCGGATGGCCGACCTGCGACTGTTGCAGGGACGTGTCGATGAGGCCGAACGCTGGGTCGAGCGGGCGAACGCCTCGCGCGACCATGTGGCGGTGCGCGACCGCAGCCTGATCGGGATCAGCCGCATGCGCGTGCTCGCCGCGCGCGACCGCACCGCAGAAGCACTCAAGGAAGCCGATGCGGTACTGGCCGACGTGCGCGACCTCGGCGACCGCATCCTCGAGCGCTCGGTGCTGGACCTGATGTCGGAACTGCAACTGCGCGCCGGCGATGCAGCAAGCGCATTCGCCACTCGCAAGGCGCACCAGAAGCTCGACAAGGAACTGGCGATCGACGTCGCCGCGCGCAGGATCGCGCTGCTGGAATCCAGCCTGGAACGCGAGCGAGCGAAGGCGGAACGCGAGCTCCTGCAGCGCGACAACGACATCCAGGCGTTGCGGCTGAACCGGCAGCGGCTGATCGCCATTGCCTTGCTGGTCGGACTGGCCACAGTGCTGGCGATCTCCGCCCTGCTGTACGCGCGCTACCGCAGCACGCTGCGCCACCGCAACGAATTGCGCGCCAGCCGCGACGCGCTTGAACGCGTGGCCAACACCGACGCGCTGACCGGACTGGCCAACCGCCATGCCGCCGCGCAGGCGCTCGGCGAACGCCTCGGGCGCATCCCCGAGCCACTGACGGTGATGCTGCTCGACCTCGACGAGTTCAAGCGGATCAACGACAGCCATGGCCACCAGGCCGGCGATGCTGTGCTGCGCGAAGCCGCATCGCGCATGCGCGCCGCATTGCCCGAAGACGCCCTGCTCGGGCGCTGGGGCGGCGAGGAGTTCATCGCGATCCTGGATGGCACGCCGGGCCGCGAACCGGCGTCGGTCGCCGAGGCCATGCGTGCCGCACTCGCCGCCGCGCCGGTGTCATTCGACGGCGTGGCGATCCCGGTCACGGTGAGCATCGGCGTGGCCACCGCGTTCGCGAGCGACGGCATCGACGCCCTCCTGGCCGAGGCCGATGCCGCGCTCTATCGCGCCAAGAACGCCGGCCGCAATCGCGTGGTCTACGGGCCATCGCCGGTCGCGGCGACCTGAATTTTCGGGCGTCGTCGACGAGACGGAACACATCGCCATCTAGCCCGAAGGTCACTTGACGCACGACCCGCGCGCCACTCACATTGCGGCGTGGGTTCCCGAGTGTCCAAGTTCGCCGGCACCGATGCGTGCCGGCCCTGCCGTGGAGCGATGCCATGCAACGACGCGATTTCCTCAAGGCCAGCGGTGCGGGCATGGCCTGCATGCTGTTGCCGCTGCAAGGCCATGCCGTTCCCGCGGAAACCCTGCTCAGTTCGGTGGATGTCCGGCTGAAGAAGTCGCTTGCGGACACCGCGCTGCTGGCCGCCCGCGAGGCTGGTGCCAGCTACTGCGATGTACGCATCGGGCGCTATTTGCGGCAGTTCGTCGCCACCCGCGAGGACAAGGTCACCGGCGTGGTCAACACCGAATCGACCGGCATCGGCATCCGCGTGATTGCCGGTGGCGCCTGGGGCTTCGCCGCGACCAGCAGCATGACCCCGGATGCAGTGGCCAATGCCGCGCGCCAGGCCACCGCGCTGGCCAAAGCCAATGCCGGCATCCGCAGCGAACCGGTGCGGTTGGCGCCCACCAGGGGCGTCGGCGAAACCACCTGGAAAGCCCCGATCCGCAAGAACGCGATGGCAGTGCCGGTCAAGGAAAAGGTCGAGCTGCTGCTGGCGGTGAACGCGGCGGCGATGAAGGCCGGCGCCAACTTCGTCAACTCCTCGATCTTCGCGATCAACGAACAGAAATAC
>Ga0209476_10003072_pt1 | contig 11117 bp, 5 predicted proteins | sample KloWWTrecipitate_FD_187179 | JGI IMG/M metagenome (GOLD analysis project Ga0209476, IMG submission 187179) | Active sludge microbial communities from Klosterneuburg, Austria, studying microevolution and ecology of nitrifiers - Klosterneuburg... | ecosystem: Engineered > WWTP > Aerobic digester >...
TCTTCGCGAGATCGCGCGCGATCTCCACGGTGGGCGCGCCCGAGACCCGCACCTCGACGAGCTTGGTGGCGCCCTCGCCGTCCTCGGCCACGGCGCGCGTGAGCTCGACGCACAGGCTCGCGAGGGCGGTCTCGAAGTTCGCGAGCTCGGCCTTGTCGCGGAGCGCGGGCGCTCCGGAGGCGCCGTTCGCGAGCATGAACACCGCGTCGTTGGTGCTCATCTCGTTGTCGACGTTGAGGCAGCCGAAGCTGCCCTGGGTGACGCGCTCGAGCATCGCCTGGAGCGTCTTGGGGTCGACGGTCGCGTCGGTGACGATGAACGCGAGCAGGGTCGCGAGCTCGGGGGCGATCATGCCCGAACCCTTGCAGAACGCGCTGATCGTGACCGTGACGCCGCCGACCGCGACCGTGCGGTGCGTGAGCTTCACGCGCGTGTCGGTGGTGAGGATCGCCTCGGCCGCGGGGATGAGGGCGTCGCCCCGCTGCTTGGCGAGGGCGGCGCAGCCCGCGACGAGCTTGCCGACCGGCAGGGGCACGCCGATCACGCCGGTCGAGGCCGACAGCACGCTCTCGACGGGCACGCCCAGCGCCTTGCCCATGGCCGCGTGAACCGCCGCCACGTCGTCGCGGCCCTGCGCGCCCGTGAGGGCGTTCGCGTTGCCGCTGTTGGCCACGATGGCGCGAAAGCCCGTGCCGGGGAGCCGTGCGGCGGCGTCGGCCACCGGCGCCGCGCGCGCGGCGCTGACGGTGAAGACGCCCGCGGCGGAGCACGGCTCCGAGCTCGCCACGAGCGCCATGTCCTTGCGGTGCGCCTTCACCCCGGCGTTGACCCCAGCGAACGAAAAACCCTTAGGAATCCTCATGCTGCGCTCCGGTGGAGGCCGTCGAGGCCCATGGCCTCGGGGAGGCCGAGGGCGAGGTTGGCGTTCTGGAGGGCCTGGCCGGCGGCGCCCTTCAGGAGGTTGTCGATGGCTGCAATGACGATCACGCGGCCCGGCCGTGCGGCCACACCGACGCGGCACACGTTCGTGCCCACCACGGCGGCGAGGGTCACCTCGCCGGGCGCCACGACGTCGACGAAGGGCGCGCCCGCGTAGGCCGCGCGCAGGCACGCGTCGAGGGCGTCGAGGTCGGCGCCGCCGCGCGGGCGCGCGTAGCAGGTCGCGAGCAGGCCGCGTCGCACGGGCAGGAGGTGCGGGGTGAACACCAGGTCGTGCGCGACGGGTGGCCCGCCGGGCGGAGGGGTTCCCGCGTACGCCGCGAGCTTCTGCGCGATCTCGGGCTCGTGCTGGTGCGCGAGGACCTTGTACGCGCGGAGGTTCTCGGCCACCTCGGCGAACGAGTGCTCTTCCTTGGCCTGGCGGCCCGCGCCCGTGGTGCCCGACTTCGCGTCCACCACGAGGCCCTCGGCCTCGATGAGCCCGGCGCGGAGGAGCGGCGCGAGCGCGAGCAGCGTCGCGGTGGGGTAGCAGCCAGGGTTGGCGACCAGCGCGCCGCGCGGCGGCGTACCGAAGAGCTCGGGCAACCCGTAGGGCGTGCTGCCGAGGCGACCCGGGTCGGGGTGCGCAAAGCTGTAATGTACACGCACGTCGTCGGCGGTCGCGAGGCGGAAGGCGCCCGAGAGGTCGATCACCGTCCGCCCACCCTCTGCGAGGCGCGGGCCGAGCTCCGCAGACACCTCCGCGGGCGTGGCGAGGAACGCGACGTCGCACCCGGCCGCGGCGGAGAGCGCCTCGCCGTTCTTCACGAACGCGAGATCGCTCTGGAGGCCGAGCTCACGCCCGACCGAGCGGCCCGCGCGGGCGTCGGAGGTGGCGGCCGCGAGCTCGAGGCGAGGGTGGCTCGCGACGAGGCGCGCGAGCACTCCGCCCGAGTACCCCGAGGCGCCGACGATGATGACCCGATGCGCGGTGCTCACGGCGTGCGCGGTTACGGGGTTTTTCCGCAAACTTCAAGGCTTACGGTCGCGGTAGCGCTTTCGCCGCGAAAGCAGACCGCGCCGGCAGCGGCGTTGCGCGGGCGACCCCGCGACGGTCGTCAGGGGTGCGCCGCCGCCGCGGGCTTGCCGGCCGCGGGGTGGGCCGGGTCCGCCGGGGTGGCCGAGGGCGAGCTCGACCACGCCCACCACATGCCCCCGAGGAGAAACAGCGCGGCCCCGAGCGCCGGGAGCCACATCGGGGTCTTGGGCTCTTCCTCTCGCGGGGCGTGCGTGTCGGCCATGCCGCGGATATCCCCCGCGGGCGCGGGGGTGTCAAGTCTCAGCCCGCAGACCGCCTGCGGAGGCGGCGGGCCCCGAGCGCGGTCGCCACGGCGAAGGCCGCGAACGCGCCGGCATCGCCCACATCGCCGACATCACCGACGGCGCGCACACCACACTGGAGGCCGACCTTCTTCGCCAGCTCCTCCTGCTCGTCCTGGTCGTCCACCTCGACCGACCTACGCGCCTCCTGAGGGACGGGCACGAGGCGCACGCCTGCGGGCTGCGGCTCCGCGGGCCCCGCGTCCGGCCCTGCGTCCGGCCCTGAGCCCGCGTCGGCCAGGCCCGTCGTCGTGGAGGCCGGCGCGTCGGAGCAGCACCGGAAGCTCTGCTGGTACGCCACGAAGTTCTCGTTGTGCGCTCGGGTGGCTGGGCGGCAGCGCGCGCGCACCGGGCCCCAGTAGCCGCCCTTCAGGACCGACGCGAAGCCGCCGCTCGTGCGGGTGGTCTTGGTCCACTCGTCGACGTTGCCGGTCATGTCGTAGAGGCCGAACGGGCTCTTGCACTTCGGGCTCGCCCCCGAAGGCTGCCCTTGCCACAGGCGGTCGAGCTCGGCCCGCGCCTTCTGGCCGTCGCGCGGGGCGAGGCCGTTCTCCGCGAAGGGCTTCCACGGGCGATCGACGTTGCACGCCTCCGCGTCGCGCTCGTAGCCGTAGGGGTAGGGCACGGCCTCCTCGCCCTCGCAGGCGAAGGTCCACTCGGTCTCGTTGCAGAGGCGCTTGCCCGCCGCCTTGCAGAGCGCCGTGCTTTCGTTGTAAGTGACCACAATAATTGGGTTTTCACCCTTTTTGTTGGGGTACTCGAAGCGGTCCATGCAGTAGCGGAGCGGCTTCGTGGGCAGCTTCTGGGAGAGGTCGAGCCAGCCCGGCCGGTCGAAGGTCTTGCAGCGCGCGGGGAACTCTTTGCTGATCCAGTCGACGCAGGCGCTGTTTTGGAGCTCCTCGACGCCCCCGGAGGAGTCTTTCCCGTCGGCGTCCAGCTTGTAGCGGCCGCTCACCTCGACCATGCCGGGCCCGCACGCGCCGCGGTTCTTCTCGCGCGCGTCGGTGATGTCGGTGGCCTCGATCGTGCCCGCCGCGGCGACGGCCTGCCAGTGCTTCTTGTCGACGCTGCGCCACTCGTTGCGCGGGGTCTGCCCGGCAAAGTGCAGGAACCCGCCGTCGCTCGGCTGGATGAGCGCCCTCCCGAGCAGCCCGCCGCCCAGCACGAGGAGCCCGCCGACGGAAAAGAGCGCGACGAAGAGGGCCGTGCGTCGACGTCGGTTCGGCGCGGGCGAGGGCGGGTGGTGAGGTTGCATAGGCGGATGACTCGAGGGTAGCCGAGCCAGGAATGGACGACCAAGCGCGCGGGGCATTCACGCGATCGCGCTCGGTCTTACGAGGCGGGCGCCACCGGCTCGGGGCTCGCTCCGCGCTGGGCGCGCTCGCCCCCGGCGCCCACGACGCCCGCCTCGGTCAGCCGGAGGGCCAGCCCGAACGCGAGGAGCATGCCGAGCCCCGAGGCCACGTAGGGCGCGCGCGCGCCGACGGCCGAGTAGAGGAGGCCGCCCGCGGCGGGCCCGAAGGTGCGCGCGAGGCTCGCGATCGACTGGTTTACGCCGAGCGTCGCCCCCTGGTTCTGCTTGGTCGCGCGCTTCGAGACGTAGGCCGAGGTGTTCGGCTGGGTGAGCCCGTTGCCGAGCGCGAGCACGGCGCCCGACACGTAGAGGAACCACTTCCCCACCACCGGAGAGGCGCAAAATCCTGTAAAAGCAACGGCTTGCAGCAGACTTCCGGCGCGAATGAGCTGGGCCTCGGTGAAGCGCTTCGAGAGCTGCCGCATGCCGCCCTGCACGAGCGCGGCGACGACGCCGATCATCGCGAGCAGGTAGCCGGTGTCGCGAGGGCCCATCGCGAAGAGGTCTTCGTTGAAGAATCGGAAGGTCTGCTCCATGCCGGTGAAGGCGAAGATCAGCACGAAGTTCACCAGCACCGCCGTGGCCACGCCGGGCAGGGTGAAGGCCTCGCGGAGCGCCTCGAGGTCGATCGGGGTGAGGCGCCGCTTCGACGGGGCGCGCGCCTCCTTCGGGAGCGACTCGGGCAGGCCGAACACGATCCACGCGAAGTTCACGAGGCTGAGGCACGCGGCGACGATGCAGGGCACGGCGCCGGTGCGCCCGTGGATGGCGATCTCCGCCAGCGGCCCGCCGAGGCTGGGCCCGAGGATGAAGCCGAGGCCGAACGCGACGCCGATGAGGCCCATGCCCTTCGCGCGATCCTCGGGGCCGGTCACGTCGGCGATGTACGCGGAGGCGGTGCCGAGGTTCGCGGTGGCCATGCCGCTCCACGCGCGCGCGAGGAAGAGCAGGGCGACGGTGCTCCCGAACACGAGCGAGCCGGCGAGCGCGGCCATGCCGAGCGCGGTGGCCAAGACCGACCACACGAGCACGGGCTTGCGCCCCACGCGGTCGGAGAGGCGGCCCCAAATGGGGATGAACAGAAACTGAGACGCGGAGTACACCGCTGAGAGCAGCGTGCCGGTGAACGCCGACACGTGGAAGGTGGCGCGGGCCTCCTGTGCGAGGAACGGGAGCACGAGCCCGAAGCCCAGCAGGTCGAGGAACACCGTGAGGAATATGGCGCCGAGCGAGGCCCTTCTTGCTGCCATGGGCGGCCTTACCTAGCACGACCCGCCGCGGGGCGGCGTGGCGCGACCCGCAGAGCTCACGCGCGTCGCGGCGGGAGCCTCGCGGGGTCCGTGCGCTGGCGCGTAGAGCGTCGCTCGCGTCCGGGGAGGGCACCGCCCGCGACCCTCGCGTTGGCTCGGGCGTGGCGTCGAGGCGCCGCGACCGCGTCGATTGACACGCCTCGGGCGGTGACCGAGCCTTCCTCGATGTCTCGTCTCGCGCGCCTCCCGGCGTTGGTCCTGTTGGTGTGCCTGGTGGCCGTCGCCCTCCTCGTGGGGTACCCGCGAGGAGTCCGCGCGCAGCCGGCCGACCCCAAGGCGCTGCCGCCCGAGCTCCGCCCGTGGGTGCCGTGGGTGCTCGACGGCCGGGACGAGGCCACCTGCCCCGTGCTGCCCGACAGCGTGGGCGGGCTCGGGAACCTGCGGCCGGCGGGCACACCCCCGCAGGAGCGGCCTCGCTGCGCGTGGCCCGCCCGCGCCGACCTCGTGCTCGACGAGAAGGGCGGAAGGTTCACGCAGCGCTGGCACCTCGAGGCGCCCCAGTGGGTGCCGCTGCCCGGCGACGCGAAGCGATGGCCGCTCGACGTGAAGAGCGGCGCTGCCGGCGGCGCGGTCGTGCTCCGCGGGGGCGCGCCGAGCGTGAGGCTCGAGCGCGGCGATCATGTGGTTACGGGCAGCTTCGTGTGGGAAGGCCTGCCGGAGTCGCTCCGCATTCCTCCCGAGACCGGCCTCCTCTCGCTCACGCTCCGCGGGACCGCCGTGCCCTCTCCCAACCGCGACGCCGAGGGCGTGGTGTGGCTTCAGAAGACCGCCAAGAACGAGGAGGGCGACGCGCTCGAGTTCGTCGTCCACCGCAAGGTCAGCGACGACATTCCGCTGCTCCTCACGACGCGCATCGAGCTGCACGCCTCGGGAAAGAACCGCGAGGCGCTCCTCGGCCGCGCCCTGCCTCCCGGCTTCGTCCCGCTGTCCCTCGAGTCGCCCATCCCCGCGCGCCTCGAGCCCGACGGGCACATCCGCGTCCAGCTCCGCCCGGGCGTGTTCACGCTCGAGCTCGTCGCCCGCGGCGAGGGTCCCGTCTCGAAGCTCGCGCGCCCGAAGCCCGAGGGCCCGTGGCGCGAGGGCGACGAGGTGTGGGCGTTCGACGCGCGCGCCGACCTCCGGGTCGTGACCGTCGAGGGTGTACCTTCGATCGATCCGTCTCAGACGACGCTGCCCGACGAGTGGAAGCGCCTGCCCGCGTACCCCATGAAGCTCGGCGACACGCTCACGCTCGAGGAGCGACGCCGCGGCGACGCGGATCCTCCGCAGAACCAGCTCTCGCTCACGCGGAGGCTCTGGCTCGACTTCGACGGCAAGGGCTTCACCGTGAGCGACTCGCTCCAGGGCACGCTCTCGCGCGACTCGCGGCTCACGATGGCCGACTCGACGACGCTCGGCCGCGTCGCCATCAACGGAAAGGACCAGTTCATCACGAAGCTCGCGGGGCTCGGCTCGGGCGTCGAGATCCGCCAGGGGCAGCTCTCGGTCGCCGCGGACAGCCGCATCGTGGGGAGCCCGGTCGACGTGCCCGCGGTGAGCTGGGCCCACGACTTCCACAAGGTGCACGCGACGCTCCACCTGCCGCCCGGCTATCGCCTGCTGCACGCCGCCGGGGTCGACGACGTGCCCGGCACCTGGGTCCGCCACTGGTCGCTCCTCGAGCTCTTTCTGGCGCTCGTCCTCACCGTCGCCGTGGGGCGCCTCTACGGGCCACGCTGGGGTGTCATCGCTTTGATCTTGTTCGGTCTTTCGTTCCCCGAGGGCGGCGCCCCGAAGTGGTCGTGGGTGCCCGTGCTCGCGTGCGAGGCGCTCTTTCGTGCGCTCCCCGTCGGGAAGGCGAAGACCGTGTTTTCGTGGGCGCGAGGGCTCGCGCTCGTCGTCGTCGCGCTCGTCACGGTGCCGTTCCTCGTGCAGCACGTCCGCGAGGGCGCGAGGCCCGCGCTGGCGGAGCCCACGCACGCGGGGGAGGCGACGGACGCCATCTCGCTCCTGGCGAAGGCCGAGGCGCCGCGCAGCAGTGACATCGCGCTGGCGGAGTCCGAGAAGCCCGCGGAGCAAGGCCCGCGCGAAGGGGCAGGGGCGGCGGGCGTCGCGCGGGCGGCGGCCCCGCCGGCGGACATCGAGCCACAGCAGGACGGCAAGAAGGCTGAGGCCCGGTCCGCGCCCGCGACGACCGCGCCGGTGCAGGCCTGGGGCTCGTCGAGGAAGTCCACCACGTTCCAGTCGAACGCGATGACGTACGATCCGGCGGCGATCGTGCAGACCGGCCCAGGCCTGCCGCGCTGGCAGTGGACCTCCCTCGAGCTCAGCTGGAGCGGGCCGGTCACCGCGGCGCAGCGGCTGCACCTCTACCTCGCCTCGCCTGGCGAGAACTTCGCGCTCGCGCTCCTCCGCGCCCTCCTGCTCCTCGTCGTGTTTCTGCGGCTCTTCCCGTACACGCAGCGCTTCTTCCCGAAGGGCTGGGGACCCGCGGCGGCCTCGGCCGCGACGCTGTTCGCCCTGCTGCTCACGGCCGGCGGCGCACGCGCGGAGGTGCCGGACTCGTCGATGCTCGACGAGCTGCGGACGAAGCTCCTGCGGAAGCCCGAGTGCACGCCGGCGTGCACCACGAGCGGGCGCATGCTCCTCGAGGCGCGCGGCGACAGCCTGCGCGCGCGGCTCGAGGTCGACAGCGCGGCGAGCGCACCTTTCGCGCTCCCGGGGTCGATCGGGCAGTTCGTTCCGCGAGAGGTGCTCGTCGACGGGCAGCCCGCGAAGGCGCTGCTCCGCGGCGACGGGGGACAGCTCTACACGCTGCTCGCGCCCGGCAGGCACCAGGTCGTCGTCGAGGGCCCCATGCCCGAGCGAGAGTCGCTCCAGCTCGCGCTCCCGCAGAAGCCCCACCACGTCTCGGCGATCGCCGAGGGCTGGACCGTCGAGGGCATCCACGAGGACGGGCTCGCCGACGACAATTTGCAGTTTACACGCAAACGCGTCGCCACCGACGGCGGCGCGTCGCTCCAGCCCGGCGCGCTGCCCCCGTTCGTCCGCGTCGAGCGCACGCTCCGCGTCGGGCTCAACTGGCAGGTCGACACGCGCGTGGTGCGGCTCTCTCCCGCGGGGAGCGCGGTGGTGCTCGAGGTGCCGCTGCTCGCCGGCGAGAACGTGACCACCGCCGACGTGCGCGTGGTCGGCGGCAAGGCCCTCGTGAACATGGGCCCGCGCGTCACCGAGGTCACGTGGAACTCCGTGCTCGAGCAGCGCTCTCCCGTGAAGCTCGCGGCGCCGAAGTCGACCGCGTGGATCGAGGTGTGGCGGCTCGACGTGGGGCCGATCTGGCACGCCACCTACGGGGGCATCCCCTTCGTGCACACCCAGCCCGTCGCCGGCGTGCGCTTCCCCGAGTGGCGGCCTTGGCCCGGCGAGGAGGCGAGCGTCACGCTCGGGCGCCCGGACGGCGTGCCCGGCCAGACGCTCACGGTCGACGAGAGCACCCTCGACGTACGGCCCGGGATCCGCTCGACCGACACGACCCTCACCCTTCAGCTCAGGTCGAGCCGCGGCGCCCAGCACACGGTGACCTTGCCCGAGGGCGCCGTGCTCGAGTCGCTCTCCATCAACGGCGCCACGCAGCCCATTCGTCAAGACTCGCGGGCGGTGACTTTTCCGGTGGTGCCAGGCGCGCAGACGGTAACGCTCGGGTTCCGCGAAGATCGCGGACTTTCACCATTTTTCGCCGTGAGCCCGCTCGACGCGGGCGCGGCCACGGTGAACGCCAACGTGGTCGTCCACGTGCCGGGCGGGCGCTGGCTGCTCTTCGTCGGCGGCCCCCGCCTGGGCCCGGCGGTGCTCTTCTGGAGCTTGCTCGCCGTCCTCCTCGTGGTGGCCGTGCTCCTCGGCCGCAACGCGAAGACGCCACTCAAGACCGGTCACTGGCTGCTGCTCGCGATCGGCCTCTCGCAGGTGCACATCGTCCTCGGAGGGCTCTTCGTGGCGTGGCTGCTCGCGCTCGGGTACCGCGAGAAGTCGGACGGCGCGGGGCTCTCCCCGGCGACGTTCAACCTTCGCCAGATCGGGCTCGCGGTCCTCACGTTCGCCGCCATCGCCGTGCTCTTCGCGTCGATCTACAATGGCCTGCTCGGCGATCCCGAGATGCAGGTGCGCGGTAACGGCTCGTCGCTCTCGGAGCTCCGGTGGTTTCAGGACCGCACCGACGCCGCGCTGCCTGGGCCGTGGTTGGTGTCGCTCCCCATCCTCGGGTACCGCGGGCTGATGCTCGGCTGGGCGCTGTGGACCGCGCTCGCGGTCATCCGCTGGCTCAAGTGGGGCTGGGGCGCGTTCACGACCGGTGGAGGATGGAAGAAGAGCCCGCCGCGGCCCAAGCCGGTCCGCCCCCAGGCCCTCCCGCAGCAGGGGCCGGTCTCTCCGCAGGGCTACTGGGACCCGGCGGCGGCCCACGCCTGGGCGCAAGCGGGGGCGCAGCCTCAGGCCACGGAGGGACCGGCGGTGGCCGCCAGCCCCGAGGTGAGTGCCCAAGCGACGCCCTCGAGCGACGGCCCGCCGGGCGACAGCCCCGACCCGACGCGGCCGGCGGGCGACGGGGCAGACGAGCCCGGGGACGACCGCGCATGATCCTTGGGTGCCAGCGCACCCATGATAGGCTGGGCGCGTGGACGACGAGCTCGAGTTCGCCAAAAGCCGAATCGGGCAGCACTTGTCCAACAAGTACGAGCTCGAGGGGCTGATCGGGCTTGGCGGCATGGCGGTGGTCTACCGAGGCCGCCACCGCAAGAACGGCAACCGCGTCGCCATCAAGATGCTCCACCCGGTCTTTTCCCGGCACCAGGAGGTCTCGGCGCGGTTCCTGAAGGAGGGCTACGTCGCGAACTCGGTCGACCACGCGGGCACGGTCCGCGTGCTCGACGACGACGTGGCCGAGGACGGCTCGGTCTACCTGGTGATGGACCTGCTCGAGGGCGAGACGATCGAGGCGCGCCGCCGCCGCCTCGGCGGCACGCTGAGCGTCGCGGAGGTCACGTATTTCGCCCACGAGATCCTCGAGGTGCTCGGGGCCGCGCACGAAAAGGGAATCGTCCACCGCGACATCAAGCCCGAGAACCTGTTCGTCATGACGGCAGGCACCGTCCGCGTCCTCGATTTTGGGATCGCACGCGCCCGCACGGCGGGTCTCTCGGCCACGCGCTCCGGGGTGTTGATGGGCACGCCGGGGTACCTGCCGCCCGAGCAAGCGCAGGGGCTCACCCGCGAGATCGATGGGCGCACCGACCTGTGGGCGCTCGGCGCGGTGATGTTCACGCTGCTCACGGGCGACTACGTCCACGTCGCCGAGACACCGCAGCAGATGATCATCTACACGGCGACCCGGCCGGCGCGCTCGCTGCGCGAGGCGGCGCCTGAGCTCCCCGACGAGCTCATCGCGCTCGTGGATCGTGCGCTCGCCTTCGACAAGAACGATCGCTTCGAGGACGCGGCGGCGATGCAGGAGGCGCTCCGCGAGGTGCCCGGGTACGCGGGGGCGAGCTCGGTGAGTCCGCTGGGGCCGACCTCGCTGCGCCGCACGGCTCGCGCGCCCGCCGTGGACGCCGTCACGTCCGTGGAGCTCGCGCTCCCCACGCTCGCCGAGCCCGCTTCCGACGCGGAACCCGCCCCGGAGTCGGTGCGCCCCAGCAGCAACCCCGTGACGTCCACGCTCGGCGAGTGGCCGCCGCCTTCCCACCCGCCGCCTCGCCCCTCCTCGATGAGCGCACCGGCGAACCCGAGCGAGGCACCTCCGCCCGGGCCGTGGTTCGAGGCGGTGTCCATGGCCCCGTCTTCCCCGCGCGACCCCGAGCCCTCCGCGCGAGTCGCAGAGCCCCCGGCGGCCCCCTCCGAGGAGCTCGAGACCGTCGACCGGGAGACCGCAGACCCCGGCGACGAGCTCCAGGTGCCGGCGCGGCAACCCGTTGGGTTGTTCGTGGCGCTCGCGCTCGTGGCCCTGGCGCTCGTGGCCTTCCTGGCGTGGCCACGCTCGGAGGCGCCCGCGCCCAAGCCGGCCGCGCCTCCGCGCGCACCAGGGTTGGTCACCCCGCCCCAGGACATCCCGCCGCCCGAGCCAGCCGTCGACACGCCGGCGCCCCCCGCGCCCAAGCCGTTCACCTCTGCCGGCGCGGTCGCGC
>Ga0209476_10003073_pt1 | contig 11116 bp, 13 predicted proteins | sample KloWWTrecipitate_FD_187179 | JGI IMG/M metagenome (GOLD analysis project Ga0209476, IMG submission 187179) | Active sludge microbial communities from Klosterneuburg, Austria, studying microevolution and ecology of nitrifiers - Klosterneuburg... | ecosystem: Engineered > WWTP > Aerobic digester...
GCCCGGCACGGTGAGCGAGGTCTCCGCCACGTTGGTGGCGAGCACGACGCGGCGGCCCTTCGCCGGCGCGAAGACCCGCTGCTGCTCCTGCGCCGACTGGCGCGCATACAGCGGCAGCAGTTCGGTACCGGGCGGGTGGTGTTTCCTCAATGCTTCCGCCGCCTCGCGGATCTCGCGCTCGCCGGGCAGGAACACCAGCACGTCGCCCGGGCCGTTGCGATGGCATTCGTCGACGGCGTCGACGATGGCGTCGGGCAGGTCGACGTTGTCCGCCGGCGGCCGCCAGCGCATCTCGATAGGATAGAGCCGGCCGGAGACCTCGATCACCGGTGCGCCGTCGAAGTGCCTGGAGAAGCGATCCGCATCCAGCGTGGCCGAGGTGACGATCACCTTAAGGTCGGGGCGCTTCAACAGGAGATGCTTCAGGTAGCCGAGCAGGAAATCGATGTTGAGGCTGCGCTCGTGCGCCTCGTCGATGATCAGCGTGTCGTACTGCTTGAGCTGCGGGTCGCCCTGCGTCTCGGCGAGCAGGATGCCGTCGGTCATCAGCTTGATGTAGCTGTCGGGACTGACGCGGTCGGTGAAACGGATCTTGAAGCCCACCGCGCGGCCGAGCTCGCTCTTCAGCTCCTGGGCGATGCGCGTCGCCGTGGCGCGGGCGGCGATGCGGCGCGGCTGGGTGTGTCCGATCAGGCCGTGGGCGCCGCGGCCGAGTTCCAGGCAGATCTTCGGCAACTGCGTCGTCTTGCCCGAGCCAGTCTCGCCGCAGACGATGACCACCTGATGCTTTTGAATCGCCTCGGCGATCTCGCCGCGGCGGGCCGAGACCGGCAATTCGTCGTCATAGGCAATCGCCGGCCGCGCGGCCAGGCGGATTTCGGGATCGAATCTCATCGAAAAGTCAGTCCCTGGGGGACGGCGACTCAGGAGCGATCGAGGCGTTCCGTGATGGAAGCGGGATTCTGGCGGCAATCGAACACCGCCACGACGGTTGCCACATCACCCAGCAGTTCATAGTAAATGGCAAATGGGAAACGCCTGGCAAGCATGCGATGCAGGCGGCCGTTGAATTTGATGTGGATGCCCGCGTATAGCACCAGCGCATCGATGTCGGCAAACAGGCTGTCAAGAAAGTAGTCGCCAATACCGGGCTGCTGCTTCTCGTAGAACACGAACCCTTCGAGGAGATCGGTCTCCGCCGAACGGGCGATCCAGACCTGCATTAACCGGCCCTGGTCTGGTTGCGAATGCGATCCTTTGCTTCCTGCCAGGGCGAAATGGCATCCGCACCGCTATCGATCAGGCGCATGCGTTCGTCCAGGACTGCACCATGCCAGGCGGGCGGCGCAACGGCGGAACCCGCACCGGAATCCGCTGCGCACAGAGAATCCCAGAGCGCTTCCATCAGTTTCAGCCGTTCCGCGACGGGCAAATCAGCTATGTCGGCTGTGACCATTCGAAGCTCCTGTTTTACCCGGTATGGATCAATACTAGCAGATCACCTGGCGAGCGCGATGAAGCTGGCGATCCCCAGCGCCGTCATCGCCAGCGAGCCGATCAGGTGCCCACCCGCCGCCGCCAGGGCCCAGCCATATTGCGCGCGTTCGAGCAGCGCCACCACCTCGGCGGAGAAGGTCGAAAAGGTCGTCAGTCCGCCGAGAAAGCCGGTGATGAGGAAGAGCTTGAGTTCGGGCGAAAGGCCGGCATGGTGGTGGAACAGCGCCACGGCGAAGCCGACCAGATAGCCGCCGATGAGATTGGCCGCCAGGGTGCCCAGCGGGATCGTCGGGAACAGCGGGTTGAGGGCCGTGCCCAGGCCCCAGCGCGCCCAGGCGCCCAGCGCGGCGCCGCCCCCGACAGCCAGAAATGAACCCAAGCTCATGATGCTCCTTGTTTTTCAGGCCGGATTGTAACCTGCCGTAAGGTTTCACCCCCACCCCCGGTCTATTCCCATGACAGGCACAACGCCTGCCAACCAAATCAACAAGGAGAGACACATGAACCAGAAAGATATCGCCATCCGTTCCGCCCTCGCCAGCATCGTGGCCCTCGGCCTGACCCTCGGCAGCCAGACCACCTTCGCCGCCAAGGGCGACATGGAAAAATGCTCCGGCATCACCAAGGCCGGCAAGAACGACTGCGGCTCCGCCGGCAATTCCTGCGCCGGCACCGCCAAAGCCGACCGCGAGAAAGACGCCTGGATCGCCGTGCCGAAAGGCACTTGCGAGAAGATCGCCGGCGGCATGGTCGTCGCCGAAATGAAGAAAGACATGAAGAAGTAAGCGTCATGCGTACGCGCCCCGATTCCGTTTCTGCCACCATCCTTCCGGCGCGGGCCGGGATCGGGCTGCGCGCACCCCATTACCGCGAACTCCTCGACACCCTTCCCGACATCGGCTGGCTCGAGGTGCACAGCGAGAACTACTTCGGCGGCGGACGGCCCTTGTGGTTCCTCGAACAATTGCGCGCCCATTACCCGGTCAGCCTGCACGGCGTCGGCATGTCGCTCGGTGCGACCACCCACCTCGATCCGGATCATCTTTCCCGATTGAAGGCGCTCATCGAGCGCATCGAGCCCGGCCTCGTCTCGGAACACCTGTCCTGGGGCGCCGTCGAGGGGCGGCATCTCAACGACCTGCTGCCGCTGCCCTATACCGAGGAAGCGCTGGCTCACGTCTGTTCCCGCATCATGCAGGTACAGGATTTTCTCGGCCGCCGCATCCTGATCGAGAACATCTCCAGCTACCTCCGCTGGAAGCACGACGCCATCCCGGAATGGGAATTCGTCGCCGAGGTGGCGCGCCGCACCGGCTGCGGCCTGCTGCTCGACGTAAATAACATATATGTCAGCGCTGTCAATCACGGCTTCGATCCGCGCGCCTATCTCGCCGCCCTCCCCGCCCACCGCGTCGAGGAGATCCATCTCGCCGGCTTCGACGAGGGCGCGGGGTGTCTCATCGACACCCACGGCAAGCGCGTCGCCGACCCGGTCTGGCAGCTCTACCGCGAAGCCCTCGTCCGCCTCGACCCGCGACCTACGCTGATCGAATGGGACACCGATATTCCCGCGCTGTCCGTCCTGCTCGACGAAGCCGCGATGGCGCAGTGCATTCTGGAAGAAGAACATGCCCTCGCTGCGTGAAGCGCAGGCAGCTTTCGCCCGCGGCCTGCTCGATGCGTCGGACACCGCCGTGCTGGCGCACCTCGCCGGCGCGCACGGCATGGACGCAGACGCCGGCCTCGCCGTCTATCGCAACAGCACCTTCAGCAACTACCGCGGCGCCCTGCGCGAGGCTTATCCGGTGATTCAGCGCCTGGTCGGCGAGGAATACTTCGATCAGGCGGCGGACGATTTCATCCGCTTCACGCCCTCGACGTTCGGCGACGTGAATCTCTATGGCGCCGGCTTCGGCGACTTCCTCGCGAGCTATCCCGGCGCGCGCGAACTTGTCTACCTGCCCGACGTCGCCCGGCTGGAATGGGCCGTACACCTGGCCTTCCAGGACATCGACTGCGAACCGCCGGACTTCGCGCGCCTGGCCGACGTGCCGCCAGAGCGCCTCGCTGCGCTGCGCTTCTCCCTGCATCCCTCGGTGCGGCTGCTCACTTCGCCCTGGCCTGTCCTCGCCATCTGGCGCGCCAATCAGCCCGCTTGCGACGACAATGAAGCCGTCGATCTCGGCTCCGGCGGCAACCGCCTGCTGGTCATCCGCCGCGGCCATGACGTCGACCTGGAACTCGTCTCCGCCGCGGAATTCGCAGCGCTCGCCGCCCTGGCGAACAAGGCCAGCCTGGGCGATGCCCTGGAGGTCGCCCACATGGCCGATCCGGACTTCGATTTCGGCGCCTTCCTGCAGCGACATGCCGCCGTCGGCACCTTGGCCGATTTCACGCTCGAATAATTTGGAGGAAGATATGATCGTGCCCGCCCTCGTCGCCAAACCCTGTGGCCTGGCCACCGCCGGCCTCAATTTCGTCGCGCCGCTGTTCGACTTGGCGCTGCGGCTCTACGTCGCCTGGGTGTTCTTCCGTTCCGGCCTGGTCAAGATCCAGAGCTGGGACGCCACGCTCTACCTCTTCGAGAACGAATATGCGGTGCCCTTCCTGCTGCCCGAACTGGCGGCGTATCTCGCCGTATTGGCGGAACTGACTTTTCCGCCGCTCCTCGCGCTCGGCCTCGGCACGCGCTTCTTCGCGCTGGCGCTGTTCGCCTTCAATGCCGTCGCCGTGATGTCCTATCCGGAGCTGTCGCCCGCCGGCCTGAAGGACCACCTCCTGTGGGGCGCGCTGCTGCTGGTGACCCTCTTCCACGGCCCCGGCCGGCTGTCGCTCGACGCCTGGCTGTGCAAGCCTGCCGGCAAATGATCTTCAGCCTGCACAGCCGCCAGTTCGACCAGACCGCCCGCGCCTATGGCGCGGACCTCTACCGCTACGCCTACTGGCTGTGCCGCGATCGCTTTGTCGCCGAGGATCTGGTGCAGGAAACCTTCGCCCGCGCCTGGAAAAACTGGGCCCGCCTGGAAGACCTCGCCGCGGTGAAGCCCTGGCTCATCGCCATCCTGCGCAACGAGCACGCCCGGCTCTATGAGCGCAAGCGCCTCGATTACACGGACGACGACCCGCAGGAACTCGATCTGCCGTCCGCCGTCCAGGCCGGCGCCCACCTGGAACTGGAGCAACTGGTCGAAACGCTGCCGGAAACTTACCGCGAGCCGCTGGTGCTGCAGGTGCTGGGCGGCTACGAGTGCAAGGAGATCGCCGGGATGCTCGGCACCACCGAGGGCGCCGTCATGACCCGCCTCACCCGCGCGCGACAGGCGCTGCGCGCCCATCTCGAAACAGGCGACCGTGCAAGGAGGTCGATATGAACTGCCTGGAATTCCGCCGCGACAAGCTCGCCGACCCGCGCCGCCTCCCGCCCGAGGCCCTGGCGCACCTCGACGACTGCGCCGCCTGCCGCGGCTTCGCCGCCGAAGTGGACGAGAACGAGGCGCGCCTCGCCGCCGCCCTCGACGTGCCGGTGCCCGAAGGGCTGGCCGAGCGCATCATCCTGCGCCGCAAGACAGGAACGCCGATATTTGCAAAAGCGTCGCCGCGCCTGGGCATGCTCGCCGCTTCCGTGGTGCTGACTTTTGCCTTCGGCATCCTGCAATGGCAGGACGCCGGCTCGCAGGACTATGCGCGGCTGGCCATCGAGCATGTCATGCACGAGCCGGAATCCTTCACCAGCGCGCGCAGCACCGACCCGGAGCTGTTCCGCCGCGTGATGCACACCTTCGGCGGCGAGATGCAGGCCTCGCTCGGCAAGGTGCGCTACATGAAGCTCTGCCCGGTCCCCGAAGGCACCGGCTGGCACATCGTCTTCGAAACGGAGGACGGCAAGCTGGCCACGCTGATCCTTATCCCGGCGAAGCGCATGAAGACCGACTCGGAGCAGGCGCAGGTCGGCGGCTGGAACGCCGTGGCGCGGCCCGGCGGCCAGGGCTTCTATGCCGTCATCGCCGACTCGCCCGACGCCCTGGCCAAGGCGGACGAACTGGTCCGGCAGCGGGTGCGCTGGCGCGGTTGAACCCTTTTTCAGGGTCGCCAGTCATCCCGCGGGATTTCCTTCGGTCATAATGGCGGCCATGAAATCCCACCACCTTCACCTCGCCGCCGGCCTCGGCTGCCTCGCCCTGGTCGGCTTCGCCGTCTATTACCTGCAGGCCGCCATCGGCCTGCTGCCCTGCCCGCTGTGCGTGATGCAGCGCATCGCCTACCTCCTCTTCGGCATCACGGCGCTGGCTGCCGCAGCCCATCGTCCGCAGGGCGCCGGACGCTGGCTCTACCTCGGCCTGCTCGACCTGTGGGCGACGCTGGGCGCCGCCGTCGCCGGCTGGCAGGTGTACCTCACCTATAACCCGCAGGCCGCCGAATGCGGCATCAGCGCGGAGGAACGCTTTCTCAACGGCCTGCCGCTGGCGAAGTGGTGGCCGGCGATGTTCGAGGCCAACGGCGACTGCACCAAGGTGGACTGGACTTTCCTCGGCCTGTCGGTGCCGGAACTGTCGCTGATCGCCTTCGTCCTGCTCTCCGGCCTCGCCGTCTACGCCGCGCTGCGCCCCGCCTCGCGGTAAAATATCCGCATCATGAGCAAGGACAGAAACGCGCCCGCCGCGGCGCCCCCCCCACCCATTTCGAACTTCATCCGCCAGATCGTCGAGGCCGACCTCGCCTCCGGCAAACACGCCGGCGTCACCTGGGCCGGCCGGCCCGGCCCGGCCGCGGCCCACGCCGGCGCGCCCGTCGACGCGGCGAAGATCCGCACGCGCTTCCCGCCCGAGCCGAACGGCTACCTGCACATCGGCCACGCCAAGTCGATCATTCTCAACTTCGGCCTCGCGCGCGACTACGCCGGCGCCTGCCATCTGCGCTTCGACGACACCAATCCGGAGAAGGAGGAGCAGGAGTACGTCGACGCCATCGTCGATGTCGTGCGCTGGCTCGGCTTCGACTGGGGCCCGAATGAGTACTTCGCCTCGGACTACTTCGATTTCATGTACGAAGCGGCGCAACACCTGATCGGAAGCGGCCATGCCTACGTCGACTCGCAGTCGGCCGAGGAGATGCGGCAGAACCGCGGCACCCTGACCGAACCGGGCAGGGGCAGCCCCTTCCGCAGCCGCAGCGTCGCGGAGAACCTCGATCTCTTCCGCCGCATGGAGGCGGGCGAGTTCGCCGACGGTGCCCACGTGCTGCGGGCGAAGATCGACATGGCTTCCCCCAATATCAACCTGCGCGACCCGGCCCTCTACCGCATCCGCCACGCCACGCACCACCGCGCCGGCGACAAGTGGAATGTGTACCCGATGTACGCCTTCGCTCACCCGATCGAGGACGCGCTGGAGCGCATCACGCATTCCGTCTGCACCCTGGAATTCGAAGACCAGCGCCCCTTCTACGACTGGCTGCTCGGCAAACTCGCCGAGGGCGGGCTGCTGGCCAAACCGCTGCCGCAGCAGATCGAGTTCGCCCGCCTCAATCTCACCTACGTCGTCCTGTCCAAGCGCAAGCTGATCCAGCTCGTGCAGGACAAGTACGTCGACGGCTGGGACGACCCGCGCTTGCCGACGCTGGCCGGCGCGCGCCGGCGCGGCTACACGCCCGAAGGCTTCCGCGCTTTCGCCGAGCGCATCGGCGTTTCCAAGGCCGATTCGTGGATCGACTACAGCGTGCTGGAAGACTGCATGCGCGACGACCTCAACGCTCGCGCCGAGCGCCGCATCGCCGTGCTCGATCCGCTCAAGCTCGTCATCGACAACTACCCGGAGGGGCAGGAGGAGGAGTGCTTCGCGCCGAACCACCCGCAGAAGCCGGAACTCGGCAAGCGCGCCGTGCCCTTCTCGCGCGAACTGTGGATCGAGCGCGAGGACTTCGCCGAGAACCCGCCGAAGGGCTACTTCCGCCTGTTCCCCGGCAACTCGGTTCGGCTGCGCTACGGCTTCGTCGTGAAATGCACCGGCTGCGAGAAGGACGCCTCGGGCAAGGTCACTGCGGTGCATTGCGAATATTTTCCCGACTCGAAGAGCGGCACGCCGGGCGCCGACGCCTACAAGGTGAAGGGCAACCTCCACTGGGTCAGCGCGGCACACGCCTACGCGTGCGAGGTGCGCCTCTACGACCGCCTGTTCCGCGAACCGAACCCCGGCGCCGGCGACCGCGACTACATCGCGGACCTCAATCCGCAGTCGAAGGAAATCATCACCGCCTGCCTGGAGCCGGCCCTCAAGCAGGCGAAGCCGGAAGACCGCTTCCAGTTCGAGCGGCACGGCTACTTCGTCGCGGATCGCATGGATTCGAAACCGGGCGCGCCGGTGTTCAGCCGGGCGGTGACGCTGAAGGATTCCTGGGCCAAAGGTTGATCGGCTACGCAGCAGGGCCCATGCTCGGCGCCAGGTCGGGGCGGGCGGGCGAGAAGCGCTACCGCTGACGCGCGACTACAGGTATCCGGGCTGAGGCTTTCGGCGGCTGCCGGAAAGTCAGTCTGCGCAATACGGCGGCGGCGGCCTAAAGCAACAGCGTCTCGGGCCTGAAGGCCGAGCGGAAGACGCCCCAGCAGTTTCCCCTGACGATAATCGGCAGCGAGATTTCCGAGAGCACTTCGCCGGTGTCCCTCACGTAGGTCTGCAGCAGCGGCCCGCTGCGGTTCTGCGCCGCCCGCCGCGACGTGGCGTCGTCGAAGATGCGCTTGTGCCGCGAGAAGGCCGTGTCGTGCGCCGGATCGCCGTTGGGCGGCTCGGAGAACTTGCGGTTGTGCGCCGGCGCGTAGCCGTTCGCATCCATAGCGATGCCCATGAACAGCTCCGGCACCTCGGCCAGCAGGCCGTCGAAAACCCGCTGCAGGTCCGCCTCCACCGCGGCATCGTAGGCGGTGGTGTAGCGCGGCGGATTGCTGCCGGGGATCTGCCGGTAGTCCCGGTCGAAGACATTCGTCCCCCCGGCCGCTACCGACTCGAAATAGGCCTGGATGCGGTCGCGGTATTCCGACAGCTTGTCGAGGATGCGGTCGAGCGGGCTGCCCTCGATGCGGAAGCGCGAGCCGATCTCGTGCAGGCGCTCGGTCAGGTCGCGCAGTTCGGCGGAGAACCGCACCGACTCGCCCATCTGCGCCGACACCGCCCCGCTCGCCTGCTGGATCTCGGCGATCTGCGCATGCGCCGCCGCGTTCGCGTCACGTATCTGGTGAATCGACGCCGTCATCGCATCGAGCTGGCCGCCGACGCGCCTGAAGTCCTCGACCATGCTGCTGAACTTGCCCGAGTAGTCCGACACCACGCCCTCGGTCCTCGCGCTGTCGTCGCATATGCGCCCGGTCTCGCGCGAGGTGTCCTCCACAAGCAAGATCATCGCATGGGTATTCTCGGCGATGACGCCGGTCGCCGCCTTGACCTTCTCGGCAAGCTTGCGCACCTCATCGGCAACCACGGCGAAGCCCCGGCCGGACTCACCCGCCCGCGCCGCCTCGATGGCGGCATTCAGCGCCAGCAGGTTGGTCTGGTCGGAAATCTCGTTGATCAGCAGGCCGATGTCGCGGACCTGGGCGGACTTGCCGCTCAGCTCGCTGACGATCGTGCTGACGCTTTGCGCGCGCTGCGAGATGTCGCGGATGCTGCCGGCGACATCGAGCAGCTCGCGATGGGCCGATTCGGTCGTCGCCAGGCTGGCCGCCGTCGCCTCATTGATCGCATCGGCGTTGTCGGAAACGCTGGCGATCGCCGAGCGGGTGGCGGCGCTCGACTCGAACACCGCCCCGGCCATCTCGCACTGCCGCTGCGCCGTCCCGCTCGTCTGGTTGATGCGCAGGCTCAGCTTGGCCGCCTCGACGGCGACATTGGCGCCGGTCTGCCGTACATCCTCGACAAGTCGGCGGGTGCGTTCGATAAGCGCGTTCGCCCCGCTTGCGCCGCCGGGCGCCGCGACTCGCTGCGCCAGATCCGGACGCTCGCCGCCGAATGCGGCGAGCGCGTCCCCGGCCGTGACGCGTCCGGCAGCGCGTCTGATGCCCCGCAGCGCCAAAGGAATGGCCGCCAGCAGCATCCCCGCCAGGGCCAGCAGGCGCCACTTCGCCGCACCGGCCGCCGCCGCCGCTTCCGGCGACGCCCGTCCGGCCAGGACCTGCACCGCGTCCAGGCTGCTCCACAACCACCAGAACAGGATTGCCGCGGCCGACAGCAGCAGCCCGGCCCACAGCAGGCCCCGCCTGCCTTGTCCGCCTTCCGAAGTTCCCGCCGGCGCAGCGAGTGCCAACTGATTTGCTTGCAAAGTCCACCTCCTCCTGATGTCTTGTCTTGGAACGTGAGGCGGCACAATAGTGCATCGCATTGCTGCTGGCCTACGCGCCGCCTTCTTCTTGGACCGGTTCGTCGCCGATCAACTGCCTGATGGAACTATCGGCATCCGGCAGCGGAACTTGATGTTCGCGGCGGCCGACGACAGATGGGCGGCGGCGCCTGATTCGGAAAATTTCAAGGGATATAATTCACAATGTTGAAGGATCGATTACAGATGAGCCCCCACGCCGCCCTGCCCCGCTACACCCTGCGCGAGGAGATCGCCAGCAGCATCACGCATGGCGTCGGCGTCGTGCTGGCCATCGTCGGCCTGGCGGTGCTGGTCGCCTTCGCCACGCTGCACGGCGACGCCTGGCACGTCGTCGGCTGCAGCATCTTCGGCGCGGCGCTGATCCTCTGCTTCACCACGTCGACCCTCTACCACAGCGTGCAGGTCGAGCGCATCAAGCGCCTGCTGCGCACGCTCGACCACACGGCCATCTTCCTGCTCATCGCCGGCACCTACACGCCCTTCCTGCTGGTGAACCTGCGCGGGCCGTGGGGCTGGTCGCTGTTCGCCGTCATCTGGGGACTGACTTTTGCCGGCATCGCCCTGCGCCTGTTCCTCAAGGGCCGCCTGCATGGCCTGGTCGTGTCGATCTACGTCGCCATGGGCTGGATCGTGGTGGTGGCGATCCAGCCCATGCTGGAGCGCGTCGGCACAGGCGGCCTGGTCCTGCTTGCCGCCGGCGGCCTGGCCTACACGGCCGGCGTGATCTTCTACAAGTGGCAGAGCCTGCCCTACAACCATGCCATCTGGCACGGCTTCGTGCTGGCCGGCGCCGCCCTGCATTTCTTCGCCGTGCTGTTCTACGTGATTCCCTGGCCGCCTGCGGCCGTCTCCTAGCGCATTCCCCGTCGTTTTTTCGCGATACCCCGCATCCGCCGCAAAACAACGACATCCGCCTCAAATAGCACGACCCGCATCCTCCCGGCACCCGCGCCGGGAGGATGCCGTTCATTCCCCCATTCGATTTCCGGCCCTGCCGGAGGTAGCCCTGCGGCCGGCCGCCGTGGAAGACGGCGATCCGATTCCCCGGCCGGTGGCAACGGCCTAGGGTCTATGGCACACTAGCCGGCCCCTCCTGCCACAGGGCCGCCACCGAGCGGGAGGACAAACACCCTGAGGAGAATCGCATGGCCGCCCTGCCTCCGTTTCACCTTGCCTTCCCCGTCACCGATCTCGCCCGCGCGCGGCAGTTCTACGGCAAGTTCCTCGGCTGCCCGGAAGGACGCAGCTCGGACGA
>Ga0209476_10003079_pt1 | contig 11110 bp, 10 predicted proteins | sample KloWWTrecipitate_FD_187179 | JGI IMG/M metagenome (GOLD analysis project Ga0209476, IMG submission 187179) | Active sludge microbial communities from Klosterneuburg, Austria, studying microevolution and ecology of nitrifiers - Klosterneuburg... | ecosystem: Engineered > WWTP > Aerobic digester...
TACCACGCACTCAACTCGCTGCGCATGGAGAAGGGCTACCGCCACTGGGGCCACGACATCTCACCCGATGACACGCCGCTGGAAGCCGGGCTCGGCTTCGTCGTCGCATGGGACAAGCCGGGCGGTTTCATCGGCCGTGAGGCCCTCCTCGCGCAGAAGGCGGCCGGGCTCACCCGCCGGATGGTGCAGTTCGCCCTCACCGACCCCGAGCAGCTGCTGTACCACAACGAGCCGATCTGGCGCGACGGCGTCATCGTCGGCAGCATCACCTCCGGCATGTACGGCCACACGCTCGATGCGTCGCTGGGCATGGGCTACGTGTCCGCTCCCGACGGTTCGTCGTGCGATCGCGAGTACGTGTTGTCGGGCAACTACGAGATCGAGGTGGCCGGTGAGCGTGTGCCGGCGCGGGCGTCGCTCGATCCGTGGTACGACCCGAAGTCGGCGCGAGTGCGCTCGTAGCGCACGGTCGTTTGAGGCGTAGCTTCTCGTCATGGCGATCAGGGCGCTCAGCACCGCACAGGAGGCGACGTCGCCGGGTGGCGACGGCCACTACGACGCGGACACGCACATCGGTGGTCGCATCCGCGAGCTGCGCAAGGCGCACGGGCGCACGCTGGCCGATGTGGCGGCGGAGGTGGGCATCTCGGTCAGCTACCTCAGTCAGATCGAGCGCGACGTGTCGCGCCTGCCCATCGGCGTGCTCAAGCAGATCGCCGATGCCCTCGGCGTGCACATGAACTGGTTCTTCCACAGCGGCAACGAAGGGCCCGAACGAGAGCGCGATGTCATCGTGCGCGCCGCCAACCGGCGCAACCTCACGTTCACCGGTCTGGGCATCACCGAGGAGCTGCTGTCGCCGACGCTGTCGGCGCCACTGGAGCTGCTCATCAGCACCATCCACCCGGGTGCCGACAGCGAGTTCTACGCCCACGATGGTGCCGAGGCAGGCCTGGTGATGCAGGGCACGCTGCAACTGTGGGTGGGCGAGCGTCACTTCCAGCTGGCCACCGGCGACAGCTTCGCGTTCGCGAGCAGCGAACCCCACCGCTGCGCCAACCTGGGCAAGCGTCCGGCAAAGGTGCTGTGGGTGATCACTCCCCCGCACTACTGACCCGACTCCCCCCACTCCCCAACGGCTCTACGGAAAGCCGGGAGTGGGGAGGTCGGGGTCGTTGGCGATCTCGGTGCGCAGCCAGTTGCGGAAGGCGGTGACCCTCGGATCGTCGCGGCGGTCGTTGCGGCACACCAGGTACCACCGTCGCGGCTGCGGCACCTGCAACGCGAACGGCGCAACCAAGCGGCCGCTGCGCAGGTCGGCCGCGGCCAGGAAGCGGGGTGCGATGGCCACGCCCTGACCGTCGATGGCCGCTTCCAGCGCGAGCAGGTAGCTGTCGAAGCGGGGCCCGCTCTGGCCGACATCGGCCGGCAGACCCGCGGCGCGTAGCCACACCGACCACTCGTCGGCCGCCGTGTACAACTGCAGCAACGCATGGTTCACCAGATCGGCCGGCTGACGCATGCCGATGCCACCGTGCAGCACCGAAGGGCTGCACACCGGCGTGAGCTGCGCGTCGAACAGGTGAGTGGCGTGCAGACCGGGCCGCTCCGGCCGAGCAGTGCAGACGATGGCGACGTCGCCGGCCGTCTCGTCGAACTCCCAGTCCAAGTGGCTGGTGTTGAACCGCACCCGAACCTCCGGGTGAGCGGTGGTGAACGAGTGCAGCCGGGGAATCAACCAGCGCACGGCGACGGTGACGTACACCTGCACATCGAGCTCACGAGATGGCGCCCCAGCGGCCCGCACCAAGGCGGTCCCCTGGGCGATGCGGTCGAACGCCTCGCGCAAGTAGGGGTGGTACTGCTCGCCGGCTGGGGTGAGCGCGACTCGCCGGTTGTGCCGCTCGAACAGCTTCGCGCCCAGGCGGCGCTCGAGCTCGGCCACCTGATGGCTGATCGCCGATTGGGTGACCGACAGCTCGTCGGCCGCCGCACGGAAGCTGAGGTGGCGGGCCGCGCTCTCGAACGCACGCAGCGAGGCGAGTGGCGGCAGATCTGGCACGGGCGCAGACTACATGAACCATGCTCATGCATGCATGAGAGAGATTCGCTTGTCGATGGTCGTCTACCTCGTCACACTGACGCACGCAGTCGGCAACGAGTGGAGACATACATGAGCGACGTTCAGCAACAGTCGGGTCGGCGGGGCGGGCGGGCAGCGCGCGTGGCCCTGCGCTCGGCACCGCTCGCCAACGACGTGCGGCCGGTGAACCCGGGCATGCCCTCGGGCCGCTACCAGCCACTCACCGACGCCGAGGTGCGCAAGGTGCACGAGGCCGCGCTGAACGTGCTGGAGAACATCGGGCTGGCCGATGCCATCGACAGCTGCCTCGACGTGCTGCTGCCGAAGGGCTGCACGCTCTCCGAGGACGGCCGCTTGCTGTTCCCGCGGTCGCTCATCGAGGACACGCTGGCCATCGCCGCCCGCAACTTCACGCTGCACGCGCAGGACCCGCAGTTCGACATGGAGCCGTGGGGCAAGAAGGTCTACTTCGGCACCGCGGGCGCGGCCGTCTACATGGTGGACCCGATCACCGGCGAGTACCGCGAGTCGCTCTCGCAGGATGCCTACGACATCGCCCGCCTGGTCGACACCATGGAGCACATCCACTTCTACCAGCGCTCGGTGGTGCCGCGCGACCTGCCCGACCCGATGGAGATGGACGTCAACACGTGCTACCTCAGCGTGGCCGGCACCACCAAGCACGTGGGCACGTCGTGGGTGCATCCGGACCATCTCGAAGCATCACTGAAGATGCTCCACCACATCGCCGGCGGCGAGGACAAGTGGCGCGAACGGCCCTTCGTCAGTCAGTCGAACTGCTTCGTGGTGCCGCCGCTGAAGTTCGCCGCCGACGCATGTCGCTGTCTGGAAGTGGCGGTTCGCGGCGGCATGCCCGTGCTGCTGCTCTCTGCCGGCCAGGCGGGTGCCACCGCCCCGGCTGCGCTGGCGGGCGCACTCGTGCAGGAGGTGGCGGAGGTGCTCGCCGGGCTGGCCTACGTGAACGCGATCAAGCCGGGGCACCCCGCCATCTTCGGCCTCTGGCCGTTCGTCAGCGACCTGCGCAGCGGCGCGATGTCGGGCGGTAGCCCCGAGCAGGCGCTGCTGTCATCGGCGTGCGCGCAGATGGCCCACTTCTACGACCTCACCGGCGGCACGTCGTCGGGCATCAGCGACGCGAAGATGCCCGACGCGCAGGCGGGCGCCGAGAAGGGCTACAACCACGCTCTCGTCGGCAACGCCGGCGCCAACCTGATCTATGAAGCAGCCGGCATGCACGGCAGCCTGCTCGGGTTCTCGCTGGAGGGCGTGGTGCTCGACAACGACATCATCGGCGCGGCGCAGCGCACCATCAAGGGCATCGAGGTGAGCGAGGACACGCTCTCGCTCGACGTGATCCGCGCCGCCGTCATCGACGGCCCCGGTCACTACCTGGGCTCGAAGCAGACCCTCGACCTGATGCAGACGGAGTACATCTACCCCGCCATCGGTGATCGCCTCAGCCCCAAGGAGTGGAACGAGGTCGGCCGCCCGAAGATCATCGATCGCGCGATCGCCAAGGTGCACGACGTGCTCGCCACTCACTACCCGGCGCACATCTCCGATGAGATCGACGACCTCATCCGCTCCGAGATCCCCATCCGCCTGCCACGCGAGCAGATGCGGCCGCCGCGCTGACGGCGCCGCTCGACGCCGGCGACCATCAGGCGGCCGGGCTCATTGCAGCACTTCGGGAAAGCCCGGGGCGCGCAGATCAGTACCCAACGCGTCCTCCAGCAGCTTGACCACCTGGCTCGACCAGGCGCCACCGCCGTACTGCGAACGGGCGCGGATGAACGTCTGCTCGGTCTGGCCGGCCAGATCCAGCGGCACGCCGAACTCGCGGCCGAACTGAGTCGCGAAGCCGAGGTCCTTGCACGCGAGATCCATGGTGAAGCCGATGTTGTAGCTGCCGTTGAGGATGACCTGGCTCTCGGTTTCGTGCACGAAGCTGTTACCCGAGCTGTTGAGGATGGCCTCGAACGACTTGGCCAGGTCGAGCCCGCCGCGCTTGGCCAACATCAACGCCTCGCCCACCGACACCAGGTTGATGAAGGCGAGCATGTTGGTGATCACCTTGATGACCGCGGCACTGCCCAGCGGCCCCATGTACAGCACCGGGTCGCCGATCGCAGCCAGCACGGCGCGGTGCTCGTCGAACACCGCTTCATCGCCGCCGACCAGCACGGTGATCTCGCCGGCGGCGGCCTTGTGCACGCCACCGGTGACGGGCGCTTCCAGAGTGCGTACGCCGACCGCCTCCGCCAGCGCTGCCAGGCGCAACGTCTCGTCACGGTCGTTGGTGCTGTTGTCGATCCAGGTACCGCCGGCGCGGAGGCCGGCGAGCACACCGTCGGGGCCGCACATCACGGCGTTCACCGCAGCCGGCGAGGGCAAGCAGGTGAACACCACGTCGGAGGCTTCGCCCACCGCCTTGGCCGTATCGGCCCAGTGCGCCCCTGCCGCCAGCAACGGCGCTGCTGCCTCCGGGTGCAGGTCGGTCACCGTCACCGTGTGCCCCGCACGCAGCAGGCTTGCCGCCAAGTGCACGCCAAGGTTCCCCAGGCCCACGTACCCCACCGACACGGCTCGATCAGTCATCAGTTCCCTCGCTGGCAGGCGAGGGCCTCGGTGCCGCATCGCACCTCCAGTATCCAGCGGGCCCGAGCAAGCGGCAAGTGAAGTGTCGAGACCCTGAGGTGGCGAATGGTTGATGCTCGGCGCAGTACGGTGCCGGCATGCGCACACCGATCCCGGCGTTGATCGACCTCGAGGCCTTCGAGTCGGCGGCGCGACACGGCAGCTTCGTCGCCGCCGCCGGCGAGCTGCACCTCACCCCTTCGGCCATCAGCCATCGAGTGCGTTCGCTGGAGCGCCAGCTCGGCGTGGTGCTGTTCACCCGCCACGCTCGACGCATCGAGCTCACCGACCACGGCCGCGCCTACATGCCGTCGGTTCGCCACGCGTTCGACGAGCTGGCTGCCTCCACGGCGGGCCTGTTCGGGTTCGTGCGCCCGGTTCGTCGCCTCACGGCCCGCGTGCCCATCTCCTACGCGGTGACAGTGGTCGCGCCACGGCTGCACGAGTTCAAGCAGGAGCACCCCGATATCGAGCTGCGGCTGGTATCGGCCATCTGGGCCGACGCGCTGGCCGCACAGGACGTCGACCTCGATGTGCGCTTCGGCGCCGGCAACTGGGCCGGGCACCAGGCCGAACTGCTGCACCGCGAGACCGCAACTGCCGTCTGGGCGCCCGCGTTCGATACCGGCTCCGGCGACGGCGACGGCGATGGCGACAGCGACGTGCTGGCCACCCTCGCCCGGCACCCACGCGCGCACGTGCTGGGCATGGAGAACCTGTGGTTCCAGCTACTGCAACCGACACCCGCGGGGCTCACCAGCGCCGATGTCACCGTCGACACCTCGTTGGCGGCCATCGAGCTGGCCTGCAGCGGCGGGTTCAGCGCGCTGGTGCCGACGCGCTTCGTCAGCCGGCACCTGGCCGATGGCCGGTTGCGCACGGCCGCAGGGTGCACGGTGACGATGAGCGAGGCGCACTACCTCGTGCACCCGTCGTCGCGCACAGCGTTGGGCACGGAGGCAACGCTGTTCGCCGACTGGTTGCGAACGCTCGCCGAGTAGCGCTCGCACGCGACACGGCGGCGACAGCGGCCCGAAGGCCACCGCCGCCGCCGCGCACCGTGCGGTGAGGAATTGCTCAGCTCAGGCGAGCCAGGCCTTCCAGATGTCGGGGTTGGCGTCGACCCACTTCTTCGCGGCCGCCTCGGCGGTGAGACCGTCACGATCCACGTAGCCGGCGATCTCGCTCTGCTGCTCGGTGGTGAGCGTCATCTTCGAGAGCATCGCGAACGCCGCGGCGTTCTTGGCCTCGAGACCGGCACTCGCTGCCTTGTACAGCTCGTCGATCGGGTAGTCGCAGGCGTAGGCGCCGTCGGCCGCTGCCAGCGAGGCTTCGCACTCCGGCGTGATGTCGGGCAGCTTGACCTCGACCAGCTCCACTTCCAGCTGCTTCCAGTGCGGCTTCCAGAACTGCATCAGCACAGGCTTCTGGTCGGCGATCGAGGTGTCGATGGCGGTGAGCAACGCTGCTTCGGTGCCGGCGACGACGTACCTCAGCGGCAGGCCCAGGTTGGCGATGATCTGCTCGTCGTAGGTGACGTAGCTGGGGTCACCCATGGTGAACTGACCCAGGTCGCCCGACTCGGCGGTGGCGAACAGCTTCGCCAGCTCGGGATCCTTGAAGCCTTCCCAGGTAGCCAGCTCGGGGTGCGCATCGACGATGAACTTGGGCACGTACCAACCGATCTTGGCGGCCGGACCGAGCTTGCCGAGGTCGAGCACCGACTTCTTGCCGGTGATGTAGGTCTCGTAGTCGGCAGCGTGACCCGACGGCCACACTTCCAGCACGGCATCGATGCTGCCGTCGTCGAGCCCCACCCACGTGGCGTTCTCGTCGATGTCGATGATCTCCACCGGCGAACCGAGGTTGGCCTCGATGACGGCTTTGGCCACGTAGGCGTTGACCGCGGAGCCGGTCCACGGGTTGACGGCAAGCGTGATGGCCGCACCCGACGTGGCCGGCGCTTCGCTGCTGGACGACGAGCTGTCGTCGCCGCATGCCGCCAGCACTGATGCGAGCAACACGCCGGCGACGGCGAGATGCCCCTTCCTGCGGATGGATGTCATGTACTCCCCCTTGTTGAGAACTTGCGGTGCACTCTATGCGCCACCATCATCCTCCGAGCGGGTACCCCACGCTTGCGTGAGCCGGTCGAGCATGATGGCGAGCAACACGATACTCAAGCCGCCGGCCACTCCCTGGCCGAACTTGAGGTTGGCCTTCTGCGTGGCCTCGTAGGCAACGAGGCCCAGTGCGCCGGCGCCGACGAGTGCCGCGATGATCACGGTCGCCAGCACCATCATCAGCGTCTGGTTGATGCCGAGCAGGATGGCCTTGCGTGCCAGTGGCAACTGCACCAGGCGCATCTCCTGGGGGCCGGTGGCCCCGAACGAGGTGGCGGCCTCGCGAGGCGCCTGGGGCACCTCGCGCATTCCCAGCGCAGTGAGCCGAATGCAGGGCGGCACGGCGTAGACCACACAGGCGACCACACCCGCCGAACGACCGATGCCGAACAGGAACACCACCGGGATCAGGTAGACGAACTGTGGCATCACCTGTGCGATGTCGAGGAACGGGCGCAGCACGCGTTCCACTCGGTCGGAGCGGCCCGCCCACATGCCCAGCGGCAGCGCGATGAGCACGCTGATGGTGATGGCCACCAGCACCAGGCTGAGCGTGTTCATGGCCAGGTCCCACATCGAGATGGTGCCGGTGCCACCCGGAATGGAACCCATTGCGCCGATGAGCACGAGACACGCGGCAACGGTGGCCGCCAGTCGCCAGCCGCGGCTGAGCCAGCCCACGAACGCGACGAACACCACCACCAGCAACCAGGGCAGCCCGATGAGCCACTCGTAGAGCGGGTCGATGATGTTGCCGACCAGGAAGTCGCTGATGGCTTGCGTGCCACCGATGATGGGCACGTCCTTGCGCAGGTTGTCCTGCACCCAACCCACCGCGTCGTCGATGGCGGGCGCGATGTCGTACTGGAGGCTGCTGGGGAACTGTGCGGCATCGAAGACACGCGCGGCGAGCACCGCAAGGACGGGAACCCCGACCGCCAGCGCGGTGGCGATGTGAGGAGGAACCTTCGGTAGCCGCCGCGACAGCTGCGACGGCACGGCATTGCGGTCGCCAGTGCTGACGCGATCGAGCGCGACGGCCATCAGCACGATGCCGAGACCCGAGGCGAAGGCCACGCCGACCTCCTGCTTCTGCAGTGCCGCCAACACGTCCTGGCCGAGGTCGCCGGTGCCCAGCAGCGATGCCAGCACCACAATGGCGAAGGCCATCATGATCACCTGGTTGCTGCAGTGCCGCCAACACGTCCTGGCCGAGGTCGCCGGTGCCCAGCAGCGATGCCAGCACCACAATGGCGAAGGCCATCATGATCACCTGGTTGAGACCCAACAGGATGGTGCGCCGGGCGATCGGCAACTGCACCTTGAACAGCTGCTGCCGGCTGGTGGCGCCGAACGACTGGCCCACCTCGTTGGCGACCACCGGCACCTGCCGCAGCCCGAGGTTGGTGAGGCGCACGGCCGGCGGTAACGCGTAGATGACCGTGACCACCACGGCCGGAGCGAACTGCAGGCCGAAGAAGATCTGCACCGGGCTGAAGTAGACGAAGATGGGCATCACCTGCGCGGTGTCGAGCAGCACCCGGATGACTCGCTCGGCGCGATCGGAGCGGGCGGCGAGGATGCCCAGCGGCACGCCCAGCACCAGTGCGATGACCACCGCCACGGCCATGATCGAGAGCGTGCGCATCGCGTTGTCCCAGTCGGCGATCACACCGACGCCCATCATCGCCGCGGCACCCGCCAGCCCCGCCCGCAGGCCACCGGTACGCCAGCCGATGGCACCGGTGAGCGCCACCACACCCGGCCAGCGCAGCGCCAGCAGCAGCGACTCGGTGTGCTCCACCGCCCAGGTGAGCCCGTCGCTGATCGGGTTGAAGAAGTACCTGAAGATCGGCGAGCTCTGCCGGTTGACGATGGTCCACTTGTACCGGTCCTGCGCCCACTTCTGGATGTGCAGGTCGAGCCACGACGGCACGTCGTGAGCGAGCACGATGGCCACCACGGCAAGCACCGCGAACACCGCGAAACCCAGCAGGCGCCGCTGTCGTCGAGCGCGCAGCACCTCCTCGGGCACGTGCGTGGGCAACGACTCGACGGATACCGCCATCAGAGGTCCTCGGTGGCGACGACCGACAACACCCCAACCCGATCGATCGTTCCCACCGTGCGCCCGTCGGCGACCACACGTACCGGCAGCTCGCTGCGCGCCACCAGCCCGACGGCCTCGCGGATCTTGGTGCCCGCGGCCACCTCTGCCCGCGGCCACCTCACCGGCGAAGGGACCATCGCTGGGCGGCGACATCACGGCGTCGACCGGCACCACGTGCGAGCGAGGCACGTCGCGCACGAAGTTGGCCACGTACTCGTCGGCAGGCTCGAGCACCACCTCGGCGGGCGTACCCACCTGCACGAACCGACCGTTGCGCATGATGGCGATGCGGTCGCCCAGGCGCAGCGCCTCGGAGAGGTCGTGGGTGATGAACATCATCGTCTTGCCCAGCTCGCGACGCAGGCGCACGATCTCGTCCTGCATCTCGCGGCGGATCAGCGGATCGAGCGCGGAGAACGGCTCGTCGAACAGCATGATGTCGGGGTCGGTGGCCAACGCGCGGGCGAGCCCGACACGCTGCTGCTGGCCGCCGCTGAGCTGATGCGGTTTGTAGTCGCCCATGTTGGGCAGACCAACCAACTCGAGCGTGCGCGCGGCGGTCTCGCGGCGCTGCGGCTTGCCGACGCCACGCAGCTCCAGCCCGAACGCGACGTTGTCGAGCAACGTGCGGTGCGGCAGCAGGCCGAAGTGCTGGAACACCATCGACACCTTGTGCCGGCGCACAGCCAGCAGCGCGTCGTCGGTGGCGGCGGTGACATCCTGCCCTTCGATGATCACCTTCCCGGCGGTGGGCTCGATGAGGCGGGTGATGCAGCGGATGAGCGTGCTCTTGCCACTGCCCGACAAGCCCATCACCACGAACACCTCGCCCGGCGCGACATCGAGGCTGACCTCGCGCATCGCGACGACGTTGCCCAGCTTGGCCTGCAGCTCGCCACGCGGCAGATCTGCCTCGGGAGAGCCGACGATGCGCTCCGCGCGTGGCCCGTAGACCTTCCACAGGTCCCTCACCGAGATCATCGGATCAACCACTGGCACGCTCCCCTGTACGACTTACCCCAACGTGCGGGGCAGCTTAGACCGCTGCGCTCGAAGCCTGAACGACTGTTCCGTGAACGTCGGGTGCGCCCGCAACGGGTCACCCGGCAGCGAACCGTGAATGCAGTGGTCGCGACGTGTGCGGCGGATTCAAGGGGTGAGCGCGACAGCGACCCTTGGAGGTGTGTGGTGGGGCTACGTGGTCCGGCGAGGATGCCGCTGTCGGTGTTGTTTCCAGGTCTTCGGGCCTTGGCTCGTTGGCTCGGGGAGCGACGTTGGACGAGGCGGCAGCAGCTGCGGGGGTGTCGCGGACGCTGTTGTGGATGCGGGCCAACGAGCAGGCTGTGTGCGTGCTACGTGACCGCAAGCCGCGCTCGGGTGCTGTGACGCTCGAGGAACGTGAGGAGATCCGGGTCGGCATTGAGCGAGGCGAGTCCGATAGCGACATCGCCCGCCGGTTGGGCCGCCATCGGGGCACGATCGGTCGGGAGATCGCCGCCGGTGGTGGGCGCGCCGGCTATCGGGCGTTTCGAGGGCAGGGCCGAGCTGATGCTGCGGCGCGGCGCCCCAAGCAGCCCTGGACCCAGGAGCGCCCGTGGTTGTGGGAGCAGGTACAGGAACTGTTACGCACCAAGGTGTGGTCGCCGGAACAGATCGCTCATCGGCTCCGCAAAGACCATCCTGATCAGCCAGAGTGGTGGGTGTCGCACGAAGCGATCTACCAAGCGATCTTCGTCCAGGCCAAGGGCGAGCTACGCAAAGAACTGGCGGCCTGTCTGCGCAGCGGCAGAACCGCCCGCCGTCCCCACGGTCGGGCCAAGCCCGGAGGAGGCCGCATCGTGGGGATGGTCAACATCTCTGAACGGCCCGCTGAGGCCAATGACCGGGCAGTGAAAGGACACTGGGAAGGCGATCTGGTCGTGGGCGCCCACGGTCGCAGCGCCGTGGCCACGCTGGTCGAGCGAAGCACACGGATGGGGATGCTGATCAAGCTCGATGACCGCACCAGCGAGCACGTCACCGAACGAATCGCTGCCAACATCGTCCGGCTTCCCGAGCAGCTCGCCAGGTCACTGACCTGGGACCAAGGCACCGAGATGGCCAACCATGCCAACTTCACGATCGCGACCGGTGTCG
>Ga0209476_10003086_pt1 | contig 11096 bp, 10 predicted proteins | sample KloWWTrecipitate_FD_187179 | JGI IMG/M metagenome (GOLD analysis project Ga0209476, IMG submission 187179) | Active sludge microbial communities from Klosterneuburg, Austria, studying microevolution and ecology of nitrifiers - Klosterneuburg... | ecosystem: Engineered > WWTP > Aerobic digester...
AATTAGGTCATTTTTTTAGATGTTCATCATGGAATAGTGAATCAATCATTATTACTTGTGCCTAGTGAACAACTTCCACTCCCAGGTATTAATTTTGCCAATTTTTCACCTGAGCAAATAAACTATCTTGCTAACTTTCATCGTCGTGAGTATTTTGCAGACATTTTTGCTGCAAGTTATGTAGGAAAAGCATATAGAGAATTTCTAGATGCGTTCGCAAGGAACAATCCAGTTAGCACTACTCATCCCGCAACAAATGATCGACTTAATTTAATCAATAATTTCCTTTATGGAACCCAAAATAACATTCTTGATCTATTCCAAAAATCACTTACTCAATTAAGTTTACGACAACTTAACATTAATTACTCTGTACCTGATGTTTCTGCAGCGTTTGATAATGCTCGACCTTATACAATTCGAAATGAGGCAGAACTACATGGTATTTACGAGGCTGGGAGTACTTACCTATTGCAAGCACAAACTAATCCAAAAAATTTATGGACTAAAATTGAGGAAACGACCAAGGAGCGAATCATAAATGATCTTGTCGAGAAATCTATTAGAAACAGTATGATTGTTGATCATTGGGAGGCGCGATGAGTCTCCTTTCCAATAAGCAGATACGCGAATTACTCGCATCATCTGATCCAGACAGCTTATTTGTCGATCCATTACTTGAAGAAACGCAAATAGGAGCCGTGACACTTGATTTACGTCTTGGTTATGATTTTCTGGTTTCAATTCTTACCAGGAAACCTTCTATAGAAACAGGAAGCAATCCAGGCAATCCACATCGGGCCATAGGTTCATATTTCCAAGAAACTCGAAGAGAGCTTGGTGAAAAATTTGTTCTATACCCTAATCAAATCGTTTTGTGTACGACCATGGAATATGTTTCCTTGCCATATAATGTTTATGCCGATATCCTTTCGAGAAGCAGTTATACACGATTGGGGGTGCCTATAAACACGATGGTGCAACCAGGTTTTCGTGGGTGCATACCACTTGAGTTGTTTAATCATGGTAATAGTCCAATAGAGCTTGTTATTGGAAGCCGAATATGCCAAGCACGTTTCTTTGAAATAAATGGCATCGCTAATTACATCGAAACTACTCGTCCCAGAAAATATTTTGGTCACGTAAGGCCGATTGTGTCAGCCGCTGACATGGATTGCGAAATAGAAAAATTAAGATATATTTCAGAAAAAATTTAGTTCCCTTCACCTCTAAATTGCTGGAGTTTGAATATTTAGTTTGATACCCTTCTGATTACAAAGCACATAGCCATATTTAGGTATAATTAAAATCAAACACTTGCAATGCTTACCAAAGCTCTAAAACGCACCATAATGTAATAAATACAGTATTTGTGCCATAATTTGACACATAATTGTCACAGAATTTTCTAACTTTTATTATTTGTATAAATATCTCACAAACAAACTACCATAATCTTTTGGTAAGGCATTGTTGTATATTATATTTACAAAATTTTATAATTACTTGTTAGATTGCTTGTTTCATCTCAACCAATTCAAACCAAGAAATGACGCAAGTCGAACGTTAAACTTTACCTCCACTCGCCGCATTTGTATATTATTCATCACTAAGGAAAGCCATCGTGCCTCATCTTCAAAGTTTGATTAAGTATTTCAAGGGTGGCAGCGCAGAAGAAGAAAAGGAGATTCGGGGAGAGGTATTTGTTCCTCCAAGCAATCTAAACACTCTTCTCAGCTTTGATTTTCACTCGAACGTTATCCTCCTTGGAAATAAAGGAGTTGGAAAGTCGATATTCGTGAATGTTCTCAACGAGGCATACTTGGAGAATGGTGAACTTTCGCTACTCATCACACCGGGCGATTTACAGTGCGACCCTATTCTCTCGAAGAAGACTCTGGCGGATAGGAAAGCTACTGCCTACGGCCAAATTTTACGCTCGGCTGCGGGAATTATCGGCAAACACTCTAACGAAAACGAGATCCCCATTGATGCAGACGTTGTAGCGCTTCAGAAATTGGCAATCAAAGATGGCTTTTCAAAACCAGACCTAATTACGAAGTTCTCCAAATTCCTTTCCAAGGTAACGCCGCATGGAGGAAAGATTGCCCAAGCTCTTCTTGCGGAACAGGCAAATAACCTGGGGAAGAATAATCTTACCGACGTGGTTGATAGATACCTCATCGATCGAGGCCGCACATTATGGTTGTTTATTGATGATATAGATGACGCCGTCGCCAAGAACTCAAAAGGAGCATTCGACTATAACGCCTGCTGGGCTATCGTCTCGGCGGCAATTGAGTTATCCGAGGACATTTCATCTCTGAGGTGCATCATTTCTGTTCGATCAGACATTTGGCATTTGATGACACGGATCCATAACCATGGTACAGAAAGGCGAGACAAGTTGGGACAAATACATGAACTCAAGTTTAGTGAGGAAGAGCTCCGCAAAATTTTCAACAGACGTATCGAACTTGCTGCTCTTCATGCAAAATCAAAAGCTGGGATATCGACCTTTTTTCAAGAAAACACCATAACACTCCCCGGCATTAAAGGAGATAAGCGAACTTGGGACCTATGGCTCACCAAGATTGCTCGATTCCGACCAAGAGATCTAGTGAAAGCCGTTCAGATGCTTATTATTGCTGCGAAGGACAAGCAAAGCGATGTAATTGGAGATGCACAAGCTCATTCGATCCTGCTGAAATTTGGGATTGAGCGCATTGAAAACATTTTCGATGAGTACGGCCAGATATGTCCGCAGATAAGAGAAGTAATCAACGATTTGACAGAAAAGACCACATACACATTCAGCGAGATTATCGACCTACTAAAGAAGACCCCGAGCAGGAGAGCTACTCTCATTGATGGCATTGCTATGCGAGCAACAAACGAACACAGCATCGAACTGCTCAGAATTCTTCATATGGCTTGCTTCATCAATCCGCGAATTGGCTCTCCTGATAACTACGACCACCTCAATTACAATGATTACCCGAATATCGTAGACATAGCGAAATTCAACGATCTTCAAAAGTACACATGGCAAATACATCCGACATTTCACACATACGTTGTCGAACAGCAGAAGAAGACTAAGTTTCATTGAATGCGAGATCAAAGCAATCTCCTGTTGTGTGAGGCGATTATTTATCCTAGGGGCCACTAAGGCTTTTTGAAATATGTCGTATCGAAGATCTTTTGGCATGTGCCTATTCTGTATCCCGCTATTGAATATCTCAAATCAGGATTCTTGCAAAACATATAGGCTCTAATATAAACGCCGGCTTTGTCTGTGCCCGTCCCTTAGCACAATGTTAAGTAATTTTTATCTGCAGAATTTTGAATTCAACTTGAATTACAATTTTTTAATAAAAACAACTAACCAAATGATAAAGTAAGAATAAATCTTATTGCTACGTGATAATATCATTGAAACCTAGATATATCATTGTGATGAGATTTTTTATGACTACCTCCTCAATCGAACAGTTAATAGAAATAAAAGATGAACTTCGAAAATCTCTTCCAAATATAAAAGTATCTGAATTTGGTGATTCTAAATATGGACCAGAAAACGAATATACAGCAAAAGGAGTTATTGCTGGGCTTGATGCATTAATAACAGATTTAGCCTCTCTTACGAAAGCTCCAACAAAATTTATCCAGGCTTCTAATCATAATGAAAGGACTCAACTAGTACAAATATTTAGAAAATCACTAACGGATGTCAATAACAAAAACCTAGCATCCATCGCAGAATCTATAGATCAAATTAAGCCCCTGATGCGAGTTTATGGAGTTCGGCAGAATGGTGATAGAAAAGAAGAATTTGTTAGTCATATCGATGAATTACAAAGAAAAGCACTTGAGTTCACGGAGAATCTTGGCACATTCTCTGAGACAATAAACTCATTAGATAATATCAAATCTCAAATAGATGCTTATCACGGGAATCTAAAAGAACGACTCAGTCAATTAGAGAGTGAAGAAGGCAGACTACAAAAATTAATTGAAGAAATTGAAGAAAAGAATGAAAAAATAAATTCCTTACTAGATAAATTTGCAAAACAATCTGTTGAAATTGAATCCTTACTAACTGATTCAAGAAGTCACGAAGAAATTATTGATTCTTTTTCAAAGAAAGTTATTCAAAGAGAAGATCAACTAAAAGAACAAGAACATAGAACAGAGAAATTCAACGAAGCACTAGCACAATATAAGTATATTCAAGAAAAATACTTAGAAGAAGCATCTGAACTCATTGAAAGCGCCAAGATCGCACTTGAATACAAAACGGCTGAAGGTTTAAGTGCTGCATTTACTGAGAAATACAATGAATCAAAAAATGATGGATCTACTAAAGGTTGGATAATTGCATCAGCCTTGTTTCTTATAGCTGCAATTGGTATTGGCATATGGACTGTATCTGAAAAAGATCTTGAAATAGAAGCTATTGTAGCGAGAGTGTCATTAATTCCAATGTTGATAGCTGGTGCGTGGTTTGGTGCCAGTCAATATATTAAGCAAAAGAATTTAGCCGAAGACTATGCTTACAAAAGTGTTCTAACAAAATCAATGGTTGGCTTTTCTGAACAGCTATCTGGAGATAAGCGTAAAGGAGAGGAATATACACATTATATTAAGAGTGTCCTTAACGAAATTCATAATGATCCATTAAGAAGGCATGGCATAAAGAATATCTATGATAAAGTTGAAGAAAAGAAGTCAAAAGATCCACAAAAGGATACAGTTTCATTGCAAGAGCTATTATACAAATTTAAAGACGAATTAAAAGATCTTCTAGATCAGCACAGAAAAACATAACAAGCTGAAATGTCCCTTCCGCTCTTGAATATATTTATTAACTATATGAAGCCGTGGAATTAGTCTTTCTTGCCGCTGTTTGAAGAAAAGTCGTCTCTCGGGTGCGTCGGTCGACCCGACGCAAGGCCATGCCCATGAAGCTGGGCATGCTGGCCGATCCCGTTCTATTACCGTGTTTCAACTACCTGCCTCATCCTGCAAAACGCTTTTGACTTTTGTTCTTTCCTTCATCTTCAGCACCATATAATTTCTGCGCAACGAAGAAGCTTAGGAAAATAAAAAATCCTATGAGTGAGATAGATTTCAAATTAGGATTTTTTTCTTTCAAAGAGTATCCTAATAAAATGGTAATCCCCCCGAAAAATAACAGGATTTAGAAGTAGAATTTTCTTGTAATTTAAAGACAGGAGGTTCTGCAATGAAGAAATCGAAATTCAGTGATAGCCAGATCATGGCGATACTCAACCAAGCTGAGGCAGGGATTCCAGTGCCTGAACTGTGCCGAGAACATGGAATGAGCAATGCAACATTTTACAAATGGCGTAGTAAATACGGCGGTATGGATGCATCGATGATAGCCCGGCTCAAAGAATTGGAAGAAGAGAACCGGCAGTTGAAAAAGATGTATGCCGAAGAGCGGTTAAAATCGGAGTTACGCAAGGAAGCGCTCGAAAAAAAGTGGTAACGCCGTGGGAGCGGCGCGACATAGCTAAACAGGTTGTTAAGCAAAGGAAGATCAGTATCCGCCTATCCTGCGATATCTATGGTATCAGCGAAACCTGCTACCGTTACCGGCCTGGTCTCAGTGCTGATAACCGTATTATTGCCGATTGGCTGCTGCGGTTGACACACAACCAGCGAAACTGGGGTTTTGGCTTATGCTTTCTGTATTTGCGCAATGTGAAAGGTTTTGTCTGGAATCACAAGCGTGTTTACCGTATTTATCGGGAGTTGGAACTGAATATGCGGATCAAGCCGAAAAAGCGGCTCAAACGCGACAAACCGGTGACACTAGCGGCACCGTCAGCAATCAACGAAACTTGGTCAATGGATTTTATGCATGATCAGCTGGAAGACGGCCGCAGCTTTCGACTATTGAATATATTGGATGACTGCAATCGTGAAGGGTTGGGTATTGAAGTGGATTTTTCCATACCGGCAGAACGAGTCACACGTACATTGGATCACCTGATCGAATGGCGCGGCAAGCCTAACCGGATTCGCTGTGACAATGGCCCTGAATACATCAGTGGCACAATAGCTACCTGGGCAGCCAAGAATGAAATACAGCTGGAATTCATTCAGCCAGGTAAACCTCAGCAAAATGCCTACATTGAACGTTACAACAGAACCGTGCGTTATGATTGGTTAAGTCAGCACTGCTTTGAATCAATTGCCGAAGTTCAGGACTATGCAACAAAATGGTTGTGGACCTATAATCACCAACGACCTAACACGGCCATTGGGGGAATAACACCAAAACAAAAGCTCGTTCAATTAGAGCGTTAACCTCTACTTTTAACTTCGGTTAATAATGGGGGGATTACCATATTTACGCTGTTATTTGCATTACAAGCCTCCACACATTAGTCAATTGCGACCTCACACCGCGCTTGACGACAAAACACCAAATGAGTTCTACTTCGATAACCTGCCTGCAATGCAAAAAATAAGGTAGGCATTAACGCAAGATTTCCACTTAAGATATGGGAAAAATTGTCCAATCAAGTGAGGCCACTTCTGTTTACAACTGAAAAAAGGGGAAATGAAATGCAAAAGGAATCTGTGGTACAAAGTGTGGTGATTTGTGCCCTTTTGTCTGCTTGTGCTAGTCCGATGCAGCAATCTTCATCATTGAGTGACAAATATTTGATTAAGGAAAATAATAAAGGGACAGTTCGAGGTATACCTTATTATTTACCTGATACAGTAATACCAATTAAAGTAAGTGGAGATTTTCAAGTTCTTCCTGACCGTAAACCTAAAGATCCCAAGATAAATCCCAATCCCCAAGATTATGAATATGTTTTAACGTTTACTATTGACGAAGCAAAACAAATACCTGACCCAACTGCGAGGTTGCTACTTGAATATAATTTATCAATGCGTAGCAGTGACGAATTTCGACTTGCCGTAACGAAAAATGGATTGTTGAATACTGTTAAATCTTTGTCGGAAGATAAAACTGGTGAAGTAATAGTTAAGCTTGCAGAATTAGCGAAAGAAGGCATAAAAATAGGCACCACATTTAGTATAGGTGTTGATGGTTTATTGGATCAGCAGTCAATAAAAGAACAATCCCCAGATGAAAGACGGAAGGCATGTTATAGCCAATTAAAGAAAATGTCAGTCTCTCATAATATCAATGCAAGTGACTTTTTGAATCCAATAATGCAATCTACTATGCGCGAGCAAGTAATTGCAGAAATAAATTCTAAAATTGTAAAAACAATGATAACTGACGGAACAAAACCAGTTGGAACATTTAATTTAATAAGTAATGTTGATTTTAAAAACAAAACAAAAACACTAGTAACAGATGAAACTCCAAAACCTAAAGAAGCTAAGGAAAATGATAATGAAAGAGGTATAGTCTTTAGAGTTATGGAACCGGCTAACTTACAGGTTACTATGGACACATCGAATCTAAAATTTGAAAAAAGTGGTCAAACTTGTACATTACCACATATAACTGAGTCAGTTGAAGCATTACCAATGATGGTGGCAAACCCATCAAAAACTTATGTAGTAGATACAAATAGAGCTGTTTTTGTGAAGAAAAGAGTAGATTTGATTGTTAGTGATGGAGTTTTAACAGGCATTGATGTTGATAAGCCAAGTGAGCTGCTTGCTGGCATTTCAATCCCAGTTGAAGTCTTGAAAACTATAGCTTCAATTCCTGGTGAGATTTTGAGTCTTAAAGTAAAAGGTATGGAAGCTGAAAAATCGTTAACTACAGGTGAAGCTGAGATTATTAAGCAGCAAGTTGAAATTATCAAACAGCGACAAGCTCTTTCTGATATTCAAAAATAATGGATTAGATGTAGTAATTCAGACCCGATCTGACAGTCACCCGATTTGACGATGTGCCTGTTAGATCAAATTCAGTTATTCAATGCGGTGATTTTATCGTCCCATACCTCCTTTGCGTCAATTAACGTTTGCATTGGTGTGCGCCCGCAGCACATCTTGCGGGTATAGGAAAAATAAACCACCTTTTCCATAAGTTTTGAATGTACTGAAAGCTGGTTCAATTCTCAAACACGGTGATAATCGATCAAAAAATGACTGTATTCCGATTCAGTTGTCACAAAAAGGCAAAGATTTTGCCGCATTTTGGCGCTTTAGGCGAAAGACGCCCAAGGGTAAAGGTCAGTTCCGTGATGAAGAGGATTGAAAGGAGCGAGCACGGGATCAGGTTGGCTCGAAAGGATCAAAGATTTGTGCAGGTGCTCTAGGCGGCGCCCTGGCAGGCAAACCAAGATGATCGAGAGTTTTATTGATTGCGGCTTTCTCCAAGAAGGCGGCGATGATTTTCATATTCCCGTCACAATGCGCGCAGCGCTCAATGCCGATCTCAAACACCCGCTTGAGCAAACGCGCCCAACTGATGCACACGGAAGCCAGGGAAGGCGGCACATCGTCATTCGCATCGAATGTAGTGCTTTTATTTTTCTTGCTGCTTGGAAATAAATTTCAGCGCGCTGACCGCATGGCTCCGATTGCCATTATAGTAAACCATGTACGCTTATATCTGTTATCTGTTGTAGCAGATCCTCTAGTTGACAAACATTGCTCTGCAATTCCCCTGTCTTCATTTAAAACAACAGCAGGAATCTATTATCCACTCTATGCTTAATACATCTACAGCTTTATCCACAGAATTTGTGGAAAAGAATTCTTACTGATTATTGGTATTCGATGAAGGAAAACGATCTTCCAACCAGTCCGCCCATTTAGTGGCTTTGATAATCAAATCAGCGCGATACTTTGCATTATATTTTGGAGTACGCGAATGATAATTGGCTGCTCTTGTCCAGATATCACCTTTGTCATTTTTGATATGCAAACGCACTCGCCATGCAGCCAGATCATAGGCATAACAACCCGGATTTGCTACGTGATCAGGCGTGATGCCATATTTTGATAAATCTTGAAGATAAGCTGTATTAAATTGCATCGAGCCAACATCGTGAGTACCGTTACTGTTACGTATCCATTGACCCGGTTTACCACCCTCTTTTTCGGCTATCGCCAGCAAGATATTGACTGGTACTTCATACTTGATGGCAGCAGTGATTGAGCACACCACTCTTTCCTGCATATCCGGCGGCAAATCCATCATCGAGCGAATTGCTTAAATGCCTTATCCATTATTTACCCCCTCCTCGCGAAATATTGTTCATACCTGACGATTCCTGAGCCTGGCCTTTTTCAATAGCGCTACGTAATGCATCCGACCCCGCACTTCTTGCTGCTGTCAGTCGACCGGCTGCCAGTGTGCCACCATAAGATGCAACAGCTGCCACTGTGCCTGCCGCTGCCATAAAACCACCTGCACTATTACTGCCAATTCCGACAGTCGAACCTATGCTACTACCCGTTATAATGCCAGCCAGCAACAGCGGCAATCTGGAAATCAATACAAAAAACGCAATCGAAAAAATCAGCATAACCGCCAGTTCTTCATAATTCAGTACATTTTTACCCATTTTGACGTAAAAACTGGATAACAGATCACTGCCGATACCAACGATCAGGAGCATCACAAATAGCTGAATACCAACACCCAGAACTGTTTTAAAGTAGTTTATGGCAATATCGGATGTCCAGCGTGCACCACCAAAACCTAAAAAGAAAATACCCGCATACATCAGTACCCAGGATGAAATCAGCAAGAGTAGCATGTTGACTGCAATGACTGCTAAAACAACGAGAATAATCAGTGATATGATGACTGCAATCAGGCTATCGATCGGTTGCAGTAGAGTGAGATTATTTGTTGCTTGAGTCCAGATTAAAACCCCTGTATCCATAACACTGGAATGACTGGCACCACTCGGCAAACCAGCAGCCGTGCCACCCAATTGCTGCATCGAGGCAATAATAGTACCCGCTATATTGTGACCTGATACAGCATTGGTCAGCAGCCAGAAATAAAATCCTGTGAAGATAATGAAACGAGTGAACTCAGCAAAAAAATCCCCAATGTCTGCCTTGCGCAGTAACATCATCCCAAAAGTCCAGACCATGGAAATCAACACTAAAGTCCAAAACAAGCGCTCAGCTGCACCTTGTATGACTGTTTGCCAGGTTTTAACTTTTCCCAAAAATTTTTGGATTACCTGATCTAATACACTTTGATTCGTAGCAGGATCAATGTAAGCAAGCTCTGCAAATACGGCAGATGAAAAACTTAACAATATAATAAAAACAAGCAAAAATATGATTGGGCTTTTTAACATTTAGCTAATCCCCACAATTTTATAAAATGCTTACTTAGTGCCATCCATCTGTTTCTTGAATTTATCAGGATCAGAGACATCCATTTCGAGCCAATTCTTTCTTTCCGGCATTTCACTTAATTCCTTCTTAGGCTCCTTCAATTCAAGCTTGCCATCGCCATCCTTATAACACCCTGCCAACAGCAACAAAGACAATGAACAGATAATTGCAATAATTAAATGACTTTTTTTCATCGGTATCTCCTTGAGTTAGTGTTTCAAAAGGCATCCCTTACAGACCAGTTTCTACCCACTGGCAGTATTTCAGGACTCAATCGCTTGGTTGCCGCCTCACGCGCAGCCTGCTGCATGGCCTTTTGATCTACCTCGGCCTGACTAAGCGTATTGGCGGCATTATGCTGAGCAATCAGCATTTGACGCATTTGCAGCAACTGGTTTGCCTGGTACGCGGCCAATTGATTAGCATATTGCAGCGCTTCCATTTGCCCTTGGGCAGACTCGGTTCTTTGTTGTAAGACTTGCAGGTGCGCTGCATCCAGCGGAATCTGATTCTGATGCTCGCTCAAACCTCTCAGGAGCGAATCATTGGCATTTTTTTGTGCGTCGGTGCTGGTATTTTGTCCTTCCTTCAGGAGTTTCCAGGCGCCTTCATTGCATTTCTCCTGCAAACTAAAACAAGGGGAACTGCGATAATATTCAACATTGCGAAACCGCTGCATATAACCATCCAGTCCGCCATACTGCTGTTCATAATAGCGTATGGTATTGGTCAAATTGATGAGCTTGTTCATCGCATACTCC
>Ga0209476_10003090_pt1 | contig 11094 bp, 9 predicted proteins | sample KloWWTrecipitate_FD_187179 | JGI IMG/M metagenome (GOLD analysis project Ga0209476, IMG submission 187179) | Active sludge microbial communities from Klosterneuburg, Austria, studying microevolution and ecology of nitrifiers - Klosterneuburg... | ecosystem: Engineered > WWTP > Aerobic digester >...
CCCGAAGAAAATCGAGAATGGCATCGGCTTGTTGCGCGCCTCGTACTTCTGGTAATAAATCATCCCGATGTGCTGGAAGGGATTGACGATGCCGCCCATGATCGACTTGCGGTGAATCATGTGACGGTAGACGCCCCAGTTGACCCAGGCGCTATCGGGATCCTGACAGGCGGTCACGCCGAAGGTGTCGATGTAACGGCCGCCATCACCCTCGTGCAGGTACGGTGCGGGAAAGTTGAAGAGATTGATGTCGGCGCCGGTCAGGATGTTTTCCTTGCACGGACCTGTCGCAACCTGCAACGGGCGAATGGGGCTCTTCGACCGGCTGATGAATTCGTCCATCAGCGTCTGGAAGGGGGTATTGGCATCCATGCCCAGGGCAATGGCGACACGCGAAAAATCGCCATTCCAGCCCTTGGCGATCGGCGATGCAAGAATAGAGAAGCCTTCCTTGCAGCCGCGGACCTTGGGCATGAAAGCCATCGGTGCGCCAATTTCCGTGATCCGCCGGGCAATTGCCCCGACTTCGAGATTCCAGTCAACCTCGCGATCGATCGTCACCATCTCGCCCGCCTGATTGCAGGCGTCCATGAATTCACGCAAGTCGTGATAAGGGTAAGCCATTGTTATTTCTCCGATGTATGTGTGTTTCGCGGGACGTCAGACGCCACGCACAGGACGATCCGATTCGTTGGGGAAGCCATAGCCCGCAGTCCAGGCCGCGAGCACTTTTTCCTGCAATTCTTTCGGGTAGCACTGATCGAAGGAAACTCGAGGGGGAACGGCAATGCTGCGATCCCAATCCAGAGGCCAGGTGCAATCGACGATCATGGCCGCCCCCTTGTGGAGAGCACGCGATGCGGCATCCAGCTGGGGAGAGTCCTGTGCGCCACAGGTGTTCTGAACCTTCCATGTATCGCGCCCCGGACGGCACTTGGTGCCCATCGCGTGGAACAGCGACGTCGGATTGGTTACATCGATGTCGTCATCGCAGACGAAGATGTAGGGGGTGTTTTTGCTGCCCTCCGTCATCCGGACAATGCCGGCAATCGACTGTGAGAAGGCCGTAAAGGGAACCTTGGTGGCCACCGCGACCGCGCTGCCTGCGAGCCAGGGCGGCGTATAGACGCCAGAGACGGGGGTGCCTTTCTTGGCAAACTCCTGCTTGAGCTGGATGTCGGAATCCAGGCTGCGTGCAAGTTGCATCTCGGTGATCGGCACGCCCCAGGTCGCGAAGGGAATGATCGGCTTGTTGCGATGGCTGATGCACGTGACTTCCCAGATTGCAGCCTCGCCGTCCTGGGTTGTCATGTAGCCGAAAGTACCTGGGAACGACTTCTGCGGCGCGGTCCTGCCCGGACGAACGACGCCTTCGATCACCATTTCAGCGGTTGCCGGCACGAGCAGTTCGGATGTCTCGCACTTAACCAGATGCATTGGACTGCGCTGCAGGCCGCCAGCGATATCGGCGACGGAAGAGCCGCCGCGACGACGGCTAAAGGCTGCCGCAAGCGGCGCAACCGGGCTCGCACCGAGGACGATGGCAAACGGCATCGGCGTACCAGCGGCCTGATGACGGGCAAAAACTTTCCCCATCGCACCGTTCGCTGCGATAGGCGCGACCAGTTCCTTCGGACCATCGACCATGTGCGGGATCACATCCCAAACCAGGTAATTGCTCCCGGGTTCCTGCACCACGGTGAAGCCCCAGGAAGACAGGCAACGTCCCCCGTCTTCGCCATGAATCCACGGCGCCAACATCTTCTCGAGGTTGATATCGTCTGCCGCGATCAGATTTTCCTTACAGGGGCCGGTACGGACCAGCATCGGCTTGACCGTCGAATCCATGCGCCGAACGACTTCATCAAGCAAGGCGTGGTAGGTCAGCTGCGGATCGACTTCGAGCACATGGGCGACCTTGGCCCAGATGGTTCTGGACCCGCGATTCATCGTCCCCCCCACCAGGCTCGCGCCCTCAGGACCTCCATCCACATTCGTGAATTGAATTGCCGGGCCACCCTGCTCGGCAAGTCGCTGGATAATCGCGCCCGCCTCGAGTTTAGTGTCCACTGCACCATCATGACGGCGAAACTCGCCTGCTTTTTCCAGCTTGTCGAGATACTCTCGAAAATCGTAGTGCCCCATAATTGCTCCTCCGGTAACTGTGAAAAATCAATCAGATTCCCTGCTCAGGCCCCATCGGGCGCCTGCTTGCGAAACGCAGATTGGGGCTGGATGCTGACCGACTCGGTGTCGAGTTCCTCAAGCACCTTGATGGTCCACTGGTCGGAAACCACGTTCTCCGCCAGATTCTTCAGTACCAGACCATCACCGCCGTCGAGGGGCTGCGCAGGGGAGCCGATCAGCGCCTTGACCACCAGGCGTTCGAAGGTATTGACATCGCGAACCTCCACGACAACCGGATTACCCCGATCGATCTCCTGTCGCAGCGACTCGATGTATTCCTCGAGAATTTCATAGCACGTCATATCTCCTCCTTTGGATGTCGTCGATCTGCCAATAACTTGCCTTGCACCAGATCGCGCAATGGCGCTTGACACGGTCTTTGTTCAACTGCCGTTTTGTTTAATCGCACACTCGTTCCGAGTTTCTTTGCCCCCCGAGCCTGAGTCGCGTAATACGGGGAATGAAGATTGTTTCATTAAGGATCGAGTGGTACCGTTTTAGTACCGGCAGTACCGTATTAGCAAGGGGTGTGCCACCTGATTTTGAAACGCCAAATGTGCGCCGCAGCAATTGGTTCAAAGCCTTGTGGCAAGCGGCAACCGACAAAACCCGGGCGGGTAGCGCCTACGTCGAGCGAGCGTTATATTTTTGCGACATTCGTTTCATTTGTGAAACACTAGTGAAACATAGGCCACGCAGTGCAAAACTTGAAAAGGAAAGACCATGCCCACAAGCATCGACGTGGAACCGGCTTGGCGTGACGATGGACGGCTTCCCGTGGTTACCGTTGCGATCCACGACCGTCTTGAGGCACTGGTCCGCAGCGTTACGCCGCACTATCTGACGAGGATCGACATTCGCATCGCTGCCCGCCCGCTCGACCGGCTTCGCGACCTGGGACGTGACTTGGAGGCGCATCGTGAAATCAGCGCCGTGGTGAGCGCCGACCTGCATGGCGGCAGGCTGGCGACGAGCAGACCACCTGCCTTTTCAGGCCCGCTGGTCATCTTTCGACCGACCGTTTCTGACGTGCTCTGCGGCTTGCAGAACGCCGGCGACGGCCCTGTCGCGCTCCTGACGAGCGGCCCCCTATTTACCGAGATCGAGAACCTTCGCGGCCTGCTGCGCTCGTGTTTTGTCCAGCATCGCTATACGAGCATCGACGAAGCGCGACGGCTCGTTGCCGAATGCGCTCTTGATCCGGTCACAACGGTCGTCGGCGACGGATTGGCTTGCGATCTGGCCGAGCAGGCGGGACTCACTGCCCTGCTTCTACCGACCCAGAATACGGTGCGTGCCGCGCTTGATGAAGCTATAGCGCTCATTCGCCGCCAGCGTGCCGAAGACGCGCGCCAGGAACGCCTTGGACATCTGTCGAGGCATTTGAGCGACGGAGTCATCAGCACCGATGGAGAAGACCGCATCCTCACGATCAACGGTGCGATGGCCACCATCCTCGGTATCACCACTGAAGCAGCAGTCGGCAAGCCGCTCGGCAGGGTCAGCACGACGCTGGCTGCATTACCGGTGGTGTCCTACAACAATCCTTCGCCCCCGCAGCCGTGTCGGGTGCGGAACGCCAACCTGCTGGTGAGCCGCCTCTCCGTGGGGGAGAGCGGCGCCGACGGCGGCAGCACCCTGATCTGCACCCAACCTGTCGGCAACGACACGACCCGCAGCAGCGCAGCCAGTCGACACCCGGTGAACCGTCAGCAGCCCCGTTATCACTTCGATCAATTGATCGGCACCAGCCCCGCCATCCAGGGGCGACGACGTCTTGCTGAACAATACGCCAGCGTTGATGCAACGGTATTGATCACGGGTGAAAGCGGAACCGGCAAGGAACTGTTTGCGCAAGCCATGCACAACATCGGCCGGCGCCAGCACGGTCCCTTTGTCGCGATCAACTGCGCAGCCCTGCCCGAGCATCTTCTCGAGAGCGAACTGTTCGGCTACGACGAAGGCGCCTTTACGGGATCGCGCAAGGGCGGAAAACTCGGCCTCTTTGAAATCGCCAACACCGGCACCATTTTTCTCGACGAAATCGGCGACATGCCCATTTCCTTGCAGACCCGCCTGTTACGGGTCCTCCAGGAACGGGAAGTGGTCCATATCGGTGGTAGCGAACCGATTTCGATCGATGTACGGATCATCGCCGCCACCAATCGCGAACTGGCAAGAGACGTCGCTTCAGGCCGTTTCCGGAACGACCTCTACTACCGGCTAAACGTCTGTCACCTTGACCTGCCCTCACTGCGCGAACGTCGTGAGGACATACCCGACCTGGCTCTGGTCCTGCTGGATCGGGCACGAATGCGACTTGGCATTGACACGCAGCTCACGTCGTCAGACGCCCTGTCACCCTTGATTCCCCGGCTCATTCGCTACGACTGGCCAGGTAACATCCGCGAAATGGAAAATCTCATGGAGCGCCTGGCCGTCTGCATCGCGACCGGTGCCATCAACGAGCCCGACAATGGTGGCGAAACCGCCGAAAGCCAATACCTCTCGCTGGTTTTGCCGGAACTGTATCGGGGCGGCAAAGCGCATGTCGGCGAGCAGGCCCCGCCACTTACCGACATCTCGTTACGCTCAACCGCGCGCCATAGCGAAATCGACCGGATTCACGAAATGATCGCTGCCTGCAAAGGTAATCGGACACAAGCCGCCAAGGCACTTGGCATCAGCCGCGCCACGCTTTGGCGCAAGCTCATGTAACGGGAGAAACGCACCCGCTTGCCGCGAAGATCCGCTACGGTGCAGGATCTTCGGGGTGCAGCAAACCGCTCCAGATGAGGTCGCACATCTCCTCGATGGCAAACCCCAGGTCAAGCTTGGATTGCTCAAGAAAACTCGGCGAGCAAAAGCGTGCCGCGGATACGTGGATCAACTCCGCAACCAGCTTTGGATTGATGCGCCGGAAAATACCCTCGCGAGTCCCCTTCCGAACCATCTTTTCCAGACGCTCCATACGATCCTTCAGATGTTGCTCGAGCAAGGCATGCGCCTCCGGCATGCTTTCCACATCGGCCAGAAAGAAAGGACTCCAGCGCCGGCACGGCACGATCGCCGCAGCCACATAGCTCTGGATGCAGGTCTGCATTGTTTCCGCCTTTTGCTCGGCCTCCAGACCCAGTCGCCAGATTTCGTCGAGCACCCGACTGACGACCATCAGAAAAAGCTCTTCCTTGGAGGCTGCCAACTGGTAGAGCGCACGCTTGGAGCAACGCAGGCGGGTTGCCAGATCCGCCATGGTCGAACGGCGATATCCCTCGACCACGAAAATTGCCTCAAGTTGCAGAAGCAACGCTTCCGAACGCGCATCGGCGGGCGTGGGCAAGTGAAGATTTCCAGAGGTGCTCATGAAAAAATTACCGGTCGTCGAAAACGAATACTATGGGAGGAGCACGGGTGAGCACATCTAAAAAAACGCAGCGAAATCGGGCGCTTACGCCAATATAGAAGTGCTTTTGGGTAGTATTGTAATCCGTTTTCATTCCCGGCAGTACCGGTACCGCCAAGAAAACAACGGTACCAATTGATGCGACTCCTTTGTAAAATTCGGGGCGATGTTCCGCGGCGATCTACGGTGAGGAGGATTATTAGTCACCAACTCTCTCTGAGTCGACGTGAAGTTTCGGACCCCCTGCCACATTGGAAGTTGCCCACTCTGATCGATCAACGGGTTGCTGAAATTGAGCTTGGCACAGTGGCCTTCCCCCCCTGAGTGAGGCCGGCCATGAGTGCGGCCGCCGAGCGGTAGAGCACCGTGCAGTCCCGATCGACCGCCACCGGACTTACTCGGCCGGAGACCTTACGTCGTAGGTGCGGGCGCAGGCTTTGGCCTGTGTATCCTGATGGTGGCAGACGGCACGCCATGACAGGACCCACGCCTGGATGCTTTGTTTCCAACTGGCGCCTCCTTGAAGGCAATGAGGACCGGTCGGGATCAATGTCGAAGCTGTGCCGAATTCGACGAAAAACGTGGCTCAGCTCGACAAAGCCGAGCCCTTTTCAAGGCTCGGGGAACAACTGCTCACATTCAAACGCCTTTCAAAGCGCCTCGACCATGTCAATAGCAGCGTGGTAGGCCAGATCACCAGCCTGTCCGGCATCCGGATCACCTTCATCCTGCCGAATGATCCGCAGCACATTGGCTAGCAGCATTTCCCGCCTGGCATCGCGCACCGCACGCGCCTCGGGGTCGGGACGGAAGCTGTCCACCTGGCCGTCGGCCAGCACGCCGTGCTGCTGCAGCAGGTGTTCAAGGGTATCAACTCGATCGGCCAGCACCGAGACCTCACCCGCCAACCCCATGACCATGGCCAACAGCTTGTCGGAGTTCGGATCCTCAAAGAAACAGGGGCGGCTACCCTTGGCTTTCTTTGGCAACTTGACCACTGACGGTGCGTTCATTATTTCCAGGCTCCATAGACATACCACTGACCACCGCCACCAAAGTCACCACCTTGAAACACATGTGTGTAACGCTGACTCAAGCGCGACTCAAAGGCGCTCGGAGCGAGTACCTCGAACACTTTTTCACGGCTGAAGCCGGCCTGCTCGCAGGCTGCATGCGGATCGATCCTGTGGCTGGCACCCCAGAACGGCTCATTGTTGTTGCGAGTATCCCAGTCGAGCATGAACGCGTCGTAGGGCTTCAGATCCTTGTATGGCGGGGTCTCGCCATGCAGCATCACACCGCCCTCCGCAAGCAGCCGGTGACATTCGGCGAGAATGTTGCCTGACGCCTTGACCGACGTTTCATGAATCAGAATGCTGCCGGTAACGATGTCGAAATAGCCGTCCGGAAAGCGGGTCTTCTCCGCATTCTGCTGTGAAAAGTGCACCTTGACGCCAAGGGATTCAGCCCGGGCATGGGCATAACGCAGCACCGGTGCCCCGACATCGAGGGCATAGATTTCCGCATCCGGGTAGTACTCGGCCCAGGCCAGTGTCGAGTGGCCAACGGTGCAGCCCATATCGAGGATGCGCCGAGGCTTGAAGTCCGGAAAATGATCTTTCAGCCACTTGGCGGTAGAGGCGCCAATATCATCATTAAGCGGCCCCATTCGCCCCATGGCATAGATATACACCCCGCGGTCATACACGGCGCCGGCAGCAACATCGTCTGTGCATAACTCCGAATGATAGCCACCCGGCATGCAGTGAATGTCCACGGCCGTGTGATAAGCGGGAATCTTGAGCGCAGGATCCAGACTTAGCGAGCCAAGCGGCTGGCCGCCCCGAAGCGCCTTGCTGACAAGTTCCGGTAGTTGCCGTTCAACTGGAATCTGTACCGAGTTCCACATCATCTCCTGGCTGCAGCGCTGCAGACTGCTCCAGAATTGGTAATACTGCTCGCGCCGCATCAATCGATTGATTTCCGGGATGCTCTCCGGCCTATCTTCGGCCTGCAACTGTGGGCGTACTTTGTCTTCGTAAACCCGCTTGTTGCCGCTCGAGACGTTCAGGGCCAGATACTGCTTGAAGCAGCGCACAAAGTCCTGGCGTGACTCTTCGTCGTGGGTCAGATCTGCCAGCACATCATGGCGATGCTGGCTAGTCGTATCGGTGATGACTTGCATGGGGCACCTCTTATATTGTTTTACCTTCAGGCCTTGCGGGTGAAAAAGTCGAGCATCAACTCAGCCATGCGGCCTGGCTGCTGATCGAGTAGGTAAGCACCTCCTTTGAGCTCACTAAATTGGGCATCGGGCCGTGCCTGACAGGCACGTTGAAAATACGGATACAGCACATCGCCATCGCCGCAGATGAGCCACAACGGGCAGCGCACCTGTTCGAGCAGCGCCGGGAAGTCCTGACTGAACACCGCCTCGTAGGCTTCCTGCCAGCGATCTCCAGCGATCAGCGTGTCAATCGCTTCACGGGTAGCCAGGCTGGCGTTCGGAGGATGTGCGATCGGCTCGCTGTCCAGATGCGTGACCCGTTGCCAGACCTGCTGCAGATGCGTGGCGTGCAAGTCGATGGTCAGCGGCTTGATCGCCGACTCACTCCAGGCGGCACGCTCCTCATCGGTCAGCTGCACGGGGCCGATCATGCCCAGTCGCAATACTCTGTCGGGGTACTCGGCGGCAAGCTGACAAGCTATGGCCGCGCCGGTATGGTGACCGAACAGATTGAACTGCTGCAGCCCAAGCGCATCGACAGCCTGCAACAGTGACTCAACGTAATACGTCACGCTTGCCTTGCCGGGCGGCCGGCTCGAGCCACCAAAACCTGGCGTATCCAATGCATACAGCGGCCCTGTCGCCGCCAACTCACGCATCACCTCCGTGTACATCGCAGAGGAACTCGCGGTCTGATGCAGGAACACCCAGGGAACACCTTCGCCGCTACGATAACGGTAGTGGATCTGACCATCGGCAAAATCGACATAAGCCTTGCGTATCGTCATCTGTTACTCCAGTCCCAAAGCACCAGGGTTCATCAACCCCTGTGGGTCCACCACCCGTTTGACGCCAGCCAGCAACTCGGCCATCGGCGCATTGCCAATGGATTGCTGATAGGGGTAGTACTTGCCCAGCTGCAAATGACATGCCCCCAGCTGATAGAAAAGGTCGCGCAAACCTTCTCGCAACTTGAGTGCTACCTCGCGCGTAGCGGGATCAGCCGGAATGTCTTTCCAGGCCTCGCGAAATTCCGGCTCGATCAGATCAAGGCGGAACTGACCGAGCTCGTCGAACCAGTAAAGGCTTGGCTCGATGACGAACTCGGCGCCGGAAAAGCAGGTCAGGTACGAATACTTGATGTTGTACTGCTCCATAAGCTCGCGCTGCTCGGCGAAAAAGCGCTCGGTGGTCTGCGCTGCCTCCACCGCCCGGGACAAGGGAAAGAAGCCGTGGACCGGAATCCACACTTCACCCTTACTGCCAAGCAGGATCGTGCGCACGCCGCCAAACGGCTGCGAACGAAAAGCCAGCGGAATGGCATTGCCAATCGGCGCCCCCCCGTGCTGCAGAACCCGTTGTTCGGCAATCATCAGCTGACTTGCAACCGCCTCCTCGGTCGGGCCGTCCGTGGCGATATGCAGCGAGTAATTGACCTGGCTGAGCACTTTTTTGCCCTGAGTGGCCATCTTCAGTGCGTTCTTCATGCCCGACACCAGCGACTTGCCGGATCGCGCCACCTCGGCCAGCACCGACAGACCTTCCTTGAGGGTGAAACCTTTGTCCTCGAAGCCGGCGTTGTAATACGGATCGAAGCCATAGCATTCGCTGGCCACGCCCTCGCGGGCGATTTCCGTCTGCGCCAGCAGCATGTCCTCCAGGCGCTCAAAGCCGTAGGAGGCGCACAGCGTGTGCTGCGGGTAACGAATCAGCCGCAGGGTGGCCTCGGCCTTGATACCCATGGCTCCTGTATCGGCAGTGAACAGGCCGGTCAGGTCGGGACCGAAATGACGGTAGAAACCGTTGCTATGGCGGTGTGCGCCGGAGCCGGTCTGCAGCACCCTTCCATCCGCCAGCACGACCTTGAGCCCGAGACAACTTTCGGCTGCCGTATGATGGATGCCCGAGCCGTGAAACAGACTGTTCTGCGACAAGGTCCCGCCAATGGTGGCATACAGCCCTGACAGCGGGCCATAGTAAGGTGTGCGCAAACCCTTGGCCTTGAGGGCCTCGTAAAGCTCACTCCAGGTACAACCGCACTCTACTCGGACGAACATATCCTGCTCGTTGATCTCGAGGATTCGGTTGAGGCTGCGCAAATCCACCAGCACAGACGACTCGTGGGTCGGCACATAGCCTCGGGTGTACGACATCCCGCCCCCACGCGGCACCAGCGGCAAACTATTGGCGTGGCAGAACGCGGCTGCGGCGGCCAGACTCTCAGTCGTCAGGGGGCGGATCACTACGGAAGCGACAGCGGCCGGTTCGAAACTCAGGTCAGTCGAGAAATATTGACACGTGACATCATCGGTCATTACCGCATCGCTGCCGAGGATACTTCGCAACTGGTCTACGACGGCTGGATCTAACATCTCACACCTCTGAATTCTATCAAGTGAAACCACTCGTCCCACATGGTGATGATGCTGAACTTCTTGCCGAGCATGCAGGCAACATGGAAAGCCGCCATGCTAGGTGCCACCACCGGAATATCGAGTCGCGAACGCAACGCAGCAAGTCCCGAGTCGCTAACTGTGTCAATGCATACGGCGCTGTAGCCCTCATCCTGGGCACGGATACCGGCCTGGACAACGGAGAAATCCATGAGCAGTGCATCGTAGGCGCTGTCACCGAGGGAGGCGCCCTTGGCAACCGGCACGAATTCGGGATGGAAGCCGGGAAGAATTAGATGTGCCGGCAACTGAGAGGCTCGATTGTCGGCCCCTGCCTGATCCATCGGGATGGGGATAATTACCTTTATGCGCTGATCCAAGTGTGTCTCCTTGGGAGAAACTGCGTAAACAGAAACCCGATTACCGCGGTTTTTTATTATGTTTCACCGTAAAAGCAAATGGCGTGCCAGGACATGCAACGAAGACAAGTCACTGTTATGTATATTTTTATTATTCACGGAACAGCGGAATTGATAGCGCCGCCATTCAGCATGAAATGAATTCATGCAGAGTGAAATCCCGTTTCAGGGGTCGGTGCAACGGAGCTATGGCGATTGCCGGGCAATCGTCCGGAGCGGCCCCGGGAATTTCAGACGTCAAGAAACCGCAGTGCAGTACTTCTCAGCTGTCAGCGTAGTATCGGCCGGGGCGGCGCACTTGGGTGGTTTGCGCAATCTGAGTGGAATTCCGCGGTCGTGGAGACTCGACGCCACTGCTCTTGCCACCGCCTTACAGCCGCCGGGGGGCAAGAGCGGTGTTCAGTAGCGAACGCGATCGATACCGTATTTCTTGAGCAGCTTGCCGAAGGCCCGGCGCTCCTTGCC
>Ga0209476_10003094_pt1 | contig 11086 bp, 7 predicted proteins | sample KloWWTrecipitate_FD_187179 | JGI IMG/M metagenome (GOLD analysis project Ga0209476, IMG submission 187179) | Active sludge microbial communities from Klosterneuburg, Austria, studying microevolution and ecology of nitrifiers - Klosterneuburg... | ecosystem: Engineered > WWTP > Aerobic digester >...
TTTCGCCCCATCCTGATGACCTCGATGGCCTTCATGCTGGGGGTGCTGCCATTGGCCATCGCTTCTGGCGCAGGCTCGGCCAGCCAGCGCGCCATTGGTACCGGCGTGATCGGTGGCAGCCTGTTGGGCACGGTGCTGGCGGTCTTCTTTGTACCGATCTTTTTCGTGGTGGTGCGCGGCCTGTTCAAAGGCAGTGAACGCCAACACCAGTTTGAAATGGAACATGCCCACCAAGTCGGCATCGAGACCCACCATGAATAATTTGCCCATGACCCCATCCCGTTTCTTCCGGCTGGCAACCGTATCAGCTGCCGCTTCCCTGGCAGGGTGCAGTTTCATCCCGACGTACGAGCGCCCTACTGCACCCGTAGCGGATCACTACAGCACTTTGGCGGGAACAACTGCCGACAGCAGCGGCCGCATCGCGGCTGAGATTGCCTGGCAGGACTTCTTCCAGGATGCACGCCTCAAGCGCCTGATCGAGTTGTCACTGCAAAACAACCGCGATTTGCGCGTGGCGGTGCTTTCCATCGAACAAACGCGGGCCCAGTTGCGCCTGCGCCAGGCCGACCAGTTGCCTACCGTCAACGCCGGTATCACGGGTACTCGTGGACCCGTTGCCTCGGGCGCAATCACGTCGACCTATTCCGCCGGTCTGAGCGTTACATCCTACGAACTGGACTTTTTTGGTCGCGTGCGCGCCCTGAGTGAAGCTGCACAAGCCCAGTTACTTGGCACTGAAGAAGCCCGCAGAACGGTGCAAATCAGCCTGATCGCTTCGGTTGCCAACACCTACTTGACCATGCTGGCCGATGACGAACTGCTGCGCGTGACCCGCGAGACAGTCACCACACGCCAGGAGTCCCTGCGGCTGACGCAACTCAAGTTTGACAACGAAGTGGTCTCGCAACTGGACCTGAGCCTGGCCCAGTCCCTGCTCGAAGGCGCCAAGGCATCGATGGCCCAGGCTCAGCGCCAGCGCGCCCAGGACGAGAATGCACTGGTACTGCTGGTGGGCCAGAGCCTGCCAGGCGATTTGCCAGCAGGCCTGCCTGTCACTGCCCAGGGTCTGGTGCCGGACCTGCCAGCCGGCGTACCGTCTGACTTGTTAACCCGCCGCCCCGATGTGCGCCAGGCGGAGCAGCAGTTGCTGGCCAACAATGCCAATATCGGTGCCGCCCGTGCCGCCTTCTTTCCACGCATCACGCTCACAGGCAGTGCTGGCGTTGTCAGCAGCGATCTGGACAAACTGTTCAGCGACGGCACGTCCGCCTGGACCTTCGCGCCACAACTGCTGCTACCCATATTCGATGCGGGGCGTAACCAGGCCAACCTGGAATCAGCCAAGGTCGCGCGCGACATCGCTGTGGCACAGTACGAGAAAGCTATTCAGACGGGTTTTCGCGAAGTTTCCGACGCCCTGGCCGGCCGCGCCACGCTGACCGAGCAGTTGCGTGCGCAAAACGCCCAGTTAGCCGCCGAGCAAACGCGTATGCGACTGACGGACCTGCGCTTCAAAAATGGCGCTGCCAGCGCCTTTGAGGTGCTGGACGCCCAGCGCAGCCTGTTTGGGGTGCAACAGACTGCCGTGCAGGTGCAGGTGCAGCAGGTGCAAAACCTGGTAACGCTGTACAAGGTTCTGGGCGGTGGGTGGGATTAGTCCGTTTACCCTTAGATACAAAGGGTTACATGCCCTATAGAATTGAAGCGAGATCATCGAGTCTCACCCTGCTAGCTTCCATTCAAGGCCACTGCAAATGTCCAAATTACTCGACTACCTTAACCTTCTTGATAGTGACGCGACTGCACGCGAGGCACATCAGCAAGATCCACAGGCATCCATGACACAGTTTGGCTTGAACGCGGAAGAGCAGCAGACGCTCATGTCGGGCGACATCGCAGCCATAGCAGCCTTGGCAGGCGTTGACGCCAGTGATCTTCCAAAGGTCAACGTAACCAATACCGACTTGACCTATTAGTCGTTGGACAGCGCACACATAGCGACGTTGATGGTGCGCACCTACATCGTTCAATCGCTTGCAGTACTTGCGATTGGGTTTCTTTGTTCGTTTGCCACGATGGCTGCGGAACAGGACACGTTCGAAACCTTGTTTTCCGAGGCCCGGAATTCATTAGGTACGTCCCCAAAAAAAGCCGATGCGGCACTGGAAAAGCTCAAGGCATTGCAACCGACGTTCACCCCGGAGCAAAACGAAAAGTATCAGCTGTCTTATGCCCATTCCTTGGGAGATCGGGGGAGGAATGAGGAGCGTATTGCTCTGGTGAATTCGCTGATCGCTCAGGTAAAGACCCCAGGGCGACGCGCAAGTTACCTCTACGAGTTGATTGATGGATACACAGCACTGGGCCGGTACGAAAAGGCGCTGCAAGCCATGAATGAATCCATTCTTTTGCTACCGGCCATTGAAAAACCTTCACAAAAGATTGTTGTTTTGCAGGGCGCACTGAACCTGTTGCGATCACTGCATGCCTATGACGAGACCTTTGACCTTGCCGAGCGCATCTATGCCTTGCGTGGCGACATCGTCGGGTCTTACGCTGCCTGCGTGGGACTAGCCAACAAAGTCGAAATCAGTTTCGAGCGAGGAAAGGAGCCGCTGGCCGACTCATTGGTGCAGGATGCCGTTAAAGCCTGCGATGCAAACAAAAATCCGTTCTTTGCGCTGATCATCAAAAGCCTGGCCGCGATTTATTTGATTGACACTGGCAACTATGCAAGGGGTATCACCGCCAGTTTGCCACTCACACAAGAGTTCGTCGTGCTCAGTCCGGATTCAGACTACGCAGTGCAGCTCGACGAGGCCCTGGCCCGCGCCTACCTCAAGACCGGCAACACACAACGCGCAGAGCACTTCGGCTTACGCGCGTATCAGAGGGCCCAATCCGGGCGTCTTCTGCTGCTGCACGAGAAGACCAGCGAGACCATGGCCGCCATCAAGCACGCGCAGGGACAACTGGAAGCAGCCATCAGCTATTACGACACTAACCTAACACTTAAGAAAAAAGTGCTGGACGATCAGGTCATAAAGAGCCTGGCCTACCAGCGCGTCAAATTCGAAACGCAAGACAAGGCCAATCAACTGGCCCTGCTGGAACAGAAAAACCAGAACCTGCGCATGGAAAAAACCTTACAGGAACACCGGTACGAAAACCTGATCCTGCTAGTGACGCTGGGCCTGATCGTACTCACCAGCATGGGGGCTTGGCTGGTCAGAACGCTGAGAAGAATGGACGCGTTTCGCCATTCAGCCCAGGTAGACGGACTCACACAGGTCAGCAACCGCGCCTATTTCACGGCCTGTGTGCAACAAGCTTTCAAAGATGAACGCCACACCCAGAGTTTGGTGCTGCTTGATATGGATTTTTTCAAACATATCAATGACAGTTACGGCCACGCCACGGGGGACTGGGTGTTGAAAGCCATCTGTGAAGCAATCAAAACCCATTTGCGCAAGACCGATCTGTTTGGACGCCTCGGCGGTGAGGAGTTCGCCCTGTGCCTGACCGACCTCACTCCCGAGGAAGTATTGACTTTGGCAGAGCGTTGCCGGGTAGCTGTTTTGTCGATTGACACCCGACCCAGCGGCTTTGAATTCACCATCGCTGCAAGTTTTGGTATTGCCACACGTGCTGTTGGCGAGTCCTCGCGCTATGAAGACCTGCTGGCGGCCGCAGACAAGGCGTTGTACGTTTCCAAAAACACTGGGCGCAACCGCGTCTCGGTGTACCAACCCTCGAATGCAGGCGAGACATGAACGCGATAAAAAAAGGCAAACTCATTTGTGTTGGCACCGGCATGCGCATGGCGGGGCAAGTCACGCCACTGGCGCTGAGCTACATCGAAACTGCCGATGTGGTGGTTTCAGCCGTTCCCAACATCTTCACGCGCGACTGGATCAAAGGCATTGCAAAAGACTTCATCTGCGTGTTGGACCATTACGACGACTGCAACATGGACGGGAAAAACCGAGGTGATACCTACCGCCGTATGGCGGACACCATTTTGGAGCAGGTGCGCGCGGGCAAGATGGTGTGCGCGGCGTTCTACGGCCACCCTGGTATTTTTGCCTGCATCGCGCACATCGCCATCAAGGACGCGCGGTCCGAAGGGTACGGCGCCGAGATGTTGCCCGGCATCTCCGCCGAGGACTGCCTTGTGGCCGATCTGGGCATTGACCCTGGTCGCACAGGCATGCAATCCATGGAAGCCACGCAGTTCATGATCTATGAACGCCGCATTGACCCCAGCGCGCTGCTGATCCTGTGGCAACCGTTCCTGGCCGGTGAACTCAGCCTGAAACGCTTCGAGACTACGCAGGCCCGCGTGCAAGTACTGGTAGACAAACTTGCCCGGGACTACCCGTTGGACCACGAAGTGATCCTGTATGAAGCGGCCACCCATCCGCTGGAAAGAACCCGAATAGACCGCCTGCCACTGCGCGAGCTTCCCACCGCCACCATGGTGGGCGCTACCACGCTGGTCATTCCCGCAGCGCAGGCGCTCAAGCGTGACCAGGCCATCGTGGACCTGTTGAACGCACTGCCGGAGGCACCCCTGATGCCACTGGCGCAGGCTGCTTGATCGCGTTGATCATCCGTAGATTGCTATTTAAACAATAGCCTGTTACGTATATTTCACGAGGGCTAGAGGCCTAATTGATTCATAACCATTTTGCTACTCGACACGGGTCACAGCATTTGGTTTGAAGCCCAAGTCCGCTGCCTTGCCCTTGCGGGCACGGGCTGAACGGGCGTTGTTGAGGCTGCGAATTTCCAGCGTTTCATCGCGCGCCTTGCCACCCCGGCCAATGCCGTCAATGCGTATGGAGCGGGTGTAGGCCGCCGCGCCGGCCAGGGTGTCTTTAGCTTCCAGGTCGATCAGCATCAGCCCTCGCCCGCCCTTGGCCATGGCTTTGAGTTCGGTCAGCTCGAAGGTCAAAATACGCCCACCGGCAGAGGCGCAGGCCACATGCGTGGCCGGCGCCACTAACACAGCAGGGGTGCCTAGGGATACGACCTTGCCCTGCGCCCCCGCCACCAACGAGGGGCAGCACAACGTCTCGCCAGGGTTCACCGTAACGAATGCCTTGCCTGCCTTCTGGCGTGAGACCATGTTCTCCACCGTGGCCATAAAACCGTAACCCGCACTGCTGCTCAGCAACAGCGTGGCGTTGGCCGGCCCGGCAAAGTAATACAGCAACTGGGTACCGGCTTCTAGCTCCAGCAAAGTGGTGACCGGCTGGCCATCGCCGCGGCCACCGGGCAACAGGGACACATCAATGGAGTAGACCCGTCCATTGGAGCCAAACACCAGCAAGGTATCGACGCTGCGGCATTCAAAGGTTCCGTAAAGTGCATCCCCTGCTTTGAAGGCAAAAGTAGATGCCTCATGACCATGGCCGGTGCGGACACGCACCCAACCCTTGTTGCTCACCACCACGGTGACGGGTTCATCCACGACTTTGACCTCAGCCACGGCCTTCTTTTCGGTCTGAATCAGGGTACGGCGCGCATCGGCAAAGGTTTTGGCGTCAGCCTCGATTTCTTTAATCATCAAGCGGCGCAGCGCGGCGGGACTGCCGAGAATTTCTTCCAGCTTACTTTGCTCCGTGCGCAATTCAGACAGCTCTTGCTCAATCTTGATGGCTTCCAGCCGGGCCAGTTGGCGCAGGCGGATTTCCAGAATGTCTTCTGCCTGTCGGTCCGACAGGTTGAATCGTGCAATTAGCGCAGCCTTGGGCTCGTCCGCCTGGCGGATGATGGCAATCACCTCGTCGATGTTCAGCAACACCGTCTGGCGGCCTTCCAGAATATGGATGCGGTCCAGCACCTTGGACAGGCGGTGCTGCGAACGCCGCTCTATGGTGGTCTGGCGAAACGCAATCCACTCGATCAGCATCTGGCGGAATGACTTTTGCGTAGGCCTGCCATCCAGCCCAATCATCGTCAGGTTGATAGGCGAAGAGGTTTCCAGGCTGGTGTGGGCCAACAACGCGGTGATCAGCTCCTGGTGTTCAATGCGGCTGGTTTTGGGCTCAAACACCAAACGCACCGCAGCGTCCTTGTTGGACTCATCGCGCACTACATCCAACACACTGAGGATACTGGCCTTGAGCTGGGTCTGGTCTTGGCTTAGCGCCTTCTTGCCAGCCTTGACTTTCGGGTTGGTCAGTTCTTCAATTTCTTCCAACACACGCTGGCTGCTCACGCCGGGTGGCAGCTCGGTCACCACCAGTTGCCACTGGCCACGGGCCAGGTCTTCAATCTTCCAGCGGGCGCGCACTTTGAGCGAGCCACGACCAGTGCGATAGGCATCTGCAATATCGGTGGCGCTGCTGATGATCTGCCCACCACCGGGATAGTCGGGGCCGGGCACCATGACAAACAACTCAGCGTCGGGCAAGGACGGGGTTTTGATCAGCGCCACGCAGGCGTCGGCAATTTCGCGCAGGTTGTGGCTGGGGATCTCTGTGGCCAGACCCACTGCGATGCCGCTGGCACCATTGAGCAGGTTAAACGGCAGGCGGGCCGGCAACTGGCAGGGCTCTTCGGTGGAGCCATCGTAGTTGGGCCGAAAGTCCACCGTGCCCATGTCGATTTCGTCCAGCAGCAGGCTTGTGATCTTGGACAGGCGTGCTTCGGTGTAGCGCATGGCGGCGGCGCCGTCACCATCTCGGCTGCCGAAGTTTCCCTGGCCGTCGATCAGCGGGTAGCGTTGCGAAAAGTCCTGCGCCATGCGCACCAGCGCGTCGTACGCAGCCTGGTCGCCGTGGGGGTGAAAGCGGCCCAGCACATCGCCCACCACGCGCGCGCTCTTGACCGGACGCGCACCGGTGTTGCCGTTGGGTCCGCCAAAGCCCAGGCCCATGCGCGACATGCTGTACAGAATGCGCCGCTGCACCGGTTTTTGGCCGTCGCACACATCGGGCAGCGCACGGCCTTTGACCACACTGAGGGCGTATTCCAGGTAGGCGCGCTGTGCATAGGTGGCCAGGTTCAGTTCATCGTCTCCGCCATCGCGGGGCGGTTCGGGGGCCAAGTCAAGAATGGGTTGGTCGGTCATGGGATCGGGAGCTTATTCAGTAGAGGCCGTGGGCACGTCGGCGGCGGGAATGGTTACGCCGTGAAACTCGCCGCGCACACGCGCGGACTCGGCGGCTACCACCTTGGTGGTCTGGTACGGGGTGGAAGCGCTAAGGCGACTGTATAGCTGCATGACTGAACGCACGTAATTCTGCGTTTCTTTGTAATTGGGAATGCGGTTGCCCGCCTTTTGTACCGCACCTTCCCCCGCGTTGTAGGCAGCCACAGCCAGCTCCAGTTGACCGGGGAATAGGTTGATGAGGTCACGCAGGTAGCGGGCGCCCGTGTGGATGTTTGTTTTGGGGTCGGTCAGCTTGGCAGCCACGGTACCGCTGTGGTCACTGGTCAGCCCATAGCGTTGGCCAGTAGCGGGCATGACCTGCATGAGACCTACCGCACCCTTGGGCGACACGGCCGTGGCATTAAAACCGGATTCAGTGGCGATCACCGCTTGCAGCAGCGCCATGTCGAGCTGGTTGACGTCCGCCGCTGCGCGTACATGGGGTTTGACGGCCAGAAAGCCCGGCGATAGTTCCAGGCGACTGATGGATTTGGCCGGCAAAGTGGCGCTTACCAGCCGCGACACGCCAGGAATGGCGCCGCCGGCGCTGGCTGCGTCGGGGGCTGGCATGCCATGGAACATGAGCTTGTAATGACTGTCCAGCTGGCTCGAGGCAAAGTGCTTGACCCCTCGCGCATCCACATAGGTCCACATATCGGCTTGCGCCACCTGCGTGACGCAGGCCAGCAGTCCGAACAAAAACAAAGAGCCTAGTCGGAACATCAGACGTCCACCTCAACGGAGTCGCCATGCAGCTCCATGAGCTCGCGCCGGGCCGCCGCTTCGCCCTTACCCATCAGCTTGGTGATCAGCGCCTCAGTGGCACCGAAGTCGATGGCGCCGAGCGCAACCGGCAGCAGGCGACGGGTGTCGGGGTTCAGCGTGGTATCCCACAACTGCTCGGCGTTCATCTCACCCAGGCCTTTGAAGCGGCTGATGGTCCACGCGCCTTCGCGCACACCTTCTTTGCGCAGCTTGTCCAGAATGGCCGTCAACTCGCCATCGTCCAGCGCATAAGCCTTGCTTGCGGGCTTCTTGCCGCGCGCCGGGGCATCTACCCGAAACAGCGGCGGGCGCGCCACATACACGTGGCCGGTCTCGATCAGCTTGGGGAAATGGCGGAAGAACAGCGTGAGCAGCAGCACCTGGATGTGTGAGCCGTCCACATCCGCGTCGCTCAGGATGCAGACCTTGCCATAGCGCAGACCCGTTAAATCCGGTGTGTCGTTGGGGCCATGCGGATCTACGCCAATGGCGACTGAAATGTCGTGAATTTCGGTGTTGGCAAACAGGCGGTCACGGTCCACTTCCCAGGTATTCAAGACTTTGCCACGCAGGGGCAGAATAGCCTGATTTTCCTTGTCGCGGCCCATCTTGGCACTACCGCCGGCCGAGTCGCCCTCGACCAAAAATACTTCGTTGTAGGCAATATCTTTGCTCTCACAATCGGTCAGCTTACCCGGCAGCACGGCCACGCCAGAGCTCTTGCGCTTCTCGACTTTTTGCCCGGCTTTTTGCCGGCTCTGCGCGGCCTTGATGGCAAGCTCGGCCAGTTTTTTTCCGTATTCCACGTGCTGGTTCAGCCACAGCTCCAGCGCAGGGCGGACAAAGCTGGACACCAGGCGCACCGCGTCGCGCGAGTTCAGGCGCTCCTTGATCTGGCCCTGAAACTGCGGGTCGAGCACTTTGGTGGACAGCACGTAGCTGGCGCGAGCAAACACGTCTTCGGGCATGAGCTTCACGCCCTTGGGCAAGAGCGAGTGCAATTCAATGAAGCTCTTGACGGCAGTGAACAGGCCATCGCGCAGGCCGCTTTCGTGTGTGCCACCGGCACTGGTGGGAATGAGGTTGACGTAGCTCTCACGTACCGGCTGGCCGTCTTCGGTAAAGGCCACGCACCAAGCAGCGCCCTCGCCTTCGGCAAAGTTGTCATTCTGGCCATCGGCAAAACCGTCGCCCTCAAACAGGGGGATAACTGGGTCACCGTTAAGCGTTTGGGTCAGGTAGTCGCGCAGGCCACCTTTGTACAGCCAAGTTTGTGTCTCCTTGGTCTTCTCAATCAACAGAGAAACGCTGACGCCGGGCATCAACACCGCCTTGCTGCGCAGTAAATGCGTGAGTTCACCCATGGGTAAGACGGCAGACTCGAAGTATTTGGCATCCGGCCAGGCACGCACCGTGGTGCCGGATTTGCGATCACCGTCCGCAGTTTTGCGGCTCTCCAAGGGCTGTGTCACATCCCCATTCTCGAACACAATGGTCGCCACCTGGCCTTCACGGTAGCTGGTGGCCTCCAGCCGTTTGGCCAGGGCATTGGTCACGCTCACGCCCACGCCATGCAAACCGCCAGAGAAGCTGTAGGCGCCGCCCTTGCCCTTGTCGAACTTGCCGCCGGCGTGCAGGCGGGTGAACACCAGCTCAATCACCGGTGCTTGTTCTTCGGGATGCAGGCCAAAAGGAATGCCGCGCCCGTCGTCTTCAATCGATACCGAGCCATCGGTGTGCAAAGTGACCTTGATCTTTTTGCCGTAGCCACCCAGTGACTCGTCGGCTGCGTTGTCCAGCACTTCCTGGATGACGTGCAGCGGGTTGTCGGTACGGGTGTACATGCCCGGGCGCTGTTTGACCGGCTCCAGTCCTTTGAGAACGCGGATGGAACCTTCAGAGTATTCGGGGGTGGGTTTGACTGCCATAGGGGGCGCATTGTAATAGCTGCGCGCCATGTAGCTGTATACATACACAGGAATATCATTTGGGCAATGTACCTGCGCTGCAGGGTTAACCCGAATTAGTGACAATCACACCATGCACCGATCCGACCACAGGCCTCTCTCCACCGTGCAAGTGCTGGCCTGTGGCGCCGCCATCGTCACATTGTCCATGGGCATTCGACATGGCTTTGGACTGTGGCTGCAACCGATTACCCAGGCGCAGGGCTGGACCCGCGAGACCTTTGCACTGGCCATAGCTATTCAGAACCTGGCCTGGGGTATTTTCGGTATCTTTGCCGGCATGGCCGCCGACCGGTTTGGCGCCTTTCGGGTCATCATTGTTGGCGGGGTCCTTTATGGCCTGGGATTGGTTGGCATGGCGCAGGCCTCCACGCCGCTGCAGTTTTCTTTGAGTACGGGTGTGCTGATTGGCACGGCACAGGCCGGCACAACCTATGCTGTTATTTACGGCGTGATTGGCCGTAATGTCAGTGCCGACAGACGCTCCTGGGCCATGGGTGTAGCGGCCGCTGCGGGATCGTTCGGCCAATTTCTGATGGTGCCGACCGAGGGCTTTCTCATCAGCCATTTCGGCTGGCAGCAGGCCCTGGTGTTGCTGGGCTTGGCAGCCCTGCTGATGATTCCTCTGGCCTGGGGACTGCGCGAGCCAGGCTTTGGCAGCGTTTCGACGCAACCGCGTGAGCAGACCATTCTTCAAGCCCTGCGTGAAGCTTTCAAGTACCCCAGCTTCCAGCTTTTGATGGCCGGCTATTTTGTCTGCGGCTTCCAGGTGGTCTTCATCGGAGTGCATATGCCAAGCTACTTAAAGGACAAGGGTTTGTCGCCCCAAGTCGCCAGCTACGCCCTGGCACTGATTGGCCTATTCAACGTGTTTGGCACCTACGCGGCCGGTGTGCTGGGTCAGAAGTTGTCCAAGAAAAATATCCTGGCGTTCATTTATTTTGCGCGCGCCGTGATCATTGCCGTTTTTCTATGGACCCCACTCTCACCGACCAGCGTGTATGTATTCTCGGCGGCGATGGGGACTTTGTGGCTGTCCACCGTGCCCATCACCACCGCAACGGTGGCACAGATTTTTGGCGTGACGCATCTGTCCATGTTGGGTGGCTTTGTGTTTTTCAGCCACCAGATTGGCTCCTTCATGGGGGTGTGGCTGGGCGGCTATTTGTATGACAAGACGGGCAGCTAC
>Ga0209476_10003097_pt1 | contig 11082 bp, 7 predicted proteins | sample KloWWTrecipitate_FD_187179 | JGI IMG/M metagenome (GOLD analysis project Ga0209476, IMG submission 187179) | Active sludge microbial communities from Klosterneuburg, Austria, studying microevolution and ecology of nitrifiers - Klosterneuburg... | ecosystem: Engineered > WWTP > Aerobic digester >...
ACACGCCGATCTTCGACTTTCTGGTGCCGTATCTCACGTTCACCCGGACTCAGAATACGGGCTCGGCCTTCAGCCTGTTTCCCGACGGCGGGATCGTGTTTTTCGTCGTCTTCATTTTTGTGGCCGGCCTGATCCTCTACTATGCGCCGAGGCTGCCGGCCGACGATCGCCTCTCACGCGTGGCTCTCGGTCTGCAACTGGGAGGCGCATTTGGCAATATCGTCGATCGCCTCCGCCAGGGTTACGTCACCGACTTCATCCACCTGCGCATTCCGCAGATCGGCTTCGACTGGCCGGTCTCCAACGTTGCCGACATCTGCATCGTTGGCGGGGTGGTCATTCTCTTTTTGTTGAGCTTCAGGAAGGAGCCGGTCAGTAGCGTTGGTAACGTTGATAACGTTGGTAAGGTTTGATCAGGTTTGGTCAGGTGGATAAGGGCAAATTGGGGCTTCGCATTCGACTCAGTGCCCATGCGCAAGTGATCAGCGCCCAGTCTCCCAAGTGAGGCCAGAGTCTATCGTCATGGTGAGATCAGTGGACTGGTTCGCCGTATTCTTGCTCGCAATCGGCTTCTATGTCGGTATGCACGAGATGATTTCCAAGGAAGCCTACTTCAGAGGAGAGATGCTCGAAGGCAGAGCAGCTCAAATCGCGGGCGGGCTGGTGGCAGTCCTCTGCGGTGCCGGTCTATTGTGGGAAGTTTTTCGGTAGCTCCTTGCCGTTCTCATCGGACCTGACCCACCTGATCAAACTTTACCCACCTGATCAAACCTGATCATCCAACCGACTGGCTCAGGCGGATGAGCGCCTCCAGCTTTGCCAGCGCCCGGCCGGACCGAATCGACTCGCGGGCGAGCGCGATGCCTGAGCCGACATCCGCGGCCACATCCGCCGCGTAGAGCGCGGCCCCGGCGTTGAGCAGGACCACATCCCGCCGGGCCGGCGTCGCGGCATCCTCGAGCACGCTCCGGGTGATCGCGGCGTTGAACTCGGGAGTGCCGCCGCCCAACTCATCGACACCTGCATGCGCCAAACCGAAGTGCTGGGCGCCCAATTCAAAATGGGTGACCGCGCCGTTATTCAGCTCACTGACCTTGTTCACCCCGTCGAGCACCAGTTCGTCAACCGAGCCGGCGCCATTGACGACCAGGACGTGGATCGATTCAAGCTCGCGCAGGGTCTCGGCGATTAACCCGGTCAGCGCGCCGGAGTACACCCCCAGAAGCTGACGCTTCGCCCCGGCCGGGTTGGTGAGCGGGCCCAGAATGTTGAAGATCGTTCGCGCCCCGAGCTCGCGCCGTGGGCCAGCCGCGTGTTTCATGGCCGGGTGATGGGTTTGGGCAAACATGAAGCCGATTCCGATCTCGTCGATGCAGCGCCCGACCTGTTCGGGATGCAGGTCGACTTTGACCCCCAGGGCGGCGAGCACATCCGCGCTCCCGCTTTGCGACGAGGCGGCCCGGTTTCCATGCTTGGCCACCGGCGCGCCGGCGCCGGCGACGACGAAGGCTGCCGTTGTGCTGATATTGAAGGTCCCTGAGCGGTCGCCGCCGGTTCCGACCACGTCGACGATGCGCTCGCTCTTGACCTGGACGTGCAGGGCCTTGGCCCGCATCGCCTTGGCGCTCCCGGCGATCTCGTCCGCGTTCTCGCCCTTCATCCGCAGGGCGGCAAGATATGCGCCGATCTGAGCCGGCGTCGCATTGCCGGAGAAGATCGTATCCATCGCCTCATATGCCTCATCGAGGGTCAGCGATTTGTGTTCGAACAGCTTGGCGATCAGTGTCTGGATCATCGGCTATACCATCGACAGGAAGTTGCCCAGCAGCTTTTTGCCATGGGTGGTGAGTATGCTCTCGGGGTGGAACTGCACCCCGAAGGTCGGGTGATGGCGGTGACGCAAACCCATCAACTCGCCTTCACGGGTGAAGGCCGTCATTTCCAGGTCGGGCGGCAGCGGCTCCTCCACAATCAGCGAATGATAGCGGGTGGCGTCAAATGGGTTGGGCAATTGGCGATAGAGGTCTTTGCCGTTGTGATACACCGGTGAGACCTTGCCGTGCATCAGCCGGGGCGCGCGCGAGACCTTGCCCCCGAACACGATACCCATGCATTGCTGGCCCAGGCACACCCCAAGAATCGGGATGCGGCCGCTGAAGCGCAGCAAGGCGTCGTTGCTGATCCCGCTGTCTTTGTCAGGCGCGCCCGGTCCAGGCGAGATCACCAGGGCCGCCGGCTTGAGCGCCTCAAGCTCGTCGACGCTGATCTTGTTGTTGCGATACACGCGCACATCCGCGCCGAGCTCGCCCAGATACTGGACGAGGTTGTAGGTAAAGGAATCGTAGTTGTCGATGACGGCGATCATGATGTCCTCCGGACAGCTTCTTTCGGAAGCGGCGTCCCCGTCCCGGCTTCGCCGGGACGGGGACGCCGCTTCCGAAGATTTCTAGGCTTGTTCAGCCTCGTCAATGGCGACCATCGTCGCCCGCAGCTTGTTTGCCGTCTCCTTGAATTCGCCGGTGGGCGTGCTGTCGGCGACGACCCCGCCGGCGGCCTGGAGATAGCACGTGTCGCCGATCATCACGATGGTTCGGATGATGATGCAGGTGTCCATCTGCCCGCCAAACGAAAAGTAACCCGCGCAACCGCCGTAGATCCCGCGCCGCTCGCCCTCAAGCTCCTCGATGATCTCCATCGTCCGCACCTTGGGCGCGCCACTCAGCGTGCCGGCTGGGAAGGTGGCCCGCAGCACATCAAAGCTGTCCAGCCCGTCGCGCACCTGGCCCTGCACGCTGCTGACGATGTGCATGACGTGGCTGTAGTTCTCGATGATCATCAGGTCTGGGACAGTGACCGTGCCGAACTTGGCGATCCGGCCGATGTCATTCCGCCCCAGGTCGACCAGCATGACATGCTCGGCCCGCTCTTTTGGGTCGGTGATGAGTTCGTGGGCCATGGCCTTGTCCTCGGCCTCGGTGTTGCCGCGCCGGCGCGTTCCGGCAATTGGCCGCACGGTCGCGATGCCATCTTCGAAGCGGGCATGCATTTCGGGCGAGGCGCCGATCAGGCGCAGAGGGAAGGCCCGGCTGCTGGCCGAGTCCGAAAGCAGCTTGCCGAAGTCAAAATAGAACATCCAGGGCGATGGGTTGATCCGCCGCAGCGCCCGGTAGATGGCGAAGGGGTGGGCGGTTGTTCGGCGGGCGAGCCGGCGTGAGACCTGGATCTGGAAAGTGTCGCCGCTGTTGATGTATTCCTTGGCCCGCAGGACCAGCGCCTCGTACTCGTCCTGGGTCTTGTTTGAGCGGGCCGGGGCGCAGATCGCGCTCGGGTCCGAGGACAGTTCGGCCAATGGCGCGGACAGGCGGGCGGTGATGCTCTTGATTCGCGCGACCGCGTCGTCATAAGCGTCGGACAACGATTCGGACCCATCCACATACGCGTTGGCGATCACCAGCAGGCGCTGCCGGGCGTGGTCGAAGGCGACCAGGGTGTCGGCCATCACATACACCGCGTCGGGCGTGCCGAGCACATCCGTGGCGGTGTCGGGCATGGCCTCGAACTGGCGCGCGACGTCGTAACCGGTGAAGCCGACAAGTCCGCCGCAGAAGCGGGGCAGGTTGGGCAGGGGCACAAAGGCATACCGCTTCATCTCGGCCCGCAACGCGTCGAGCACGTCCCCTTCGCGGGGCGCGTCTCCTGGTTTCAGGTCTGGCCCGGGGATCGGCACCGGCTCCATTTTCAGGCCCTTTTCGCTCAGGGTATGGCGGACAAGTTCGCGCCCGCGCAGAACGAGCGCCTCGCGCATCCTCACGCCCATAAATGAATAGCGGGCGATGCGCTCGCCGCCGTCCACCGATTCCAGCAAGAACGCCGGGTCGGTTCCGGCCAGGCGAAGGAACAACGAGACGGGCGTGTCGAGATCCGACGGCAACTCGGCGTAGATGGGGATGAGATTGCCGCGCGCGCTGAGCTCGCGCACTTCCTCGATCGAAGGTTTTATGGTCAGTCTTGGCACCGGGCATGCTCCTTCGGGGGGGCGCTGCGCCTCGCCCGAAAAGAAAAACGCCTCCGTCCACATCGGGACGAGAGGCGTTTCTCGTGGTGCCACCCAGGGTTCAGGCGACCGCGCGGCCGCCCCTTGTTCGCGCGCAAACACGCGCTCCGCGCTGTAACGGTTGCGGCTCCGGCGAGTCTACTGGCCCCTTCGGGACGTTCAACGCGCGGCTCGGCAGTCCATTCGCCGCCACGTTCTCGATCCGGCTTGCACCTGTTTGCCGAACTCTCTGCCGATGCTGTGGCGCCTACTTGTCTGATTCTTTGCCTTGTGGGCGGGAGTATAGCAGGATCACACGGTGCAACGGACCGCCCGCGGCGGAGCTGCGGGCAGGTCCCGTCCGGAAAAGTCGCGCCTGACGCAGAATTCCTCCCGAAAGGAATATCCCCCGGCGAAGCCGGGTGTTATTCGATTCGGGAAGGTCCCCCTGATAAACTTGCGCCCGCCCTTACGGGCCATCATGCCGAAAAGAACAGACATCCATTCCATCCTCGTCATCGGGTCCGGGCCAATCGTCATCGGGCAGGCCTGCGAATTTGATTATGCCGGCGCGCAGGCCTGCAAAGTGCTTCGCCGCGAGGGTTACCGCGTCATCCTCGTCAACTCGAACCCGGCCACGATCATGACCGATCCCGAGTTTGCCGACGCGACCTATGTCGAGCCGCTCACGCCGGAAGTGCTCGAGCTCATCATCGCCAAGGAGAAACCCGACGCCGTGCTTCCGACCGTCGGGGCCCAGACGGCCCTGAATCTGGCCATTGCCCTGGATGAGCAAGGCATTCTGGCCAAGTACGGGGTTCAGCTCATCGGCGCCAGCGTGCAATCGATCAAGATCGCTGAAGACCGTCAGCTCTTCAAGGAAGCGATGCACGCGAATGGGCTGTCTGTGGCGCGCGGCGACACGGTAGTGTCGGTGGACGCGGCGGTCGCTCTCTCCGCGGAAATTGGCTACCCCGTCCTCATCCGGCCGTCCTTTACCCTTGGCGGCAGTGGTGGCGGGGTGGCGTGGGACGAGGCGGAACTGCGCGAGAAGTGCGCCCACGGCCTGCGCGAGAGCCCGACCCATCAGGTCCTGATCGAGCAAAGCGTGTTGGGCTGGAAGGAATACGAGCTCGAGGTCATGCGCGACCACAGCGACAACTTCGTGGTCGTATGCTCGATTGAGAACATCGACCCGATGGGTGTCCACACGGGCGACAGCGTCACCGTCGCACCGGCCCTGACCCTGACCGATAAGGAGCTGCAGCGGCTGCGCGATATGGCCCGGATCGTCATGCGGGCGGTCGGGGTCGCAACCGGCGGCAGCAACGTCCAGTTCGCGGTCAATCCGGCAAATGGCGAGACCCTGGTGATTGAGATGAACCCGCGCGTCTCGCGCTCGTCGGCCCTGGCCAGCAAGGCCACCGGTTTCCCCATCGCCAAGATCGCGGCGCTGCTGGCCGTCGGCTATTCGCTGGATGAGATCCCCAACGACATCACAAAAAAGACGCCGGCCTCATTCGAGCCGTCGCTCGACTATGTGGTGGTCAAGTTTCCCCGCTGGGCGTTTGAGAAATTCCAGGGCGCCGACGATACCCTTGGCCCCCAGATGAAATCGGTGGGCGAGGTGATGGCGATCGGCCGGACCTTCAAGGAGGCCTTGAACAAGGCGGCCCAAGGTCTGGAGATTGGCAAGGCCGGGCTGTACGGCGCGTGGCCGCCACCCGAGGGCAATCTCGCAGCCCGGCTCGCAGCGATGCGCCGGCCAACAGCGACTCGCTTGTTCGACGTATTTGACGCGCTGCGTTCAGGCGCGACGTCCAGCCAGATAATCGAAGCTACCCGCTACGACCCCTGGTTTGTCGCTCAGTTCGAGCAGATGGTCGAAACCGAGCGGGCGCTCGCGGTCGAGACGCTTGACACAATCTCGGCCGGCCTCTTTCTGCGGGCAAAGCGCGAAGGTTTTGGCGACCTTTTGATCGCGCGCCTGCTTCGGCCTGCGGGCAGTCGCTCCCCCGCGATGCTGGACGTGCGGGCGCGGCGCAAAGCGCTGGGTGTCCGGGCCGCTTTCTACCGGGTCGACACCTGCGCGGCGGAATTCGAGAGCAACACTCCGTATCTCTACAGTCACTACGAGGGTTTTGACGAGGCTGAGCCCACCGGGCGCAAGAAGATCATGATTCTGGGCGGCGGCCCAAATCGGATCGGGCAGGGAATCGAGTTTGACTACTGCTGTGTCCATGCCTGCTATGCCCTGCGCGAGGCGGGATGGGAGACCATCATGGTCAATTGCAACCCGGAGACGGTCAGCACAGACTATGACACGGCCGACCGGCTCTACTTTGAGCCCCTTACGCTCGAGCATGTGCTGAATATCCACGACATGGAATCGCGCGATGGGGCCATGGTCGTTCCCGCCCTCGCTCAGTTTGGGGGGCAGACGCCGCTCAACCTGGCCCAGTCGCTCAAGGATGCCGGGGTGCCGATCTGGGGGACGTCGCCCGAGGCCATTGCCCTGGCCGAGGACCGCAAACAATTCTCCGCCATTCTGGATGAGCTCGAGATTCCCCAACCCGAAAATGGGAATGCCATGTCGATCGAGGATGCGCGCGAGGTGGCAGCCCGGATCGGCTACCCGGTGCTCGTGCGCCCGTCCTACGTCCTCGGAGGACGGGCGATGGGCATCGTCTATGACGACACGGATCTGGCCCGCTTCATCGCCGAAGCCACCCGTGTCTCGCCCAATGCGCCGGTGTTGATTGATCGTTATCTTGAGGATGCGTTTGAGCTGGACGTTGATGCGGTCTGCGACGGACAGCGCGTCGTTGTCGGCGGAATCATGGAGCAGATTGAGGAAGCGGGGGTGCACAGCGGCGACAGCGCGTGCGTCCTGCCGCCGATCAAAGTCAGCGAGTTTCACCTGAACACAATTCGCGACTACACCGAGCGCATCGCTCTCCGGATCGGCGTGCGCGGGTTGATGAATACGCAGTTTGCCATTCATCATGAGGAGGTCTATGTCCTCGAGGTCAATCCACGCGCCAGCCGCACAACGCCGTTTGTCAGCAAAGCCACCGGCGCGCCGCTGGCCAAGATCGCCGCCCGGATCGCCGCTGGCGAGACACTTGAGCAGATTGGCTTCATCCACGAGCCCGAGCTGAATGGCTTTTTCATCAAAGAGGTTGTGCTGCCCTTCGGCAAATTTCCGGGCGCTCGCGTGACGCTTGGACCCGAGATGCGCAGCACCGGCGAGGTCATGGGCAGCGCGGCGACCTTTGGCCAGGCCTATGTCAAGGCTGAACTTGGCGCTGGGGAGCCGCTCCCGGTGTCCGGCACTGTCCTGATTACGGTCAACGACTATGACAAAGGCGCGGTCGGAAAGATCGCTCGCGATCTGCGCCGGCTCGGCTTTGAGATTGTGGCCACTGCAGGCACCGCCCAGGCCCTCGAGCGTATGGGGATCAAGGCAAGGGTGGTCAATAAGGCAAGCGAGGCCTCACCCACCACCGTTGATCTGATCTCGACCGACAGGGTCGATCTGGTGATCAGCACGCCGCTCGGGCGGCAGGCCTTTGATGACAGCCAGCGCCTGCGTATCGCCGCCCTGCGGCACAAGATTCCATTGCTCACCACGTTGAGCGCCGCGACAGCGGCCGTAAGCGCGATACGGTCTTTGCAGAATCACGAGTTGAGCGTGTTCAGCTTGCAGGAATATCATCGCGGTCCGCCGGCCTGATTGTGTCGCTGCAAGCCGATTGACGGGAGCACAATGCCCGCGCCGCGCGCGGGCATTGTGCTCCCGTCGATCGGCGTCTACGGCAGCTCTATCAGCTCGATGACGTAGTTGGAGCGCATCGTGACCAACCTGCGGCTGTCGGGGCTGAAGGCGATACCTGTCACGCGCTCCCGGTCGTCGGCGCGCGTCTCGCTGGGGCGCAGCGTGTCGGCGCGCCACACCGTCATGATCGAGGATGCTGTGTTAGCCAGCGTTGGGCGATTGTCGACCGTGGCGATCCAGCGCCCGTCAGGGCTGATTGCGGCCTTCAGCGGATTCTCAAGGCTGGCTTCGAAAGTCACCGTGATCGGCTTCGCCAAAACACCCCGGAGCGCTCCGGTGTCGCCGGCGTAGATACGGATGCCCAGGCTGGGTTCCGCCACGGCGATGAGCCGCGCGTCGCCTGATATGGCCAGGGGGCGTCCCAGAAGCACCCGGTCAACTTCGCTAAGGGCAATGGGGGATCGCCAGACAAGCCCCGACCCGGGATCCCAGAGTTCGAGCGTGCGATCTGTCAACACGGCGACCCGGGTTGGACCGACTGATGCGGCAAAGGCGTCAATACGCGCAGCCTGCACGCTTGCCCAGGCCTGGTTTGTGGCGGTCGAAAAATTGTAGCTGCGCAACTCGTTGCGCTCGACCGGCAAGTACGCCATGACCGATGGCGCGATGAACTGAGGTTGGCGCGCCCCAGGGAAGACGTGTGTTACGCGGCCGCTCGCCACGTCAAAACCGTACAGGGCCGGTTCGGTCTGGCGGCTTCGATCGCCTGGCGCCAGACGCCGCAGACCAACACCGGCATCGTTGTCGGCCACGAGTTGGCGGCCGTCGGGACTGAAAACTGCGTCGATAAACGGATCGGTGTTCTCGTTGAGCGCGCGTTCGATGCGGCCTGACGTCGCGTCCATGACGCGCAGGCCGCCGTAGGCGTCCAGCGCGACAAGATGGCGCCCGTCGTCGGAGAATCGCACGGGTGTAGGCAATACAACGCCGGGAGGCGGGGCAAAATCCACGCTGGCTGCGACCAACGCGCCGGTGTTCAGATCCCAGATCGACAGGCCATCGGCGTTGACGATCAGGGCATGCGCGCCGTCCTCGCGCACGGCCATGGCGCCAACATGAAGGTCGCGCGGCACGCGCAGCCGGCGCGTTACCTGTCCGGTCTCAAGGTTGATCGTCAGCAGGTCTGCCGCATCGGCGATTGCCGCCCCATCGACGACCACAGCGCGCTTGCCATCCTGGCTGACCCACAGAAACGTCGTTAGTCCGGAACGGTCGGCCTTCGTTTTCCATGAGCCCGCTTCAAGATCTGCCACCGCAACCCCGTGTCCGAAAACTCCGATCAGGCTGCGGCCATCGCCGCTGAAGTCCGAGGCGATGGCCGGGTGGGAGTTGCCGCCGATCTCGAACATGCTTGCGCCATCCGTCCTGATGAGAAGCGTTTCAGGCGTGGCGGTTGTGATTGCGAGCCAGGCGCCGTCCGGACTGAAGCGAAGTCGGGCCGCTCCGGCTGCCGCTGGAAACAGCGTGCTACGCGAGGTTTCGCGGGGCTTAAGCAGCGCCACGCCCTGCGTTCCGCCGAGCGCGAGTGTCTCGCTTGTCCAGTCCCAGGCCACGGCGGAAACCCCAAGCCACTCGCTTGACGCGGCGGTAAAGACCGGACGCAGATCGACGCCGTCGCGCAAGACAAGTGCGTCGTCGAGCCACGTTGCGATTTGCGAACCGTCCGGGCTCAAGCCAATCAAGCGCGTTCCAGCTCTGGCCGCCGCGTAGCCGATGGGACGCAAGGTGGCCGCATCGAGGGCATATATTCCCGACGATGCTGCCACCACGATCCGGGCGCCATCCGGTGACCAGGCCGCTTCCGTGACGTTTCCCCGGCCGATCCGACGCAGGCGGCCATCTGCGAACTCAATCTCGCCAAAACTCTGCCATGCGACGCCCAGTGGCGGGTGCGCCATTTGGGACAGGCCCGGCGCGAGCACAAGGGCCACGATGATCAGCATGACCGCACGCAGGATCCAGGCTCTGCTTCTTCGCGCAGTCGCCCGCTCAACCGCATTGACCAGGCCCCGATCAGCCACATCGGCAAGCGCTTCCGCGAGAGCCGTGTCCGACAGGACCGGCGCGCAGGTATCGACGTGATCGGTGTCGGCCTCCGACACGGTTGCCCGCAAGCGGAGCATCGCTTGCCGTCGCCGCGCTGAAGCCTGTGCGGGTGAGCAGCCAAATAAACCGGCAAGACGATCTTCGCCATCTTCGAAAAGGGCCGGAAACACGACGCTGGCGCGCTGCTCAGCGGCCATCTCAGTTAGCGCCTGACCGATCCAGTCAATATCGATCGCGGCATCAGGCGGGCCAGCGTTGGACACCCACGCGCCCGTGTTCAAACGCGAGCCATCGGGTCCGACCCGTCTGCGCGCATGCAGGCATAAGCGCAGGCGTGCCGTCCACGCTTCATCGTCGTGGCCGGCTGTCTCGAGGGCTTGGCGGCGATCACCAGTCACCAGGAAGAACACGCGCGCATGCCGCTGTCGTGATTGCGCATCCAACGCCTTGGATCATAACCCGCACTTTCCTAGAGTATTTCCGAGAATTGGTCGCCCACCCCTTGCAGTATTTCGCAAAACCACTAGAATGTAATCATAAGTGGGAAGAAGTGGGAGAAAGTGGGACGCTGGGACATAATTATGCTGCTCGGACAAACGCGACACGCAATCGATGGGAAGGGACGGCTGATGATGCCGGCCCGCTTCCGCGCGTCATTTGCCGAGGGTCTTGTCCTTACGGCGATTAAGGACAACTGCGTGTTGGTCTACCCGGTCGCGGCCTTTGAAAAATTGGCGGATCGGGTGCGGTCGCTCCCTCAGTTTCAGCGCGAGTCCTCGATGCTCCAGGCTCTGATGTTCTCCAATGCGGAGAACGTCTCCCTTGACGGGCAGGGCAGGGTGCTGATCCCCGAGCGCCTGCTCGCGCATGCGGCGATCACCGGGCCGACTCTGGTGGTCGGCGCCTACGACCATCTTGAACTGTGGACACCCGAGGCATGGCAAGCCCGAACCGCGGAGTTGTCTGCTCTGGCAAAACAGGAAGACGTTTGGTCGCGTCTTGGGATCTAGCTTCAGACCAAATGGACAACGTAGCTTACCGCGTAGCATGACTCACTCGCCAGTGCTTTTCCAGGAGGTAATGGACGCGCTTCAGCCGCGGGCGGGTGGCCGCTACCTCGACGTGACCGCGGGTGGGGGTGGCCACGCAGTCGGAGTTTTGGAGC
>Ga0209476_10003098_pt1 | contig 11081 bp, 9 predicted proteins | sample KloWWTrecipitate_FD_187179 | JGI IMG/M metagenome (GOLD analysis project Ga0209476, IMG submission 187179) | Active sludge microbial communities from Klosterneuburg, Austria, studying microevolution and ecology of nitrifiers - Klosterneuburg... | ecosystem: Engineered > WWTP > Aerobic digester >...
CCGCCGTGCACTTGCATGGCCCAATCGATGACCTGGCAGGCCATCGACGGCGCCACCACCTTGATCATCGCGATCTCGTTCTTGGCGACCTTGTTGCCAGCGACGTCCATCAGCCAGGCTGCCTTGAGCGTGAGCAGTCGCGCCATGTCGATCTTGCAACGAGCTTCGGCGATGCGCTCCTGCGTGACCGTCTGCGCAGCCACGGTCTTGCCAAAGGCGGTCCGGGCCGAGGCCCGGCGGCACATCAGTTCGAGCGCCCGTTCGGCCAGGCCGATCAGCCGCATGCAGTGGTGGATGCGTCCCGGGCCAAGGCGGCCCTGGGCAATCTCGAAGCCGCGCCCTTCACCCAGCAGGATATTGCCGACCGGGACACGGACGTTGTCGAACGTCATCTCGACGTGGCCGTGGGGCGCATCGTCATAACCGAGCACGTTGAGTGGGCGGATGATGCGGATTCCCTTGGTGTCGGCCGGTACCAGCACCATGCTTTGCTGCGAGTGCCGGGGTGCTTCTGGATCGGTCTTGCCCATCGTGATGTAGATGGCACACCGCGGATCGGCCGCCCCGGAAATCCACCATTTGCGTCCATTGATGACGTAGTCGTCGCCCTGACGCTCGATGCGGGTCTCGATATTGGTGGCATCGCTGGATGCGACGTCCGGCTCGGTCATGGCAAAGGCAGACCGGATCTCGCCGTCCAGCAGCGGTTTGAGCCAGCGTGCCTTGTTCTCCTCCGACCCATAGCGGGCAATCGTCTCCATGTTGCCAGTGTCGGGTGCGGAGCAGTTGAAAACCTCGCTGGCCCAGGGAACACGCCCCATGATCTCGGCCAGCGGCGCATATTCCTGGTTGGTAAGCCCGGCACCTGAATAACCCGAGGCGGCGGCACTGTCGACCGGCAGGAACAGATTCCACAGACCCGCAGCCTTGGCCTTGGGTTTGAGTTTCTCGATCGTCTGCAGCGCGCTCCAGCGTTTACCCGCTGCAGTATTGGCTTCGAGTTCGGCCTTGAAATCGGCCTGTGCCGGATAGACGTGTTCGTCCATGAAGCGCTGCACCTGGCCTTGAAGTTCCTTGGTACGGGGTGAAAAGTCGAAATCCATTTTGCTCTCCTGTGACATGCGGACGGAGCCGCGGGGGGAAATCTGCCATCGGCGCTTGCTCAGGCGTGTTGGGCGAACTTCCAGGCCATTTCGGCCAGCGGGCGTACGCCGGCAGCCGAACTGGCCGCCTGCGCACTCGATGCGGTGCCGGCCTCGACCCGCTTGGTTATGCCTTGCAGGATTGCGGCAATTCGAAACAGGTTGTAGGCCATGTAGAAATTCCAGTCGACGGCGAGCGCCTCGGGCGTGGTCAGGCCGGTACGTTCGCAGTAGCGGCGGATATACGCGTCTTCGGTCGGGATGCCCAGGCTTTGCACATCGAGCCCGCCAATGCCGCGAAACGACCCTGGCGGTATGTGCCAGGCCATGCAGTGGTAACTGAAGTCGGCCAGCGGATGGCCCAGCGTCGACAACTCCCAGTCAAGCACGGCCAGCACCCGCGGTTCGCTCGGATGGAACATCAGATTGTCGAGCCGGTAGTCGCCGTGCACGATGCGTGTCATGCCGGCATCGCGCGCACTCTCGGGAATATGCGCGGGCAGCCAGCTGATCAACTGGTCCATCTCGCCAATCGGTTGCGTGATGGACGCCGCGTATTGCTTGCTCCAGCGGCCGATCTGGCGTTCGAAATAGTTGCCGGGCTTGCCGTAAGTCTCCAGACCCCGGCTGGCGTAGTCGACGCTGTGCAGTGCCGCGATCACCCGGTTCATCTCGTCGTAGATCGCTCCGCGCTCGCTGTTGGACATGCCGGGCAGCGACTGGTCCCACAATACTCGGCCCTGCACATACTCCATCACGTAGAAGGCCCGCCCAATCACCGATTCGTCTTCGCACAGGCAATACATCCGGGCCACCGGCACATCGGTTCCATGCAGGGCGCCCATCACCTTGTATTCGCGTTCGATCGCATGCGCCGAGGGGAGCAGCTTGGCGACCGGTCCCGGTTTGGCCCGCATCACATAGCTGCGCGCCGGTGTCAGCAATTTGTACGTCGGGTTGGACTGACCGCCCTTGAACATCTCGATGCTCAAGGGACCTTCGAATCCGTCCAGGTGGATCTGCAGCCAGCGTGACAAGGCGTCGACGTCGAAGAGGTGCTTGTCGCTGACGGCCCGGGTTCCCTCGAAATGGCTGTAGTCGGTCATGCGGTGCTGCTGTCCTTTGCTGTCATTGGTCGGCCTCGGCGATTCGCATCAGTGCCGCGCTGTCGCGCACGATCAGGCCGCTGGTTTCGATGCGTATGCATTGCTCGCGCTCCATCGTCTTGAGCTCCTGGTTCACACGCTGGCGCGAGGCACCGAGCAATTGCGCCAGTTCCTCCTGTGCCAGATGCAGGCTGATGCGCATCTCGTTCGCGTTGGCCAGGTTGGCCACTCCGTAGCTGCGCACCAGGTGCAACAGCTGCTTGGCCAGGCGGGCGCGCAAGGGCAGGGTGTTGAGGTCTTCCACCAGGCCATACAGCTGCCTGATCCGCCGCGCGTGCAGCCGCAACATGGCCTCGTACAACTCGACGTGCTGCGACAGGATCTTCATCAGATCGGCCCTGGCGACACACAACACGCTGCACTCGCCATGCGCATAGGCATCGTGGGTGCGCCGGTCGCCGTCGAAGATGGCCACATCGCCGAACCAGATCCCGGGCTCCACATAGGTCAGCGTGATCTGCTTGCCCGAGATCGAGGTCGAACTCACGCGTACCGCGCCCTTGGCACAGGCAATCCATTCCTCGGGCGGGTCGCCACGGGCGCAGATCAGATCGCCGTTGCGGAAACGTTTGACGTAGGTGCATCGCAGGATGTCATGTCGCAGGGAGGGCGACAGGGAACTGAACCAGCGACCGGAATTGATCGCTGCGCGTTCTTCAATGGTAAGGATAGGCTCGTCCATGGTCTGTCCTGTGGGTGACTGGCAGTACACCCGATTGTCACGCGTGCGACGCGAAGTGCGCGCCAGAGGTGGCCCGGCGGCTCACGCCTCTTCGTGCAACAGGCTCAGGCCGATGGCGCCACGCCGACGCAGCCAGGGGCTGGGCCGGTAACGCGGATCGCCGTAGACGGTCTGCATGTTGAACAGCACTTCAAGCAGGTTGGTCGGTCCGACATGGTTGCCAAGCTCCAGCGGCCCCATCGGGTAGCCCAGGCCCAGCTTGACGGCAGTTTCCAGATCGGCCGGAGAACAGATGCCCTGCTGGCAGATGTCGGCTGCGATGTTGACGATCGTGGCCACGACCCGCTGGGTCACGAAGCCGCCGCTGTCGCGGATCACGCTCACCGCCTTGCCGTCGCGCGCAAACAATGCGTGCGCCGCATCCCGCATATCGGTGCGCGTGGCCGGGTTGGTCGCCAGCACGCGACGACGGGTACGCGCGTCTTCCATCAGCATGTCGATGCCGACCGTGCGCGCAGGATCGAGTCGCTCGACAACGGCCACTGTGGTGACGTCAAAACCCAGTGGCGCCACCAGCGTCAACGCGGTCGGTGACGGACTTTGCCCGGTTTCGATGCTGGCGCCCAGGTTCTTGAGCAGCAGCAGCAATTCGGCACGGCGCGCAGCGCGGGGTGACAGCCATACCGGCGGCATCTCGTCGACCTGTGGCACGGCGGGTTCGGCCGACACCTGTGCCTCGCCCTTTTCGTAGCGGTAGAAACCTTCCCCGACCTTCTTGCCGACCATCCCGCCGGCCAGTCGCTGGGCCGTGATCACGCTGGGGCGGTAACGCGGCTCGTCGTAATACTGGCGGTAGATCGACTCCATGACCGGGTGCGATACGTCCAGCGCCGTCAGGTCCATCAATTCGAACGGCCCGAGCCTGAACCCGACCTGGTCTTTCAGGATGCGATCGATGGTGGCGAAATCGGCGATGTTTTCGCCAGCCACGCGCAAGGCCTCGGTGCCGTAGCCGCGACCGGCATGGTTGACGATGAAGCCGGGTGTGTCGGCGGCCTGAACCGGTGTGTGGCCCATCTGGCGCACGTATTCCGCCAGTCGGACACAGACCGCGCTGTCGCTGCGCAGTCCGCCAATGACTTCGACCACCTTCATCAGTGGCACCGGATTGAAGAAATGCAGACCGGCGAAACGTCCTGGCTGCCTGAGTTTCGCGGCAATCGCGGTGATTGACAGCGACGAGGTATTGCTGGTCAGCACCGTGCTTTCGCTGACGATATCTTCGAGGGCAGCGAACAATGCGATCTTGACGTCGAGCTTCTCGATGATGGCTTCGATCACGAGATCGCATGGCGCCAGTGACGCCAGCGCCTGGGCACATTCGAGCCGTGATTTGTACAGCTGGTTCTGCGCCGAATCCAGCCGACCCTTTTCCAGCAAGCGGTCCCATTGTGCGAACAACTCGGTACGCGCGCGTTCACTGGCGCCAGGCTGGTTGTCGAACAGCATGACGCGGCTACCTGCCTGGGCAGCCATTTGTGCGATGCCACGGCCCATGGCGCCGGTACCTATGATGGCTGTGATTGGAAACTGTGTTTGCATGCGTGGGATTATTGACCGAAATGTTTTGGCTGCCGCCATGCGCCTTGCACCACTGCAGTTGACCAGAGCGTCCTGGGCTGGCGGACAGCCATGCGCGATCATGTCCGTTGGTGCGTCGATGCAACACTCTGCGAGGGGCGAGCGCAGCCTAAGGCACAATCGTGTCGGTTCGCGGGCGCGCACGTGTGCGCTGGCGAATGGCATTTGCCGCCGTCGGACCCTGATGCCAGGGCCTTCCTTTTTCAGGTGACTATCGACCAAGACCGATGCAAATTGCTCAACTCCTGTCTTTCTTCCCGAAGCGATCGCTGGCGCTGTTGATGCTGTTGGCAGGCGCCCAAAGCCAGGCATTGACACTTGGCCGAATACAGGGTGCAGCCCTGATCGGCCGGCCACTGCTGGTGTCCATCGCCGTGCAGGCCGACGCCGGGCAAAGCCTTGCTGTCAGTTGCTTCGAGGCTGACGTCTTCCATGGCGACAACAAGCAGGATCCGACCAGTGTCAGCCTGCGTCTGGAGCCGTCGGCGTCCGGTCAGGGAAGTGTGCTGCGGGTGAGCTCCGACACCCCGGTCAACGAACCCATCGTCACCGTGTACCTGCGCGTTGCCTGTGCTGAGCCGATCAGCCGGCGTTACGTGATGCTGGCGGACATCGTCAGTGAGCAAGCCGCGCCGGTGGCGCCCCGGGTTGGCGCCGTGCCGCTGGTCATTCCTGCACCCTCGTCAGCGGCCATGCCCGCTGCGACGCGAGCGGCGCAGCCAACGGCCCCGTCAAGCGCCTTGGCACCCGCGTCGGCGGATGTCGCCGGCTCCGGACAAGTGGCTGCAGTGCGGCGTGTTCCCGGCGCTGCACAGACCCCGGATGCCGCGTCGGCTACCAGGCGTCCGTCCAGGGCGGCAAACGCCAGGCCAGCGCCGGCCAAACCCGCCGCCACCAGACCAGCAGCGTTGGCCGTGAATCCTGCACCGGCCAAAGCTGTGGCGGCGCCGGCCGGCGTCGCCACAGCGTCGGAGGAAAAGGCCCGGGCCGGTCGGACGGCAGGGCAGTCGCGTTTGCGACTTGATCCGCTGGAGCTTTTGTCCGAGCGCGTGGCTACGCTGGAGTCTGTCAGCGCCAGCGCGCCGGTTGAAACCGCTGCCCGCGAGGCACGCGATGCGCAGCGGCTCGACAGCCTGGAAGCCAACGTCAAGTCCTTGGTGGCGCTGGCAGCCAAAAACGAAGCCAGCCTGATCGAACTGCGTGTCCGCCTGGAGCGTGCACAGGCGGAGCGCTACAACAACCCGGTGGTGTATTTGCTGCTGGCCTTGTTGCTGGCCAGCCTGCTGGCGATTGCCTATCTCCTGCTCCGCTCCGGCCGGCGTGCCCGGCAGGATCCGCCGGACAACTGGTGGGATGGATCGGCGGGGCGGCAGGCATCTGGGGCCCGCGCCTCGGCTGCTGTCGGGTTGCCGGCAGCAGAGTCTGCTGGATACCGCGAACCCGATTCCGGCCTGTCGGCGATTTCCGAGCCCTCGCCACTGTCGCAACCGGTCGGGTTACCGCCGTCGGGTGCAACATCGGTACAGCAGACCCAGCCGATGACGCAGGGCCTGCCATTGCGCCATGCCGGCGCCATGCCAGCCCAGGTTGATGTCAGTCTGGTGGAGATGAGCGAATCCACCTTCGATCGCCTGATGCAGTCGGGCACCGCGCACAGTGCGGTGCGCAAATCGCGCGATGACGAAACGGCGCCCGGAACTGCCGGCCGTGGCATTGCGGCAGTCGACGGTGGCGCTGTAAAGGTCAGGCGAATCGACTCCGATGAGCTGGTCGACGTCCGCCAGCGGGCCGAGTTCTTTGTCTCACTGGGGCAGACCGACCAGGCGGTGCAAGTGCTGGAAGCCCGCATCGCGCAAGACAGCACCTCGTGTCCGCAAGCCTATCTGGACTTGCTCAAGCTGTTCCATTCACTGGGCCTGAAGGCCGATTTCCTGCATGTTCGGGAGGACTTCACACAGATCTTCAATGTGCAGGTGCCTGAATTCACCGACTTTGAAGAAGAAGGCCGCAACCTGGAAGATTACCCCGGCACGGTGGATCGGTTGATCGCTGTGTGGGGCCGCGCATCCGTGCTCGATGTAATCGAGCATCTGCTCTATCGCCAGGACGGCGACACCTCCCACCAGCCGTTCGACCTCGCAGGCTTTCGCGACCTGCTGGTCTTGCATGCAGTGGCCCAGGCGGTGCGTGGCGGCAATGCAGGCGACGCAGGCTCAGGCAGTGGGGCGCAGTTCCCGCCTCTGGGCGCGGGGCTGGTCGACATCGACTTGTCGGAGCTGCTGGTGGCGTCTGAGGAGCCGACGATTGGCCTGTCGGCATCGCCGCGTGAAGCAGTTGCGCGTCCCTCGGCGGCAGCGGACAACATGATCGACTTCGACCTGACCGAAGTCCCGCTCGACAAGAAGCCCGACGCGAACTGACGGCGTCAGCGGCGCACCTGCAGCGCACCAGGGTTGACGATGTTGCTCGGTGTTCCGCGGATGAAGTTGACGACGTTGTCGAACGCCTCGCTGAACATGCGGTCGTAGTTCTCCTGTTCGACATACCCGATGTGCGGGGTGCAGATGCAATTTTCGATGCGCAGCAACGCGTGCCCCTGCAGAATCGGAAAGGCTTCGAATACGTCGACCGCCGCCATGCCGGGCTTGCCGCGATTGAGTGCTGCGATGAGTGCGTCGGGTTCGATCAGTTCGGCCCTGGAGGTATTGACCAGCAATGCCGTGGATTTCATGGCCGACAGGTCATCGAGCCTCACCATGGAACGCGTTTCGTCATTCAGCCGCAGGTGCAGGCTGAGCACATCACTGGTGGCAAACAGCGCCTCGCGGCTCTGGGCCGTGGCGTAGCCGTCCAGTGCCGCCTGCTGGCGCGAAGGCTCACGCCCCCAGACCATTACATGCATGCCAAACGCCTTGCCATAACCGGCAACCAGCTTGCCGATTTTCCCGTAACCCCAGATGCCCAGCGTCTTGCCGGCCAGCTGGCTGCCGATGCCGAAATTGGCTGGCATGGATGCAGCCTTGAGCCCGGACTGCTGCCAGGCGCCATGCTTGAGATTGCCGATGTACTGCGGCAATCTGCGCATCGCGGCCATCACCAGGGCCCAGGTCAGTTCTGCCGTCGGCAGCGGCATGCCGGAGCCCTCCGCTACCGCAACACCGCGTTCGGTGCAGGCCTGTACATCCAGGTGGCTTCCGACCCGGCCGGTCTGGACAATCAGCTTCAGGCGCGGCAATTTTTCGATGATGGCGCGTGTGAGTTGTGTGCGCTCGCGGATCAGCACGACGATGTCCGCATCCTTGAGCCTGATCGACAGCTGGCCCATGCCCTTGACGGTATTGGTATAGACCTTGGCAGCATAAGGCTCGAGCTTGCCGGCGCATGGCAGTTTGCGCACGGCATCCTGATAGTCATCGAGAATCACGATATTCATGGCTGCATTGTGCCTTGGCCGGCGCCCAGGGGCTGCCGCATGCAGCCTGGCGAGTGACACGCGGCAACGCGCGTAAATCGGTCTTTCACGTTAGCATGTGCTGGTCATCCATCACTGCCAAGGAAACTCCATGTCCATCTCGATGTCGTCTGCCAGTGTGCCAATCTGCGTCACCATGCTTGGCAACCTGAACCACTGCCTGGACAAGGCGCAGGCGTTTGTCGACGCGCGCAAATGCGAGCCGACAGCCCTGACCCAGTACCGGCTGGCGCCCGATATGTTGCCATTCACGCGGCAGGTGTTGATTGCCTGTGATGCCGCAAAAAACGGAATTGCCCGCCTGTCGGGGGAACCCGCGCCGAAGTTTGACGACACCGAGACCACGATTGCCGAACTCAAGGAGCGGATCGGCAAGACCGTCGCCTATCTGCAGTCGGTTCCGCCCGAAAAGATCAACGGGACAGAGGAACGTGAAATCACTTTTCCGGTGGGCCGTGACGCCACCCGAACTTTGACGGGTGAGGCATACCTGAAACACTGGATGTTGCCCAATCTGTTTTTCCATGTCACGACGGCTTATGCGATCCTGCGCCACAACGGCGTCGACGTGGGCAAGGCCGACTATCTGCTGGGCGCAGTGGCCTGAAGACCGCGAACCCCTCCGGTCGAAACCGGCGGGGTACAGGGTCGCGGCATACCGGCGCGGATAAGGGCCGGGCCAGCACGGCCGTGCGTGTTGCCGTATCAGGTGCGTGCCAGTTGTGCAGCTTCACGCTCGACCATGCGGTCGAGCTCGGCACAGACGTCCGCCATGCGGCCGGACATCAGCAACCTTCCGCCGGGGGCTGCTGCAGGATCAGGCTCCATGATGTGAATGACGCGCAGCAAGGAGGGTCGCTGGCGCGTGGCAGGCATCGGAGAGGACAGGCGTGTCGGCGAGAGGCGTGCGACACATGGCGCGGTGTTCGCCGGACGTACATATGCCGAAAACTCCGCCTGCTGATGGGCGTTATCGTGGGCGAACCGGAGGCGGGGGAGACGGGGAAGATGGCGCAACAATCCGCCCCATGGCGCGATTCGGGCGGCAACGGCAAACAGGTTCTGGTGCATGGTGGATATCCTGGCGGGCCTCTCGGGTTCGGCTTACATCAACATCGTGTTGCGGATCAGGCCAACTGCCAGCCCTTCGATCTCGAATGGTTCACCAGGCTCCACCACGATGGTCTGGAAGTCGGGGTTTTCGGGATGCAATTCGATCAGGTGCTTGTTGCGCTTGAAACGTTTGACGGTGACTTCGTCGCCCAGTCTGGCAACGACAATCTGGCCGTTTTTCGCGTCCTTGGTGGCTTGTACTGCCAGCAGATCACCATCCATGATGCCGGCGTCACGCATCGACATGCCACGCACCTTGAGCAGGTAGTCGGGGCGGCGCTGGAACAGGCTGTTCTCGACGTAATAGGTCTGGTCGACGTGCTCCAGGGCCAGGATCGGCGAACCAGCGGCCACCCGGCCGATCAGTGGCAAGGCCAGCTGCGCCATGCCGGGAAGCGAAAGTGAAAACTGCTTGCCCCGCGACTCGTTGATGGAGCGCAGCGCTTCGCTGCGCAGCCGGATGCCGCGCGAGGTGCCGCTGACAAGTTCGATGACGCCTTTGCGGGCCAGCGCCTGCAGGTGTTCCTCTGCCGCGTTGGCAGATCGGAACCCAAGCTCGGTGGCGATCTCGGCGCGGGTCGGTGGTGCGCCGGTGCGTGCGATGGCGCTCTGGATCAGGTCCAGAATCTGTTGCTGGCGCGCGGTAAGCTTGACTTGAAATTGCGGCATGTCCATGGCGGTCACTCCTGCGAGGCCTCGTGGCCGGTTACTGGTTGAATGAACAGTAACTGTATTTTTAACCAGTTTTGCATTGAAGGCAAGTCATGAATACGCCATTTGTCAAAAAGCTTGTGGTTCTGGGTACCGGCGGGACCATTGCCGGTCTTGCCGCGGAGGTTCATGACAATGTGGGCTACAAGGCCGCACAGGTCAGCGTGGAGCGCCTGCTTGAGGCGTTGCCGCAGGCGCTGCGCCCCCGGGCGACCCTGGTCAGCGAGCAGGTGGCACAGGTCGACAGCAAGGACATGCGCCATGACATCTGGCATTTGCTGGCGCAACGTTGTGCATTCTGGCTGTCCGATCCCGAGGTCGCCGGCATCGTGGTGACGCATGGAACCGACACGATGGAGGAAACTGCCTTCTTTCTGCACGAGTCATTGCGCGGCCGTGGCATTGCCGACAAACCCGTGGTGCTGACCGGCGCGATGCGACCTGCATCGTCATTGACGCCGGACGGGCCGCAGAACATGCGCGATGCGCTGGTGGTCGCCGCCGACCTGCGGGCATGTGGCGTGATGGTCGTGTTTGCCGGCAGCATTCACGGCGCGCGCGAAGTGCAGAAGGTCGACAGCTACCGGCTGGACGCATTCGATTCGGGAGAAGCCGGTCTGCTGGGTCGGGTGGAGGAGGGCGAGGTGGCCTGGGTGCGCCTGCCGATCGCCTTGCCGGATGCGCCCCGGCCGATCGCGCTGCAGGACCAGGCAGTGTGGCCACGTGTCGAGATCGTCACCAGCCACGCCGGCGCAAGCGGGTGGATGGTCGATGCCTTGCTGGCCCCGCGGACGGCCGACGCGTTACACGGACTGGTGGTCGCCGGTACCGGCAACGGCAGCGTACATGAGGCGCTGGAGGCCGCACTGGTGCAGGCGCAAATGCAAGGAGTGGTGGTGTGGCGTTCGAGCCGTTGCGGCAGCGGCCACACGGTAGGTCATGCAGACGCGCCCTTGCCCGATTCGGCCGGCTTGTCGCCGGTCAAGGCGCGTATCGCCTTGATGCTGCATTTGCTGCATGCAGGCGCAGGACGAGCGCCCCGCGCCATGCCTGTCAGTGGGTCGACACCAGTGCCTTGAACGCACGCTCGCGAATTTCCTCGACTGGTCCGGTGCCTTTGATGGTGCGGTATTGCGGCGCAACGGCCGGTTCCT
>Ga0209476_10003099_pt1 | contig 11081 bp, 11 predicted proteins | sample KloWWTrecipitate_FD_187179 | JGI IMG/M metagenome (GOLD analysis project Ga0209476, IMG submission 187179) | Active sludge microbial communities from Klosterneuburg, Austria, studying microevolution and ecology of nitrifiers - Klosterneuburg... | ecosystem: Engineered > WWTP > Aerobic digester...
ACGAACAGCGCGTGCTGCTCTCGCACTGCCCGCACGATCTGGGTCGCTTCGTTCTTCAACTGGCGCACGCCGATGGTTTTCACCCTTGCAGAACTCCCCTGAAGTAGCCACATAGTGGCCACTTCAGGCGCTCCCGGTCAACATCGCCCGCCTTCGACGCCCGTGGCGAGCCACCGTATGCTCTCGTCGATGGCCTCGCTTATCCGTGTCCAGCTGCTCAAGCCCGGCGCGCGCATCCCCACGCGTGCCACGGACTCCTCGTCCGGGCTCGATATCCACGCCTGCCTGCCCGATGGCCCGATCGTCGTTGGCCAGCGCCCGGTGATGGTCCCGACCGGCCTCGCCATGGAGGTCCCGCCCGGGCTCGATGCTCAGTTGCGCCCGCGCAGCGGCCTTGCCCGGCAGGGGGTCCTGGCCACGTTCGGAACGCTCGATGCCGACTACCGAGGCGAAATCATGATCACGCTCTATACCGTCTCACCTGATATCGAGCACACCGTTTCTGACGGCGACCGCATCGCCCAGCTTGTCGTGACCATGCTCGCCGATATCGAGCTGGCGGCCGCCGATTCCCTGTCCCCGACGTCCCGCGGGGCCGGTGGACACGGCAGCACCGGCCGCTGAGTTTTCCCCCGCCGTTCGCGCGAAAGTGCTGGAGCGTTCGCGCGCCGTCGTGATACGCTGAGCGCTCCTGCTGGGGACTCGTCTAATGGTAGGACAGCAGATTCTGGATCTGTATGTGGGGGTTCGACTCCTCCGTCCCCAGCCAGCACGCACCTCTTCCTGAAGCGCCCACTCCCACGGGCGCTTTCCTGTTTCCGGTTCGCTGGGTGCCGGAGACGTCCAGAATGTCCCCTTGAATACGTCCGGAAGCCCCTCTCCGTCCCGTCTCCACGCTGGTAGCGTCCCTTCTTGGAAGGAGTCCGACCATGCGCGTTCTCGTCACCACTGATGGAAGCCCACTTTCCGAGCGCGCTCTTGCCGCCATCGCCCCGTGGGTGCGCCGCTGGAATGCCGAGACCTGGCTGCTGACCGTCGTCGACCCGCGCGCGACGCACGAAGTGCTCGCTGGCCCGGCACGCCCCGCTGCCCCCGCAACCGGCCTGTCGGCCCCACCCCCGCCACGGGGAGTCCCGGCCACTCCCGCCATTTCCCTCGCCGCCGACCGTGGCCAGGTCATCGAGACCGCCCGTGCCGCCGTCGAAGACCAACTGCGAGAACTGGCGGCGCATCACTTCCCGGGCATGGAGGTTGGCGTCCGCGCGGCCTTCTCCACCGATGCGGCAGAGGCCATCGACAACTTCGCCCAGGACCGTGGCGTCGATTTCATCGTTCTCAGCACCCGCGGCCGTTCCGGCCTGGGTCACGCCCTCTTTGGCAGCGTTTCAGGCGCCGTCGTCCGCCGTTCAACTGTCCCGGTGATCGTCGTCGGTCCTGAGTGCGAGGTCCCCGGAGCGGCCTGATCACGGTTGCTCGCTGAGCCGTTCTTCCGCCATGGCGCTGGTTAGGCGTCCCGCCAGACCGGGTCGCGCTTCTCGAACCACGCCATGCGCGCCTCGCGCGCGTCGTCGGTCTGGCTCGCGAGGATCTGGTTGCGGTTCTCCAGCTTCAGCGTGGTCTCCAGCGGCAGCCCGTTCACTGTCTCGTTGAGCACTTGCTTGGTAAGCCGCAAACCCAGCGGGCTCGCCTTCCGCACGATGCCTTCGGCGGCCGCCATCGCCGCGGGGAGCAGCTCGTCCTGGCCCACGATGCGCGTGATCAGGCGCATCTCCCGCGCTTCGTCCGCCTCGATGATGCGCCCGGAATAGAGCATGTCGGCCGCATACGCCGGCCCGACGATTCTCGGCAGAAAGTACGACGAGCCCACATCGGCGCCGCCCAGCCCGAGGTTCAGGTACGAGCAGGCGAACCGCGCGTGTTCCGTCCCGATGCGCATGTCGCACGCGATCGCGATCGAAAGCCCGCCGCCGGTGGCCGCACCGTTTACCGCGGCGATCAGCGGCTGCGGGCAGTTCCGCATCTTCACCATCAGGTCCGCGATGTCTTCCTGGAACGCCATCGAATCCTGCACCGGCCCCGCTCCCGGTTGCCATTGTCCCTGCGCGCCCGCCGCCTTCAGGTCCAGCCCGGCGCAGAAACCCCGGCCCGAGCCGGTGATCACGACCACCCGCGTCGCGAAGTCCCTTGCGAGGCCGTCGAAGAAGGTGCGCAGGGCCCGCAGCATGTCGTGGTCGATCGCGTTTAGCCGCTCGGGCCGGTTGAGGGTCAGCAGGCCAACGGCCCCGTGCTGCTCGAAGAGAATGGGCTCGTTCATGCCCGGATTCTGGAGGCGCAGGCAGGCGCTGTCGAGAACCGGCCTGCGGGTCCCCCGCTACGATGGACTCGATGGAATCCCGCCAGCACCTCGAACAGCTCTATCGCGAAGCCATCTACGAAGTTGACCTGCCGGCCGGGACGGTCGCTTTCCAGGTCGGCGCTGCCCTCCCACCGGCCCTCCCCGTCCCGCTCGCGCTGGTCTCCGCATGGAACCCGGGCAATGAGCGTCCCGGTGAGCCTACCAACCGCGCCGCGAACCGTCGTCTCGAAGCCGAACTTGCCCGACGGGGGCTCCCCTTCTTCCCCGCCCGCGGTCGCGATGAAGCTGGCGCCCACGTCGAGCCCTCGTTCGCCATCGTGGGTATCCTTCGCGAAGACGCCCTCGCGCTCGCCCGTTCGTTCGGTCAGGCCGCGGTTGTCTACGCCGTCGCGGGAGGTGCCGAACTCCTCTGGTGTGAAGCGGGGCCTGCCGCCTCCGCGTAGAATCCGGGCCACTTCCTTTCGAGGTGCCCCATGCCCACTCCCGCCCGCGTCGTCGTCGTCCCCCAGGAGCCCGGTGCTCCGCTGAGGGTCGAATCGCTGCAGCTTCCGGACCCCGGCCCCCACGAAGTTGTGGTGAAGCAGTTCGCCAGTGGTGTCTGCCATTCGCAGTTGCACCAGATCCACCGCCCGCGCACGGCTCCGGTCATCCTCGGCCATGAGTCGACAGGCGTCGTGCTCGCCAGGGGCAGCGCAGTCCGCCATGTGGACGAAGGCGATGAGGTGATGGTCACGTGGGTTGCTCGCGATGGCGAGAACGCCACCCGCCGCCCCGGCCAGGTCTCCCTGGCCCTCCCCGGCGGCGGCCAGACGCAGCCCGTCTCAGTTTTCACCTGGGCAGACACCACGATCGCCGATGAGCAATACGTGGTGAAAATGCCCCCCGGCCAGAAGAAGGACGTGACTTCCATCATCGGTTGCGCCGTGATGACCGGCGCCGGGGCCGTCTTCCACACTGCGGGTGTGAAGAAGGGCGAGAGCGTCGCCATCTTCGGTGTCGGCGGCGTAGGGCTTTCCGCCATCGCCGCCGCCCGGGTTGTTGGGGCCGCCCCCATCATCGCGGTCGACCTCGATGAGGCGAAGCTCGACTTCGCCCGGCGTTTCGGCGCCACCCACGGTGTTAACGCCGCCGCCGGCGACCCGGTCCAGTCGATCCGTGAGATGACCAGCCGCATCGATGCTTCAGGCGCCACGATCATGGGCGTTGACTTCGCCTTCGACTGCATTGGCGTCCGGAAGACGATGGAGCAGATCCTGCCTGCCGTCCGCTCGGGCGTCCTCGGCCGCGCGACCGGTGGCACCGCCGTCCTCGTCGGTGTGCCAACCACCCCGGTCGAACTCGACGCACGCGACCTGCTCATCAACGAAAAGAAATACATTGGCAGTATCGGCGGCAGTTGCCGGCCGGACCGCGATTTCCCCGTGTTCCTGCGTTGGTACGCCGAAGGCCAGTTGGACCTCGATGCCCTCGTGACCACCCGTTACCGCATCGACGAGATCAACGAGGCCTGCGCAGCCCTCGACCAGGGCCGTATCGCGGGCCGCGCGATCCTGGAGTTCTGATCCGGGCTCAGCCCAGCGGCGCCAGCACGAGGTCCGGGTTCTGCTTCCGGCAATACTCCTCTTCCCACGCCGAGGGGAAGATCGCGACCAGGTCGCCGTGCCGGTCCTGCACGCGCATCGCCGAACGCGGCCATTGCACCTCGCCACTCGGGGGGAGCGTGACGTGCTTTGCCACCGTGTGTTCCATCGGTACGACTTTCGCTTCCACGCCGTACTCCGTGGCAAGCCGTGACGCCACGACCTCGAACTGGAGCGTGCCGACTGCCCCGAGCACCGGCGTGCGCGTCCCATCGATCGGCCAGAACACCCGCACGGCGCCCTCTTCCTCCAGTTGCTCCAGCCCGCGCTGGAACTGCTTCGACTTCGCGAAACTGAAGCTCTCGAGCTGAGCGAAACACTCGGGCTCGAAACGCGGGATCGGCTCGTAGCGCAGGTTCTTGCTCGAAGTCAGCGTGTCGCCGATGAGGAACAGCCCGGGGTTGACCAGGCCGATCACGTCGCCCGCATACGCCTCTTCCACGGTCTCCCGTTCGCGCGCGAACAGCCGGTGCGGCCGCGTCACCCGGATGCTCCGCCCCAGCCGCGGGTGGTACACCGCCATATCCTTCTCGAACCGCCCTGAACAGATCCGCAGGAACGCCATCCGGTCCCGGTGTTGCGGGTCCATGTTCGCCTGGATCTTGAAGATGATGCCCGAGAACTCTTCGGAGTCAGGCGCCACCTCCCCGGCATCCGAGGCGCGCGGGCCCGGTGGCGGGGCGAGGTTCGCCAGCGCCGCCACGAAGGGCTCGACGCCGAAGCTGTTCAACGCGCTCCCGAAGAACACCGGCGTCATTTCGCCGCGCAAGAACGCCTCCCGGTCGAATTCCGGCGTAATCCCCCGGATCAGGTCGATCTGTTCTCGCAGGTCCGCGTGACCCTTGTCGCCCAGGATGGCTGTGAGTTTCGGGTCGTCCAGGTTTCCGACGGTCACCGGTGCGCGGTGCCGGCCGCCCTCGGTCCGTTCGAACTGCAGCACCGCGTGGTTCACCAGGTCGTACACGCCCCGGAATGTCGGCCCGTCGCCGATTGGCCAGTTCATCGGCACGGCCACCATCCCCAGCACGCGCTCGATCTCATCGAGCAGTTCCAGCGGCTCGCGTCCGGGGTGGTCGAGCTTGTTGATGAACGTCAGTACCGGGATCTTCCGCATCCGGCACACGTCGAACAGCTTTCGCGTTTGCGTTTCGATACCCTTCGCGCTGTCGAGCACCATCACCGCGCTATCGACCGCCGCCAGCGTCCGGTAGGTGTCCTCGCTGAAGTCCTGGTGTCCCGGCGTGTCGAGCAGGTTGAACCGGCAACCGAACGCGTCGAACTGCAGCGCCGTGGAGGTCACCGAGATCCCGCGCTGCCGCTCCATTTCCATCCAGTCGGAAGTGGACCGCCGGGCGTTGCCGCGCGCCCGCACCGACCCGGCCTCTTCCACCGCCCCGCCGTAGAGCAGGAACTTCTCCGTCAGCGTCGTCTTCCCCGCGTCCGGGTGGGAGATGATCGCGAACGTCCGCCGCCGTTGCACTTCGGCGCGCAGCGCGGAGCTTGCACCCGCGGTTGCGGCAGAGTCGATCATCCTGGTACCTCGCGGGCCGGTTTGCCGTCCCGTCTGCATCCCGGCGCCGGACTGCGCCTTCCGGGACGGGGGGTACTTCCACCGTAGCCATTGGCCCGGCTACAAGACAGCCAAAGCAGGCAGGCGGCGGCCCCAATTGTTCGCTTCAGGCGAACTATGTACCCTGTGCTCTCCGCCTCACCTGCACGTGAAGGCCCAGGGGCATGCATGACCGCTGATCAAGGTGTTCCGCTCGCAGAGACCCTCGACAACCGCCAGAAGTGGCTCCTCCTCGGCAGCCTCATGACCTGCCTGTTCGTCGGCGCTCTCGACCAAACCGTGGTTTCCACCGCGACCCCGCGCATCCTCGCCGACCTCGGTGGTTTCGGGCTGCTGTCCTGGCTGTTCACCAGTTACATGCTCACCTCCACGGTCATCATCCCGCTCGTCGGCAAGCTCGGTGACATCTACGGCCGCAAGCTGTTCCTGATCGGCGGCGTCTTCATCTTCATGGTCTCTTCCGCTGCCTGTGGCGCCGCCCCGAATATGCCTGTGCTCATCTGGATGCGCGCCGTGCAGGGTCTCGGCGGCGGCATGATCTTCGCCTCGGTCTTCGCCACCATGGGTGACCTCTTCTCCCCGGCCGAGCGCGGCAAGTACATCGGCCTTTTCACCGGCATGTTCAGCCTCGCCAGCATCCTCGGGCCGGCCTTCGGCGGCTTTCTCACCGACAACCTCAGCTGGCGCTGGGTGTTCTACGTCAACATCCCGGTCAGCCTTGTTGCCATGCCCGCCATCTACTTCAACCTGCCCGCCAAGGCGCGCACAGGCAGGCCGAAGCTTGACTTCCTCGGCGCCGCCCTTCTCTCGGCTTCGTCGGTCATGGCGCTCCTCGCACTCGTCTGGGCCGGCGACAAGTACGCCTGGAGCTCAGCGCAGATCATCGGCCTGCTCGCGGGCTCGGTCGCCGTCCTCGCCGTATTCATCTGGCAGGAGGCGCGCCACCCGGAGCCCATCCTGCCCCTGCACCTTTTCCGCAACCGCGTGTTCCTCATGTCCAATCTGATCGTTTTCACGTTCGGGGTGGGCGTCTTCGGCGCTTTCCAGTTTCTCGGCATCTACGTTCAGACAGCGCTCGATGCCTCGGCCACCACGTCGGGCGTCATCAGCACCCCCCAGAGCCTCGGCGTCCTGGTTACCAGCATCGTCGGTGGCCAGGTCATCACCCGCACAGGCCACTACAAGTGGCAGACGTTCTTCGGTACCGTCTTGATCGCCATCGCCCTCGGCATGCTCACGCAGCTCAGCCTGGCGACCAAACTGTGGCACATCAGTGCCATCATGGTGCTCCTGGGCCTTGGCTTTGGCCTTGTCCTCCCCACCATGTCCCTCGTTGTCCAGAACGCGGTGAGCTACCAGTACATTGGCGTGGCAAGCTCCTCCAGCCAGTTCTTCCGCCAGATCGGCAGCGTCCTCGGGATCGCCGTTTTCGGAGCAATCCTGTCCAATACCTACCACTCCGAGTTCGAAGACCGCTTCGGGCCGGACGACCGGGCTGCCGTTGGACCCGTCATTACGCAGCAGCTCGATGACCCGACCGTCAAGCTCAACGAGAAGCAGTACGCCGCGATCGAGCAGCAGGTCCTCTCGCTTGATGGCGGCGAGGACATCCTCAAACGGGCGGAAACAGCCCAGGGCGAAAGCGTTGTCCAGGCGGTCCGGAACATCCACACTGCCGCCTTCGGGGCCGCCATCCTCTGCGCCCTCTTCGCCGTCCTGATGCACGAACTCCCGCTCCGCCGCACCATCCAGGGCGGGCCTCCCGGCCAGGCGCCGCAGGGCGCCACGGCTACCGGCGGGCCAGTGACGGTCGATGGCGCACCGGGAGCGCCCGGCAAGTAACCACGCAACAAACGGCCCCGGCGAACACTCGCCGGGGCCGTTCCGTGTAGCTATGCGGTGCGGTCTAGAACCGCTTTTCCTTGATGCGGGCCGCCTTGCCGGTCAGGCCGCGCAGGTAGTACAGGTTCTTGCGGCGCACCTTGCCCCGCCGGATCACCTCGATCTTGTCGACGCGCGGGCTGTTCACCGGGAACGTCCGCTCCACGCCGACGCCGCTGGCGATCTTCCGCACCGTGAAGTTCGAGACCAGGCCCTTCATCCGCTTCCGGATGACGACCCCCTCGAACACCTGAATGCGTTCCTTGTCGCCTTCGACAACCTTTGCGTGCACGCGTACCGTGTCGCCGCTGCCAAAGTCCGGGGTGTTTTCTCGCGCTTCGTTCGGTACGAGCACGTCAAGTTCGTAAGCCATTTCAACAACCTCTGTGGGCGTAACTTTCACACGATACCGGATCGGCCTGTACGTTCCACCCCGGCCTTTCAGCCGAGCCGCGCACGCGCCGTCCGCAGCCGTTGGAGCGCGCGTTCGCGGCCGAGCAGTTCCAGCGAGTCGAACAACGGAATCCCGTGCGGTCGCCCCATCTCGGCAACGTACAGCACGGGCACGAACTTGCGCAGTTTCAGCCCCAGGCGCGTTTCCATCCCGCGAATGGCGGCCTCGATGGCGTCGCGGTTCCAGGCCGCCTCCGGGACCTCATCGAGCGCCACCAGCGCGCCGTCGAGAGCCTGCAGCGCGGTCTCGTTGCTGCCGCTGACCCGTTCAGTCAGCGCGTCCAGGTCATATTCGGGCGCCTCGTAGCCGAAGAGGAACTCCACCAGCCCGGCAATCTCATCGAGCCGCGCCACACGCTCCTTCAGCAGCGGCGCAACCGAGGCCACGATTTCCGGGTCGATTGGGCGAGCCACCGAATCCGGGAGCTGCCGCTCGCACCACTCCGCGATCGTCGCCTGCCAGCGCGCATCCTCCATCGCCCGGATGTAGTGGCCGTTCAGGTGGTTCAGCCGTTCGATGTCGAACACGGCCGGGTTCGGCACCACCCGCGCAAGGTCGAAGTGCCGTGCCAGTTCTTCCGCCCCGAGGATCGACGTGTGGTCATCGAGCGACCACCCGAGGAAGGCGAGAAAGTTGACCATCGCCTCGGGCAGATAGCCGTTGGTCCGGTAGTCGAGGATAGCCGTATCCCCGCTGCGCTTGCTCAGCTTCTTGTGGTCGGGCCCGAGGATCAGCGGCAGGTGTGCCCACTGCGGCGGCTCCAGCTCCAGTGCTTCGTAGATCTGGATGTGCTTCGGCGCGCTCGAAATCCATTCGTCGCCACGGATGCAGTGGCTGATCTCCATCTCCGTGTCATCAACGATGAGCGCGAGGTGGTATGTCGGGTAGCCGTCCGACTTCAGCATCACGAAGTCATCCTGGAGGCTGTTCTCGAATACAACGTCCCCCCGGATGATGTCGTTCAGGACAGTCTGCCCGTCCTTCCGCATCGCGAACCGGACCACGTACGGCTCGCGCCCCGCACGGGACACCGATTCCTCGCGCGACAGGCCCCGGCACAGCCCGTCGTACCCCGGTGGGCGCTTCGCCGCCGCCTGCGCTGCCCGCATCTGGTCCAGCCGCTCCGCCGTGCAGAAACAGCGGTACGCCCGCCCCCGGTCGATGAGGGTCTCCGCCGCCTTCCGGTAGAGCGGCAGGCGTTGCGACTGGAAGTAGGGGGCATGCGGCCCGCCCACGTCCGGCCCCTCGTCCCAGTCAATCCCGAGCCAGCGGAGGCTGTCCATGATCGCGTCTACCGAGGTTTCCACCAGGCGGTTGCGGTCGGTGTCTTCAATCCGCAGGAGGAACTGCCCGCCGTTTGCCCGGGCATAGGCCCAGGAAAAGAGCGCCGATCGGATGTTTCCGATGTGCGGGTCGCCGGTTGGGCTGGGCGCATAGCGCGTACGGACGGGACGCGGAGTGTCAGTCACGGTGCAAGCTCAGTCGGCCGCCGGCTCTCGGGTCGGCGGCGTGATGTGGGAGTACTGCGAGGCTACCTGTTCCCCGCCGATGGATCGAATCGCCGCCACCATGTCCTCGGGCGCCGGGGCCGTCACGGTCAACCGCCCACCATCAGGATGCGGGACCTCGATCCGGTAGGCGTGGAGTAGCTGGCGGCCGTTCGTGGCTCGTCGTCCGTACACGCCGTCTTCCGCGACCGGGTGCCCGATGGCCGCCAGGTGCACCCGGATCTGATGCGTCCGCCCGGTCTCGGGGTGGACCACGAGGAGTGCCCGCTCCGCATCGTGGGCGGCCACCTCGTACTCCGTCCGCGATTCCCGCCCGGCCCGTGTCACGGCCATCCGCGTGCGGTCGCCCGGGTGCCGATCGATGGGAGCGTCGATCACCGCATGGCGACGGTCCGGCGTGCCCTCGACGACCGCCAGGTACGTCTTCCGCGTCGCCCGTTCCTCGAATCCCCGGCTGAGTGCGGCCTGCGCCGCCGGCGTCTTCGCCAGCAACATCACGCCGGAAGTCTCTTTGTCGAGCCTGTGTACGATCCCGGGCCGCTCCACATCGAATCCCGCAGCGTGTTCTCCGAGCCGTTCCAGCCACCACGCGGCGACACTCGGGCCGGTATCGCCCGGCGCACCGTGCACCGCCAGCCCGGCTGGCTTGTCGATCGCCGCCATCACCGCATCTTCGTACAGGATGGGTAGGTCCAGGCCGCTGGCGGGCGCATCGTGCTCCGTTGCCGGTACCGAATAGGTGAGCACGTCGCCCGCGCTGACCAACGCTGACTTCCGGGCCGGCTCGCCATTCACCCGCACGTGCCCGGCTTCGATAAGCCGCTGGATTCGGGCGCGCGAAAGCCCCGGCAGTGCCCGTGCAAGCACCGCATCAAGCCGCCCCGCTTCCGGGGCGGTCAGCTCTCCGGCTTCGGTTCCAGGGTCGTGTCGAACATCACTGCCCATATCAGGAGGAGAACACCAATCGTTATCGCCGAATCAGCCAAGTTAAACGCGGGCCAGTTCGGCACTTTGAGAAAGTCTACGACTTCGCCCTTCGCGACGCGGTCGATCAGGTTCCCGACCGCCCCGCCGAGCATCAGCGCGAGCCCGAGCCGCATCAGCGGGTGCGCGAACCCCGGGTTGAACAGGTACACCAGGATGGCGCCCATCCCGAGGATGCTGGTCAGCGCCAGCAGCGGGCCCGCACCCTGGAACAGCCCGAACGCGGCGCCGCTATTGGTCACATGGACGATCTTCAACGGCCACACCACCGCATGGGCTTCGCCGCGTTCAACGGCCTCGCGGATGACCCACTTCGTGGCCTGGTCCAGCCCCACGACGGCCAAGGCCAGCGCCAGGAACCAGCCGTCCTGCGGTCGTATCGCGAATTTCGGTGGCGCCGCCGCGCTCGTGTTCACGTCGTGCATCGCTTCCAGTGTAACCACACCCGCGGTTCTGGTGCGGCCCGCCTTGTCGGGGGCTTGCCACTGCCGGTACGCTGGAAACAGCGCAATTCGGAGCGAGGAGACCCACCATGATCACGATGCCGGGCGCCAGGGAACTTCGGCCTGACGGCAAAGTCCGCCTTCCTCCGGGTCAGCATCTGACCACCGGCTGGCCCGTCCTCCACTACGGCAGCATCCCCCGGGTCGACCTCGCCACATGGCGCTTCCATGTCTGGGGCCTCGTC
>Ga0209476_10003102_pt1 | contig 11074 bp, 8 predicted proteins | sample KloWWTrecipitate_FD_187179 | JGI IMG/M metagenome (GOLD analysis project Ga0209476, IMG submission 187179) | Active sludge microbial communities from Klosterneuburg, Austria, studying microevolution and ecology of nitrifiers - Klosterneuburg... | ecosystem: Engineered > WWTP > Aerobic digester >...
GGGGCAGGGGGCCGCCGAACTGCTGGGCGGTGCGCACGGTGGCGGCGCGGATCTCGAAGAACTCATCGAGGTTGGTGCACGAGATGCACAGGTACTTCAGGCGCTCGAGCAGCGGCACGCGCGGGTCGCGGGCCTGGGCCAGCACGCGGAAGTTGAACTCCAGCTGCGACAGCTCGCGGTTGAGGTACAGGTCGGGCGCGAGCAGGTCGACGCTTTCGGGGAGGTCTGTGGTCATGGTCCCTGCGGTCGGTTCGTGGGGGGCGGTGGCACACGCCGTTGTTGGGTTCAGTTTACGCCGGTCCGGCCGGCGGGGCCCGGTCACGCGCCGCTGCCGTCGCGCGCACGCACCCGGTCCAGGCCGAACACGCAGGCGAAGGTGCTGCCCTTGCCAACCTCGCTTTCCACCTCCAGGCGGCCCTGGTGCAGGCTCAGCACGTGCTTGACGATGGACAGGCCCAGGCCGGTGCCGCCCGATTCGCGCGACCGGCTGGTGGACACGCGGTAGAAGCGCTCGGTGATGCGCGGCAGGTGCTGGGCCGGGATGCCGTAGCCGCTGTCGGTCACCGCCAGGCGGGCGCCGCGGTCGGCGGTGCGTTCGAAGCGGATGGTGATCGTGCCGCCGGTGGGCGTGTAGCGCACGGCGTTGCTGACCAGGTTGGAGAACGCGCTGTGCAGCTCCTTGGTCGAGCCGGTGAGGTCCACGCCGGCCGCGTCTTCCACCCGGATGGCGTGCCGGCCCTGGCTGAGCGCTTCGGCCTCGCGGCGCAGCGTCACCAGCAGCGAGGCCATGGACAGCGGCTCCTCGGGCAGGTGGTCCTGCGCTTCAAGCCGCGACAGGGTCAGCAGGTCCTCCACCAGCTGGGTCATGCGCTGGGACTGCCGGCGCATCTCCTCCACCATCACCGCCAGCTCGGGGTGCTCCTCGGGCTCGATCATGTCCAGGTAGCCATGCACCACGGTGAGCGGCGTGCGCAGTTCGTGCGACACGTTGGCGACGAAGTCGCGGCGCATCTGCTCCAGCCGCATCAGCTTGGTGACGTCGCGCACCACCACCAGCCACTGCGTGGGGGAATAGGGGATCAGGCGCAGGCTGATGCGCACCAGCGGGTCGGACGGGCTGGCCAGGTCGGTCAGCGGTTCGTCGGTGTGCGCGGCGGCCAGCCAGTCGCGCACCCGCGGCTGCCCGGCGAAGCTGTCGAGCAGGGGTTCGCCGAGGCTCTGCGGGTAGCGCAGGCCCAGCAGGTGCCTGGCGGTCTTGTTGAACCAGACCAGCCGCCCGTCCCGGCGCGAGACGATCAGGGCGCCGTCGGGCATGGCCGTGGCCGCCTGGCGGTAGGCGCGCAGCAGGCGCACCAGCCGGCGGCTGCGGCTGCGGTTTTCCGTCTGGCGGCGATGGATCAGGGTTTCCAGCGCGGCCCACAGGCCCTGGCCGTCCACCGTGCGCAGCTGCTTGCGCCAGTCCAGGAAGCGCAGCACGCGGTACAGCCGCCAGTAGGCGCGCGCGGCCAGCAGCGCCGTGGCGATGCCCAGGGCCCACCAGAACTGGCCGGCCAGCAGGCCCACCGCGGCCGCCGTGGCGTAGAACAGCAGCAGCCGGATCAGCGACTGCCGCCACGCCAGCTGCAGCAGCATCGAGACGCTCATGGCAGCGCGGGCGCCGTATTCATGCCGCCGACGCGGAGAAGCGATAGCCCGACCCGCGCACGGTCTGCACCATGTCGTCCAGGCGGAACGGCTCCAGCGCCTTGCGCAGGCGGCGGATGTGCACGTCCACCGTGCGCTCCTCGACGTAGACGTTGCCGCCCCAGACGTGGTCGAGCAGCTGCGTGCGGGTATAGACCCGCTCGGCGTGGGTCATGAAGAAATGCAGCAGGCGGTATTCCGTGGGGCCCACGTGCATCGGCTGGTCGCCGGCGAACACCCGGTGGGCGGCGCCGTCGATGCGCAGGCTGCCGACGGTCACGGAACCGTCATCTTCGTCCTCGCGCGATCGGCGCATCACCGCGCGGATGCGCGCCAGCAGCTCGCGCGCAGAAAAAGGCTTCACCACGTAGTCGTCCACCCCCGACTCGAGGCCGCTGACGCGGTCGTTTTCCTCGCCGCGGGCGGTCAGCATGATGATGGGCACGTCGCGGGTGAGTTCGTCCTTGCGCCAGCGCCGGGCCAGCTCCAGGCCGCTGGCGCCGGGCAACATCCAGTCCAGCAGGATCAGGTCGGGGACTCGTTCGGCGATGGCCGACTGGGCCTCGCGGGCGTCGCCGGCGTGCACCGGTTCGTAGTCGCCCTTGCGCAGGGCATAGGCCACCATCTCGCGGATGGCGGGTTCATCGTCAACGATCAGGATGCGTTTTTGCACAGGGTTACCGTGTCACCGGGAGGGCCATGGCGCAAGTAGATAAAACTTTTGTGACGGGCCAGTGACAGGCCCGCCGACAGGCCCTACTGGCGGTCCGGCTTCTGTTCCTCGGGGCGCACGCCCTGGCGCTGCATTTCCAGCACCACCGGGGTGATGGCGGCCATCCGCGCCTCGATGCGGGCGCGCTGGTAGTAGTCCAGGTCATCGCGCTTCATCAGGCCGGCCAGCTGGTTGAGGGCGTCCACGGCGCGGCCGTTGAGGTAGGCGGTTTCGGCGTAGGCCTCGCCGGCGCGGACGATGTCGCCGGCCAGTTCGCTGGCCCGGGCGAAGTTGCGCTGGAACACCGGGTCCTGCGCGCTGGAGGCCAGCAGCGGCCGCAGCACTTCCTGGGCCCGGCGGCCCGCCGCCGGGGTGGCGGCTTCGCCCAGGGCCTGGGCGTAGGTCAGGCGCACCGGGCGGCTGTCGGGGTGGCGGGCCAGCAGGGCGTCGAAGCGTTCGCTGGCCACGGTCCGGCGGCCGGCCACGGCGGCGGCCTCGGCGCGCGCCAGCTCCAGCCACAGGTGCTGGGGATGGCGCTGCAGCAGTTCGTCCAGCGTGGCTTCGGCTTCGGCCGGGTAGCCGCCGCGCAGCTGGGCCAGGGCCAGGCCGTAGCGCTGGCCGTCGGTCGTGCGCGACCCCGGCGCGCGGGCCATGGCGCGGTATTCGCGCAGGGCCGCGGCCGGGTCCTTGGCGCTGAGCACGCGAAGGCGCTCGCGCACCCAGCCGTAGTTTTCCCCCAGGCCGGCGGCGGACCCGCCGCCCAACCGGTAGATGCCCGGCAGCAGCAGGCTGGCCGGTGTTTGTGCTGCCGCGGCGGCGGCGGGACGCTCGGCGACCAGCTTCTGGGCGCGCTGGCGCGTCTCGCTGATGCGGGTGCTGGTGACCGGATGGCTGCGCAGGTACTCGGGAACCTGGTAGCCGCCGCTGTTGCCACGGTTCGCCTTCTGCATGCGCTCGAAGAAGTCGGCCATGCCGTTGGGTTCGTAGCCGGACCGCGCCAGGGTCTGGATGCCGACGCGGTCGGCTTCGGACTCGTTGGCGCGCGTGTAGTCAATCTGGCGCTGCGCCATCAGCGCCATGGCCCCGGTGATGGCGGCCGCGGTGGCGTTGGAGCTCGAGTCGCTGCTGTCGGCGCTGCTGCTGCCCGCCGCCTGCGAGGCGGCGATGGCGCCGATCATGGCCAGCAGGATGGGTATCTGGTCCTTGCGGGCGCGCTCCACGGCGCGCAACACGTGGCGCTGGCTGACGTGGGCGATCTCGTGCGCCAGCACGCCGGCCACCTCGGCTTCGGTCTCGGCCGTGACCACCAGGCCGGCATTCACGCCGATGTAGCCGCCCAGGGTGGCGAAGGCGTTGATCTGCCGGTCGCGCATCATGAAAAACGTGAATGGCTGCCGCGGCGTTTCGCTGGACGCGGCCAGGCGGTAGCCCATTTCGTGCAGCCAGTCGTCCACCAGCGGGTCGTCCAGCACCAGGCCCAGTCGGCGCAGCTCGTAGAGGGTGTAGGCGCCGTACTGCGCTTCCACCGAAGGGTCGATCAGCTCGCCCGCCGACGATCCGATGTCGGGCAGCACGGACTCTTGCGCGCGCGCACCGCAGGCCAGGCCGAGGGCCAGTGCGAGGGCGGCGGAGGGGAACAGGATGCGCACGGCGACTCCAGGCGGGTGACGATCGAGGATACCGGCTGGGCGCCGTCGTGCGGGTGAATCCCCGGTTAACACCCCCGGCGCCGGCCCCGCAGCGTTGCATCGCCCGGCTGGCAATGCGGCGCCGGCGCCGCCAAACTGCCGGCCTGAACGGAGAATCCACGTGCCTACCATCACGATGTACACCACCGCCATCTGCCCCTACTGCGTGGCGGCCAAGAATTTCCTCAAGTCCCGCGGCGCCAGCTGGCAGGAAGTGCGGGTGGACAACGACCTGGCCGCCCGCGCGAAGATGCTGCACGAGGCCAAGCGCAACTCGGTGCCGCAGATCTTCATCGGCGACCTGCACGTGGGTGGCTACGACGACCTGGTGGCGCTCGACCGTGCCGGTGGCCTCGAGCCGCTGCTCAGGGGCGACGCGTGAGCGGGTCCGGCGAGGACCGGGTGGCGGAGTTCACCGAGTTCCGCAAGCGCATGAACGAGCGCATCCTGGGCCAGGACAACCAGGTGGTGCGGCGCTTCTTCGCGCTCGACACCCAGACCTACAAGGCCGGCGCGCTCGACCTCAAGACCAAGGAGCTGCTGGGCCTGGTCGCGTCCATGGTGCTGCGCTGCGACGACTGCATCAGCTACCACATCGCCCAGTGCAAGGAAGCCGGCGTCAACCGCGACGAGTTCTTCGAGGCCTTCAGCGTCGCCCTGGTGGTGGGCGGGTCCATCGTCATCCCGCACCTGCGCCGCGGCGTGGACTTCCTCGATCAGCTCGAAGGGCAGGGCATCCACGCCCCCGCGCAGCCTTCCCACGACCACTGATCCGGGCGTCCGGCCCACCCCGACGAAGGTCCAGTGGGCAGGGAAGGGGCGTGATCTGGCATAATGCGGCGCCTTCGGGAGGCCGTCCGGCCGCCCGTACTTCTCGGAAGAACAAGCACTTATGACCCAGACCATCGCGGTGATCCGTGGCGACGGCATCGGCCCGGAAATCATGGACGCCACCCTGCACGTTCTCGACGCCATGGGCCTCGGGCTGCAGTACGACTTCGTGGAAGCCGGCCTGGCCGCCTACGAAAAGCACGGCGAGCTGCTGCCGGCCGCCACCATCGACGCCATCCACCGCCACCGCGTCGCGCTCAAGAGCCCGCTCACCACGCCGGTGGGCGAAGGCTTCAGCTCGATCAACGTCGAACTGCGCAAGCGCTTCGACCTGTACGCGAACGTGCGCCCGGCCATCAGCTTCCCGAACACCAAGTCGCGCTACGAGAACATCGACCTGATCACGGTGCGCGAGAACACCGAGGGCGCGTACATCGGCGAGGGCCAGAACCTCACCGCCGACGGCGAAACCGCCACCCTGATCCAGCGCGTCACCCGCCGCGGCTCGGAGCGCATCGTGCGCTACGCCTTCGACATGGCCCGCCGCGTGGGTCGCAAGAAGGTCACCGTGGTGCACAAGGCCAACATCCTCAAGTCCACCTCGGGGCTGTTCCTGAAGGTGGCGCGCCAGGTGGCGGCCGAATACCCGGACATCGAGTGCAACGAAATGATCGTGGACAACACTTGCATGCAGCTGGTGATGCGCCCCGAGCAGTTCGACGTCATCGTCACCACCAACCTGTTCGGCGACATCCTGTCCGACCTGTGCGCCGGCCTGGTCGGCGGCCTGGGCCTGGCCCCGGGCGCCAACATCGGCACCGAGGCGGCCATCTTCGAGGCCGTGCACGGCTCGGCGCCGGACATCGCCGGCAAGGGCATCGCCAACCCGGTGGCCCTGCTGCTGGGCAGCATCCAGATGCTCGAGCACCTGGGCAAGGTCGAACAGGCCGCCCGCCTGCGCAAGGCCATCGTGGACACCATGGCGGCCAGGGACAGCCTGACCCCCGACCTGGGCGGCAGCGGCACCACGCAGTCCTTCGCGCAGGCCATCGCGGCGCGCGCGCGGGGCTGACCGCGCCCGGTGCCGGTGGAAGACAAGGGCGCCGTGGGGCGCCCTTGTCGCATCTGGCCGGCAGGAAATACGCGGCATCCCAGGCCTTCACGCCGCCGCCCCCGCGCCGCCTTCACGCGCTGCCAACGGGCCCCGAAAAAAACGTACTTGCCTGTCACGGAATCCGCTTACACTCGGCCGGCGGGGACCGGGCCGGCGACACGTTTGCCTGGCCGGCCCCCAATGTCCCGTTCCATCCCTCGGGGATGGCGTGCAGGGAGTGCACGCGCGGGATCGTCCGCATCATTGGCTCCAGTGATCCGTTTCGGGGGAAGACATGTCCAACATCAAGAAGTGGAGCGCGGCTCTCGCGTTCGTGGCACTCATCGCGGCGGCCAGTCCGGCCTCCTACCGGTACTTCGCGGACGGCCAGCAGGGCAAGGGCCGCTCCGGCGGTTCGGCCGAAGGTCGCTCCGAGCGCATGGCGGCCGATAACCGCGCCGCGGCGCGCGTGGCGCGCGACGGCAAGGCCGGCGGCAGCGCCGCCGGCCGCAACCAGGCCTCCGGCGGCAAGCAGGCCGGCGCCCGCCTGGGCGTGATGCCGGGCAACCGCCTGCCCGGCGGCGGCTTCCACTACGACGAATCGCTCAACGTCGGCGCCTACATCGAGCGCCCCGCGGGTCCGGTGCAGAGCAGCGACAGCAATGTCCCCGGCACCTTCATCGTGCTGTTCGAAGAGCCGGCGCTGGCGCTTTACCAGGGCGGCGTGGCCAGCCTCGCGGCCCCGGCCCGCCACGTCGGCAAGTCCGGCAAGGCCCGCCTCGACGTGCAGAGCCTCGAAGCCCAGAACTACCTCGGCTACCTCCAGGGCCGCCAGCTGCAGATGGAACAGCAGATGGCCGTTGCCGCCGGGCGCGAGCTCGAGGTGCGCCATCGCATGCAGCATGCGGTGAACGGCATCGTGGTGGACATGACCTCGGCGGAATCGCGCCGCGTCGCCGCCCTGCAGGGCGTGCGCCTGGTCGAGGCCTACCGCGAATACGTGGCCGACACCGACGTCGGCCCGACCCTGGTCGGTGCCCCGGTCGCGTGGGCCGGCAGCGCCAGCGAGCCGGGCGGCGCCAACCCCGTGCAGGGGCAGGGCATCATCTTCGGCATCATTGACTCGGGCATCAACTTCGGCAGCCCGTCGTTCGCCGCGGTGGATCCGGTGGACGGCTACGTGCACGCCAATCCGTTCGGCGCCGGCGTCTACCTCGGCACCTGCGCCGCCGGTGGCGACGACCTGGGCCGCTGCAACGACAAGCTGGTCGGCGGCTACGACTTCGTCTGCGGCGCGCCCGGCAACCAGTGCGGCGTCGCCAACGTGCGCGAGGAGCCGGGCTTCGGCGACACCAACGGCCACGGCACCCACACCGCCTCCACGGCCGGCGGCAACCGTCGCGACGTGACCTTCAACGGCGCGGCGCTCCGCATTTCCGGCGTCGCTCCGCGCGCCAACATCATTGCCTACGACGCCTGCTACACCAACACCAGCACCGGCCAGGGCCTGTGCCCGAACGTCGCGACCACGGCCTCGATCAACCAGGCCATCGCCGACGGCGTTGACGTCATCAACTACTCCATCGGCGGCGGCACCTCGCCCTGGTCCGAGTCCACCTCGCTGGCCTTCCTGGCCGCGACCGACGCCGGCGTGTACGTCGCCACGTCGGCGGGCAACAGCGGCCCGGGCGCCAACACGCTGGGCCATCTCGAGCCCTGGACGGCCGCCACGGCGGCCTCCCAGCACGGTCGCGGCGGCTTCGGCACGCTGATGCAGGTGACCGGTCCGGCCCCGGTGCCGGCGAACCTGCAGCCGGTGGTGCTGAGCAACGGCAGCGGCGGCGTGCCGTTCGCCGCCACCATCCCGGGCACCACGCCGCTGCGGATCAGTGCGGGCATCGCCACCACCAACGACGGCTGCAACCCGTCGCCGTACGCGGCGGGTTCGCTGACGGGCGCGGTCGTCGTGATCCGTCGCGGCACCTGCGGCTTCTCCGAGAAGGTGAACAACGCCACGGCCGCCGGCGCCCTCGCGGTCGTCATCGCCAACAACCAGGCGGGCATCATCCTGCCGTCGGTGCCGGGCACCACCATCCCGGTGTTCAGCGTCGTCCAGACTGACGGCGATGCGCTGGCGGCGTTCGGCAACGCCAATCCGACCACCACCACGGCGCAGATCTCCTTCCCGTCCGTGGGCCTGCCCAACGTGGCCGACGCCCTGGCGGCGTTCAGCTCGCGCGGCCCGGCCGGCTCGTTCAACCTGATCAAGCCCGACATCACGGCGCCCGGCGTGTCTGTCCTGGCCGCAGTGTCCGGCACGGCGCTGACGGGCTCCGAAGGCGCCATTGACGTCTACAGCGGCACCTCGATGGCGTCGCCGCACAACGCCGGCGCGGCTGCCCTGATCCGCCAGGCGCGTCCCACCTGGACCCCGGCCGAAATCAAGTCGGCCCTGATGATGACCGCCACCACGCAGGTGTACCTGGAAGACCAGGTGTCGCCGGCCAATCCGTTGGCGCGCGGCGCGGGTCGCATCCGGATCGAGCGCGCCATCCGGGCCGGCCTGGTGCTCAACGAAACCACCGCCAACTACAGTGCCGCCAACCCCGGCACCGGCGGCCAGGTGCACACGCTGAACCTGCCCAGCATGGCCCGCCTGAACTGCGTCGCCAGCTGCCAGTTCGTCCGCACGTTCCGCAACCCCGGCACGTCGGGCGGCCTGTGGTCGCTCAGCGTCACCGGCCTGACCGGCACCCTGGACAGCTCGCTGATCTGGGTTCCGGCCGGCGGCAGCCGCACGGTCACCGTGACCATCGACAGCTCGGCGGTGACGGCGGACAACGCCTGGAACTTCGGCCAGCTGGTCCTGACGCAGCGCCTGAGCGGCGGCCAGACGGCCAGCAACAGCACCCTGTCGCTGCCCATTGGCATCACCGTGGCGCCGCCGGTGGTTTCGGTGCCGCCGTCCGTGTCGGCCAGCGTCGCCGCCGGCAACAACGGCTCGGCCGGCTTCAACATCGGCAACACCGGTGGTGCGTCGCTGGTCTACACGGCCGCCACCACGGGTTCGGGTTCGACCAGCGTTTACCGTGCCGACCGCGGTGCCATTGGTTCGGGCTTCCGCAACACCACCTACACCGATCCGGCGACGGCGGGTAACAACGCGCAGTACTCGGCCGACAACTTCCTGGTCAACGAACCCACCCAGATCACCGGCCTGAGCGCCGAGGGCTTCGTGGTCAGCGGGGCGGCGTTCCCGGGTGCGGCGGCGGACCTCACCTGGTCCATCTACCCGGATGCGGCCGGCGTGCCTGCCGGCAACCCCCTGAGCAACCCGGGTGCGGCGGTGTGGACCTTCACGGCTTCGCCCACGGCTCCGGGCGTCAGCACGGCCGGCGGCTTCCTGTCGCTCAACCTGGCCGCTGCCGGCCAGAACCTGGTGCTCCCGGCCGGCACGTACTGGCTGGTGGTCAACACGCGCGGCAGCTTCGCCAACCGTTGGGCGCAGTTCGGTTCGGCCACGGGTGACGGCACGTTCATGTCGCTCACGCTCAGCCTGGCCAATGCCGGTGTCTGGACGTCCAACAACGCCTTCGCGGGCCTGAACATGCGGGTGACGGGCCAGGTGGCCTGCGGCGCACCGTGGCTCGGCACCATTGCCCCGGCCTCGGGCACGGTGGCGGGCGGCGGCAGCCAGGCCACCAACGTGGCGCTCAACTCGTCGGCCCTGGCGGCTTCGAGCTACAGCGGCTTCGTCTGCGTGAACAGCAATGACCCGGTGTCGCCGAACGTGGCGGTGCGGGTGCAGCTGACCGTCACGCCGTAACCGGCGGTTCCAGCAAACCGAAAAGGCCCGGACTTGTCCGGGCCTTTTCTTTTGTCCTTCTTCCCGGTGCGCTCGCTCTTGGGGGTTTCGGCGCCGGCCGCACCGCGGAGGCGAGGGTCACTTCCTGCTCACGGCAGAGCCTTTTAGTTCGCAGGAAGTGACCCTCGCCTCCGCGCCGCGTCCGGTGGCAATTCCTCTTTGGTTTGGAAGGAAGGCTCGTCACTGCGTGCTTCGGTGCTTGCGCGAATCGATCCGGACCAAGGCGGGGCATTGTTCTCGCTGACCTCGTTGGGCTAACCGAGTCGTGGCGCTTGTCGCCTCCGTGTCAGTCGCGCGCGTCCCTTCGGACGCGATACGACGCGCCCTGGCCAGCGTGGAAGGTGGCCAGATTGCGATAGCGATCCGCCCGGCGGCGGGTGTGAGTTCGAGGCAGGCACACCGCGGCAACAGGCCGCGAACGCGACGTTGGGGTCAGCCGCAGCACCATCCTCGCTTTCCACGCTGACGAACTTGTGCCCGACGGCGGTTCGTCGACTCAGGGAATGGAGTCAGCGTTGGTTAGTGCTCTGGGCTTTGGAGATTGGCATGAGTGTTGGCCCCGGGTTGAAACCTGATGTGTCGGTGTGCGCGCCAGGAACCCACACCCGCCGCCGGGCGGATCGCTCCCGCAATCTGGCCGTCTTCCACGCTGGCCAGGCGGCCGCGTATCGCGTCCGGAGGGACGCGCGCGGGAGGCGTGCAGGCGAGAAGTGCCAGGACCGGGTTAGCCCAACGAGGTCAGCGAGAACAATGCCCCGCCTTGGTCCGGATCGATTCGCGCAAGCACCGAAGCGCGCCGCCACGGGCCTTCCGCCACGAAACCAAACAGTCACGCACCGGCGACGCCCCGGGAGCGAGGGTCACTTCCTGCGAACTAAAAGGCTTTGCCGTGAGCAGGAAGTGACCCTCGCTCCCGGGGCGTCGCCGGCGCCATGACTGGCCAGCACCGCCTGGCGTCAGCGGACAACCACGGTGGTGGCTTTGTTGGCGACGAGGTAGGGCGCGATGTCCTCCACCTGGCGCACCTTGCCGATGGCGCGCTGGGCGAACTTGGCGCCGGTGATGCGCACGTGGCAGTTCATGAATTCCTTCGCGGGATTCTTGCCGCGCGAGCTGTAGACCACGCGGCCGTCGCGGTCCCAGCCCAGCACCAGGCGCTCCTGCAGATGGCTGGTGCGGTAGATCCATCCCTTGAGGATGTC
>Ga0209476_10003111_pt1 | contig 11050 bp, 6 predicted proteins | sample KloWWTrecipitate_FD_187179 | JGI IMG/M metagenome (GOLD analysis project Ga0209476, IMG submission 187179) | Active sludge microbial communities from Klosterneuburg, Austria, studying microevolution and ecology of nitrifiers - Klosterneuburg... | ecosystem: Engineered > WWTP > Aerobic digester >...
CGCCCTTTGAGCCCGCTTCGCGCATGAGCATGACCCGCGTCCTGACCGGCATCACCACGTCCGGCACCCCGCACCTCGGCAACTATGTCGGCGCGATCCGCCCGGCAATCGCCGCCTCGCGCGCATCGAATGTCGAGAGTTTCTACTTCCTCGCCGACTACCACAGCCTGATCAAGGCGCAGGATCCGGCGCGGACGCAGCGTTCGACGCTGGAGATCGCTGCGGCATGGCTGGCCTGCGGGCTGGACCCGGACAAGGTCTGGTTCTATCGCCAGTCCGACATCCCGGAAATCCCCGAGCTGACGTGGCTGCTGACCTGCGTGGCCGGCAAGGGCATCCTCAACCGCGCGCATGCCTACAAGGCGGCGGTGGATCGCAACCGCGCCGAGGGCGAGGACGACGATGCCGGCGTGAGCGCAGGCCTCTTCATGTACCCGGTGCTGATGGCCGCCGACATCCTGATCTTCAATGCGCACAAGGTGCCGGTCGGCCGCGACCAAGTGCAGCACATCGAGATGGCGCGCGACTTCGGCCAGCGCTTCAACCACATCTACGGGCAGGACTTCTTCGTGCTGCCGGAAGCGGCGGTCGACGACAACGTGGCGACCTTGCCCGGCCTGGACGGCCGCAAGATGAGCAAGAGCTACGACAACACCATCCCGATGTTCGCCTCGCGCGACGAGCTGAAGAAGCTGATCGCCGGCATCCTCACCGATTCGCGTGCGCCGGGCGAAGCCAAGGACACCGACGGCTCCGCGCTGTTCCAGCTCTACCAGGCCTTCGCGACCGCCGAGGACACAGCGGCCTTCGCGCAGGCGTTCGCCGACGGCATCGGCTGGGGCGATGCCAAGCAGCAGCTGTTCGAGCGGATCGATGCGGAAGTGACGCCGCTGCGCGAGAAGTACGAGGCGCTGATGGCCAAACCCGGCGCGATCGAAGCGATCCTGCGTGACGGCGCCTCGCGGCTGCGCACGCAACACGCCACGCCGACCCTGCAGCGACTGCGCGAAGCGGTGGGCCTGCGCGATCTGTCGCAAATCACCACGGTCGATGCGAAGTCGACCAGGAAAGACGCAAGCGTCGCCGCGCCGACGTTCAAGCAATACCGCGACGCCGATGGCAAGTTCTACTTCAAGCTCGTGCATGGCGAGCGTGTGCTGCTGCAGAGCACGGGTTTCGCGTCGCCGCGCGATGCCGGCCAGCGCATCGCGTCGATCAAGCTGGGCGAGATCGGCGACGGCGCCAGTGATTTCGCGCTGGGCGACGGCGTGACCGACGAGGAAGTGAATGCCGCGCTCGCGGCCTTCGTCGCTGCGCAACTCGAAGGCGAGGGTCAGGCATGAGCAATGATGTCGCCAGCATCCCCGCGCTCGCGCTGATCCTGTTCATGCCGTGGTTCCTGATCCTGGCGGCACTGTACTGGCTGTACCCGCGGCAGCCACGCAACGCCGCGCGTCTGCGTTTCGACGCCATCGCGCTGCTGCTCGCCTTCGCGGGTTGCCTGGCCAGCCTGTACTGGAGTTTCGGTTTCGCCGATCGCAGCTACGGCCATTTGTGGCCGCAGATTCTGGCGACCTCGGTTGGCTACGGCGTGTTCCTGGCGGTGCTCACCGCCGCGTTCTACCTGCGCCGCAGGATGTTGTCACTATAGAGCGAACCCTGTGGGAGCGGACTTGGCCGCGACTGCTGTTCGCGTCCGCGAGCGTCGCGGCCAAGTCCGCTCCCACAGGAGGAGATGGCGGCGGGTTATTGCACTTCCGGTTTGTCATTCCGAGCGCCGCGAAGAATCTGCTTTGCTCGAAAAGCCAGATCTTTCGCTGCGCTCAGGATGACATCGTGGGTGCGTTGGTCAGGTCGGCTGTGCCAGATCGTCCAGCAATGCGGCGAGGAAGCGCGCCGCCTCGCCGCCGGTGCAGGCGCGGTGGTCGAAGGTCAACGAGATCGGCATGCGCCGGTGCACTTCGATGCCGCCCATCACCGCGACCACGTCATGCGAGAGCTTGCCGGCGCCGATGATCGCCACGCACGGCGGCACTACCACGGGCGTGGCATAGCGACCGGCGAACATGCCGAAGTTGGACAGGCTGATCGTGTAACCGGACAGCTCCGACGACGGAATGCTGCGGTCCTCGACCTGCGTGCGCAGGCGCTTGATCGCGGCGCGCACGCTGTTGCCGTCGAGCATGTCGGCGTTGCGCAGCGCCGGCACGAACAGGCCGTCGTCGGTGTCCACCGCAATGCCGAGGTCGACATGCGGGTGCAACGTGCGGGTGAGGTTGGCACCGTCGAACCAGGCATTGAGCGCGGGCACGGCCTTGCACGCGGCGACGATGCTGCGCACCAATCGTGCGGTGATGTCCTGGCGGCCGCTCCAGGCATGCAGGTCGGCGTCATCGACCAAGGTGGTCGGTACCACTTGCGCATGCGCATCGGCCATCACCCGCGCCATGTTGCGGCGAACGCCTTTCAACTGTTCGGGTTGGCCGCTGGCGACTGCGCCGGGCGGCTGCGTGCGCATCGGCTTGCCGGACTGCGAGAGCGTGCTGCGTTGCGCAGTTGCAGGCGCTGTTGTTGTAGGAGCGGCGTGAGCCGCGACAGCGACACGCGCGCCTGCGGGCGCAGCCCTCGGTTTGGCCGATCCATCTGCCGCCGCACGCTTCACATCGTCCATCGTCACCGTGCCGTCGGCGCCACTCGGCGCGACGCGGGCGATATCGACACCGAGCTTGCGCGCGGTGGCACGCACGGCCGGCATCGCCTTGACCCCACCGGCCGCGATCGCCGCCTGCGCCACCACGGCGTCGCCGACCTGCATCGCACCGACCACGGTGCCGGCGTCGGCGCTTTTCGTGGGAGCGGCTTCAGCCGCGATGGCAGGAGCGTTCGGGCCTGAAGGCCCTCCCACAGGCCCGTGGGTATGCCCGGTGTCCTGCCCTTCCGCGCGCTGCGGCTGCGAAGCATCGACCTCGAATTCGACCAGCATGGTGCCGGTGACGATGATGTCGCCCGCGCCGCCAGCCAGTTTCAGGATCTTTCCGGACACCGGCGAGGGCAGGTCGACGACCGCCTTCGCGGTCTCCATCGAGACCAGGTTCTCGTCCAGGCGAATCGTGTCGCCCTCCTTGACGTACCACTCGACGATGGTCGCGTCCGGCAGGCCTTCGCCGAGGTCGGGGAGCAGGAACTTCTTGGACATGCGGGATCCTTACGAGTGCGCCATCGCGCGCCTGGCGGCGGCGATGATCTTGTCCACGCTGGGCAGGTACTTCATCTCCAGGCGGAACAGCGGGATATGGGTGTCGTAGCCGGTGACGCGCTCGACCGGGGCGACCAGGTCGAACATGCATTCCTCGGCGCAGCGCGCGGCGATCTCGGCGCCGAAGCCGGCGGTCTTCGCGGCCTCGTGGACGATGACGCAACGACCGGTCTTGGCGATCGATTCGGCGATGGTCGCGAAGTCCAGCGGCTTCAGCGTGGCGACGTCGATGACCTCGGCGCTGATGCCTTCGGCAGCGAGTTTCTCAGCGGCCTCCAGGGTTTCCTTGACCTGCGCGCCCCACGTCACCAGCGTCACGTCACTGCCATCGCGCAGCACGAAGCAGACATCCAGCGGCAATGCTTCGCCATCGTCCGGCACCAGTTCCTTGTACTGCCGGTAGATGCGCTTGGGTTCCATGTAGATCACCGGATCCGGATCGCGGATCGCGGCCAGCAGCAGGCCGTAGGCACGTGCGGGCGACGACGGCATCACCACCCGCAGGCCGGGGACGTTGGTGAAGATCGATTCGTTGGCTTCGCTGTGATGTTCCGGTGCGCGGATGCCGCCGCCCCAGGGCACGCGCAACACCATCGGGCAGGTCAGGCGCCCACGGGTGCGGTAGCGCATGCGCGCGGCGTGGCAGACGATGAAGTCGACCATCGGGTACATGAAGCCGTCGAACTGCGCCTCGGCGACCGGCTTCATGCCCTGGCTGGCCATGCCGACGGTCAGGCCCGCGATGGTGGTTTCGTCCAGCGGCGTATCGAGGATGCGTTCGGTGCCGAAAGTCGCCGACAGGCCGGCGGTGGCGCGGAACACGCCGCCGTTGACGCCGACGTCCTCGCCCAGCACGACCACCGACGGATCATTGCGCAGTTCGTAGGCAAGGGCCTGGGTGATCGCCTCGATCAGCGCGATGGGTTGCGCGCTCATGCCCGCTTCTCCAGCTCGATGGCCTGCTCGCGTTGCGCCAGTACGTCCGCCGGCATGTCGCCGTAGAGGTAGTCGAACATCGCCTCGACCGGCTGCACCGGGGTTTCTAGGTAGGCGTTGATCTCCACGTCGACCAACTTGCCGCATTCCTCGATCCAGGCTTTTTCCTGGGCCTCGTCCCACAGCTTCTGGTCGGTGAGGAACTTGCGCAGGCGCAGGAAGGGTTCCTTCTCCCAGGCCGCCTTCACTTCCGCATCCTCGCGGTAGCGGCGGGCGTCGTCGGCGGTGGTGTGGTCGTGCAGTCGGTAGGTCATGAATTCGATCACGCTGCCGCCTTCGCCGCTGCGCGCGCGCTCGTGGGCGCGGCGCATCGCTTCCAGCACCGCGACCAGGTCGTTGCCGTCCACCTGCAGGCAGTGCAGGCCGCCGGCGAGGCCCTTCTGCGCCAGTGTGCCCGCGCCGGTCTGGGCCTTGCGCGGCACGCTGATCGCCCAGCCGTTGTTGATCACGCACAGCACCAGCGGAAGGCTGAAGGCACCTGCGGAGTTGATCGCCGCGTAGAAGTCTGTTTTCGAGGAACCGCCATCGCCGCAGGTCGCTACCGCGACGCGGTTCTCGCCGCGCAGCTTGAACGCCAGCGCCGCGCCCGAGGCCATCAGGCACTGGGTGGAGATCGGCACGCACCACGGGTAGTCGTTGCGCGGGATCTCGAAGTCGTTGCCGCGTTCGTCGCCGCCCCAGTACATCAGCACGTCGCGCGGTTTCACCCCGCGTTCGAACTGCGCGCCGTACTCGCGGTAACTCGGTGCGAACACGTCCTCGGGTTGCATCGAGGCACCGATGCCGACATGCGTCGCCTCATGCCCCAGGCAGGCGGCGTAGGTGCCCAGCTTGCCGGTGCGCTGCAGGGCGATCGCCTTGGTGTCGAAGGTGCGCACGAAGAGCATGCGCTTGAACAACGGCAGCAACGCCTCCGCGTTCGCAACCGCCGGTGGCAGCTCGGCAGCGAGGGTGCCGTCGGGCTTGAGGTATTGCAGGTATTCGATCTCGAAACGCGCCGCAATCGTCATTTGTTCCATTCCACGATGCATTGGTTGCGAATGATACGGTTCGCGGGTTAACCGGTCGTTGCGCAGTGCGGCAAGACCGCGAATCCGTGGCGTCCTGAAACGAAAAGGGCGGCCAATGGCCGCCCTCGTCGTCGACGCCGCGAGCCGTTACTGCAAGGTCAGCTGCGGGTTCGGTTGCGGGTTGACCAGGCAGTACGGCAGGTCGCGATACCTGTTGACCCAGCGGTGGATCCAGGTATCCAGGGTCGCACCGGTGTAGCCCATCTCGCAGACGTTCCGGCACCAGGTCAGCTGGGTGCCCTTGTAGCCGTCGTTGGCGCAGGTGGTGGTCACCGTGTAGTTCAGGGTCACCGTGGCCACGTTGCCGGCGTTGTCGGTGGCGGTGCAGCTGGTCGACTTGCTGCCGGTGGTGTTGGTGTCCAGCGGACCGCAGCTGGACGAGGCCACGCCGGAGGTCGCGTCGCTGGCGTTCGGAGCGGCCACGTAGCTCTGGCCGCGCAACAGCGGCGAGGGCACGGTCGGGGCCAGCGTGGGCGCGGTGGCGTCACGCTTGATCGTGGGCGTGGTCACGCTGTTGGTGCCGCCGGCGCTTGTGGCGGAGCAGGTGTACGTGGCGCCGGCGGTGTCGGTGGACAGCGTGGCATCGTTGCAGCCGGTGCTGCTGGTGATGGTGGTCTCCGGGTCGATCAGGGTCCAGTCGACGAGCACGTTGCCGATGTACCAGCCGTTGCTGCCGTTCGCCGCCGCCGGGCTCAGCGTGTAGCTGATCGCGGGCGGTGCGGTGTCGGCGGCCAGGCGGATGACGACCCGGACCGGATCATGATCGGAACTGGCCAGCGGCAGTTGGTTGGTGGTGTTGTACGACCCGTGATAGACGCTCTTCAGCGACTTGCGGAAGTCCGAGTTCACGCGGGTGTGGTCGACGACGATGTTGTTGACCAACGGGTCGTACAGCAACGCCTGGTTGATCACTGCATGGTCGAGCGACTGCTTGATGTTGTTGAAGATGTAGGAATAGCGTTCTTCGACGTCGTCGATCAGTTCGCTGCCGACGATCAGCGGAATGCCGCCGTTGACCACGCTCAACGGGCTGTCAGCCCAATGGATCACTGCGGTTTCCGGTGCCGGCGTGCCGGTGGTGATGCCCATGACGTCCACGTAGCCGTCGTTGGCATCGAAGCTGTTGAAGTCTCCAACCAGCACGATCTTCTCGTCTGGGTCGGCGGTCTGCAGGTCATGCACCAACTCTGCGAGTTCAAACGCCTGCTGTGCGCGCTTGGCACGGTTGCGCGCGCCTTCGGTCGGATAGCCATTGCGGCCGGCCGCGGTGGAGTCCACGCCGATCAGCGACTTCTGGTGGACCGCGATCACCGTGACTGGATACTGGCGGCCATCGGCGAAGTGGAGCACCGTCTTCAGGCGCAGCGGTGGGCGGTCGTTGAGCTGCTCGCCGGTGACCGGGTTGCCATCGGGATCCTGCAGCAGGGTGGTTTCGTTGTGCTGCTCGATCTCGACCAGTTCGACGCGCGGCGTTTCACCTGTCACCACGCGCTTGCTGATCAGGAAGCCCAGGCGTTGCTGGTTGCCTGCATCGGTGTCCAGCATGCGCGCTTCGTACTCCGGCGCGCTTGCGCATCCGGCATTGATCTCGCTGGCCAATCCCTGCAGCGAAGTGAGGTCGTCGACTTCCGAAGTCGCCAGGATGTCCGGAGTCTTCAACCAGTCGCAGACCACTGCGGCAATCTTCGTGCGGCGCTGCGCCTCGGTGCCGCTCTGGCCATCCTCGGCAGTGACGAAGAACCATTCCAGGTTGAAGCCGGCAATGGTCACGTCGTCGGCGCTGGCATCGGCGACCGCCTGCGGTGCGCCGGACACGATCTGCCCCTGTGCCGGGTCGTACCAGATCTGCCAGGAGTTCACAGCGCTGGCGGCGCCTGCATAGTCGAGCGCGCCATGGATGCCGGACACGGTGCCGCGCGCATCGACCAGCGGCGTGGCACCGGATACCGGGCGCAGCTTGATGCGTTCCTGGTTGGCATCGAAGTAGGGCATGTCGACCTTCGTCGGAGGCACCACGAACGGGTCGAAGATGCTGATGCCGGCTTCGCGGACCGGACGCGGCACGTCGGCCAGCACAACCTCGAACTCGGTCGAAGCGCTGCGAGTGGGCGCGACGATCTTGCCCGAGGCAACCTGGACGTACATGCCTTCCAGATGCTCCAGCACGTCGGGGTCGATGAGCGGGCCGGGGAAGTTCGCGGCCGTCAGGGTGATCGGGGCGGGCAACGCGGACGTGCTGAGGACGAGGATGTTGGATGGCTGCAGTTGGGTGACCGGATAGGTGTTTGCAACCGGCAGGAATTCATCGACGGTGCCGGTGACCTCCACCAGATCGCCTACGGCCACACTCGATGCGCCACCGGTGAACACGAAGATGCCTTCGGAGGTGGCCGGGTCGGCGTCGACCGACGCGTCCGGGGTCTGCAGATAGAAGCCATTGCCACGCTTGATCGTGACCACGCCCGTGGTGACAACGCTCTCGCCGTCGTAAGCAGACGCCGTGCCCGAACCCTGGATGTCGTGGATGGCGGCAGCCGCGGCGTCGTCGTTGAGGATCGTGCCAAGTCCGCTGGCATCGCCGACAGTGGCGCCGACGACATTGGTGATGCTGACCAGGAAGCCTTCGTTGCCTTCCACGGCGGTTTCGCCGTTCACCGTCACGCTGAAGTTGTAGCTGTCGTTGCCGGCGGCAATGACCTGGCCAGTCAGGCTGCTCGCGATGTAGTCGCTGCCGGCAGTCGCGGTGCCATCGGCGGTGGCGATGTCGAAGCTGACGCCACCCTCGCCGGCCGGCGCGCTCAGGCTGACGGTGAAGTTGAAGATGATCGTGCCGACGTTGCTTTCCGCTTGCGAAACATCATTGATGCTCAGGGTCGGGATGCTGGGCCCGCTGCACGTGGCCGCGGGAGACGCGCTGTTGCGCGCCGCCGGCGCGCCGTTCGCGAAATCAGTCGAATTGTTGTTGGTGTCGGTACACCCGTTGCCAGCGCGGATTGCGGCGGTCGTGTTGCTGAGGTTGGGCGTGGTCGGCGCGGTTTCCGAGCAGTTCGTGGCCGGCCCGAAACCGACGAAATCGAGCACCGAGGCGCCAAGCGGGCAGGTGCCGGTGAGCGTCGTCTGGTTGTTGACCAGCGCGACCTTGCCGGCGCTCCCGCTCATGGCGATGTTGCCGGTGATGTCGAACGCCAGGGGATCCGTCTGCGCGCCAGCGCCCTGGCCCTCGCGGATCAGCAGGTAGCGGCCTGCCGGGATGGTGGTGCCCGCGGGAATGTCGGTCCTGGTCCAGCTGCTGCCGGTGCTGCTTGCGTACTGCACGCTCCAGCCGCCCGCCGGGACGACCACGCTGCTGGCGCCGTTGTTGTGGAGTTCGATGAAGTCGCTCTTGACCGGCGCGCCGGTGTTGCCGCCACCGCCATAGACCTGGCTGACGACGACCTGCGCTTGCGCGGTGCCTGCGCCCATGGCAAGCAGCAGCGCCAGGCTCAGGCGCGAGAATGTTGGTTTCATGGTGGTTTAAATCCCCGGGATCTGGCGGGCTAGAGCTGGCCCGTCGGGCGATTCTGCGGCATTTCCATGACAGGTGCATGGCGACTGCGGGCCCCATGCGAGAATCCAGCCCATGACCATCGACCGCAACGAACGCCCGCTTGAAGAGAGCATCCACACCGACCTGGAGGGCCGGCTGACCTACGGCGGCTACCTGCGGCTGGACCAGTTGCTGGCCGCGCAGCAGCCGCTGTCGCAGCCGCCGCACCACGACGAGATGCTGTTCATCGTCCAGCACCAGACCAGCGAGCTGTGGCTGAAGCTGCTGATCCACGAGCTCACCGCGGCCACCGACCACCTGCGCAACGACCGGGTCTGGCAGTTCGGCAAGGTGATCGCGCGCTGCAAGCGCGTGCTCGACCAGCTGACCGCGCAATGGTCGGTGCTGGAGACGCTGACGCCGTCCGAGTACATGGAGTTCCGTGACATCCTCGGGCCGTCGTCCGGCTTCCAGTCACTGCAGTACCGAAAGGTCGAGTTCCTGCTGGGCAACAAGAACGCGGCGATGCTGAAGGTGTTCGCACACGACACCGACGGCCATGCCGCACTGCAGGCCGCGCTGGTCGCGCCGAGCCTGTACGACGAGTTCCTGCGTTACCTCGGCCGCTGGGGCCATCCCGTGCCGTGGCAGCATCAGGAGCGCGATTTCTCGCAGCCGCACGTGATGGATCCGGCGCTGGTCCCGGTGTTCGAGCGCATCTACGAGGACACCAGCCGCTACTGGCGCGAATACGCCCTGTGCGAGGACCTGGTCGACCTGGAAACCCAGTTCCAGCTGTGGCGGTTCCGGCACATGCGCACGGTCATGCGGATCATCGGCTTCAAGCCGGGCACCGGCGGTTCCAGCGGCGTGGCCTTCCTGCGCAAGGCGCTGGAGCTGACCTTCTTCCCCGAGTTGTTCGAGGTCCGCACCACGATCGGCCCGAGCGGCGACTACGGCGCCCCGGACTCGCCGGCAGGCTGACCCGGGCGTTGCGGCAGGCCGCGTCCTGAATGGGCGAGGTTTGACGTTTCACGCGCTCCTCGGCCATCCTCGCCCGGTTCCGCGCCCGCCGCGGACCCTTTGCACCAGCATCCACACAGGGGAGACCGCATGAGCGGAGCCGCAACCACAAACACGCCGGTGAATCCACCGGAATTCCCCCAAGTACTCGGGCATCCGCGTCCCTTGTGGATGTTGTTCATGTCGGAGTTCTGGGAGCGCTTCGCGTTCTACGGCATCCGCTGGGCGATGGTGCTGTACATCGTCGCCCAGTTCCACGGCGGCGCCGCCTCCGGCGAGCAGCCGGCCAGCGAGTTGTACGGCGCCTACCTCGCGCTCGTCTATGCCGGCGCGATCTTCGGTGGCTATGTCGCCGACAAACTGATCGGTTTCCAGCGTTCGATCCTGCTGGGCGCGGTGATCATGGCGACGGGTCTGTTCCTGCTCGCCTCCCCGAGCGAGGCGATGTTCAAGCTGGGCCTGGCCACGATCATCGTCGGCAACGGCCTCTTCAAGCCGATTATCTCGACGATGGTGGGCAAGCTGTACGCCCAGGGCGACGACCGTCGCGATTCGGGCTTCACCATCTTCTACATGGGCATCAACATCGGCGCGCTGCTGGCGCCGCTGGTCACCCAGTACCTCGCGAAGAAGATCTTCGGCATCGAGGACATGCCGGCCTACAAGGTGGTGTTCATCGCCGCCGGCATCGGCATGTTGCTGAGCCTTGTCTGGTTCTGGTTCGGTCGCAGCCAGCTGAAGGGGATCGGCCTGCCGGCGGCGCACCAGGAAGGAATGCGGAATGTCAGCCTGGTGCTGGTGTTCGGGGTGATCATCGGCATCCCGATGTTCTATGCGCTGCTGACCATCGATGCCAAGCTGCTGCAAGCCATCCTGATGGCCCTGTTCGTCATTCCCGCGGTCATGTTGTTCCGCGAGGGCGTGCTGGAAGGCAAGGTCTCGCGCGACAAGGTGCTGGCGATGCTGACCATCTTCGTGTTCAACGTGCTGTTCTGGATGTTCTTCGAGCAAGCCGGCAGTTCCTTCAACTTCCTTGCCGAGAAGATCGTGGATCGCGACATCGGCATGGTCGGCATGTTCCAGGCGCTCGCGGGCACCAATGATTTCCCGGTGTCGTGGTTCCAGTCAGTCAACTCGGTGGCGATCATCGCCCTGGCGCCTGTGCTGGCGTGGCTATGG
>Ga0209476_10003113_pt1 | contig 11048 bp, 3 predicted proteins | sample KloWWTrecipitate_FD_187179 | JGI IMG/M metagenome (GOLD analysis project Ga0209476, IMG submission 187179) | Active sludge microbial communities from Klosterneuburg, Austria, studying microevolution and ecology of nitrifiers - Klosterneuburg... | ecosystem: Engineered > WWTP > Aerobic digester >...
CGCTCCCGCTCGCGCCCGGATTCTGGTTGCCCAGGCTCCAGGTCAGCGGGTTCGTCCCACTGCAGCTGTTCGCGCAGGCCACAAAGGTTGTGTTCGCCGGGATGTAGTCGCTCAGCGTCACGTTCGGGGCTGTCTCATCCCCCGTCACGCTCCAGTTCAAGGTGTAGAGCAGTTCTGTGCCCGGGGCCACGTTGCCCGCCGGCTGTACGCTCTTCACGATTTGAATGTCGTGGCTCGAGGTGATCCCGTTCGTCACCGTGCTCGTCTTGGTCAGCCCTGAGCTGTCCGTGATCGAGCCGCTGTTCACGATCTGCGTCCCGTTGTTCAGCGGATTGTTCACCGTCACGCTGAAGCTCACACTCCCGCTCGCGCCCGGGTTCTGGTTGCCCAGGCTCCAGGTCAGCGGATTCGTGCCCGTGCAGCTGTTCGCGCAGGCCACAAAGGTCGTGTTGGCCGGGATCGCGTCCACGATCGTCACGTTCGGGGCTGTCTCATCGCCCGTCACGCTCCAGTTCAAGGTGTAGAGCAGTTCTGTGCCCGGGGCCACGTTGCCCGCCGGCTCCACGCTCTTCACAATCTGGATGTCGTGACTCGATGTCACGCCGTTCGTCACCGTGCTCGTCTTCGTCAGCCCACTGCTGTCCGTGATCGAGCCGCTGTTCACGATCTGCGTCCCGTTGTTCAGCGGGTTGTTCACCGTCACGCTGAAGCTCACGCTCCCGCTCGCGCCTGGATTCTGGTTGCCCAGGCTCCAGGTCAGCGGATTCGTGCCACTGCAGCTGTTCGCGCAGGCCACAAAGGTCGTATTCGCCGGGATGTAGTCGCTCAGCGTCACGTTCGGGGCCGTCTCATCGCCCGTCACGCTCCAGTTCAAGGTGTAGAGCAGTTCTGTGCCCGGGGCCACGTTGCCCGCCGGCTGCACGCTCTTCACGACCTGGATGTCGTGGCTCGAGGTGATCCCGTTCGTCACCGTGCTCGTCTTCGTCAGCCCACTGCTGTCCGTGATCGAGCCGCTGTTCACGATCTGCGTCCCGTTGTTCAGCGGCGTGTTCACCGTTACGCTGAAGCTCACGCTCCCGCTTGCGCCCGGGTCCTGGTTGCCCAGGCTCCAGGTCAGCGGATTCGTCCCACTGCAGCTGTTCGTGCACGAGGCCGCCACGTAAGTGGTGTTGGCCGGGATCGCGTCCACGATCGTCACGTTCGGGGCAGGCTCATTGCCGCCAATGCTCCAGCCAAGGGTGTAGCGCAGCACAGTCCCAGGCGCTACAGGGCCACTTGGATTGACTGTCTTCGTAATGAAGATGTCATGGCTGCTGCTCACCGGCGTCGTCACCGTGTCCGTCTTCGTCACGCTGTTCGTCGAGGTCACCATCGCCGTGTTCGCCAGCAGCGTCCCGGAGAGCAAGGGCGAGTTCACCAATACCGTGAACGTCACCGTCCTAACGTCCTGCCCGTTCGCGTCGACCGTTCCCAGGTTCCACTGGATCACGCTGCCCGCGACCGCGCCAACACTCGGCTGAACCGCCGCGCCCTCCGCCGAGAAGAAGCTCGTGTTCGCAGGCACCACATCCGTGATCCACACATTCGTCGCGCTCACGATCCCGGTGTTGCTCACCCGGATCGTGTAGGTCAGCAACCCGCCCGCCTGCACCGGCGAGGGCGTCGCGCTCTTCGTCATGCTGAGGTTCGGATCCCCGCTCTGCACCGTCGCCGTCGCCGTGTTCGTCGCGCTCACCGGCCCGCCCGGCTGCGAGGTGAAGCCGCCCGCCGCCGTGTTCAGCAACGTGGCGCTGGCGGGCACAGCCGCCCCAATCCGCGCGGTAAACGTGACCGTCGCCACGCCGCCGCTGTTCAACTGCCCAACCGCCCACACCTGCTGCTGGCCGACCTGGGTCGGCGCGCCAATCGCCCCGGCCGGGTTCGTCTTGCTGTTGCCGCCCACGTCCGCCACGTAGCTCACATTCGCCGGCAGTGTGTCGGTCAACGTCAGATCGTAGGCCGGCACGTTGCTCGTATTCGTCAAGATCAGCCGATACGTCACAATATCCCCGGCGCCCACCGGGTCGCGCGGCGTCAACACGCTCTTGGCGATGAAGACGCTCGGCACCCCTACGGGGTTCGTGACGGTGTCGGTCTTGGTCGGGGTCGTGCTGTCGCTGATGGCGCCCGTGTTCACGATCTGCGTTCCGCTGATCACCCCCGCGTTCACCGTGACCACCATGGTCACGGCGCCGCTGGCCACTGGCACCAGCGTGCCGATCGTCCACGTCACCGGGCTGCCCGCGCCCGTCGCCGGGCAGGCGGCGCCCGTCCCGCTGCACGACAGCAGGGTCGTGTTCGCCGGCACGCTGTCCAGAATGACGACGCCCACCGCCGGCTCATTTCCCGTCACGCTGTAGTTGAGGGTATACGTTATCCGTTGGCCGGGCGCGACCAAACCCGCCGGTGTTTCCACCTTGTCGATGAACAACGTATGCCCGCTGTTCACGGGCGTGGTGACCGTGTCCGTCTTCGTCACGCTGTTCGTCGCCGTCACCATGGCCGTGTTTGCGAGCAGGGTCCCGCTGACCAGCGGCGAGTTGACCAGGACCGTGAACGTCACCGTTCGCGGGTTCAGCCCATTGGCATCCAGTGTCCCCACGTTCCACTGGATCAGGTTGCCCGGGCCAGCCCCGCCCGCCGGCTGCGTAGCCGCGCCAACGGCCGAGAAGAAGGTCGTGTTGGCCGGCACCACGTCGCTGATCCACACCCCGGTCGCGCTCACGATTCCGGTGTTGCTCACCCGGATGGTGTAGGTCAACAATGCCCCGGCCTGCACCGGCGAGGGCGTCGCGCTCTTGGTGATGCTCAGGTTCGGATCGCCGCTGCGCACGGTCGCCGTGGCCGTGTTCGTCGCGCTCACCGGCCCGCCCGGCTGCGAAGAGAATGTCGCGGCCGCGGTGTTTGTCAATAGCGTGCTTGCTGAAACGGCGGCACCGATTCGAGCCGTAAACAGAATTGTGGCCACGCCGCCGCTGTTCAACTGTCCGATCGTCCAAATCTGCTGCTGACCGGCCTGCGTCGGCGCTACGATCGTGCCCGCCGGGCTGCTTTTGCTGTTTCCCGACACCTCCGCAACGTAAGTCACGTTCGCCGGCAGTGTATCGGTCAAGGTCAGGTCGAATGCCGGCACATTGCTCGTATTGGTCAACACCAGCCGGTAGGTCACCACGTCCCCCGCCCCCAGCGGGTCGCGCGGCACGCTCACGCTCTTTGCCACAACCACGCCTGGCACGCCAACGGTGTTTGTCGTGGTGTCGGTCTTGGTCGGGGTCGTGCTGTCGCTGATGGTGCCCGTGTTCACGATCAGCGTGCCGCTGATCACGCCCGCGTTCACCGTGACCACCATCGTCACGGCCCCGCTGGCCGGCGGGATCAGCGTTCCAATCGTCCAGGTCACGTTGCTCCCCGCGCCCGTTGCAGGGCAGGTCGCGCCCGTCCCACTGCACGACACAAGCGTGGTATTCGCCGGCACCCGATCCAGAACAATCACACCAAGCGCCGGTTCGTTCCCCGTCACGCTGTAGTTCAGGGTGTAGGTGACCGCCTGACCTGGCCCGACCAGGCCCGCGGGCGTCTCCACTTTGTCGATAAACAGGGTGTGGCTTGTGTTGGCCGTCACCGTCACCGTCGTCGTCTTGGTCAGGCCGCTGGTGTCCGTAATCGCGGCATTGTTCACAATCACCGAACCGCTGAGTATGGGCGCCGAGGTGATTTGAACAATCAGGGTCACGACGCTGCTCGCGCCGGGCGCAAGATTTCCAAGCGTCCAGGACACAACGCTGCCCGCCGCCGCGCCGGTGCTTCCGCAACTGACGCCTCCCGCGCACGAGACATAGGTCGTGCTCACGGGTACAACGTCACTCAACCTCGCCCCAAGGGACGCCTCGGGGCCCGTGTTCGTATACGCAATGGTGTAAGTGACGGTTTGGCCCGGCGCAACCCCGGCCAAAGCGGCGGCGTTCGCGCCCTTGACAATCTGAAGATTATGCGAGGTCGTATCGACATCCTGCGCGGTATTGTTGGCCGGCGTTGGATCGACGACGTTGGCCGGCGGCGCAATCGTTACGATATTCGTCAGCGTTCCGGTTGCAGTTGGCCATAGGTTTGCGACGACCTGGTAGGTGATTCGCCCACTCGGGCTGATCGTGACGAGATCGCTAAAGCTGCTCGTGCTGTTGGCCGCTGATGGCGTGCAGCCGCTGGCGTTGATTGGCGGTCCAACGCATGTCCATGTCCAATTCTGGATCTGCGCTGGAAGCACATCCGTGATGACGGCGTTGTTGGCGGTGCTGGGTCCGGTGTTTGTGGCAACAATCGTGTAGGTCAGCTGCCCGCCGGAGGTGTAGGTCGTCACACCATCGGTCTTGCTGATCCCAAGATCGGCAAAGGCGTTGACCGTCGTCGTGAACACACCCGGGTCGGTATCGCCAAATGAGTCGGTGATGACGACATTGTTGACCAGAACCGTGCCCGGCGCCAGGCTCGAGTCGACCAGGCCTCGGAAGCGAATCACGCCACTCACCGGCGGCGGGATAGTCACCTGCCCCAACGCCCACTGCAGAATCTGCCCGTTCTGGGTCAGGGTGATGGGCGAGGGTCCGCCCACATAAACCGCGCTCCCGGGCACAAAAGTTACCCCCGACGGCAACACGTCGCTGATGCCGACACTTGGTATGACTTGGCTGCCGAAGGCGGTGTAGTACAACGTATACGTGATCTCGGTTCCCGCCGTCGCCGTGAGCGGCCCGGCTTTGTCGATCTTTGGCTCGCACAGTCGGGTTGCCACAGTGGGCGTTATCGGATAATTGCCTTGTCGATTGACATACGCCGTGTTGATGATCGGCAGGTCGCACACCGCCAACACGTTGTCAACCTGGGCGCGAAAAATGATGTAGCGCAGTTCGCCCCGCCTGATTGTGCCGATGACGATCCCGCCGGCATCGAGCGGGAACAGGGTGCCCGATCCGCTGTCAGCGATCGTCGTCGTCACCTGCGGGGACGTCGTCACGGAAATGACTTTGGTGCTGCCTGCCACGTAAGTCGTGCTGAGGGGGACCGTATCGCTCACCGTTACGCCGATAATTGGCACGAAACTAGTGTTCTGCACGACGACCGTGTACTCAAGGATGTCACCCGGGCCCGCCACGCCATCGCCATCCAGATCCGAAACAAATAGCGCGCCCTTGCCCGCGCTGTACAGCGGCAGCGGCGGAATGGTAGTCCCGACGTCCAGGCCCGGCGAACCTGCCGACGCGTACTGCGGATCCTCGCCCCACACTACTGCCAGCGGGCAGCCTTCGGTGCCCGTCGAGTTCCGGCCGGTCAGCGAAAACACAATCGCCCCGGTCTGATTCCCATCAGCGTCATACAGGCGCAGCGAACTCAACTGCGCAATAGTGATCCCGTTGGACGAATCAAGCTCGGACGCGCCGCTGATCGTGTGGTCGTTGTTCAGGTCGACGTCATCCGGCGTGCCGTCGTTGTTCCAGTCCACATAGACGTAGGTGCCCCCGACGCAGGCGGGTGTCACCCAGATTGGACCCGCATTTTCTGTTGACACCTGGGTCGGATCGTGGCCAAATCCAAGACCAACAGTCGCCTGAGGCGTCAGAGACGATTCAGGCACCAGCGTGAAGCTCCAGTCATAACTGGAGTTGCTCCCATCGGCGTCAACGACGCCCAACGCAAAGAAAGTCCCCGTCAACGGGCTGGTCGAAAAGCAGTGCGCGCCAGAGCTGTTGGGGTTGAGGACCGAAGCGGTGGCATTCGCGGCGAGCGTGTTGGTCACCGGCGCATTGGGCGAGGCAAAATCGCAGCGCACCGTCAACGATGCCGGCCCGGGGTTGTAGAGATAGATGTAGGTGGGCGTGTTGCTGCCACCGCCAGAGGTAGGGGTGCCGACCGGGCTGTAGTAGCTGTTGCTCCAGGCCGAGACCGGATACAGTGTGGTCCAGTCCGAGCGATAGTCTGCGTTGATGTTTCCGGTGATCAAGTCCACCTGCACGCGCGATGTCGAGGTGATCGTGGCGCCCTGCTGAATACTCGCGACAAGGCAGCTTTGCCCTTCGTTCAGCGTGCAGATCGTCGGCGCGCCGGCCCCGCTGCCATCGGCGTCAACGTAGACGATGGTCCCAAATGCGGCCGCCATGACCGCCACAGCCGCATACTCGAAAACGGAATTTGAGCTGGTGTTTGTGCCTACCGGAATCTTGTAGCTGCTGCCCCAGCTCAGCGTCTCCAGCACTTCTGTCGCGCCGGCAAACAAGGTCCCGGCCGTGGTCGGCCAGCCGAGGCGCGAGACGGCAATGGGCGACGACGCGCCGATCTTGTCACGCGCGTCGAAATCCATCACGGTCGCCGTCGTTGCGGGATCGATGGCGCTGCTCAGAATAATGACATCGCCCGAATTGATCACGTCATTGGCGTTGGTGCACGTCACCGCGACGCCGCTCTTGTTTGGGACGCAACCATTGGCCGCGATGCCATCTCCCCAGATCTGAGTGCCGCCGGTATTGCTGCCCGAATAGAGATTGACCGGATTGGCGATGTCGTTGTCGTAACCGTTTTCCCACTGATCGTAGTAGATTCGCGTGCCAAAACCAGCCGCCGCAATCGACACGTAGGTATTCTGCGTACCCGAACCGTCCGTGCCGTTAATGGCCACGAACGCCGTCTCAGCCTGGTCCTCCGGGACGGGGATGTAGAAGGTCTGAACCGGTGGCGGATTGCCGGCTGCGAGCACAGGCTGGGCGACGCCAATCTGGGCAATGAGAACCGACACGGCAGTGAAAAGCGGCACAACCCGTCTTAGGCGGGCTGCCCCGTAACCTCTCATCTTCCGCGCCGGGGTGAGACTGCGCCCCCGTATCAACACGACCGAATCGCTTTCCCCGTTCATATCATCTCCCGAAACTCGATACCCTGGATCAGCCTGGTTTCCATGATGTAATAGTGAAATACAATCGTTGGCTGATTTACGATTATATCACTTCCTAGATATTTCCTAGATGGCTGGTTTAGTCACCATACTCACGTCGAACAGAAGCACCGGCCAGTCAAGAAGCCGCCTTGGAACGCATTGCCGGCCGGGCTGAATTGCGCGATTTGCGGGTTTTCAGGCCTCAGCAGGGCCGTAGAACCGGCTGAACCGAAAGGAGGCTCGCAGTTATGTTAACAGCGACCAGACGAAACACAAGGCCGAGTCGGTCTTCCCTATAGTCGCACTTCAAGCAGAACCTTGCCTTGCAACGCTGATAGTTGCCTTGATAGCTATCTCGGCAATTCAGGGCCTTCCGAGGCCGGGGATGGGCAGCCAAGCCCTTTGTCATGGGCGCATCAGCGGAATATCAAGCCCCAAATTGGGCCAGGGCGTAGGGTGATGGCAAAGGAGAAATGACATGAATACCCGAACTCGCCTGTTCTTCCCAATCCTGCTCGCCGGATCAATCGCCCTGAGCGCGTGCGGTGTCGCCGCGCCCTATGCGCCCACCCCGATCGCCATCGCGCCGCTTCCCGGGCTCGGCGACAACAGTCGCCCTGCCGCCGCGCCGACTGCGGCCCCGGCCAGGCCCACCGCCGCGCCAAAGCCCGCCAACGGGGCGCCCAGCATCGCGCCGATCAATCCCCCCGTCTATGCCCCGCCGCAATCCGAAGCCGCCGGCCGCGCGCCCATCCCCCCCGCCTCGGCACTTCCGGTCCGGCCTGCCCCCACCGCAACCCCGGCCGGCCCCATCGACAACCGCTTCCGCGACGCCGGCGTCAATCCCTGGACTGACGCCGCCCGCGACCACCTCTCGACCTTCGCCGTCGACGTGGACACGGCGTCGTATGACATCGCCCGCCGCTATCTCAAGGACGGCCAGCTTCCGCCCTATGACGCGGTCCGGGTCGAAGAATTCGTCAATGCCTTCAAGCCCGGCTACGGCCTGCCCAAGGATGTGGCCTTCGCCCTGTATGCCGACGGCGCGCCTTCGCCCTTCCACGGCCAGGGCACCGTCCTGCTGCGCTTTGGCGTGCAAGGTGGCCAGCCTGAACTGCGCCTGCGCAAATCCGCCTCGTATGTCTTCGTGGTCGACGTGTCCGGCTCGATGGCCACCGACAATCGGATGGGCCTGGCCAAGGACGCGCTCAAGATGCTCGTCTCGCGGCTGGGACCGAATGACACGGTTGGCATCGTCGCCTTCACCAACACCGCCCGGGAAGTGCTTTACCCCACCACCGCCAGTAACCAATACGCCATCAACAGCGCGCTCGATTCACTCCGACCGGAAAATGCGACCAATGTGCAGAAGGGACTCGAACTGGGCTACCAGATGGCCTACAAGTCCTACCGGGCCGACAGCAACAACCGCATGTTCCTGCTCTCGGACGGGGTCGCCAACGAGGGCGGCCTGACGCCCGAAGCCATTCTCCAGAGCGTGGGCGAATACGCCAGCAAGGGTATCCAGCTCCATTCGATCGGGGTGGGCTTTGGCAACTACAACGACACGCTGATGGAGAAGCTGGCCGACAAGGGTAATGGCCAATACGTCTACATCAACAACGCCGGGGACGCCGAGAAGCTGGTGGCCGAGAAGTTCGCCTCCTTCCAGACCATCGCCCTGGACGCCAAGACCCAGGTCGAGTTCAACCCGGACACCGTGGTCTCGTATCGGCTGCTGGGCTATGAGAACCGGGCCGTCGCCGACAGCGACTTCCGCAACAACAACGCCGGTGGCGGCGGGATCGGGGCCGGCCGCAGCGCCGTCGCCCTCTACGCCGTCCAGCTCCGCCCCGGCGCGCAGGGCCGCATCGCGACCCTGCAACTGCGCTGGCAGGACCCGGCCAACCGCGACTGGAAGGAGCTCAACGGTAACGTGAACACCTGGGACATCAAGAAGTCGTACGAAGAGGCCCCGGCCCAGTTCCGCCTGGCCGCGACCGTCGCCCAGTTCGCCGAGATCCTGCGCCAGAGCCCGTATGCCCGCGAGTGGCCGCTGTGGGACATCGCGACCCGCGCCGACGGCCTGCGCGGCGAGCTGCGCGAGGATTCGGATGTGGCCGTCTTCGCCGACCTGGCCCGCCAGGCCGCGACGATCCGCTGAAACAAATTCGTTGTCAAACGCGACATCCCCCCGGCTCCGCCGGGGGGATGTCGCGTTTGACATCAACCTCTCAAAATCGGGCGGGTGAGGCAGGTCGCCCCGCCCTCAGCCTTGAACGACAGCTCGTTCCCCGTGTAGGTCGTCACCTCGCACCCGGCATCGATCAGGCGCTGGCGGGTGACCGGGTTGCGCTCGAGCATGATGCACTCGCCCGGCGCGGTGGCCAGCACGTTCGGCCCCTGGGTCAGAAACTCCTCGTCCGGCACATCCACCAGCCGCATCCCGCGCCGCTCGAGCTCCAGATACAGCGGCACCGGCAGCAATGGGCGATACACCACCGCCACGCCCGAGTCCACGATGCTGATCACGCTGAGCAGGTGCAGACAGGCCTCCGGACCGGTGTAATACGGCAGCTCGGCGGTCATGACCGTGATGCCGTGCGGTGCCAGCGCCTCGCGGATCTGGCGGGCGGCCTCGGCGTTGGTCCGAAAGCCCTGCCCGACCACCAGGGTCCGGCCATCCAGCCAGAGCATGTCACCGGCCTCGCCATGCGCCTCGCCCGTCAGGCGGGCCAGGATCGGCACGCCCAGCTTCTCGAACATCTTGGCCATCGCCGGCTCTTCGCCCTGGCGCAGGCGCTTGCCCATCTGCATCAGGATCGCCCCGTGGTCGGTGACCAGGGCCGGGTCGAAGACAAAGATGCTGTCGGCGTGCTCGGGCAGCGCCTCGTCGTGGTAGACCACCTCGGCCCCGGCCCGGCGCAACATCGCGCACAACGCATCATGCTCAGTCTGGGCGTCGGCCAGGTTGATCGGCGCGGTGTAGTGCCAGCGGGCCGGGTCGGCCTCGCCAAACGCGGCGTCGGGCCGCCGCACCAGCACGCGCTTGAGCGGGGTGATCATGGATTGAGCGCCGTAGGTTTTCATAGTGTCAGTATATGGGAAGCACTCGTCCCCGCTCCGGCTACGCCGGAGCGGGGACGAGTGCTTCCCAAAACTGGAGGCGGCCGCAGCCGCTATTGATTGAGCTGCTGGCGCAGGGCGCTCATCTTGCCCTGGACCGAGCCGTCGATGACCTTGTCGCCCAGCCGGACAACCAGCCCGCCCAGGATCCCCGGATCGACATCGAAGGCGACCTCGGTCAGGCCGGCGAATTGCTTGGCCAGGTCGTCCTTGACCGCCGCCTGCTCGTCGCCGGTCAGCGGCAAGGCGCTGGTGACGGTGGCCTTGTGGCCGCTTCCGGCCGCGCCGGCGAGCATCCCGGCCGGCACCTTGGCGAAGAAGTCGCCGATCAGCGCGGTCTGGCGCTTGGCGTCCAGGCTCTCGCCGACCACCTTGTTGGCGGCGGCGATGGCCAGGGCGGCCACCTGCGAGCGCACGCCGGCGAGCATCTGGTTGCGCTCGGCGGAGGCGTCGACCCGGCCCTGGGCCTTGATCTTCTCGGCCTCGGCCATCGCATCGGCCCGCACCCGATCGGCGTCGACCTGCGCCCCGCGCAGGGCCTCGGCCCGGGCCTTCTGGGCCTCGGCGCCGGCTTCCTCGAGCTTGGCGGCATAGTCCTTCTCGACGTTGGCCAGGCGCTCATCGGCCTTGCGCGCGTTGTCCAGGCTGTCCTCGATCCGCTTGCGGCGGGCTTCGAGGTTCTTCAGCAGCGGATCAATCAACAGCGGCTTCAGAAACAGCATCAGGAAGATCAGGTTGACGATCTGGGCGGCCAGCATGACCCCGTTGATGCCCAGGTTCCCGAACACGTCTCCGCCGCCTTCGGCGAGCGGGGGGATGTAAAGCAGTGCGTTCATGGATGGCTCTTAGATCGCGAACAGGAGCAGAAACGCGATAACCAGCGCAAAGATGGCCAGCGATTCGGCGAACGCGATAACTAGAATCATGTAGGTCTGGAGGGTCGAGGTGACCTCCGGGTTGC
>Ga0209476_10003114_pt1 | contig 11046 bp, 10 predicted proteins | sample KloWWTrecipitate_FD_187179 | JGI IMG/M metagenome (GOLD analysis project Ga0209476, IMG submission 187179) | Active sludge microbial communities from Klosterneuburg, Austria, studying microevolution and ecology of nitrifiers - Klosterneuburg... | ecosystem: Engineered > WWTP > Aerobic digester...
CGCCAGTCCGGGCGTGGCACCGCGCCGCGCACGCCGGCGCGATTGGCGATGCCGTCGGTCGCATCCAGCACGTCCCACATCTGCTCCGCATAGTCCTGCCAATCGGTGGCGAGGTGCAAGCGGCCATCGGGTGCCAGCTTGCGCACCAGCAGGTTGGCGAACTCAAGGTTCACCAATCGACGCTTGTTGTGGCGCTTCTTGTGCCAGGGATCCGGAAAGTAGATGCGGACCTCGTCGAGCGATCCGTCGGCGACTTCGTGTTCCAGCACCTCCACCGCATCGTGGTGGTAGACCCGCGCGTTGCCGGCATCGTCCGCGGCCAGCGCGTTCAACAGGCGACCGACGCCCGGTGCATGCACTTCGATGCCGATGTGGTCGCGTGCCGGGTCGCGTTGCGCGGAATAGCGGAACGCCTCGCCGTTGCCGAAGCCGATCTCGAGGATGCGCTTTGCTTCGCGCCCGAACGCGGCATCGAAATCGCGCGGCGTGCCGGCGTAATCGAGGCCGAAGCGTGGCCAGAGTTCATCGAACGCACGCTGCTGCGCGTCGGTGAAGCGACCCTGCCGCAGCACGAAGCTGCGCACCTTGCGCTGGCCTTCGGTGATGGTGAAGGGCTTGGGTGGAGCCTTCGCGCCCGAACTCGAACTGCCTTTGTTGGAGCCGGGATCGGTCATCTCAACCGATCAATCCATCAATCGGTGACGACGCCGACGCGAAGCGCTTGCGCGGGATGCGTCCGGCCTTGAAGGCGGCGCGGCCGGCCTCGACCGCCAGCTTCATCGCATGCGCCATCAGGATCGGGTCGCGTGCGCCGGCGATCGCGGTGTTCATCAGCACGCCATCGCAGCCGAGTTCCATCGCGATCGCCGCGTCGGACGCGGTGCCCACGCCGGCATCGACGATGATCGGGACCTTCGCGTTCTCGACGATTTCCATCAGGTTGTAGCGGTTCTGGATGCCCAGGCCGGAACCGATCGGCGCCGCCAGCGGCATCACCGCCACGCAGCCGATCTCCTCCAGCCGCTTGCACAGCAGCGGGTCGTCGCTGGTGTAGACCATCACCTCGAAGCCGTCCTTCACCAGGATCTCGGCAGCCTTGAGGGTCTGCACCACGTCGGGGTACAGGGTGCGCTGGTCGCCCAGCACTTCCAGCTTGGTCAGGTTGTGGCCATCCAGCAGCTCGCGCGCCAGCCGGCAGGTGCGCACCGCGTCGTCGGCGGTGTAGCAGCCGGCGGTGTTGGGCAGGATCGTGTAGCGGTCCGGCGGCAGCACGTCGAGCAGGTTGGGCTCGCCCGGGTTCTGGCCGATGTTCGTTCGGCGGATCGCGACGGTGACGATCTGCGCGCCGGCGGCATCGGTGGCCAGGCGGGTCTCGTCGAGGTCCTTGAACTTGCCGGTGCCGGTCAACAGGCGCGAGCCATAGGATTTGCCGGCGATGACCAGCGGGTCGTGCGCGAGGGGAGTCGTCATCGGGGAATTATCGCCGATGGCGCGCTGCGCTGCGGCCTCACCCGCCGCCCAGTGCATGCACGATCTCGACCGTATCGCCGGGCTGCAGCACATGCGTTGCATGTCGGCCGCGCGGCACGATCTCGCCATTGACCTCCACTGCCACCCGGCGCTCGGCAAGGCCTTCGTGTTCAAGCAGGCTGGCGAGGGTCGCCTGCTCCGGGATGCCGCGGTTTTCGCCATTGAGTTGGATGTCCATTCGGCGATTGTCGCCGGTTCGCCGGCGTGACGTGCGGCGGCGCAACATGAAGCCGTTAGATTTTCGTGAAACCATACGCGCCATTCGCTATCGTATGTAGCGCGTTCTCCCGCTGGCAGGCAACGCCAAGCACATCCCCACCCGATCCCCTTCGAGGATTCCCCCATGAAAGCCACCCTTCGCCGAACCCTGCTGACCGCCGCGATCGCGCTTGCCGCCGCACCGGCCTTCGCCCAGCCGGGCGATTCGCCGTTCACCCAGACCGTCTTCTTCGGCGACAGCCTCACCGACGGCGGCTTCTTCCGCTCGCTGTTGCCGGCCAACGTTCAGAGCGTGACCGGGCAGTTCACCACCAACCCGGGCTTCGTGTGGTCGCAGTACCTCGCCGACTACTACGACAGCAACGCGAACGTCGCATGGAAGGCCACTGGCGCCACCCCGCTTCTCGCCGATGGCAACAACTGGGCCGTGGGCGGCGCACGCGTCGGTACCGACAGCGTGGGTGCGCTTGGCTACACGCCGTCGCTGGCCAGCCAGTACGCGCGCTACCTGAGCTCCGGTAACACCGTCGACCCGAATGCCCTGTATACCGTCTGGGGCGGTGCCAACGACTTGTTCGCGGTGCAGGCCAACCCGTCGCAGGCGAGCGCCATCATCGGCGGCGCGGTGACCGCGCAGATCGGCCTGGTCGGCGCGCTGACCCAGGCGGGCGCGCAGTACATCCTGGTGCCGACCATCCCCGACCTCGGCCTGACCCCGGCCTCGCGCGCCGGCGGCGCCGCGGCGATGGCGCAGGGCACCGCGCTGACCAACAGCTACAACAGCGCATTGTTCGGCGGGCTGGCCTCGGCCGGCCTGCACGTGATCCCGCTGGACACCTTCCACTTCCTGCAGGAAGTGGTCGCCAGCCCGGGCCAGTACGGCATCACCAACGTCACCGGCACCGCCTGCCAGCCGCAGGTCACCGCGCAATCGCTGACCTGCAACCCGAGCTCGCTGGTCAACCCGGGCGCGCCCAACAGCTACCTGTTCGCCGATGGCGTGCATCCGACCAGCGGTGCGCACAAGGTGATCGCCGATTTCGCGATTTCGGTGATTGAGGGTCCGCGCCAGATCGCGATCCTGCCGCGCTCCGCGGCGATGGTCGGCCGTGCGCGTTCGCAGATGGTCGACAGCGCCGTCAGCGGCCTGTTGCTGGCCGAAGGCGACGGCACCCATTGGTGGGCGGACATCCGCGGCGACCAGCAGCGTTCGCAGAACCCCGGCTTTGACGGCCCGGGCCTGACCGGCAGCATCGGCGTCGGCTGGCGCAGCGGCAACCTGACCTATGGCGCGTTCGCCGGCTACGGCCGCCAGGACATCGACTTCGGCGAGCGTCGCGGCGATTTCCGCCAGACCGATGCAGGCGTCGGCGGCTTCATCGGCTGGACCAGCGACGCGATGTGGGCCACCGGCCAGCTGAGCTGGACCAAGCTCGGATACGACGTGCACCGCCAGGTCAACCTGGGCCAGGCCAGCCGCGTGCATAGCGGTTCGCCGGATGGCGACAACCTGAGCGCCGGTGCCAGCGCCGGCTGGAACTTCGGCGACGGCGCGCTGGTGCACGGCCCGGTGCTGAGCGTGCTCGCGCAGAAGATCTCGGTCGACGGCTACGTCGAGAACAGCACCGAATCGACCGCGCTGGCCTACCTGGAGCAGGACGGCGATTCGCTGATCGGCAGCGTGGGCTGGCAGGCCAGCTTCGCCATCAACGATCACCTGAAGCCTTACGCGCGCCTGACCTGGGACCGCGAGTTCGAGGACGCACCGCTGCAGGCATGGGCGCAGTCGGTGTCGATGCCGGGCACCCTGCCGTACGCGGTGCCGGGACTGCCGTTCGATGACACCTACGGCACCCTGAGCTATGGCGTGCGCAGCGAGCTGTTCGGCATGGACATCACCACTGGCAGCAACATCACCGTGGGCCAGAAGGGCGGCAGCGATGCAAGTTTCTTCCTGACCGTCAGCGGCAAGTTCTGATTCGGCACGCGGCGCACGCCCGCGCGGCGTGCGTTGCAACATCCGCGGCGCGCGGCATAGACTTGCCGCGCGGTGCAACACCGGTATCGCGGGTGTAGCTCAATGGCAGAGCTGTAGCTTCCCAAGCTACTGACGAGGGTTCGATTCCCTTCACCCGCTCCAACACGATGCTTGCTCCAATACGATAATTTCGCAGGGCGGACTCCTCGACGGAGGCCGCCCTTCCTGTTTCCGGAGCGCATGGATGGCGATGACCGAAGTCGGCTGGCGCGAATGGGCGGGGTTGCCCGGGCTCGGCTTGCCGCGCGTGCGCGCCAAGCTGGACACCGGCGCGCGTAGCTCCGCCCTGCACGTGGATCGACAATGGCGCTTCACCGAGGCAGGCGCGCCGTGGGTCGGCTTCGCCCTGGTGCCCGCTCGGCGGACCGTGCCGGTGGAGGTCTTCGCGCCCGTTGTCGACGAGCGCCCGGTCACCGATTCTGGCGGCCACCGCACCCTCCGCGTATTCCTGCGCACCCGCCTCGAGCTTGCCGGCGTGTGTCGCGACATCGACATGAACCTCGCGGATCGTTGCGGCATGCGCTTCCCGATGCTGCTCGGGCGCACCGCGTTGGCCGGGATGTTCCTGGTCAATCCGTTGGCTTCGTTCATCCATCGCCGCAAGGCGCGTGAAAGCATTGCCGCCCCCGATCCCTGCCGGTGACCCCTCGATGAAACTCGCCATCCTGTCGCGCAACAGCAAGCTCTACTCGACCCGGCGCCTGGTCGAGGCGGCACGCGTACAGGGCCACAGCGTGCGGGTGCTGGATCCGCTGCGCTGCTACCTGCGGATCAGCAGCGAGGGTTTCGCGATGCGCTACAAGGGCAAGCCGATTTCCGGCTATGCCGCGGTGGTGCCGCGGATCGGCGCCTCGGTCACCCGTTACGGCTGCGCGGTGCTGCGCCAGTTCGAACTGATGGGCAGCTACACCCCGAACAGCGCGGCGGCGATCGCGCGAGCGCGCGACAAGCTGCGTTGCCACCAGGTGCTGGCGGCGCAGGGGATCGGCCTGCCGGTGACCGTGTTCGGCGACAACCCGGACGACACCGGCGACCTGCTGGCGATGCTCGGCCCGCCGCCGCACGTGGTGAAGCTCAACGAGGGCACCCAGGGCAATGGCGTGATGCTCACCGAGAAGCTGTCGGCATCGCGCGGGGCGATCGAAACCCTGCGCGGGCTGTACGCGAATTTCATCGTGCAGGAGTTCATCGCCGAGGCAAAGGGCGCCGACCTGCGTTGCTTCGTGGTTGGGGACCGGGTGGTCGCGGCGATGCGACGGCAGGCGCCGAAGGGCGACTTCCGCTCCAACCTGCATCGCGGCGGCAGCGCCAAGGCGGTGCGTGCGACACGTGCGGAAATGGAGACTGCCGTGCGCGCGGCGAAGATCCTGGGCCTCGGCGTGGCCGGCGTGGATCTGATTCGCAGCAAGCGCGGGCCGCTGGTGCTGGAGGTCAATTCCTCGCCCGGCCTGGAGGGCATCGAGGAAGCGACCGGCGTCGACGTGGCGGGCACGATCATCGCCCACGTCGCCAGTCGCGGTACCTTGCCGCGCAAACGCGAACGCAACATCGATTTGACGGATTCTTAATCGCTGCACGCGTATCGTCGCCCACGTGCTTCGTTGACTTCCCCCCAACGGCAGCATGCAGGGCAGCAGTGACCTTAAGGCCCAGGCGTCCCCCGCCTGGGCCTTCGTTTGCCTGCAGGGCGCGCCCTTGCGCATGGGCCGCGGCTCGCCATGCCTGTGCCAGAATCCCTGAACCGTCTGCGCCATTGGCGGTCCCATGACGAACGCCCGCCCCGCAAGGAAGACTGCATGCGCATCCTGGTCATCGAGGACAACTCGGACATCGCCGCCAACCTTGGCGACTATCTCGAGGATCGCGGCCACACCGTCGACTTCGCCGCGGACGGGGTGACCGGCCTGCACCTGGCGGTGGTGCATGAATTCGACGCGATCGTGCTCGACCTCAACCTGCCCGGGATGGACGGCCTGGAGGTCTGCCGCAAGCTGCGCAACGAGGCGCGCAAGCAGACACCGGTGCTGATGCTGACCGCGCGCGATTCGCTGGACAACAAGCTGGCCGGCTTCGATTCCGGCGCGGACGACTACCTGATCAAGCCGTTTGCGTTGCAGGAAGTGGACGTGCGCCTGAATGCTCTGGCCCGCCGCGGCCGTGGCCCGCAGGCGCGGATCCTCAACGTCGGCGAACTCGAATTCAACCTCGACACGCTGGAAGTGCGCCGCGAGGGCAAGTTGCTGCCGCTCAACCCGACCGGGCTGAAGATCCTGCAGTCGCTGATGGAAGCATCGCCGGCGGTGGTGACCCGGCAGGAGCTGGAGACCCGCGTCTGGGGCGAGGAACTGCCAGACTCCGATTCGTTGCGCGTGCACATCCACGGCCTGCGCGCGGTCATCGACAAGCCGTTCGGCACGCCGATGATCCAGACCCGCCACGGCATCGGCTACCGCATCGCGTCGCCGGAACCCGATGCCTGAGGTCGCTGCACCACGACGGAGGCCGCCGGGCAGGCGGCGGCTGCGCACCCGCATCATCGTCACCTTCACCTTGCTCGGGTTCTGCCTGACGGGGTTGTTCGCCTACGCGACCATCGTGCTGCGCACGCGGGTCGAGAACCAGCTGTTGTCGGATGCGCTCAATCGCAACATCGATGCGTATGCCGGGGCGTTCCAGCGGGATCCAACCAACGCGACCTTCGCGTTCGAGGGCGTGAAAGGCTGGGTGTATTCGCTCGACAAGCTCGGCAATGCACCTGAAGAGTGGCGCAGTCTCGCCGACGGCATCCACGAACGGAGCGGTGCCGAGAACGGCCAGGCCTTCGCCTACAAACTCGCGGTGCGACGCACACCGACGCATTCCTTCTACCTGGCCTATGACCTGACCCAGACGTTGCAGGGACAGGACCAGCAGAACCGGTTGCTGATCGCCACCGTGGTCGTGTTCACGCTGCTCGCACTGGTATTGGGATGGTGGTCGGCGGCGCGGGTGATGGCGCCGGTGTCCGATCTTGCGCAACGGTTGCGTCGTTCGGGAACGAGTTCCGATCCGGAAGCGTTGGCGACGCATTTCGCCGAGGACGAAGTGGGCGAACTGGCCAAGGCACTCGACGACTACGCCGGCCGCCTGACCGAAGTGGTCCAGCGCGACCGCGAGTTCAATGCCGACGTCAGCCACGAACTGCGCACGCCGCTGGCGGTGATCCGTGGTGCCGTCGAGCTACTGCTGTCGAAGCCGGATCTCGACGATCGCACGCGCACCCGCCTGCAACGCGTGCAGCGCGCCGAACTGCAGTGCACCGACCTGATCAGCGCACTGCTGCTGCTCTCGCGCAACGAGCGCGCGGTCGGCCAATGCGACGTCGGCAAGGTCGCGCAGCAGTTGCTGGACAACCATCGCGCGCAGTTGGGCGGCAAGCCGCTCGAACTGCGCCTGGAAGGCGCGTCCGGAGTGATGCTGGATGCGCCGGAATCTGCGCTGGCGGTGGCGCTGGGCAACCTGATCGGCAACGCAGTGAAGTACACCCAGACCGGTGATGTGATCGTCCGCGTGTTCCCCGATTCGGTGGAAGTGGCGGATTCCGGTCCCGGACTCAGCCCCGAGGATGCCGCCAAGCTGTTCGAGCGCGGCTATCGCGGCACCCATGCGGGTCATTCGCAGGGTAGCGGCATCGGCCTGTCGATCGTGCGCAGGCTGTGCGCGCTGTATGGCTGGGACGTGCGCGTGCGGCCGGGCGAAGTGTGCGGCGTGGTCGCCACGCTCAGTTTCAATCCCGGCGACGGTCAGTTCGTCGCATCGCAGGCTTGAACAGCAAGGGCGTCTTTTGCGCTTCGGCGGCATAATGTGCGGGCACGATTTTCCGAGGATTCCCGCATGAACACTGCCTCCGCAACCCCGTTGGTCTATCGGGTGACGCCCTCCAGCCATGCGCGCAGCGCCGAACAGCGCGCGGCGATCCTTGCCGGCGACCTCGGCTTCGGCAAGCACCTGACCGATCACATGGTCACCATCGAGTGGGACAGCGAAGGTGGCTGGCACGGTGCAAGCGTGCATGCCTACGGGCCGCTGTCGCTGGACCCGGCGGCGGCCGTGCTGCACTACGGCCAGGAAATCTTCGAAGGCATCAAGGCCTACCGCCATGCCGATGGTTCCATCTGGACGTTCCGCCCGAGTGCCAACGGTGAGCGCCTGCAGCGATCCGCCGCGCGGCTGGCGTTGCCGCTGCTGCCGGTCGGCGAGTTCATCGAATCGCTGCGCCAGCTGGTCGCGATCGACCACGAGTGGGTGCCATCAGCGCCGGAAACCAGCCTGTATTTCCGCCCCTTCATGATCGCCACCGAGGCCTTCCTCGGCGTGCGTGCGGCGCAGGCCGCTGCCTTCCACGTGATCGCCAGCCCGGCCGGTGCCTACTTCACCAACGGCGTGTCGCCGGTGTCGATCTGGCTGTCGCAGGACTACGCGCGCGCGGCGAAGGGCGGCACCGGCGCAGCCAAGTGCGGCGGCAACTACGCCGCGTCCCTGCTGCCGCAGTTGCAGGCCCGCGCGCAGGGTTGTTCGCAGGTGCTGTTCCTCGACCCGGTCGAGGGCAAGTACCTGGAGGAACTCGGCGGCATGAACGTGTTCCTGGTGTATCGGGATGGCCGCATCGTCACTCCGGAACTGTCCGGCAGCATCCTCGACGGCATCACTCGCGCCAGCATCCTGCAATTGGCGCGCGATCGCGGCCTGCGGGTGGAAGAGCGCAAGGTCTCGCTCGACGAATGGCGCGATGGCGTGGCGTCGGGCGACATCACCGAAGCATTCGCCTGCGGCACCGCCGCGGTGATCACCCCGATCGGCGAGCTGAAGGGTGAGGGTTTCTCGATCGGCGATGCAAGCGCGCCGGCCGGTGACGTCACCATGGCGATCCGCAAGGAACTGACCGACATCCAGTACGGCCGTATTCCCGACCGCCACGGTTGGCTGGTCAAGCTGCGCTGATCAGAGGCGCACCCACCAGCAACCCATGCGCTGGCGCAGGCCGAAGTTGGTGCGCGAGGGCGTGCTGCCGTTGGCCAACGTTTGTTCCACGCGCAGGCCGATGAGGCGCGGCTTGCGTGGCGGTTGGGTGATCACCTGTCCCGTGGTTTCATCGAACTCGACCACGTCGTCGCCGTAGGCGTTGGTGCCGCCGGCGTACATCGGCTGCACGTCGACCAGTGGGCGCTTGGCGATGGTGTCGAGGCGCGACATCACCTGATACGCGCTGGAGGTCGCCATCCCGGCCCAGTCGTAGACCCCCGCGACCTTGTTGGCATCGCCCGACTGCAGGGCGCTGCTGAACGAGTAGACGAGGTCCTGGACGGTGCGCGCGCAGACGTTTCGATAGTGGCCCGCCATCGCGGAACCACCAGACATCGGCGAGGGCGCGATCCGCTCGATCGCGCCGATGTCGTCGCACGTGCGGTCGGTGTAGACCAGGCTGCCGTCGGCCGCCGTGCAACGCTTCACCTGCGCCTGCACGACGCCCGGCGCCAGCAGGCTGGCGATCAGCAGCAACAGGAGCAGGGCGGGGCGATGCATGTCGCGCAGCCTACGCGCGCGCGCTGCATCGAGGAAGTGATCAGGCCAGCCGTTGCAGGATCGCCGCGCTCGGCTTGGACAAGTTGAGCGTGTAGAAGTGCAGCCCGGGCGCGCCGCCCGCGATCAGCCGCTCGCACAGCTTGGCGATGAAGTCGGAGGCGAACTCGCGGATGCTGTCGGCGTCGTCGCCGTAGCCGCGCATGCGCTGGCTGATCCAGCGCGGGATCTCCGCGCCGCAGGCCTCGGAGAAGCGGCGCAGCTGGGTGAAGTTGGAGATCGGCATGATCCCGGGAACGATCGGGATGTCGATGTCGAGCGCGCGCACATCGTCGACGAAACGGAAGTAGGCGTCGGTGTTGTAGAAATATTGCGTGATCGCGCTGTCCGCGCCGGCATCGACCTTGCGCTTGAAATTGCGCAGGTCGACCATCGCGTCCTCCGCCTGCGGATGGGTTTCCGGGTAGGCCGCGACCTCGATGGCGAAGTGATCGCCGTGCTCGGCACGGATCAGCTCCACCAGTTCGTTGGCGTAGCGCAGGTCGCCGCTGCTGACCATGCCCGACGGCGTGTCGCCGCGCAGCGCGACGATACGGTTGCAGCCCAGCGCGCGATAAAGCTTGAGCAGCGAGCGGATTTCCTCGCGATTGCCGCCGACGCAGGTCAGGTGCGGTACGCCGGCCACGCCGTGTTCGCTGCGTATCCGCTGCACCGTTTCCGGCGTGTGGCTGAGGGTCGAGCCGCCGGCACCGAAGGTCACCGACATGAACTGCGGCCTGTAGGCCTTCAGCCGCTGCACGCTGCGGTCGAGCTGCACGCGCTGCTCGTCGGTCTTGGGCGGATAGAACTCGAAGCTGATCGGCAACATGGGGTCGTTCGCGTGCAGGATGTCGGGAGTATATCTCTTCATCCGGATGAAACAAAAGATGAGTGATGTTCAGTCGCGACACAACGTTGCTTGACGCCATCGAACGCGCCCATGCATCGTGAGCCCAAGGGGAGCACATGCAGCACGTTGTCGACCACATCGCGTCCGCGGTACAGGCGCCGCCGCGCCTGCAGCAGGAGCTGCGCGAAACCCTGCAACGCCTGCGCCTGGGCGGCCCCTTTTACGTGATGTTGTGGTTGTTTGCCGGCGTCGCTGCCGACGTCTGGTTGCATGCTCCGCTGACGTTCGTTGCGATCTCCCTGGGCTTTGTCGGCCTGACCGTGGTGCGTTTCCGCGTGCGTGGCGTGCCGGAGTCCAGCGACCAGGCGGCGGTCCATCGGCGTCTGGACTACATCTGGCTGCTGTTGCTGGTGAATGCCGCGCTGTGGGGCGTGGCTGCGGCCTGGCTGCTGCTGGTGGCGCCGGAGGAAAGCGCACGCACCGTCGCCGCGATCAGCTCCTACGCTTTCGCCACCGCCTTCGCGCACAACTTCCCGATGCGCCTGCGGAAAGCCTTCGCCGCGGTATTCCTGATCTACCTGCCCACCCTGGCCGCGCTGGTCGCCAGCGGTGCCCGCTACGAACTGGTCGGCGTGAGCGCGCTGTACCTGCTCTATGTCAGCCTGGCCCTGCGCCGCAGCCATGCCGATTACCTGCAGCGCCTCGACCTGGAGGACGCGTTGCGGCAACAGCGCGACCTGTTCCAGCAGCAAAGCCGGCGCGACGGCCTGACCGGCCTGGCCAACCGCCGCAGATTCTCCGCGGCACTGCA
>Ga0209476_10003122_pt1 | contig 11038 bp, 6 predicted proteins | sample KloWWTrecipitate_FD_187179 | JGI IMG/M metagenome (GOLD analysis project Ga0209476, IMG submission 187179) | Active sludge microbial communities from Klosterneuburg, Austria, studying microevolution and ecology of nitrifiers - Klosterneuburg... | ecosystem: Engineered > WWTP > Aerobic digester >...
AGCAAGCCATGACACGCTCCAGCCTGCTGCGCCTCAGCGGTCTCGCCAACATCCTCGGCGGCATCGCCATCGCCTTGTTCGTCATCGAACATCCCTGGGGGCATTTCGTGGGGGCTGAGACGGTGGTGGGCCCGGCCTGGATGATCGCCCATGCCCTGCATCTCATCGGTGCCTCTTTTGCCCTGCTGGGTCTGATGGGCCTGTACGTATGCCAGGCCGAGCGGCTGGGGCGGGCGGGTCTCGCCGCTTTCCTGCTGGCCTTCGTCGGCACCGCCTTCTTTGTCGGCACCGGCCTCATCACGGCCTTCGTCTGGCCGATGTTGGCGACGGTGGCGCCGGCAGCGGTGGACGCGGACGGCGCGGGCTTCGATCTGCCCGCCTTGGCGGCCTTCTCGCTGACGGCGGTGCTGCTCCTCTCGGGCTACCTGGCCTTCGGGGCCGTGTCCTGGCGCGCCGGCCGGCTGCCGCGGGGGCCGCTGCTGCTGTGGGCCCTGGGCGGCGCCGCGGGCATGGTGCCGCCCGAGCCCCTGGGCCCCCTGCCCTGGGCCGGTCTGGTTCTGGCCGGTGTGCTCTACGGTATCGGCGCCGCGGGGTTGGGCTGGTGGCTGTGGCGCCGGCCGCTGGATGGGCCGCCGCGGTAGCGGCGGCTCCGCCGGCAAGCCGGATGCGCCGGACCCCATCCATCACGTTCCGTCAGGTAGGCTTGTCAGGACCCACCATGATCTTCCAGCCCTTCGACATCAACGGCGTCACCTTCAAGAACCGCATCCTGCGCTCGTCCATCGGCGGCAAGACCTCCTTCTATGACGGCACCGTCGGCCCGGCCTGGCGCCACTTCGAGACCCGCTTCGCCCAAGCCGGCGTCGCGGCGCTGATCTCGCCCACCGTCAGCGTGCATGACCGGCGCTTCTCGCCGCTCCAATACCCCAAGATCTCGCAGGACCGCTTCATCGCCCCCATCCGCGAGGGGGTGCAGGCGGTGCAGGCGCACGGTTGCCGCTACATCCTGCAGCTGGGCGACCCGGGCTACCACACGCAGATGAGCCTGCTGCCGGAGGCGATCGACCATCACGGGCCGTCGGACGGCTTCGACCTGGTGTTCGGCTACGGCAACCGGGTGAAGGCCATGGCCGAGGACGAGATCCAGCAAGTGGTCGCCAGCTTCGCCGCCGGGGCGCGGCGGGCCCGGGAGGCGGGCTGCGACGGGGTGGAGGTGACCGCCTCCAAGGGCTACCTGCTGCACCAGTTCCTGAACCCGGCCACCAACCGCCGCAAGGATCGCTACGGCGGTTCGGTCGACGGCCGCTTCACGCTGCTGGCCGAGGTCGTTCAGGCCATCCGCAGCGAGGTGGGGCGCGACTACCTGTTCGGCATCCGCCTCTCGGCCGCCGACTTCAACTACCTGCCGCTCAACCTGCGCCTGCCGCTCAGCCTGCCCTTGGGGCAGTACTTCCGCGGCAACGGCCTGCCGGAGACCCTGCATTATGGCCGCCGCCTGGCGGAGCTGGGGGTGGACTACCTGCACATCACCGCGGGCTTTGGCTTCATCAACCCCAAGGAGAGCCCCGGCGAATGGCCGGTGGACGAGTTCCGCCTGTACGCCAACAGCATCCGCCACCTAAGCGGCAAGGCCCATGTGCGCGCCATGCTGCTGAACGCCTTGCCGCGGCCCTTGACCAAGGCGCTGTTCGGCTGGCGCTGGCGCTTCGTGCCCATGGCCAACGCCGACTACGCGCGGCAGTTCCGGGCCCATACCGGCCTGCCGATCATCGCCAACGGCGGCTTCCAGCGCCGCAGCGAGATCGAGTCGGCGCTGGCGGGCGGGCAATGCGACCTGGTGGCCATGGCCCGGCCGCTGTTGGCCAATCCCGGCCTCGTGCAACGCTTTCAGCAAGGCCACGATGCCCCGGAGCGGCCCTGCACCCACTGCAACCGCTGCTCGGTCGCCACCGGCGTGCTGCCCTTGGGCTGCTACGACCGCTCGCGCTTCGCCTCGCAGGAGGCCATGGAGGCGCAGATCATGTGGTGGAGCGGCGGGCCGTCGTATCCAGGGGCGGCGCCTTGAGGTGCAGGCCGCAGGGCCGAGAGCGCATCGGACACCCGCCGGGAACTTCCGGGCAGCTGCCGCGCTTCGCCTATTCGTCCACCGCCGGCCGCCGCCAACCCGTGCGAACCATCAGCGCCTCCACCGGCCAGGGCGCCAGGGCATGCACCGCGAACAGCAGGCGCAGCGACCACGGCAACACCACATCCGCCCGGTCACGGCGCAGACCGACGACGATGGCCTCGGCCACGTCTTCGGGGCTGAGCGTGGGGATGAGCCGGGCGATGCGCGGCAGGCGCCCCTCGCTACCGGGGTTGCTGGCGAAGTAGGCGCTGGCCACCTTGCCGGGCGTGACCAGCATGGCCCTTACCCCCGTGCCGGCCAGGTCTGCCTGCAGGGCCTTGGTGAACCCGCGCATGGCCCAGCGGGCGGCGGTGTAGGCCGTGGCGCCGGGCCAGACGATGCGCGACGCGGGTGAGGTGACATTGACGATGCACCCGCGCTTCCGGGCGAGCATCCCGGGCAGGAAGGCGTAGGTGGCGTGGTAGGCGGCGAAGTAGGGGCTGGCCATCATGGCCACGGCCTCCTGGGGCGGCGTCTCGGCGACGCTCAGGAATCGCCCGGCGCCGGCATTGTTCACCAGCACGTTCACCGGACCATCGGCCAGGATGCGCCCGGCCGCCGTGGCCACCGCGCCGGGGTCGGTGAGGTCGACGCGCAGCGCCTGCGCCCGCCCGCCCGCGGCCACGATCTCGGCGACCCGCGTGTCCACGTCCTGAGAACGGGCCAGCAAGGTCACCCGCGCCCCCGCCAGGGCGCAGGCGCGGGCCGTCGCCGCGCCGATGCCGCGCGAGGCGCCGGTGACCACCACGTGGGCGCCATCGAGGTTCATGCGACCGACCGGGGCGTTCCGGCGGCCGGCACCGCCCGTCGTCCGGCCGCCAGGATGGCGCCGAGGGCCACGAGCGCCACCAAGAAGGCACCGAACCACAGCAGGTCCGGCAGCTCGGTGGCCGAGAACAGCGCGCGGTGCAAGAGCGATGCCAACAGCACCAAGGCGACGAAGACCCTCATGGCCCCCACGGCGATGCGCTGCGGCGGCCAATGGGTCTCGCGCGCCAAGAGCAAGCTGCCGATGCCGTAGGACAGAAAGGGCGCGCCGTAGAGTTGCGCCAGCAGCGGCGTGATGGCCCAGGGCCACAGCCTGCTCATGGCCGTCGGCGCCAGCAGCAGGGCCAGGGCCAACAGGGTGACGGCCATGCCCTGCGCCCGCAGGTAACGGCTCACCCATCGCGGCAGGGCGGCACCGTCGAGCGGACGGTCTCCACCCCCGTTAGCCCGGCGCATCCGCCAGGCCAGCCAGAAGGCGATGACCGGGAAGGACCCGTAGGCGGCGAACCAGACCCAGGACTGGCTGCGGCCGAAGTCGAACTCGCCCAGGTGCAAGAGCGACACGATGCCCAAGGCCCCCGTCCAGACGCCCACCATCGGCAGCACCACCCGTACCTCGTCCCAGAGGCTGACCAGGAGGCAGCCGATCATGAACGCCGCGCCGGACAGGTACATGGCCCCCAGGAAGCGCGCGTGCAACGGCGGCACGGGCCAGGGGATGGCGATCGCGACGCGGGCCGGCAGGACGTAACCCCAGACACCGACCCACAAGGCGAGGCCGGCCACTGCGGCGAAGTACAGCTTGTGAGCCGCGGTGACTGTGGCTGACGAAGGATCCGGCGGCGGCCGCTCCTGGGCATGGCGGGCGATGTGCATCGGGAGCCTCCTGGGTTGGACGGGTCGATGACCATTCTAGCGTTGGGAGCACCCAGGTCCAGGCCCAGCCATCTAATCTCTTCCCCGATTCGGGGTCTCTATCCTCGAGGACGCGGCGCCGCCCTCACCACCGGCGCCCACACCTTGCCTCCGCCCGAGGCTTTATCCGTGATGCCGGCCAGTGCCCGGAGGTCTGTCGACATGGTGCATGAAATCAGCCCTGTACGATCACGCCGTAACTTTCTCGGCCTGGGCGGCGCCGCTGCCGCCGCCTTGCTACCGGGCGCCGCCGGCCCGGTCCCGACCGACCTCGTCTCGACCGGCCTCGTCGCGACCGACGCTCCGCCCCTGCGCTGGCAAGCCAAGATCAGCGCGGACATGCCCGCGCCGGACCCCATCGTCCACCTGCTGAGCCGCGCCGCTTTCGGCCCTTCGCCGCAAGACCTGGTAGCGGCCAGGACTCTCGGGCCGGCGGCCTGGATCGAGCGTCAGTTGGCCTACGAGGCGATCGATGCCAGCGCCGTGGAGGGTCCGCTCGTCGCGGGACTACCGACGCTGGCCATGAACCTGAACGACCTGACCCAGCTGCAGCCGCGCGACTTCCGCATCCCCGATGCGCTGAGCGCTGCCACCTTCTACCGCCAGGTCTTCAGCCCACGCCAACTCTACGAAGTCATGGTCGACTTCTGGTCGGACCACTTCAACATCTACCAGCCCATGGAGAACCACGAACTCCTCAAATGCGTCGATGACCGCAAGGTCATCCGGGCGCATGCCCTGGGGCGCTTCAAGGACCTGCTGACCGCCTCGGCCCACAGCGCGGCCATGCTTCATTACCTCAACAACGACGAGAGCACCAAGGACCAGCCCAACGAGAACTACGCTCGGGAGATCATGGAACTGCATACCCTGGGCGTGGCGGTAGAAGGGCGACCCTACACCGAGACGGACGTGCTGGAGCTGGCCCGCTGCTTCACCGGCTGGACCTGGAACAAGACCTGGAACCACCCCGTTCTCGGCGACTTCCTCTTCCGGCCCGAGCAACACGACGACGGGCCCAAGCAGGTCCTGGGCCTGACCTTCCCGGCCCAGGGCGGCGAGCGCGACGGGCGGATGGCCATCGACCTGCTCTGCGCCCATCCGGCGACGGCGCGCTTCCTGGCCTTCAAGCTGGTCCGCCGCTTCGTCTGCGACGACCCCCTCGCCGACGTACCAAGCCTGGTCGACCGGGTGGCCGCGGCCTACACGGCGACGGACGGCGACATCAAGGCGATGGTCCGCACCATCCTCACCTCGGACGACTTCGCCCAATCCTTCGCCGGTTTCGGCGGCAAGCTGACCCGCCCCATGGACCTGGCGGTGCGGATGATGCGCGCCGCGGACATCCCCCAAGCCATCCTCGAGCCCAAGATGGGCGACATGGCCTTCCCCTTCCAGATCTGGTTCTACGAGCTGGTCGGCTACGCCGGCTACATGAGGCGCATGGGGCAGGTGCCCTTCGGCTGGCTGACGCCGGACGGCTACGCGGACGTCAAGAGCGCCTGGTCCACCACGGTGGCGATGCTGGAGCGCTGGAACATGGCCCTCGGCCTGGCCAACGGCAGCATGGTCCCCGGCTTCCGCCCCCACGAGCACCGTCCCGCCGGCTGGACCTCCGCCGAGGGCATCGTCGACCATTGGATCAAGATGCTGCTGCACCGCCCGATGCTGCCGGTGGACCGCCAGCTGCTGATCGACTTCCTGGCCGGACCGCTGAAGCCGGGCGAGGCGGTCAGCGCCGACCAGCGCGAGATGCAGACGGTGGCGCTGATCCTGGGTAGCCCGTATTTCCAGTGGCGCTAGGGCGGTGGCCGGTCGTGGACGAGCCGTCGGAGGGCGGTTGAAGGCCCTCGTGCAGGCTCGATGCTTCCGGTGCTAGAATGCAGGCGCGATGGACGCCCAGTTCGCGGGCCCGACCACCCGCACGCGCACCTTCCTCTTCACCGACATCGAAGGCTCTACCACCCGCTGGGAGACGCAGCGCGCGGCGATGACGGCCGCCCTCCGGCGCCATGACGCCCTACTGCGATCAGCCATCGAGGTGCAGGGGGGGGCAGGTGTGCAAGACGGTGGGCGATGCCTTCTGCGCCGCCTTCGCGACTGCCTCAGATCCGCTGGCCGCCGCCCTGGCTGCCCAGTGCCGGATCGCCGGCGAGGACTGGAGCCGCCCACCTCTGGAGGCCGATGATGGTCGAGAAGCTGCCCCCAGCCCTAGGCCCGCAAGCACAGCCACCCGCCTCGCCCGCCGTCGCGCGCGCCCGGGCCTGCGCCTGGTGGACCATCCCCGGCCTCCGCCCGTTTGCCGGCCTGCTCGCCCTCGCCCTGGGGCTGGGCCCGGCAGTCCCGGGGGCGGCCTGGCAGGAGGCGGAAGCAGTTGCGGGGCCCGGGCTGGTAGCCGCTGGTTCGACGAGCGCGCCGGCTGGGCGGCCGGCGGAGCGCAGGGCGCAGGTTGCGCAGGCGGTGCAAGCGGCGCAGGCAGCCGCCGCCCCGCTGGCGCCCCGGCGGCTGGGGCAGGTGGGGGGCTACAGCGGAGCCCTGGCGGTACGCGGCAGCCTGGCGGTCTTTGCCATGGGCCGGCGGATGCGCAGCGCGGACCTGAGCGACCCGGCCCAGCCCACCCTCCTGGGCGAGGGTCCGGAGCTGGCGGACCTGGTCCATGACATCGCCCTCAGCGGGGACCTGGCGGTGGTGGCGGCGGGCAATGCGGGGCTCTGGCTCCTGGACCTCGCCGACCCGCGCCGCCCCCGTGCGGTGGGCAGCCTGGCCACGCCGGGCGTGGCCCGCGGCGTGGCGGTAGACGGGGACCTGGCCTACGTGGCCGCCGGCGATGCCGGCCTCCTGGTGGTGGACATCGCCCGCCCGGACCAGCCCCGCCTCCTGGCCATCGCTGACACGCCGGGCGATGCGGGCGACGTGGTGGTAAAGGGCAGGCATGCCTTCGTGGCCGACTGGAGCGGGGGGCTGAAGGTCTTCAATGTCACCGACGTCCGCGCTCCCCGCCAAGTGGCCGCTCTTGGGTTAGAGACCCTGGCGGAAGGGCTGCTCTTGCAGGGAGACAAGCTCTATGTGTCCACGCTGTCGTCGACAGGGATCGCGGGGGTGTTGTTGGTGGACATCTCCATTCCGGCGGCGCCGCGCAGGGTGGGCTCTGTGGCAGAGGACCGGGCGGCTTTGACCCGCGGTCCCTTCCTGTTCACGCTCGACGCGTATGGCCAGGTCAGCGTGCTGGTCGTGACCGATCCCTACCAGTCCAGGCTCGTGCGCCGCCGCAAGGCGATTCCTGGCTTCGAAGGCCAGGTCGTGGCCTTGGATGAGATCGGAGGGCAAGCTCTGTTGGTGGCGGTCGGTGTAGGCCCCGATGGGACGGGCTCGATCGCCACCATCGCCATCGACGATCCGGTGTTCATGGAGCGCAAGGGGCAGACAACCTTCAACGACTCCCCTCGCCTGCAGGCGGCGGGCATCGCCCTCTTCGGGGAGCATGCCTGCGTGTTGGATGCCCGCGCCGGGCGCGTCAGGATCCTTGAGCTGTCGCCGGTCCATGCGCCTCGCCAGGTGGGCGAGCTGGCGAGGCGGCTGTCGGATGCGGCCCGGGTGGTGGTCGACGGGCGCTATGCCTACCTGTTCGACTCGAGCCTTGTCATCGTGGACTTGCGGGACCTGACCGCGCCGACCTTTGCCCACAACGAGCCTCTCGACCTCCGGATCAGTGTCGAGGATCTGGTCGTCCAGGATGGGTACGCCTACCTGGCCCCGCGGGGCGAGCGTGGGCTGAAGGTCCTGGACGTATCCGACCCACGCTCGGTCTCCGAGGTGGCGGAGGTGGTCGGAATCGGCGGGGTGTCCAGCGTGGCGGTCCGGCAGCCCCGAGCCTACCTCGCCAGCAGCACCGGCTTGCAGGTCGTCGATGTGTCTGATCCTCGCGCGCCGCGGCGCTTGGGCCAGGTCCCCTTGGCCGGCCTGGAGTGGGTGGAGCTGGGCAACCGGCAGGACCTGGTCTACGCCACCCGTCGGGTGAGTGACCAGCACGTCCTGCTGGCCATTGACACCTCAACCGCGTCGGCCCCCCGGGTGGTGGAAACCATGGACTTGCCAGAAGCGGTCGGCGGCCTCAAGGTGAGCGGCGATCTGGCCTATGTCATCAACAGCATTGACTCCGCGAAAAAGCTCTGGAGCATCGATCTGACCCTGCCCCTGGCCTCCAGGACGGCCCAGCTCGTGCGCACGGCATGGCCGCCTTACGACCTGGCAACACAGGGGGAGCTGCTGATGATCGGCAATCCCTATGCGGGGGTGGAGATCTTCACCACTCTCCCGCCGGCCCGGCCCGAGCTTCCAGAGCGGGTGTGGCTGCCGTATGTGAATGGCCGGTGAAGGGCGAGGGACGAGCGCGGGCGGGATCTACGGCTCAAGGGCCACCTATGTGGTGGCGCTTGGCATCTGGGTCAAGTCCCGTGAGATCCGAAATCCCCCTGCCCAGGCCCCTGCCCGATGGAGTCTTCAGACAGCGATCTCCAGAACCCGATCACCCTGGATGATCTGAGCCGGTGTCAGGTCGACCGACAGGCAGCCTTCGACGGCGTCATAGAGGTTGCGGAGCAATTCCGGGAAGTCCTCGCCCTGAGACGTGCATCCGAGAATCGCAGGAACCTCGGCCCAGTAGCCACCCTCTGCTGCTTCGTGGACAATGACCTTGAGCTTCAAGACTCCGCCCCTTCACCCCCCCTGCCCCACCACCACCCGCGCCGCGCGCAGCAGCTCGCCGTTGAGCGTGTAGCCCGGCAGCTCCACCGCCACCACCGTGTCCACCGCCAGGCCCGGCACCGTCACCGCGCCCACCGCCTCGTGCACCGCCGGGTCGAAGGGCGCGTCCTGCGCGGCGATGGGGGCCACGCCTTCGCGGGCCAGCACCCGATCGATCTCCCGCTGCAGGCTGGCGATGCCCGCGCGCAGGGCCGCGGCGTCCGCCTTGTCGCCCAAGGCCAGGGCGCGGCCGACGTTGTCGGCCACCTCCAGCACCGTCCCCAGGAGGTCGCGCTTCTGGCGGTCCAGGGCCTCCTTGCGCTGCTGCTCGGCGCGGCGGCGGGCATTGTCCAGGTCGGCCTGGGAGCGCAGGAAGCGGTCCCAATGCTCGTCGGCCTGGCGGCGGGCCACCGCCAGCTCACGGGCGAAGGTCTCCGCCAGGGATTCTTCCGCGCCGGTGGCATCGGCCGCCGCCGAGAGGGCCGCCTCAGCGGCGGCCCTCTCGGTCAGGTCAAGATCAGACCCGTCGGACGGGATGGGGTCCTGTTGCTGATCGTTCACCCTCACGCCTCCCGGAACTCGCCCTCGACCACGTCGTCGGGCGTGCGACCCGGCTCGGCGCCGTCGGCACCCTGGCCGTCGCCATCCTGCCCGTCGACCCCGAAGCCGCCGGCGCCCGGCATGCCGCCGCCCTGCGACGCCATCATGGCCGTCACCGCCGTTTCCAGGGCGCCCATGCTCTCCTGGATGCGGGCCGCATCATCGGCGTCCATGGCCGCCCGCACATCCTTGATCTTCGCTTCCAGGCTCTCCCGGGTCGGCTCGTCCACCCCTTGCGCCTCGCGCAGGGTCTTCTCCGCCTGGTAGGCCACCTGGTCCGCCTTGTTGCGCAGCTCCACGTGCTCGCGCAGCGCCACGTCCTCGGCACGGTGATCGTCCGCGTCACGCACCAGGCGGTCCACCTCGTCCTTGCCCAGGTTGGTGCTGGCGGTGATGCGGATCTCCTGCTCCTTGCCCGTGGCCTTGTCCTTGGCCTTGACGTTGAGCACGCCGTTGGCGTCGATGTCGAAGGTCACCTCCACCTGCGGCATGCCACGCGGCGCCGACGCGATGCCCTCCAGGCGGAAGCGGCCCAGGGTCATGTTGTCGCGGGCGAACTGCCGCTCGCCCTGCAGCACATGGATGTCCACCGCCGTCTGGTTGTCTTCGGCCGTGGAGTAGGTCTCGCTGTTGCGCGTGGGGATGGTGGTGTTGCGGGCGATCAGCACATGGGTGACCCCGCCCAGGGTCTCGACGCCCAGGGACAGCGGGGTGACGTCCAGCAACACCATGTCGCGGACCTCGCCGGACAACACGCCGGCCTGCAGGGCCGCGCCCACCGCCACCACCTCGTCGGGGTTCACCCCGCGGTTGGGGGCCTTGCCGATCTGCTTCTCGATCAAGGCCTGCACCATGGGCATGCGCGTGGAGCCGCCCACCAGGATGACCTCGTCGATGTCCGCGGGCTTCATCTTGGCGTCCGTGAGCGCCTGCTGCACCGGCTTGCGCAGCCGCTCCACCAGGTCTTCGGTCAGCTGCTCGAACCGCGCGCGGCCCAGGGTCATCGTCAGGTGCTTCGGCCCCGAGGCGTCGGCGGTGATGAAGGGCAGGTTGATCTCCGTCTGCTGCAGTTCGGAGAGCTCGATCTTGGCCTTCTCCGCGGCTTCCTTGAGGCGCTGCAGGCTCTGGCGGTCGGCCTTCAGGTCGATGCCCTGGTCCTTCTTGAACTCCGCCACCAGCCATTCCACGATGCGCTGGTCCCAGTCATCGCCGCCCAGGTAGGTGTCGCCGGAGGTGGCCGACACCTCCACCACGCCATCGCCCACCTCCAGGATGGAGACGTCGAAAGTGCCGCCGCCCAGGTCGAAGACCAGGATCGTCTCCTCGCCCTTCTTGTCCATGCCGTAGGCCAGGGCCGCGGCCGTGGGCTCGTTGATGATGCGCTTGACCTCCAGGCCGGCGATCTTGCCGGCGTCCTTGGTGGCCTGGCGCTGGCTGTCGTTGAAGTAGGCCGGCACCGTGATCACGGCACTGTCCACGGTGTCGCCCAGGTAGGCCTCGGCGTCGCGCTTGAGCTTGGCCAGGATCATGGCCGAGATCTCCTGCGGGCTGTGGGTCTTGTCCGTCTGCGGGATGTGCACCCGCGCGTCGCCCGAAGGGCCCTTGACGATGTCGAAGGGCACCAGCTCCCGCGCCTTGGCGGTCTCCGCATCATCGTAGCGGCGCCCCATCATGCGCTTGACGGAGAACACGGTGTTCTGGGCGTTGACCACCGCCTGACGCTTGGCCGCGGCGCCCACCACCCGCTCGCCGCTCTTGGTGAAGCCCACGACGGAGGGCGTCGTGCGCCCGCCCTCAGAGTTGGGGATGACCACCACCTCGCCACCCTCGTAGACGGCGACCACC
>Ga0209476_10003127_pt1 | contig 11021 bp, 7 predicted proteins | sample KloWWTrecipitate_FD_187179 | JGI IMG/M metagenome (GOLD analysis project Ga0209476, IMG submission 187179) | Active sludge microbial communities from Klosterneuburg, Austria, studying microevolution and ecology of nitrifiers - Klosterneuburg... | ecosystem: Engineered > WWTP > Aerobic digester >...
CCCGACGGGACGATCATCACCGCGTCGGTGCCCCACCACTCGGGGCCCAACGGGTGACGTCGGCGGGTGTGGTCGGCCGGGGCTCCCGGCGCGGCGGCTCGGCGGGCTCGGGTTCCACCCGCTCCGGGGAACGCCGGTAGACCCTTCCGGTCGGGGCGTTCCAGGTGGTGGTGCCGGTCACCGGATCGCGGGCGACCCGCCACCGGCCGAGGGTCTTGAGCCGGTGGTGGTGACGGCACAGCGCCTGGAGGTTGGCCGCGACGGTCTGCTCGCCGGCCGGCCGGTCGGGGTCGAACGGCACGACGTGGTCGACGTCGCAGCGCCACGACGGCACCCGGCAGCCCGGGAACCGGCACGTCACGTCGCGGTCGACCACCTGGCGCACGACGGTGGCCATGGGGCGGTAGCCGCTCGAGCCGGGCTGGGCTGATCCCGCCGTCGACCGGGACACCGGTCCGGCGCGCCGGACCGGGACGCAGTCCCCGAGTCGCTCGCCGGTCGCCGGGTCCACGGCCACGGTGTGGAGGTCGGCCTCGGCGATGAGGTGACCGATCGCGACGAGCGGCACGAGGCCGTAGCCCGCCAGGTGGGCGGTGCCCGTCGCGTCACCCGAGGCCAGCGCCGCGGCGGAGACGGTCAGGTGCAGGTGGGGGCGGCGGTGCTGACGCACGGCCAGGGGCGTGCCGTCGGGGCCGACGCCGGCGTCCAGCACCCGGCGCAGCACCTCGCCGAGCGCGTCCGCGCGGCGCTGGTCCGCGGTACGCGGGTCGTCGACTGCACCGGCCGCGCCGGCCACCCCACCCCCGGTGCCGCGACCGGGCGCGGCGAGGGCGTCGAGGCCGGTCATCACCGTCACGGCGTCGGCCGCGGGGAGGAACGCATGCACCCAGGCCATCGCGTCGGGGGCGGGGACCATGCGGACGCACCGCTCGCGGCGGGCGACCTCGTGGCGCTGCGCCGCGGCGACGGGGTGCAGGGCGAGCTCCGCCTCGCGCAGATCGGCCCGGAGCTGCGGGACCGTGCGCCCGGGCGCCTCACCAAGCACGCCGTCGAGCACCTCGTCCGCGACGTGACCGGGCAGGTGCTCGGTGTCGGCGAGCAGCACCTCGGCCTTGCGTGGGTCGATCGCTCCGACCGCCAGTGCGTCGGCCACCTGCGGGTGCGCGGCGAGGCCCAGCGCCAGGGTCACCCGGCTCTGGCCGAGGCGACGCGTGATCCCGAGCCGCGCGGCGACGTCGTCCGCGACGAACTCTCCCTGCGACCCCGGGACCCGGTGCGTCATCTCCTCGAGCGCCCGCGCCTGCCGCGCCGTGGCCCACGCGAGCACGCGCTCCCACCCGGCGACGACCTCGAGCAGCGCGGGGTCGTCGCAGTCCGCCGGGTCCAGGGCATGCAGCTGCGCGACGAGCTCCGGCGACGGCGACGCCGCCTCGAGGCGGGCGGCCAGCGGGTGGCGTTCGGCGTACGTCGCCATCCGACTCGCCATACCGCCACCCCCCACGGTGCCCTCGTACCCCACGAGCGAGCCGCATCACTCCCGCACGGCTGCCATCGAACGCCTGTTCGAAGTCTACCGGACGAGCGTCGCCGAGGGAAGGTCCCGGAGCCACGAAACCACCGCTGACCTGCACGGTTGTTCGCACTCGTGCTCGCGACCCGGCCGGCACGAGCCCTCGACCGGCCACGACCGAGCCCCGGGCCGGCTACGGCCACGCACGCCGGGGCGCCGGGGCGCCGGGGCGGACAGCAGCACGCCGTCAGGCCGGGGCGAAGACCAGCACGGGCCGGGACCGCCCGGCGTCGTCGTCCGCGAGCAGCGCCACGAGCGTGCCGTCGGGCGCGAACGCCGCCACCGGCAGGGCCGCCGTCCCGACCGGTCCGCCCGCCACCGCCGCCAGCCGCCGGCCGAAGGAGAGCTCCGATGCCTCGTGCTCGGTCAGCGCGCGCGCCGGGAACGTCGCGCGCGCCGCGACCGCCATCGGCAGCACGGCGACCTCGGCCTCGAGCTGCTCCAGCGTGCGCGCCACCGCGAGCGGGTAGCCACCCACCCGCGTGCGCCGCAGGGCCGTGAGGTGCCCTCCGACGCCCAGCGCGGCCCCGAGGTCCCGCGCCAGCGCGCGGATGTACGTGCCAGAGGAGCACACGACCGTGACGTCCACGTCGAGCACCGCGAGCCCCTCGGCCACCCCGGGCGCGACGTCGTGCACCACGAAGCCGTGCACCGTCACAGGGCGCGCCGCGAGCTCGACCTGCTCCCCCGCCCGGACCCGGGCGTAGGCCCGCTGCCCGTCCACCTTGATGGCGCTCACCGAGCTCGGCACCTGCGAGATCGCCCCGGTCAGGGCCGCGACGCCCACCTCCAGGTCGGCCCGGGCCACGCCCTCGGCACCCACCCGGGCGAGCACCTCGCCCTCGGCGTCGTCCGTCGTGGTGCTCACGCCCAGCCGGATGGTCGCCCGGTACTCCTTGTCGGCCCCGACGACGTAGGTCAGCAGGCGCGTCGCGCGGCCGATCCCCAGCACCAGCACGCCGGTGGCCATGGGGTCGAGCGTCCCCGCGTGGCCCACCTTGCGGGTGCCGGCCAGGCGCCGGACGCGCGCGACGACGTCGTGGCTGGTCCAGCCGGACGGCTTGTCGACGACGAGGAGCCCGTCGGGCGCCGTCGGGCGCCGGGGCTCACGTCGGCCCTCGGGCCGCTCCCCGAGGCGGGCCGAGCCCTCGGGCGCCTGACCCTCGGCCACGGCGTCAGACCTCGTCGGTCGGCTCGCCGTCGGGCTCGCCGTGCGCACCACCGACGGGACCCGCCGCCGCATCCTCGCCGACCTCGCCGACCTCGCCGACCTCGCCGACCTCGTCACCGTCGTCGTCAGCGCGCTTGTACGGGTCGGCGTCGCCCGCGTAGGTCGCGGCGGCGGCCAGCGCCGCCACCTCGGCGTCGCGCACGGCGGCCGCCCGCAGCGCGTCCTCGAGGTGCTGGGCCGTCTCGGGCACCGCGTCGGCGATGAACTCCAGGGTCGGGGTCAGCCGGATGCCGGTCTGCCTGCCCACCTCGGAGCGGATGAGGCCTGTGGCGCTCGCCAGCGCCGCTGCGCTGTCGGCGCGCGCGGCGGCGTCGCCGAGCACGGTGTAGAACACCGAGGCGTGCTGCAGGTCCCCGGTGACGCGCACGTCCGTCACGGTGACGAACCCGAGGCGTGGGTCCTTGACCCGGGTGTCGAGCATCTGCGCGACGATCTGCTGGATGCGCTCGGCCATCTTGCGGGCCCTGGGGTGGTCAACCATGTCGAACTCCTGTGTCTGGGTGCCGGCTGCGATGCCGTGGGGGCCGCGCTCCGGTCGTCCGGTGCGCGGCCCCCACGGCGAGACCGCTAGGAGCGCGGCTTCTCGCGCATCTCGTACGTCTCGATGACGTCGTCGGGCTGCAGGTCGTTGAACGACCCGAGGCCGATGCCGCACTCGTAGCCGTCGCGGACCTCGGTCGCGTCGTCCTTGAACCGCTTGAGCGACTCGATGGACAGACCCTCGGCCACCAGCTGCCCGTTGCGCTGCACGCGCGCCTTGGCGTTGCGGCGGATGACGCCCGAGCGGACAAGCGAGCCGGCGATGTTGCCGAACTTGCTGGACCGGAAGACCTCGCGCACCTCGGCCGTGCCGAGCTGGATCTCCTCGTACTCCGGCTTGAGCATGCCCTTGAGCGCTGCCTCGACGTCGTCGATCGCCTGGTAGATGACCGAGTAGAAGCGCACGTCGACGCCCTCGCGGTCCGCCAGGTCCTCGACCCGCTCGGCGTACTTGACGTTGAACCCGATGATGATCGCGTTGTCCACGGTCGCCAGGTTGACGTCGTTCTGGGTGATCGCGCCGACGCCGCGGTGGATGACCCGCAGCTCGACCTCCTCGCCCACGTCGATCTTGAGCAGGGCGTCCTCGAGGGCCTCGACGGCACCGGAGACGTCGCCCTTGAGGACGAGGTTGAGCGTCTCGACCTTGCCCAGCTGCAGAGCCTGGGTGAAGTCCTCGAGGCTGATCCGCTTGCGACGCTTGGCCAGCAGGGCTGCCCGCTCGGCCGCCTCGCGCTTCTCGGCGATCTGCCGCGCGGTCCGGTCGTCCGGCGCCACGAGGAACGTGTCACCGGCCCGCGGGACCGACGTCAGGCCGAGCACCATGACCGGACGGGCCGGGGTGGCCGCCTCGATGGTGCCGCCGTGCTCGTCGAACATCGCCCGCACGCGGCCGTAGGCCGTGCCCGCCACGATGGCGTCCCCGACGTGCAGGGTGCCGGACTGGACCAGGACGGTCGCGACGGCGCCGCGGCCCTTGTCGAGGTTGGCCTCGACGGCCACGCCACGCGCGTCCTTGTCGGCGTTGGCCCGCAGGTCCAGCGCCGCGTCGGCCGTGAGCAGCACGGCCTCGAGGAGCTCGTCGATGCCCACGCGCTTGAGCGCGGAGATGTCGACGAACATCGTGTCGCCGCCGTACTCCTCGGCCACGAGGTTGTACTCGGTGAGCTGCTGGCGGATCTTCGAGGGGTTGGCCCCCTCCTTGTCCACCTTGTTCACCGCGACGACGATCGGCACGCCGGCCGCCTGCGCGTGGTTGAGCGCCTCGATGGTCTGGGGCATCACGCCGTCGTCCGCCGCGACCACGAGGATCGCGATGTCGGTCACCTGGGCACCACGAGCACGCATGGCGGTGAACGCCTCGTGGCCCGGGGTGTCGATGAAGGTGATCGCGCGGTCGATGCCCTCGTGCTCGTGGTGCACCTGGTAGGCACCGATGTGCTGCGTGATGCCGCCGGCCTCGCCCGCGACGACGTCCGCGGAGCGGATGGCGTCGAGGAGCTTGGTCTTGCCGTGGTCGACGTGACCCATGACGGTGACGACGGGCGGTCGCGCGGTGAGCTGGTCATCGCCCTCGCCGGCGAGCTCCGCGTCGAGGTCGATGTCGAAGGCCTCGAGCAGCTCGCGGTCCTCCTCCTCGGCCGAGACCATCTCGATGATGTAGCCGAGCTCGGCCGCGAGCGTGCCGAACGTGTCCTCGTCGAGCGACTGCGTCGCCGTGGCCATCTCACCGAGGTGGAACAGCACCGTGACGAGGCTGGCGGGGTTGGCGTCGATCTTGTCGGCGAAGTCGTTGAGCGACGAGCCGTGACGCAGGCGCACGACGGTGCGCCCGTCGCCGCGGGGGACCTGCACGCCACCCAGCGAGGGGGCCTGCATCTGCTCGAACTCCTGGCGCTTCGCCCGCTTGGACTTGCGGCCCCGGACCGGGCGGCCGCCGGCGCGCCCGAAGGCACCCTGCGTGCTGCCACGACCGGCACCGCGACCACCGGCACCACCGCCGCCACCGGGACGACCGGCGAAGCCGCCGCCACCGGCACCGCCGGGTGCGCCGCCGGGGGCCCCACCGGGACCGCCGGGGCGGGTGAACCCGCCGGGACGACCGGCGCCACCACGGGCCGGTGCGCCGCCACCGGGGGCGGGCCGACCGACGGCGCTGCGGCCCGGCATCATGCCCGGGTTGGGGCGCGGGCCGCCGCTGCCGGCAGCCGGACGGGGACCGCCCGGGCGCTCGGCACCAGCCGCCGGGGCGCCGGGTGCTGCGGCCTCGGCACGCGAGCTGCCGGGCCGGGGCATGCCCTGGCTCGGGGCGAACGGGTTGTTCCCAGGACGCGGGCCACCCTGCCGGGGCATGCCCTGGCTGGGGGCGAACGGGTTGTTGCCGGGACGCGGGCCTCCCGGGCGCGGACCGGCGGCGGCGGCGGGCGCAGCCTCGACGGGGGCAGCGGGAGCGGCAGGCGCGGCCGGTGCAGGGCGCGGACCGGGTGCCGGTGCGGTGGACGTCGCGGCGGGTGCCTGGACGACCGGTGCCGGCCGCTCGACGACGGGAGCGACGGGCGCTGCCGGAGCCGCCGGAGCCGAGACGGGCGCGGGCGCTGCCACCGGGGACGCGGGCGCTGCCGGGGCCGGACGACCGGCGGCGGGTGCCGGCCGGCTGGGGGCGGGGGCCGCGGGCGCGGCTCCCGCGGGGTAGATGTCGCGCAGCTTGCGCACGACGGGCGGTTCGATGGTCGACGATGCCGACCGGACGAACTCACCGAGCTCGCCGAGCTTGGCCATGAGGGCCTTGCTCTCGACGCCGAGCTCCTTGGCGAGCTCGTAGACGCGGACCTTTGCCACAACTCTCCTGTTCCGGTCCGCCCGAACAGGGTCAGACCGTCGTTAGTGCCTGGTACTCATCGCTGGGTACTCATCGGGTGCCCATCGGCTTCCAACCCGCTTTCCTTCTCGGTGAACGACGGACGTGCAGCCGGGTGCCCGGCGACCTGGGCCTCGAGGTCCCTACGGACCGACGCGGTGTCGAGCGGTCCGGCACGCAGCGCGCGCGGGAACGCTCGACGACGTTCGGCGAGCTCGAGGCAGTGCAGGTCGGCGTGCAACCATGCGCCCCGCCCGGGCAAGGACGCCGCCCCGTCGAGGACGGCGAGGTCTCCCTCACCGCCTGCGACCAGGACGATCCTCACCAGGTCGGACCGCTGGCCCCGTTCCCGGCACCCCACGCACGTGCGGACCGGGCCGGACCGCACCGGGACCGGAGTCCTGGCAGCATCACGACCGTCTGCACCGCGTTCGGGGAGCCGGACCCGTGGCCCAGCCTCGCCGAGTCTAGCGCGCCGACTCACGAATCGTGACCCTCACCGTCCGTCGAGGGTGCGGACGTCGCGTCCGGGGCCGCCTCGGCCGGGTCCCCCGCGGCCCGTGCGGGGGCCTCCCGGTCCCCCGCCGCGGGCGCGCCGCCGCCCTCGTCGGAGCGGATGTCGATGCGCCAGCCGGTGAGCTTGGCCGCCAGGCGGGCGTTCTGCCCCTCCTTGCCGATGGCGAGGGAGAGCTGGTAGTCGGGCACGACGACGCGCGCCGACCGCGCGGCCAGGTCGACGACCGTGACGGACGTCACGCGCGCCGGGGAGAGCGCGTGGGCCACGAACTGCGCAGGGTCGTCGCTGTGGTCGACGATGTCGATCTTCTCGCCGTGGAGCTCCGCCATGACCGCGCGCACGCGCGAGCCCATCGGGCCGATGCACGCACCCTTGGCGTTGAGCCCGGCGACGGTGCTGCGGACCGCGATCTTGGTGCGGTGGCCGGCCTCGCGGGCGATCGCCGTGATCTCCACGGAGCCGTCCGCGACCTCCGGGACCTCGAGCGCGAAGAGCTTGCGGACCAGGCCGGGGTGGGTGCGCGAGAGCGTGATCGAGGGCCCCTTGAGCCCGCGCGAGACGTCGAGCACGTAGGCGCGCAGCCGCTCCCCGTGCACGTACTGCTCGGTCGGCACCTGCTCGTGGTGCGGCAGCACCGCCTCCGTGCCGCGCACCGCGACGAGGACGGTCCTGGGGTCGCGGCCCTGCTGGATGATCCCGGCGAGCAGCTCGCCCTCCGTGCCGCGGAACGCGCCGAGCACCTGCTCGTCCTCGGCGTCGCGCAGCCGCTGGACGATGACCTGCCGTGCCGTCGCGGTCGCCACGCGGCCGAAGCCCTCGGGGGTGTGCACGAACTCCGGGCGCGGCGCGGCGACGGGGGCCGGCTCACCCTCGACGGCCTCGACCGGCTCGGCCTCCTCGCGCGCCCAGACCGTCACGTGACCGGTCCGCCGGTCGACCTCCACGCGCGCGTCCTCGTGCGCGCCCGGCGTGCGGTGGTACGCGGAGAGCAGCGCCTGCTCGATCGCCGAGACGAGCACGTCGAGGCTGATGTCGCGCTCGTGCTCCACGAGGCGCAGCGCTGTCATGTCGATGTCCATCAGGCGTTGCCCTCTTCGTCATCCGTGGCGCCGTCGTCCGGCGCGTCGTCGTCCATGTGCTCGTCCGGCGCGTCGTCCGCGTCGTCGTCCTCGCCGTCGTCCGCGTCGTCGTCGCCCTCGTAGAGCTCGACCTCGTGCGCGCGGTGGAGCTCGACCTCGACGACGCCGCGCACGGCGTCCGCGAGGTCCACCCGTCGGGTGGATCCCGGGGCGAGCTCGAGCTCGAGCCCGTCGGCGTCGGCGTGCACGAGTCGCCCGAACAGCACCGAGCCGTCGCGCAGCGTGAGGCGCACCATCCGGGTCCGCGCACGGCGGAAGTGCCGCAGGGTGGTCAGCGGGCGGTCCGTCCCCGGGCTGGACACCTCGAGCACGTAGGCGCCGCGCACCGGGTCGGCTGCGTCCATCGCCGCGGAGACGTCCCGCGCGACGGCGCCGACCGTGTCGAGGTTCAGGCTGCCGATCTCGTCCTCACCGAGGTCGAGGACGATCCGCACCACGGAGCGCTTGCCGGCGGCCGTCACGTGGACGTCCTCCAGGAACAGGCCGGCGGCCTCGACCACCGGGCGCACCACCGCGCTCACGCGCTCTGCGGGGTCGTGGTTCGCGGGCGTGACCATGTCGCCTCCGATCGGGTCGTGGCGGGTCACCCGACGTGACGACCCTCTGGACTTGTCGCGCCCAGCCTACCGACCCCGCCGGGGCCCCGCGTGGCAGGATCGGCCGCGATGACCACCACCCGGCAGGACCAGCGGCCTGGTTCCCCTGCGCGCGACCGTCCACGCGGGCTCGTCGGCGCCCGGCTCGGCCGGCGGCGCGGCGCGGTGCGGGGCGTACCGGGTGGTGCGGGGCGCGGCACCCTCGTCGGCAGCGCGCTCGGCGTCGTGCTGACGCTCGCACTGCTGACCGGCTGCGAGGTGCGGCTCGAGTCCCCCGCCCCGCCGGAGCTGGTCCCCGACGCGACGGAGGTCGCGCGGCAGGGCGCGGCCGAGGACGCCGCGGCGCTCTCGGCGCTGGCGCGGGTGGTGGCGGCGGCCGACACCGCCCTCGCCGGGCCGCTCGAGGCCGTCGCCGCGGCGAGCGACGAGCATCTCGTGGAGCTCGGCGGGCCCTATGTCGCGCACCCCGAGGCGACCCCGGACGTCGGCGAGGCCGCCGCGGACACCATGGTGGACGGTACGGGTACGGGCGCCGGCTCGGAGTCGGCTCCGGACCCGGACCCAGGCATGGCGGCCCCGTCGTCTGCCGGCTCGGCCGCCGACGCCACCGCGACGGCGAGCCCCACGCCGCCGCCGATCCCCGTGGCGGCGGACGTCCTCGCGCTGCTGCAGACCACCGCCGCGAGCGCGCGGGCCGATGCCGACGCGCTGGCCGACGCCCCGCTCGCCCGGCTGCTCGCCGGGATCGCCGTCGGCCGCACGCTGCACGCGCAGGTGCTCGCGGCGGCGACCGGCCAGCCCGTGCCCACCACGTCGTTCACCGTGCCCGCCTCGGTGCCGGCCGGCCTCGGCGCCGCCGAGGTCACCGCGCTCGTCCAGGCGGAGGACGCCCTCGGCCTGGCGTGGGAGGTCGTGGCGGCTCGCTCGGACGACGAGGCCCGTGCCGCCGCCGCGACCCGCGCGGCGCAGCACCGGGACCGCGCGGAGGCCTGGGCCGTGGCGGGCGCGCTCGCCGGGACCGGGCTCGACCCCCGCCGCGCCGCCTACGCCCTGCCGGCGGAGCTCCTCGACCCCGCGACCGACCCGTCGCGGGTCACGGCCGTGCTGGGCGCGCTCGAGACCGGGATCGCTCAGGACTACGCGACCCTGGTCGCGTCGGCCGACCCCGGCGCGCGCGGCCCGCTGCTCGACGGGCTCGCGGACGCCGCGGCGGCCGCCCTGGGGCAGACCGGCGTCGTCCCGACGTTCCCCGGCCTGCCGGAGCAGACCACCGGCTGACCCGGCGCGGGGGCCGGCGAACCACGAAGGGGCGGTCCGGCACCCGACCCGCCGCCGGCCGGACGGCTCAGGCCTCCAGCAGGCCCGCGACGAGCTCGCCGATCCGCTCCGCGGCATCCGCCACGGGCACCCGCTCTGCCTCAGGACGCTCACCGGCGGGCAGGCCGGCGTCGGCCGAGCGGCGCAGCCGCACCTCGACGACCCCCTCGGCCAGGCTCCGGCCGACCACCACGAGCACGGGCACGCCGAGCAGCTCCGCATCGGCGAACTTCACGCCGGGCGAGACCTTCGGACGGTCGTCGTAGAGCACCTCGAGGCCCTGGCCGTGCAGGTCGGTGGCCAGCTCCTCGCACGCCGCGAAGACCGCATCGTCCTTGCCCGTGGCGACGACGTGCACGTGCGCCGGTGCGACCCCGGCCGGCCACGCCAGACCCGCGCCGTCATGGTGGGTCTCGGCGAGCGCTGCGACGGCGCGCGAGACACCGATCCCGTAGGAGCCCATCGTCACCGTCACGGCCTTGCCGTTCTCGTTGAGCACCTTGAGGCCGAGCGCGTCGGCGTACTTGCGCCCCAGCGCGAAGATGTGGCCGATCTCGATCCCGCGTGCGAGCTCGAGCGGTCCGGAACCGTCCGGCGCGAGGTCGCCGGCGCGCACCTCGGCGGCCTCGACCGTCCCGTCTGCGGTGAAGTCCCGCCCCGCGACGAGGTCGAACACGTGCCGGCCGTGCTGGTCCGCACCCGTGATCCAGCGGGTGCCGGGCACCACGCGCGGGTCGAGCAGGTAGCGCACGGCCGTCTCGCTGCCGGTGTTGCCCCGGCCCAGCGCGCCGGGGCCGATGTAGCCCTTGACGAGCTCGGGGTGCGCGGCGAAGTCGGCGTCACCCGCGGCCTCGACCGCCGCCGGGGACAGCGCCGCCTCGAGCCGGGACAGGTCCACCTCACGGTCGCCGGGCAGCCCGACCACGACGAGCTCGCGCGTGCCGTCGGGAGCCGTGGTCGCGACCACGACGTTCTTGAGGGTGTCCGCTGCCGTCCACGGGCGGTCGGGACGCGCGAACCGCGCGTTGGCGAGCGCGACGAGGGAGTCGATCGTCGGGGTGTCCGGGGTGTCCTCGACGTGCGCCGCCGGGGCGTCGTCGTACGGCAGCGCCGCGGGCACCGGGGTGGTGACGGCCTCGACGTTCGCCGCGTAGCCGCCGGCCGAGCGGACGAAGGTGTCCTCCCCGATCGGCGTCGGCATGAGGAACTCCTCGCTGCGCGAGCCGCCCATCGCGCCCGACATCGCCGAGACGA
>Ga0209476_10003128_pt1 | contig 11020 bp, 10 predicted proteins | sample KloWWTrecipitate_FD_187179 | JGI IMG/M metagenome (GOLD analysis project Ga0209476, IMG submission 187179) | Active sludge microbial communities from Klosterneuburg, Austria, studying microevolution and ecology of nitrifiers - Klosterneuburg... | ecosystem: Engineered > WWTP > Aerobic digester...
GCCCGCGCCGATTGGACCCGATCGCGCAGCGGGTGCGCCGGGTGGCGTTCGAGAACGTGCCTGCGTTTGTGGCGGCCCAGGACGCGCGCGTCGATGTCCCCGGCCTCGGCCAAGTCAACTACGACCTGGCCTATGGCGGCGCTTTCTACGCCTATGTCGACGCGTCTCCGCTCGGATTCCGCCTCGACGGCAGCGAAACTACGGCGCTGATTGACGTCGGCATGCGGATCAAACGCGCGGTCATGGCGGCGCGCTCCATCACCCACCCGTATGAAGCGGATCTCAGTTTCCTTTACGGCACAATTCTGTGCGGGCCGCCCCATGGCACTGACGCGCACAGCCGGAACGTCTGCATCTTCGCCGAGGGTGAGGTTGATCGCTCACCGACCGGCACCGGCGTCAGCGGACGGGTGGCGATCGAACGCGCCCGCGGGCGCCTGGGGCTAAACGAAGATTTCGTCGTCGAGAGCCTCATCGGCACGCGCTTCACTGGCCGGGTTGTGCGCGACGCAGTCTATGGCCCCTACCTTGCGGTCGTGCCGGAAATCAGCGGCCGGGCCTGGATCACCGGCCGGCACGAGTTTCTGATCGCGCCTGATGATCCGCTGGCAGCGGGCTTTCGTTTAGTCTAGCGCCTGAATATGGATCGAACGCCCACGGCTTCGCCGGGGGTGTTCGATCCATATTCAGGCGCTGCACAATGTCGCGATCAGCGCATCCAACGCGACAACATCTTCCATGCGGCCGGATTTGACCGCCGCGTCGGCCTCGACAACGGCAAGGTGGGCGCGGACCAGAGTGTCCATTTCCAGGCCGCGGGCCTGCGACAGGGCCTTGCGCGCGACAAAGGGATGCAGGCCGACGAGCTGGGCGAAGTCGGACTCGCTCATCCGCTCGTTTTCCTTGGCCTGGATAAGGGTGCGCGTCTGCCGGGCAGTCATCGACATGACGACGAGGGGATGCTCGCCACGGGCCAGAATTGCGCGCACGGTGCGATAGGCCTCGGCCCCGTCCCGGGCGTTGATCGCGTCTACGAACTTAAAGATGTCAGCGACATCCTCCTCCGCAACCAGTGCCTCGACGTCAGCGGCCTCGATCCGCCGGCCATTGGCATATGCCAGGAGCTTATCCAACTCATTGACGAGCTTGAGCAGATACAGCCGGCTATCGTCCTCGAAGTGATCGCGATCGTTCTTGTTGCCGCGATTGATCCGGTTGGCGAGGGCTTCCGCGGCCGGCGGTGAGAGCTGCCCGCCTCTGACCTGGGCGCGCTCAATCAACCAACGGCCAGGATTGGCCGGCACCTCGAATTTCTTGGCCCGGCCCAGCTTTCCATCGGCGATTGCCAGGAGCGGGTGATTCTCCGGCAAAGAGCCGTCCTCGACAAAAACCAAGGCAGTCGCATCAGAGAGTCCCGGCAAATAGGCGATCAGCTTCGCCAGCGCGCCGCCATCATCACCCTTGCGCTTGCGCGGGGCGCCCTGTTTGCCCAGCCAGTTTCGAACGAGCACGAGCTTCCTCTCAAGAAAGAAGGGCATCGTCTCGGCGGCGTTCTGGATATCGGCAAGCGCGGCTTCGGGGCCAAATGAAACGACGTTGACGTCCGCCATTGCGTCATCGCCCACCCGGGCCCGCATTTTGGCGATTTCCTCATCGCGGGCGACTGTGTTGGGACCGTGAAGGACGTGCCACATACGAGGAAATGCCCCTACGCAGATTCGAACTGCGACCAGCGGCTTCGGAGGCCGATACTCTATCCATTGAGCTATAGGGGCTGGATGGGGATGATTTTACCCGAACATGTTGGGGTAAGGAGCGCGGGCATCTTGCCCGCGCGGTCGCGGCTGCGTTCCGAGTTACGCGGTGTTCCCTCTCGATCGCGCGGGCGAGACGCCCGCGCTCCCAGCCACATGCGGGGCTACAATCGCGTCTCTCATGTTGGAACCCATACGCTTGCTGCACTTCGCCGATCTGCACATCGGAATGGAGAACTTCGGCCAGATTGACCCGGCCACGGGAGTCAATTCGCGCGTGCTGGACTTCATCGCCCGGTTGAAGGACATTGCCACCTTGGCGCTCGAGCGCCAGGCGGACGTGGTGATTTTCGCCGGTGACGCCTTCAAGACCCGTGACCCCAACCCCACCTATCAACGTGAGTTCGCCCGGCACATCAAGCGAATGGCCGATGCCGGCATCATCGTCGTCCTGCTTGTCGGCAACCACGACGTGCCACTGGTCGACAAGCGGGCCAGCAGCGTAGATATCTTCCGCACGTTGGACGTCCCGAACGTCATCGTCGGCAACGGCGAAAGCCTGCACCGGGTCGAGACACGCCACGGCCCGCTTCAGATCGGCACCCTGCCCTGGCCCCAACGCGCGCGGCTGGCCCAGGACGAGTCGCTGCGCGGGTTGACCGTCGACCAGCTCGATCGAGAGGTCGAAAAGCTCGTGGAGGCCCGTTTGGCCGGGCTGGCAGCCGCGGTGGATCCGGCCATTCCAGCGGTCTTGACCGGCCATTTCACTGTCGCCGGCAGCGTGTATGGCTCCGAGCGCAACGTCATGATCGGGCGCGACGCAGTCATCAGCCTGGCCGCCCTGACCGATCCGGCCTGGGACTACGTCGCCCTCGGCCACATTCACAAGCATCAATCTCTGAATGGCGCGGGATACCCGCCGGTCGTATATTCCGGCAGTCTGGAACGAATCGACTTCGGCGAGGAGCATGATCCAAAGGGCTACTGCTGGGTCGAGGTCGCGCGCGGGCGTACGCGCTGGGAATTCTCGCCACTTCAAGTCCGCCGTTTTGTCACGATCAGCGCCGATGCCACCGAAGACGGCGACACGCCGACCGAAGCCGTGCTTCGCGCGATCGCGCGCGCGGACATCGAAGACGCCGTCGTTCGGGTGCGGGTCAAGCTGCTTCAGCGCCAGGAACTCCACTTCAAAATCCGCGAGGTCGAAGCCGCGTTGTCTGCCGCCCGCCATGTGGTCGGCATCGGTCGCGAGGTGGAACGCGACCCGCGCCAACGACTTGGCATCGACAATCCCGAGTCGCTCACGCCACCCGAACTTCTGCACGCTTATCTGCGCAGCAAAGTAGCCGACCCGGAACGCCGGGCAGAACTCATGCGCGCAGGCGCCGATTTCATTCAACCCAATCAACATGCCTGATATTCGTGAACTGCTTCGTGCCCGGCCGCTGCTGGCGGATGGCGCGATGGGAACCCTGCTCAACGCGCGCGGGGTGAGCTTTGAGGACAGCTTCGAGCACCTCAACCTGACCCGGCCCGAACTTATCGCCGACATCCATCGCGACTATGGTGGCGCTGGCGCGGACATCCTCGAGACGAATACGTTTGGGGCCAATCGTTTTCGTCTTGCCGAACACGGTCTGGAGAATCAGGTCGCCGAGATCAACGTGCGAGGCGCCGAAATCGCGCAGGCTGCGGCCCGCGATATCGGGAGCGCTGTTCTGATTGCCGGCTCAGTGGGCCCGCTTGGCGCGCAGCTTGCGCCGCTCGGCGCAGTGCGTCCCGAAGACGCGTTTGACGCGTTCTACGAACAGATCAGCGCCTTGGTTGACACCGGAGTTGACCTGCTCATCCTTGAGACCTTCTCGGCCTTTCCCGAGATTGAGCAGGCCGTGCGGGCAGCCCGGAAGATAAGCGCCACCGTACCCATCGTCGCTGAGATGACTTTCAACCGCGACCATCGCACACTGTATGGCCTGGCTCCCGAAGATGCGGCCCGCAAACTGGCGGGGCTCGGGGTTGATGTTATTGGGGCCAATTGCTCGACCGGCCCAGCCGGCTTGATGACGGTGATGGACCAAATGCGCGCCGGTCTTCATGACGCGCCGCAGACGCACTTTTCTGTCATGCCAAATGCGGGCTTCCCGGAGACGCGCGGAAGCCGGCTGGCCTACCCCGCAACGCCGGCATATTTTGGCGAATTTGCGCGCCGCTTCGTTGCCGCCGGGGTGCGCCTGCTCGGGGGGTGTTGCGGCACAACCCCCGAGCACACCCGGGCCATGCGGATTGCCCTCAATTCACTCGGCGGCACCGCGCCGGCCGCAACACGGGTATCCATGCCGGCCCCGCGCGAGGCTGCTGATCGCACTGCAACCACGAAAGTTGAGGGCCGGCTCGCCGATGCGTTGGCGAAGGGGGAGTTCGTCATTACGGTTGAAATCGAGCCGCCCAAGGGCCACGACACACAGCCCACCGAGCAAGTTGCGCGAGAACTGAAGGCGGCTGGCGCGACGATGCTCGACATTGCGGAGGCGCCCATGGCCCGGCTGCGTATGGGGGCGCTTGCGCTCGCCCACCGCATCCAGGAACGCGTAGGGGTTGAGTCCGTTTTGCATTTTCCAGTTCGGGGCCGGAATCTGGTGCGCGTGCAGGCCGACCTGCTGGCCGCGCATACGCTGCATGTCAGGAATATCTTTGTCACGATGGGCGATCCAACCCGGATTGGCGACTACCCGCAGGCCAATGACGCCCACGACATCGTTCCCACCGGCTTGATTCAACTGGTCAAGGGCAAGTTCAACCAGGGCATGGACGCCGCTGGTTCGTCTATCGGCGAGCCGTGCGCGTTTCTGGTCGGCTGCGCGATGAATCTGACGCCATCGGACATGGAGAAAGAGGCTCTATTGCTGCGCAAGAAGGTGGAGTGCGGGGCCGATTTCGCGCTCACCCAGCCGGTGTTCGACGCGGTCCTGGCCCGCCGCTTTCTGGCCTTCTACGAGAACCGGTTCGGCAGGTTGAACTTGCCGATTTTCGCGGGCGCGCTGCTGCTGGCAAGTGTGCGGCATGCCGAGGTGATGAAGAACGAAGTGCCGGGAATGTATCTGCCAGACAGCGTCATCGAACGGATGGCTGGCGTGGGGAGCAAGACGCGGACAGAAGGGGCGAAGATCGCGACCGAGCTCATTGAAGAGCTGCGCGACGTCATTCACGGCGTGTACATCATCCCAACCTTCGGGCGCTACGACTTCGCGGCGCGGGTGATTGAGTCCGCGCGCGCGCGGTAGTTGCTTGGGAAACGACAGACCCTGCCCCGGCATACGCCGGGGCAGGGTCTGCCGTTTCCCACAATACCCGAAGGGCTGACCTATGGATTCGCAGGCGAGAACGAATCGCACTGGTTGATATCGCCGGTCGTGAACCCCTGCTTGTACCACTTCACCCGCTGAGCCGATGAGCCGTGGGTCCAGGTCTCCGGCGATACCACGCCCTGCGAGCGCCGCTGCAGGTAATCGTCGCCAATCTGGGCCGCCGTATTGAGCGCCGTCGTCACATCGGCATTGTCGACCAGTCCGCGACTGGCCGTGAAGCGGCCCCATACGCCGGCGTAGCAATCCGCCTGAAGCTCAAGCCGGACCGAGAGCGCATTCCCGGTGGCCTCGTCCGAACGTTGCTGCAGGGCCTGGACCTGGCCCATGATGCCGAGCTTATTCTGAATGTGATGGCCCACTTCATGGGCGATGGCATAGGCGCGGGCAAAGTCAGCATTCGGCCCGGCTGCGGCGCTGATGGCCTGAAAGAAGGCCATATCGAGATAGACTTTTTCGTCCACCGGGCAATAGAACGGACCCGACGCAGTTTGAGCGGTGCCGCAGGCTGAGTTCGTAGTGCCGCTAAACAGAACTAGTTTCGGGGCGGGATAGGTCCTGTTGAGTTGCTTCGTGAAAATTGCCCCCCACACGTCCTCGGTATCACCGAGGACTGATCGGACGAAGGCATTGTCCTGGTCGCTGACCGGCGCCGCTGCCTGCTGGGGCGCCGCGGCGCCGCCCGACATGGTGTTGAGAACGGTGCTCGGATCGATCCCAAAGAGCAGCGCGGCAAGCAAGGCGATGACGATGCCACCCAACCCGACCCCACCGGCCACCGTTCCTCTGCTGGCCCCGCGACGGACGTCCTCGACGTTGTCGCTCTTGCGCATATCCTGCCACTTCATTGCCCTTTCTCCTTCGATGTCAGCTGTTCATGAGGCTGGCGAGCAATAATGCCCGCATCACAATTTCCATTGTACGCGTGGTCGATGGCCTTGGGGTCAGTATGATATGTCACGGAAATGAACGGCCCCCGCCTGGCGTACGCCGCGGCGGGGGGCCGTTCGTTTCCGGGTAGTCCGTCTCACATGAGCGGGACACGCAGAAACACAACGGGTTCCCATGCTGCCGGGACCTCGACAAAGGGCTCGACCTCGACAAACCCGGCGGCACGAAGTGTCGCGATGCCTTCGCTCATCCCGGCCATGGCAAGCGCTCGGAGAGATGCGCATCCACGCGCATGGGCGCATGCCTGCGCCTGCCGAAGAAGCGCCAACGCGATTCCTCGTCTGCGATATCCCGCGCGAACAAAGAGTCGAAGCACGTCGGCCGCGTTCCACGGATAAAAGCGCACGGTCACAGCACCCGCGATGAGGTCGCCATGCAGGGCAATGAATGCCATGCCGTGAGGCGCGCTGACCAGGGACGGGAGCTGCACGAGCTCCCCTTCAGTGTCATCGAATCAGGCGCAGCCGCCGCCTCGCTCCGCAAGTGTTGCGACCGCCTGGCCATATTCCAACCAGAGCCGTCGGAGCGTCTCAATTCGCAGGGGGGTGTCAACCTCGACAATGCGCAGCGTCACGCATCTCCCATGGCGGCCGGTTCGATCGTGGCGAGGGCGGCCCGCTCAAAGCCAACGGCCGTCAGCCACTCGGCTGGTTTTTCCTGCTGGGGCAAATGGCCTGCGCCGGCAATCATCCTCAAGGTGATGGACGGATTGGCCTCCAGTTGAGCCTCGGCATGCTCGACCGAGAAGATCGTGTCGCGCTCACCCCACGCCACAATCGTTGGGGTCGGCGAAGATGCGATTTGGTCGCGCAAGTCACGCCGGTTGACCAGGAACCACAAGGGCAGTTGCTGCCAGACCGACTGGTAGGCATTGAACTGGCTGTCATCCCACACCCGATCGCGCACTCGGGAAAGCAGGAAGCGCTTGTCATCGCCGGAAAGACCATCGAAGTCGGCGTAATATGGGCGCAATAACGCATAGGCGGCTTGCGGATCGCGCCGAAAGTTGGCCGACTTGTCCTCGACTTTGCGCTGGAAAAACGGGAGGGCCCGTCGCACAAAACTCCAGTTGAGCGGTTGCTGGCGCAGGATCAGCGCACCGCAGACCAAAACCAGACGGTCGGCCCGCTCCGGCCAGCGCAGACTGACCGCCTGGGCGATCATGGCGCCCATTGAATTGCCGATGAGCGTTGCCCGTTCTATTTCGAGCGCATCCATCACCGCCACAACCGTCTCGCGGAAAAACGGCAGCGTGTAGTTGCGCGACGGTTTGTAACTGCGCCCGAACCCGGGAAGATCAAGCGCCACCACCCGATAGGTCTCGGACAACGGGCCGATCACATGCCGCCAGGTATCCGCGTCATCGTTCAACCCGTGCACCAGCACCACGGCTGGCTTCTCCTCAGCATCGTCTGCGCCCGTGTCATAGACGTGAATGCGCAGGAGAGACTCCTCCACCATGACGACCACGTCACGGGCGAAGCGCGCCAGACCCGGGTAGAACGCAAAGACACTCATTCCGTGACGCGAAAGGGCAGAAAGGCCTCAAGCAATCGACCCGGAATGCGGCCAGCCAGAGTGATCGTCTTTTCCTCGGGGATCTCCAGCTCGATCAAGCCCGAGCGACGAAAGAGCGACATCAGATCGCCCGACTTGTAGGGCAGTGTCACCCGAATGGGGATCATCCGCTCAAACAGAGCCGCTTCGATCTCGGCCAGCAGGACATCGAAATTGCTCCGTTTCAGCGCTGAGGTGGCGATGCCGTCGCTCAACGCGCCCGACAGCCCCAGAGCAGCAACCGCGGCAGCCGGGTTCTCAAGTCCGCCAGGCAGCTTGTCGGTCTTGTTGAGGGCGATAACCATGGGCTTGTCCCCCGCGCCCAGCGATGCCAGCGTCTCCATCACGGTCTCAAACTGCTCGAGGGCATGCGGGTGGGTCGCATCGACGACGTGCAGCAGGGCGTCAGCCTCGGTAATCTCCTCCAGGGTGGCCCGAAACGAGGCCACCAGTTGGGTCGGCAGCTTCTGGATAAAGCCGACGGTATCGGTAAACAGCGTGTCGTGACCGTGCGGCAATCGCACCTTGCGGGTGGTTGGATCGAGGGTGGCAAAGAGCTTGTCCTCGGCCAGCACATCAGATTTCGTTATCGCGTTCAGAAAGGTGCTTTTGCCGGCGTTGGTATAACCGACGATCGCCACTACAGGCGTGTCGCTCCGTTTGCGCGCCTTCCGATGGGTGGCGCGCTGGGCGCGAACCTTTTCAAGGTCGTCCTTGAGTCCCGAGATCACCTCGCGAATGCGGCGCCGGTCGATTTCGAGCTGTTTCTCACCGGGCCCGCGCAAGCCCACCCCCGCGTTTCCGCTGCGGCCCGTGCCACCGCCTGCCTGGCGAGCCAGATGGGTCCACTGCCGCGTAAGGCGGGGCAGCCGGTACTCGTATTGGGCCAGCTCGACCTGCAGGGCGCCCTCGGACGTGCGGGCGTGCTGGGCGAAAATGTCGAGGATCAGGCCCGTTCGGTCGAGGACCGAGACCTTGTCGCCGAGCTGCTCCTCCAGCTCACGCTGATGACGGGGCGACAGTTCATCATCGAATACCACGACGTCGAAGCCGAGCGACTCCTTCCAGGTGACCAGTTCCTTTACCTTGCCCGGTCCGATGTAACTTGACACGTTGGGCGACTCAAGCGCCTGGGTCATCTGTCCGACCACTTCGAGCCCGGCCGTGTCGCACAGCAGGGCCAATTCCTCGAGTGATGCCTCCAGGCTGAGATGCTGTCCCTTGACCTGATGCTGGGTTGATTTGATGTCCACGCCGACCAGAAATGCCTTCTGGCGGCCGGGCTTTGTCTCAAGCGAACGATTGATTTTTGGCATGGCGTTGTGTCGCGCGCTCAGCGCATTCGGGTTGCCGAAAGCCTAAGGCCGCCCTGTTGGATGGCCAGGCTCTTGACGCTGTAGTTATTGAGTTCGCGGTTAAGTTGGGTTTGCGCGGACGCGACCGATGGCACGCCCGTGAGGAAGCCAGCGGGCACGGCCACCCACCCAAAGGATGATTCACTGTTTCCGAGCACGTTGACGGCGGCACCCTCGAGATTGGCGCTCAACCGGCCGGATTCGGTGCTGAGGTTGTAGATCAGGGCGACCTGACGCCCGCCCAACTGAGCCACGTCACCGGTCACGATCATGTCGCCGTTCGCGGCGAAGCGCACGCCGACATCCGATACGTCCTTCACGCCAGATGCGCGCATGGCGTCTTCAGCCAGGGCTGTTGCGGCGCCATCCGTAAGCGCCACGTTCAACGTGCCGCCAACGGGCGTTCCATCCGCGGCGCGCTTCACGGCAAGCGCCGAGGCGCGATCGGGCGCGGGTCGCGGACCAAGCGGCAAGCTGCCCGAACCGAAGGCAATCCCAGCGCTGAAGGCGCACCCAAGCATCAGGATAAGCAACGCGCCGGCGATGAAGCCAACCTTTAGCGCGGCGGTGATCGCGGGATTCGCAAGAGCAGCAGACGTTAGCGCTGCCGGCGACGAACCGTCCGCAACGGAGGTCGCAGCGACGAGGCGGAAGGATTCCGGTGTGGCAATTGCAGCCGCTCGAAAGGCCGGCCAATCCGCCGAGGCATGCGGGCGCCGGGCAGCCGCCATGTCAATCAACGGCAGGATCCGGCCCGAACGGGCGCAATAGTCGACCAGTTCGAATGCCTTTTTGGGGCGCGACGTGCCCTCGAGCGTCTCGTAGTCGACGCCAATGTCGGCGCTGAGCAATTCCAGCCCGGCGTCGTCGAACGCCGCGACCAGCGCTTCGCGCAAACGGGCATTCCAACTCTCCATAGATCAGCCTTTGAGCGTCAAACACACCCATTATTGGAGGCAATAGCCAACGACTTCGCCGTGGGCTATTGCCTCCAGATTGGGCAATGTCGCTGGTTTTTAGCGTCCCTCCAACCAGACTTCGAGTGTCCGCCCCACCCGCTCGAGACTCGCCGGGCTCAGCTTGTCCAGCGTGTCGCTCACCCGATGCCAGTGCGGATAGTCGAAGTCGATGATGTCCACACTCCGAATGCCGCGCTCGACAAAGGGAGTGTGATCGTCAAGCATACTCCACTTCGCCGCCGGCGTGAACTGGTCGCCGTAGCCCAGGCGACCGGCTACGGCCCAGATCTCCTGGGACAGACCCAGGTCTGAGTTGCGGTCGAAGTAGAGCTCCTGCTGGGCATCGCCGATCATGTCGACGATGACCACGGCGGCCGGAGTGGCGGGCGCGTATTTTTCCAGCTCGCTAGCGAATTGGCGGGACCCCGCGATCCAATCCCAGCCATCGAGTTGGCCGTTGTCCTCGGCATCGAAGAAAACCAGCATAACGCGCTTGCCAGCAAGCTGCGTGTCAAGCGCACGGGCCAGTTCCAGCAGCACCGCCACACCGCTGGCCCCATCATTGGCCCCAGGCACGGGCTGGTCGGGAAACTGAGGGTCCTGATCGGCCCTGCGGCGCGTATCGTAATGGGCGCCGAGCAACACGACGTCACCGGCCTGGCCCTTTATACCGATCAGGTTGCGGACCGGCGTGCCGCGATAAATGAACTCCTGGGTGCGGGTCTGCCAGCCCTGTTTGGCCAGCTCGGCCAGGATCGAATCGCCCAAGGCGCGCAGGGCTGGACTCCCCGTGGGGCGCGGACCGAATGCCATCTGGGCGGCCGCGTGGGCAAAGGCGCGATCCCCCTGAAATGTAAGGGGCGCCTTGGGCGAAGGTGCCGGGGCCAGAGTCGGTGTCTGGACAGGCCCGGCGGCGCAGGCGACAAAGACCAAAGCAGCCGCCAGTCCAGAGGTCAGTCGAGGGAGTTTAGCCATGCCTCGAAGTCCATTCGCGCCCGTTCCGAATGAGCAATCGCGCGCTGGCGTTTGTCGCGCGGGGGCGTGTCAAGCGGGGGCAGGATGCCGAAGTTGGCCTTCATCGG
>Ga0209476_10003138_pt1 | contig 11002 bp, 13 predicted proteins | sample KloWWTrecipitate_FD_187179 | JGI IMG/M metagenome (GOLD analysis project Ga0209476, IMG submission 187179) | Active sludge microbial communities from Klosterneuburg, Austria, studying microevolution and ecology of nitrifiers - Klosterneuburg... | ecosystem: Engineered > WWTP > Aerobic digester...
TGCACAAATACCTGTTGCCTGACGGCGAGCGCCGGGTCAAGGTGGTAACCAAGGACGATCCCGATGGTATGCCGTCCCTGACCCTGGTCAAAATGAGGGCCCAAAGTGGGCCGGCGGCCACCGAGGCGTCAGCTTCCCCCAACGGCGGGCGAGGTTACTCGTTGCTGGAAGTTACCATCAAAACCGGGCGCACCCACCAAATTCGTGTCCACCTGGCAAGTGAAGGAATGCCTATTGCCGGGGACGATAAATATGGTGACTTTGAGTGCAACAAGGCCTTGGCCCGTGTTGGTACACCCTTTACGCTCAAACGCATGTTTTTGCACGCATGGCGGTTGCAATGCAAGCACCCGGTAACCGGCAACGTGCTGGAGTTAAAGGCGGAACTGCCCGTCGAGCTGACACATTTTTTGACTCAGGTGCTGCCGCAAGCAGTCTGAGGCTTTGAGACTTTGTAGAACTTCTATTGTTAAAAATGCCCGCTTCCCGTCCGGCCACGCCCTCGCGGCAATACGACTTGATTGCCTTCGACTGGGATGGAACCCTGTTCGATTCCACCGCCATCATCACCCGATGTATCCAGCTGGCAGTGGTGGACGTCGGCGGGCGGATGCCCACGGACAAGGCCGCTGCCTACGTGATTGGCCTGGGGTTGATGCAGGCCCTGGCCCATGCCGCGCCTGACGTACCCCCTGAGAAGTACCCCGAGTTGGGTATGCGCTACAAATACCATTATTCCGCACACCAGAACGATATCAGCCTGTTCGAAGGCGTGTTGCCCCTGATGGCAAATTTGAAGGCGCGCAATTATTTGCTGGCGGTTGCGACAGGCAAGAGCCGGCGAGGGTTGAACGAAGCCTTGCGCACTGTAGAGTTGCAGGGCCTGTTCGATGGTTCGCGCACGGCGGATGAAACCGCAGGCAAGCCAGATCCCTTGATGCTGCACGAGCTGATGCAGGAGTTCGGCGTGCCACCCGAGCGCGTGCTCATGGTGGGAGACACCACGCACGACCTGCAGATGGCGCTCAACGCCGGCTGCCACAGTGTGGCTGTGAGTTACGGCGCACACGAACCCCAGACTTTTACCGCGCTGGGCCCCCGCTTTGTGGCTTGCTCGGTGGCTGAGTTGCACGCCTGGTTTGCCACCAACGCCTGAGAGCGTAATAGCCAGCGAAATATCCATTGAGGCAACACCAGCATGAACCCGATCGAGACGACAGCCATCCCGTTGTGCAATTCCGCTGATCTGGTGGACAGTGGCGAAGCTGTGCCTTTTGACGTGGTGTATTGTGGGCGCACCATGCGTGGCTTTGCCATTCGCTTTGGCGGTACGGTTTACGGCTACCTCAACCAATGTGCCCACGTGCCCATGGAAATGGACTACCAGGCCAACCGATTCTTTGACAGCACGGGCCAGTACCTGATGTGTGCCACCCATGGCGCAATTTACCGCCCCCAGACTGGCGAATGCCGCGGTGGCCCGTGCCGTGGCGGCCTGATCAAAATTGCCATGAGTGAAGAAGACAGCGTCGTGCACTGGCATACTGGCGCAAACCTGCAACCCATAGAGTTCTGATATGACTGATCCGATTTTTCCCGGCAACCAAGGCTTTGAAACTAATTCGCCGCAAGCCCTCTCAGGATCTACGCAGAGCGCTATCAAAAATGAAGCATCTACTGCCCAACCACCAGGCTGGGAGCGCGCCATTCTGGAAAAGCTGACAATGGCCGCCATCACCGAGCAGCGCCAGGCGCGGCGCTGGCGCAACGGTATTCGCCTGGGTTGGCTGCTTTTCCTGGTTGGCCTGGTGTGGATGGGCTGGGACCGCGGCGCGAGCACGGCCGATACGTCTGCCCCGCATACCGCGCTGGTCAAGATCGAGGGTGAAATTGCCTCCGGTTCGGGTGCCAGCGCCGAGCTAATCGTGTCGGCCATGCGCGGCGCCTTCGAGGACAAGGGCGCCAAGGCCGTGGTGTTGCTGATCAATTCCCCTGGTGGCAGCCCGGTGCAGGCCGGCATCATCAACGACGAAATTTACCGCCTCAAGGCCCTTTACAACAAGCCAGTTTACGCCGTGGTGGAGGAGACCTGCGCCTCGGCAGCCTATTACATTGCTGTGGGAGCCGACAAGATTTTTGTCGACAAGGCCAGTGTGGTGGGTAGCATTGGCGTGCTGATGGACGGCTTTGGCTTCACCGGCCTGATGGACAAGCTCGGGGTCGAGCGCCGGCTGATGACGGCAGGCGAAAACAAGGGTTTCATGGACCCCTTCAGTCCGCAAACCGAGAAGCAGCGTGTATTCGCGCAGGCCATGCTGGACCAGATTCACCAACAGTTCATCGACGTGGTGAAGAAGGGCCGGGGCGATCGCCTCAAGGAAACACCCGAGACCTTCAGCGGTTTGTTCTGGACCGGTCAGCAGGCTATCGACCGGGGGTTGGCTGATCAACTGGGCAATCTGGACTATGTGGCGCGTGAAGTGGTCAAGGCAGAAGATCTGGTGGATTACACCCGCAAGGATAACGTGGCCGAGCGCCTGGCCAAACGCTTTGGCGCGTCCATTGGTGAGGGCGGTGTGCGCGCCTTGCGCATCTTGCCCACGCTGCGCTGAAGCGAAGCGGGATGGGCGTTAGCGCCCGATGGCAAACACCGCCGGCGTGGAGTTGGCGAGCGTCCAGCCACGCTGTTTCCAGTTCTTGGCCATGTCGCTGTGGCAGGTGGCGGTATCCAGGGTCAATCCACTGGCCGTCGCCAGCCGGGTGTTGTGCTGTAGTGTCTGCACCAAGGCATCCAGCAGGGCCGTATTGCGGTAGGGCGTTTCAATGAAGAGTTGAGTTTGCCCCGTCTTCAGGGCCAATGATTCCAGCTCGCGGATGCGCTGGTTGCGCTCGGCCGGTGTGCTGGGCAGGTAGCCCACAAAGGCAAAATTCTGGCCATTGAGCCCACTAGTCGCCAGGGCCAGTAGCAGCGAGACCGGTCCCACCAACGCTATCACTGGCAAACCCAAGTCATGCGCCGCGCGCACGACAGATGAACCCGGATCGGCAATGGCTGGCATGCCGGCCTCGCTCACCAAGCCGATGTGTTCGCCTTGCAGGGCTGCCTGCAGAAGAGGCCGGGCGTCAAACTGCCCCTGGTGATCCCCTTTTTTGTGAACCGCGTGTGGCAACTCCTGCAGCTGCATAGCCTGCAGCGGCACGCACAGCGGGTGTGTGGCATGGATGCGTTTGAGGTAGGCGCGGGTGGATTTTGCGTTTTCGCAGACCCAGTGAGACAAACTGGCGGCCACTTCCAGCGTGCCATGTGGCATCACGTTCTCCAAAGGTGCCTGGCTGTCGCAGCCAAAGTCCAATGGGGCGGGGACCAGGTACAGCGTACCGGGTTTTTTGAATTGACTTTCTGGCGTGTTCATGTGGCACCCAGTAATTGAATGCCCGCTGCGCGCAGCATCTGGCTGGTACGAATCAGGGGCAGACCGATCAGTGCTGTTGGGTCATCGCTATCGATGGATTGCAGCAAGACAATGCCCAGCCCTTCGCTTTTGGCACTGCCGGCGCAATCGTAAGGCTGCTCCAAGCGCAGATAGGTTTCAATTTCTGCGTCGTCCAGCGCACGAAAAGTGACCCGCACCGGTGCCAGGGCTTGCTGGCAAAAGCCACTGCTTTTGCACACCACAGCCACCGCGGTTTGAAACACTACGGTCTTGCCGCGCATCTGGCGCAACTGGGCAACGGCACGTTCGTGCGTGCCAGGTTTGCCCAGTGCCTGGCCGTCCAGGTCTGCAACCTGGTCCGAGCCAATCACCACGCAGTCGGGAAAGCGCTCGGCCACCGCCTGCGCTTTTGCCAACGCCAAGCGGCACGCTAAGGCGGCCGGGGCCTCCCCGGGCAATGGTGTTTCGTCCACGTCCGGGGACTCGACGGTAAAAGGGATGTTTAGTCGTCCCAGCAATTCACGTCGGTAGACGGACGTAGAGCCGAGAATGAGTTTTCGGTTGGAAGTGTCTGGCATGGCCTGATTCTCTTACACTGCGCGCATGAAGCACGACTACGACGCCCACCACCTGAACCTCCAAGTGTTTGCCCACGACCGGGGCCGTCTATCGGGCAGTGAAGATTTGGTCAAATTCAAGCGTCTTCAGGAAGAGGCCCAGGGCGCTGCACCGGGGCCGGTTCGATTCACTGCCCTAGGCGAGTTGCGATCCGATGGCGGCCAGGCCGAGCAGGTCTGGCTGGTACTGGAGGCTGAAGTAGCGTTGCCGCAAATTTGTCAGCGCTGCCTGGGGCCGGTGAATGTGCCGGTGCGGGTGGCGCGGGAATTCCGCTTTGTCGCCACTGAAGAACAGGCCGAGGCGGAAGATGAGGAGGCGGACGAAGACGTGCTGGTGCTGACCCGCGATTTCGATTTGTTGGAATTGTTGGAGGACGAGTTGTTAATGGCTTTGCCGGTGGTTCCCAAGCACGATGTTTGCCCGCAGCCTGTCAAGCTGCAGGCCGTTGATGCTGATTTTGTTGAGCCTGAGGATAAAAAGCCCAATCCGTTTGCGGTATTGCAGCAGCTGAGGAACAAGCCCTAGACCGACGCAGCCGCTTTGGGCTATAATCAAAGGCTTCGCGTGTGGAATATGGCGCGTTTTTACCAACCTTAACGTGTTGCAGCCTGTGCAGCACCATTGCTCAGGAGCCGATCATGGCCGTTCAACAAAACAAAAAGTCTCCTTCCAAGCGCGGTATGCACCGCTCGCACAATGCCTTGGTTGTGCCTGGCATTGCCGTGGAATCCACCACCGGTGAAACCCACCTGCGTCACCACATTAGCCCCACCGGCTTCTACCGTGGCCGCAAGGTGCTCAAGACCAAGTCCGAAGCCTGAAAACGGTTTTACCCGCAAAGCCCGTCGCTACAGGACCTGTAGCTCCGGGCTTTTGTTGTTTTTGGCCCTGCGCCGTTGTCTGATAACCTTCTCTTTTTGGGTGCCTGTCCCATGATCACAATTGCCGTTGACTGCATGGGAGGCGATCATGGCCCCCAGGTCACACTGCCTGCCTGCAAGAAATTTCTGGACCAGCACCCCGAGGCCTCCCTGATATTGGTTGGCCTGCCCGAAGCGTTAGCTGGGTTTTCCCATCCCCGCGCCCGGATTACGACGGCCAGCGAGGTGGTGACCATGGAAGATCCACTGGAGGTTGCCTTGCGCCGCAAGAAGGATTCGTCCATGCGCATTGCCATCCAACAGGTCAAAGATGGCAATGCCCAGGCAGCGGTGTCAGCCGGCAACACGGGCGCATTGATGGCCATTTCCCGTTATCTGTTGAAAACTCTGGATGGCATTGAACGTCCCGCCATTGCAGGTCAGATCCCCAATGCCACGGGTGGCGCCACCACCGTGCTGGATCTGGGCGCCAATGTGGATTGCACGGCCGAGCATTTATTGCAGTTTGCGGTCATGGGGTCGGCCTTGGTGTCGGTTCTAAGTGATATCGAATCCCCTTCGGTTGGTTTGCTCAATATTGGTGAAGAAGTCATAAAAGGCAACGAAACCATCAAAAAAGCAGGCGATCTGCTGCGTTCTGCAGCCAATTCTGGTGATCTGAATTTTTTTGGAAATGTCGAAGGCAACGATATTTTCAAGGGAACGGTGGACCTGGTGGTGTGCGATGGTTTCGTTGGCAATGTTGCTTTGAAAACCAGCGAAGGCTTGGCTGCCATGATCCTGGGCTTCCTGAAAGCCGAGTTCGTTCGCAATATCTTCACCAAAATGGCGGCTATTGCTGCTTACTCCGTTCTAAATGCGTTGAAGAGGCGTGTGGATCACCGTCGGTACAACGGCGCGGCCCTGCTGGGATTGCGAGGCTTGGTGTTCAAGAGCCATGGATCGGCCGACGAGCTGGGTTTTGGCTACGCACTAAACCGGGCGTATGATGCAGCCCGAAACAACTTAGCTGACCGTGTCCAGGCTCGTATTGCCCACGCAGCCCCGCTGCTGGCCAATGCTGCAAATGTGCCGCAAGTGTGCAATAGCCTGAACGGGTGACAACAAACCCACAATGAAACGATATTCACGAATTACAGGTACCGGCAGCTACTTGCCACCACGCAGACTGACCAATGCGGATTTGGTCGCGGAGCTGGCTGCCCAGGGTGTTGAAACCTCTGACGAATGGATCGTGGCGCGTACCGGTATTCATGCCCGGCATTTCGCGATTGACGGCCAGTTCAGTAGTGATCTGGCGCTAGAAGCGGCCAAGAACGCGCTCCAAGCGGCCGGGCGTAGTGCCAAGGATGTGGACCTCATCATCGTGGCCACTTCCACGCCAGATATGGTGTTTCCGTCCACCGCCTGCATCCTCCAGAACAAATTGGGAGCCAATGGTGGCGCAGCGTTCGACGTGCAGGCTGTTTGCAGCGGTTTTATTTATGCGCTGACGGTAGCTGATGCCTTGATCCAGACTGGTGCTGCCCAATGCGCGCTGGTGGTGGGTGCTGAGATTTTTTCACGAATTCTGGATTTCAAGGACCGTACCACCTGCGTGCTGTTTGGCGACGGTGCCGGCGCCGTTGTCCTGGAAGCGTCGGACAAACCCGGCATTCTGGCGAGCGATTTGCACGCCGACGGTAAACATGTGGGCATTTTGTGCGTGCCCGGCCATGTATCCGGCGGCGCCATTCTGGGAGACCCCCTGCTCAAGATGGATGGCCAGGCGGTATTCAAGCTGGCCGTGGGTCTGCTGGAAAGTGCAGCCCGTGCCACGTTGGACAAGGCCAACCTGACTGACGCCGATATTGACTGGCTGGTGCCCCACCAAGCCAATATCCGCATCATGCAAAGCACGGCACGCAAGCTCAAGCTGTCCATGGACAAGGTGGTCGTCACCGTGGGAGAGCACGGCAATACCTCGGCGGCGTCGATTCCCCTCGCATTGGACAGTGCGGTGCGCAGTGGCCAGGTCAAAAAGGGTGAAACCTTGCTACTCGAAGGCGTAGGTGGTGGTTTTACCTGGGGTGCTGTGCTCCTGAAGTTGTAGCTGCATACGTAGCATCGACGAGGGCTAGCGACTCATTTGATAAGAAGTCATTTATGAAACAGTTTGCTTTTGTATTTCCCGGTCAGGGCTCGCAATCGGTTGGTATGCTGGACGCTTGGGGTGGCCATGCCGTCGTGGCGCAAACCGTGCAGGAGGCGTCGGATGCGCTGGGCGAAGATGTTGCCAAGCTGATTCACGAAGGCCCCAAGGAAGCCCTGGCGCTGACGACCAACACCCAGCCCGTCATGCTGGTGGCGGGCGTCGCAGCCTACCGGGTCTGGATGGCTGAAGTGGGCCAGGCGCCTGCGGCAGTGGCCGGCCATTCCCTGGGCGAGTACACCGCACTAGTGGCCGCTGGTTCGCTGACGCTGGCGCAAGCCGCACCACTGGTTCGGTTGCGGGCCCAGGCTATGCAGGAAGCGGTGCCGGTCGGCGTGGGGGCCATGGCCGCCATTTTGGGGATGGACGCCGCCAAGGTGGCGGCCGGTTGCCTGGAAGTAACCCAATCGTTTGGTGCCGGTTCCATTGAAATTGTGGAAGCCGTCAATTTCAATGACCCGGCGCAAACCGTGATTGCTGGTAGCAAGGCCGCCGTGGACAAGGCTTGTGAGTTGCTCAAGGCCAATGGTGCCAAGCGTGCCTTGCCACTACCAGTGTCCGCCCCGTTCCATTCGCGCCTGATGCAACCGGCTGCTGAGAAGCTCAAGGAGCGTTTGGCCAGCATCGACTTAGCCACACCGCAAATTCCTCTAATCAACAATATAGACGTGGCGGTGGAGACCAACCCCGGTCGCATTCGTGATGCCTTGTACCGCCAGGCATTTGGTCCTGTGCGCTGGGTGGAGTGCGTGCAAGCAATCAAGGCGCGTGGGCTCCATACACTGGTGGAGTGTGGTCCTGGCAAGGTGTTGGCTGGTATGGTCAAGCGCATTGACCCGGAACTGACCGGCCTGGCCCTGTTTGATCCGGCCACACTGCAAGACGTTAAAGGTGTATTGGTATGAGCGAAGTGAAATTTGAAGGCCAGGTGGCCCTGGTGACGGGTGCATCCCGTGGCATTGGCGCCGCCATAGCCTTGGAGTTGGCGCGCAAGGGCCTGAAAGTGATTGGCACAGCCACCACGGATGCGGGTGCTGCCAAGATAACCGAGGCTTTGGCGGTCTATCCCGACTGTAGCGGGCGCACACTGGACGTTACACAGGCAGCAGCCGGTGAAGCCCTGGTCGATGCCATCGCCAAAGAGTACGGAGGCTTGCAGGTGCTGGTCAACAACGCCGGCATCACCCGCGACAACCTGGCCATGCGGATGAAGGATGAGGAATGGGATGCCGTGATGGAGGCCAACCTCAAGGGTGTTTTCCGCATGAGCCGTGCTGTGATGCGCACCATGATGAAGCAACGCTACGGCCGGATCATCAACATTACTTCGGTGGTGGGTGCCTCGGGCAACCCCGGACAGGCCAATTACGCCGCCGCCAAGGCCGGCGTGGCAGGCATGACCCGTGCGCTGGCACGTGAGCTGGGTTCGCGCAACATCACGGTCAACTGTATTGCCCCCGGATTTATCGAAACTGATATGACCGCCAGCTTAAGCGAAGACCAGCAGAAAGCATTGCTGGGTCAGATTCCGTTGGGCCATTTGGGCAAACCTGGCGACATCGCGCATGCTGTTGCATACTTGGCATCTCCCGCTGCCAGCTATGTCACCGGGCAGGAGCTGCATGTCAACGGTGGCATGTACATGTAAGAATTGCAAGTTCAGCCGATGTGTCCGTTCGGCGACCCGGTTAGAGTTGTAGCTCCAAGCCCGGGTAAAATTACGGATTCTTTTACAACCCTTAGAGGGAAGCCATGAGTGATATCGAAGTCCGCGTCAAAAAAATTATTGCCGAGCAGCTCGGTGTGGAAGAGTCTCAAGTAACCAACGAAAAAGCCTTTGTGGCCGATCTGGGCGCTGATTCTCTGGACACCGTTGAATTGGTGATGGCGCTGGAAGACGAGTTTGGGATCGAGATTCCTGATGAAGACGCGGAAAAAATCACCACGGTGCAAAACGCGGTTGATTACGCCAGCACCCACAAGAAGGCCTGATTAGGCCAAAGCTGCGCCGCGCTCGCGGTTGTTGATCGGACCGTCGCAGACCGGGCTTTACAGCCCATGGTCTGCCGGTCTGAACCATGGCCGTTTTGAACGGCTTTTTTTGACCAAAGTTGAAAACTGATTGCTATGTCTCGTCGTCGCGTTGTTGTCACTGGTTTGGGTTGTGTCAGTCCCGTTGGAAACACGGTGGACGAGGCATGGGCCAACATCATCGCCGGCAAGTCTGGCATAGGAACGATCAGTCGATTTGACGCATCGACTTTTTCCTGCCAGATTGCCGGAGAAGTTCGCAATTTCAATCTCGATACCTATATGAGTGCCAAAGAGGCACGCACCATGGATACCTTCATCCATTACGGTATTGCAGCGGCCGCGCAGGCCGTGGCCGATTCCGGTTTGCCCACAGGCGACGCCTTGGGCGATGAAGAAGCTACCCACATTGGTTGCGTGATTGGCTCTGGTATTGGTGGCCTGCCCCTGATTGAGAACATGCACACCGAATACACGAACCGCGGTGCGCGACGCATTTCCCCGTTTTTTGTGCCGGCCACCATCATCAACATGACGGCTGGTCATGTGTCCATGCGCTTCGGCTTCAAAGGACCCAATATTGCCATCGTGACTGCATGTACCACCGGTCTGCATTGCATTGGTGAGGCTGGGCGCATGATTGAATACGGCGATGCTGACGTTATGGTCGCCGGTGGTTCCGAGGCTACTGTTTCACCCCTGGGCATTGGCGGTTTTGCCGCCATGCGGGCGTTGAGCACGCGCAATGATGACCCAACCACTGCTTCTCGCCCCTGGGACAAAGACCGCGACGGCTTTGTGCTGGGCGAAGGCGCAGGAGTTGTGGTGCTCGAAGAATACGAACATGCCGTTGCGCGGGGCGCCAAGATTTATGCCGAACTGGCAGGCTTTGGCATGAGTGCGGATGCAGGGCATATGACAGCCCCAAACATGGACGGCCCCCGCCGCGCCATGCTGAGCGCGTTACGCAATGCAGGTGTCAACACCGATGAAGTTGACTACCTCAATGCCCACGGCACATCCACCCCCTTGGGTGACCTGAACGAGAGCAACGCCATCAAGGCGGCGTTGGGGGACCATGCCAAGAAGATCGTCGTGAATTCTACAAAGTCCATGACCGGGCATTTGCTTGGTGGTGCCGGTGGTATCGAATCGGTCTTTACCGTTCTGGCGTTGCACCACCAAAAGAGTCCTCCGACCATTAATATCTTCAACCAGGATCCAGAGTGCGACCTGGACTACTGCGCCAATGTAGCCCGCGACATGCGCATTGATGTAGCGGTCAAGAATAACTTTGGCTTTGGTGGAACCAACGGTTCCCTGGTGTTCAAGCGCGTCTGAACGCAGCGGGATTCCGGTCACACGACATGCACCGGGCTCCTGCGGTCAGTTTTTCGGTAGGCCGGTCTCGCTGGCATCTGGGTTGTATCGTGGCGAGCAGTGTGTTGGCCCTAGCCGTATCGCTGGGTATTGTCTGGAATCAATCCACGCTGGACTGGCGCTCCTTTGTCGTTCTTGGTTTGACCCTTGCGTCTAGCACCGCCGCTTTGTATGTCTGGTGGCGCTCACCCGTTGGTCGGTTGCGCTGGGACGGGAACCGCTGGCTCTGGTCGGGCTTCATAGATGCGCAAGAATGCCACCTGTCCTTACGGTTGGATTTTCAACACGTCATGGTGGTGGTGTTGCGTAGAGATGGACAACGATCGATCTGGTTGTGGCTGCAACCACGCCCTGACACGCCCACGCAATGGCTACCACTGCGCAGGGCGATTGTTTGCGGGTGGCAAGAGCGAGGCGTTGACGCGGTTGATACGCTCCACGACACGGGAGTTTCCGCGTGAGCCAGG
>Ga0209476_10003140_pt1 | contig 11000 bp, 8 predicted proteins | sample KloWWTrecipitate_FD_187179 | JGI IMG/M metagenome (GOLD analysis project Ga0209476, IMG submission 187179) | Active sludge microbial communities from Klosterneuburg, Austria, studying microevolution and ecology of nitrifiers - Klosterneuburg... | ecosystem: Engineered > WWTP > Aerobic digester >...
CATGAAGCAGAAGCTCGGCCTGTGCTGCGCGCTGATCCACGATCCGGATCTGTTGATCCTCGACGAGCCGACCACCGGTGTCGACCCGCTGGCGCGCGCGCAGTTCTGGGATCTGATTGATCGCATCCGCGGCCAGCGCCCGCAGATGAGCGTGCTGGTCGCCACCGCCTACATGGACGAGGCGCAGCGTTTCGACTGGCTGATGGCGATGGACGACGGCAAGGTGCTGGCCACCGGCACCGCGCGGGAACTGTTCGAGCGCACCGGCACCGATTCGCTGGAAGCGGCCTTCATCGCCCTGCTGCCGGAGGAGAAGACCCGCGACCACGTCGCGGTGACGATCCCGCCGCTGCAGGCCGACGCCGACGACATCGCGATCGAGGCGAAGGATCTCACCATGCGCTTCGGCGATTTCGTCGCCGTCGACCATGTCTCCTTCCGCATCCGCCGCGGCGAGATCTTCGGCTTCCTCGGCTCCAACGGCTGCGGCAAGTCCACCACCATGAAGATGCTGACCGGCCTGCTGGAAGCCAGCGCGGGCCAGGCCTGGCTGTTCGGCCAGTTGGTCGATTCGAAGGACATCGACACCCGTCGCCGGGTCGGCTACATGTCGCAGGCGTTCTCGCTGTATGGCGAGCTCAGCGTCGCGCAGAACCTGGTGCTGCACGCGCGGCTGTTCAGCGTGCCCGACGCCGACATCCCGGCGCGGGTGCAGGAGATGGCCAGCCGCTTCGACCTGACCGACAGCATGGACAGCCTGCCCGACAGCCTGCCGCTGGGCATGCGCCAGCGGCTGTCGCTGGCGGTGGCGATGGTGCACAAGCCCGAGATGCTGATTCTCGACGAGCCGACCTCGGGCGTGGATCCGGTGGCGCGCGATGCGTTCTGGCGGCTGCTGGTGGAGCTGTCGCGGCGCGACAAGGTCACCATCTTCATCTCCACCCACTTCATGAACGAGGCCGAACGCTGCGATCGCATGTCGATGATGCACGCCGGCAAGGTGCTCGACAGCGATGCGCCGGCGAAGCTGGTGGAGAAGCGCGGCGCGAAGACGCTCGAAGAGGCCTTCATCGGCTACCTGGTCGAGGCCGAAGGCGCGCAGGACAGCGACGACGTCCCCGCCCAGGTGCAGGCCGAAGGCACGGTCGCCGCACCCGCGCGCCGCGCGCCCTTCAGCCTGCAGCGCATGTACAGCTACCTGTGGCGCGAGGCGCTGGAACTGCAGCGCGACCCGATCCGCGCCAGCCTGGCGCTGGGCGGTTCGATCCTGCTGATGTTCGTGATCGGCTTCGGCATCAGCATGGACGTGCAGGACCTGCGCTACGCGGTGCTCGATCGCGACAACACCACGCTCAGCCGCGACTACGCGCTGCAGCTGTCGGGCTCGCGCTACTTCATCGAGCAGCCGGCGATCAGCGACTACGCCGACATGGACCGGCGCATGCGCAGCGGCGAGCTGGCGCTGGCGATCGAGATTCCGCACGGCTTCATGCGCGACGCGCTGCGCGGCAACGGCGTGCAGGTCGGTGCCTGGGTGGATGGCTCCATGCCCGCGCGCGCCGAAACCGTGCAGGGCTACGTGCAGGGCATGCACCAGAGCTGGCTGGCCACCCAGGCCGCGGCCATGGGCGTCGCCACGACATCCGCCGCCGGTGTGGAAACCCGCTTCCGCTACAACCCCGACGTGAAGAGTTTGCCGGCGATGGTGCCGGCGGTGATCCCGATCCTGCTGCTGATGCTGCCGGCGATGCTGACCGCGCTGGCGGTGGTGCGCGAGAAGGAAACCGGTTCGATCACCAACCTCTACGTCACCCCGGTGACGCGCAGCGAGTTCCTGCTCGGCAAGCAGCTGCCCTACGTCGGCCTGGCGATGCTCAACTTCTTCCTGATGTCGCTGCTGGCGGTGACCGTGTTCGGGGTGCCGGTCAAGGGCAGTTTCCTGGCGCTGACCGCGGCCGCGCTGATCTTCAGCTTCGCCGCCACCGGCATGGGCCTGCTGGCCTCGTCGGTCACCAGGAGCCAGATCGCGGCGATGTTCATCGCCATGATCGGCACCATCATCCCGGCCACCCAGTATTCCGGGCTGATCGATCCGGTGTCCTCGATGGAAGGCTTCGGCAAGTTCGTCGGCGACATCTATCCGGCCACTTACATGGTCACGATCAGTCGCGGCGTGTTCAACAAGGCGCTGGGCTTCGCCGACCTGGCCGGGTCGCTGTGGCCGATGCTGCTGTCGGTGCCGGTGATCCTCGGCGCGGCGATCGCGCTGCTGAAGAAGCAGGAGCGCTGAGATGGATCGTAGCGGAACCTTCTCGCGCCACCTCGCCAACATCTACCGGCTCGGGGTCAAGGAGCTGTGGAGCCTGTGGCGCGACCCGATGCTGCTGGTGCTGATCGTGTACGTGTTCACGCTCGCGGTCTACACCTCGGCCACGGCGATGCCCGACACCCTGCACAAGACGCCGATCGCGATCGTCGACGAGGACGACTCGCCGCTGTCGCAGCGCATCGTCAGCGCGTTCTATCCGCCGCAGTTCATCACCCCGCAGATGATCGCGATGTCCGAGGTCGATCCGGGCATGGACGCCGGGCTGTACACCTTCGCCCTGCACATCCCGCAGGGCTTCCAGCGCGACGTGCTGGCCGGGCGCGCGCCGCAACTGCAGCTCAACGTCGATGCCACCCGCATGAGCCAGGCCTTCACCGGCAGCGGCAACGTGCAGCAGATCGTGGCCGGCGAGATCGGCGAGTTCGTGCAGCGCCAGCGCAGCAGCGCCAGCGCGCCGGTCGAGATCGCGGTGCGCGCGCGCTTCAATCCGGCGCTGGAGAAAGGCTGGTTCGGCGCCCTGAACAGCATCATCAACCAGATCACCATGCTGTCGATCATCCTCACCGGCGCCGCGCTGATCCGCGAGCGCGAGCACGGCACCATCGAGCACCTGCTGGTGATGCCGGTCAACCCGACCGAGATCATGCTGTCCAAGGTCTGGTCGATGGGGATGGTGGTGCTGGTCGCCTCCGCGCTGTCGCTGAACCTGGTGGTGCGCGGGATGCTGCAGGTGCCGGTGGAAGGTTCGCTGCCGCTGTTCTTCACCGGCGCGGCGCTGCACCTGTTCGCGACCACCTCGATGGGCATCTTCATGGCCACCGTCGCCCGCAACATGCCGCAGTTCGGCATGCTGATGGTGCTGACCATCCTGCCGCTGCAGATGCTCTCCGGCGGGTCCACCCCGCGCGAAAGCATGCCCGCGCTGGTGCAGGACATCATGCTCGCCGCGCCCACCACCCACTTCGTCGAGCTCGGCAGCGCGATCCTGTTCCGCGGCGCCGGCATCGACATGGTCTGGAAGCAGTTCCTGTGGCTGGCGGTGATCGGCGGATCGCTGTTCGCGTTCGCGCTTGCGCGCTTCCGCAAGGCCATCACGCAGATGGCCTGAGCCGGGCCCCGTCATCCCCCACGTGTTCCGCACCACAAGCAGGAGAATCCCCCATGCAAAAGACCATGAAAGCCGCCGTCGTCCGTGCCTTCGGCCAGCCGCTGGCGATCGAGGAGGTGCCGGTGCCGCGCCCGGCTGCCGGCGACGTGCTGGTCAAGATCGAAGCCTGCGGTGTCTGCCATACCGACTTGCACGCCGCCGAGGGCGACTGGCCGGTGAAGCCGAATCCGCCGTTCATTCCCGGCCACGAGGGCGTGGGCTTCGTCGCCGCGGTCGGTGCCGGCGTCAGCCACGTCAAGGAGGGCGACCGGGTCGGCATTCCCTGGCTGTATTCGGCCTGCGGCTACTGCGAGCATTGCCTGGGCGGCTGGGAGACGTTGTGCGAGTCGCAGCAGAACGCCGGCTACTCGGTCAACGGCGGTTTCGCCGAATACGCGCTGGGTGATGCCGACTACGTCGGCCACCTGCCCGCGAACGTCGGCTTCGTGGAGATCGCGCCGGTGCTGTGCGCGGGCGTCACCGTGTACAAGGGCCTGAAGGTCACCGATACCAAGCCCGGCGACTGGGTGGTGATCTCCGGTGTCGGTGGCCTCGGCCACATGGCGGTGCAGTATGCGAAGGCGATGGGCCTGAACGTGGCCGCGGTGGATGTCGACGATGCCAAGCTCAAGCTCGCCGAACGTCTCGGCGCCACGGTCACGGTCAACGCGAAGACCACCGATCCGGCGGCGTTCCTGAAGAAGGAGATCGGCGGCGCCCACGGCGCATTGGTCACCGCGGTCTCGCCGAAGGCGTTCGAACAGGCACTGGGCATGGTCCGTCGCGGCGGCACCGTCTCGCTCAATGGCCTGCCGCCGGGCCAGTTCCCGCTGGACATCTTCGGCATGGTGCTCAACGGCATCACCGTGCGCGGCTCGATCGTCGGCACCCGGCTGGATCTGGCCGAAGCGCTGGCGTTCGCCGAACAGGCCAAGGTCGCCGCCACCGTCACCAGCGACTGCCTGGACAACATCAACGACATCTTCGCGCGCATGCACGCCGGCCGGATCGAAGGCCGCGTGGTACTGGACATGCGTGCCTGAGCCGGGTGGCCGTGAACGGGAGCAGGGCATGAAGCCGAAGACGCCATCCGCGCCGCCGAGCCACGCGGCCGCAGCCGATCCACTGCGGTTTGCCACGGCTGCCGCGGACTACGCGATCGACAGCTGGCAGCGCAGCATCCTGTACGCCGACATCCGCCGCCAGCGCGGCAACCAGTACCGTGCGCACCTGCAGGAACCGGCACCGAACGTGCTCGATTTCCCGGCCGAACCGGTGATGTCCGGGATGGACCTGCCGCAGCCGGTGAACTACGGGCTGATGCGGATCGTGGCCGATGGTGCGGCAGTGCCGGACCCGCGCATGCGGCCGTTCGTCGTGGTCGATCCGCGCGCCGGGCATGGCCCGGGCATCGGCGGCTTCAAGCCGGACAGCGAGATCGGCGCGGCGCTCAAGGCCGGGCACCCGTGCTACTTCGTCGGCTTCCTGCCCGACCCGGTGCCGGGGCAGACGGTGGAAGACGTGATGCGCGCCGAGGCCGCGTTCGTGCGCAAGGTGGCCGAGCTGCATCCCGACGCCATCGGCAAGCCCTGCGTGATCGGCAACTGCCAGGCCGGCTGGCAGGTGCTGATGACCGCGGCGGTGTGGCCGGAGCTGTTCGGCCCGATCATCCTCGCCGGTGCGCCGCTGTCGTACTGGGCCGGCACCAACCCGATGCGCTACGCCGGCGGCCTGCTCGGCGGCAGCTGGCTGACCGCGATGACCAGCGATCTCGGCGACGGTCGCTTCGACGGTGCCTGGCTGGTGCAGAACTTCGAGAACCTGGACCCGGCCAACACGCTGTGGTCCAAGCAGTACGACCTGTACGCCAACGTCGATACCGAAGGCCCGCGCTACCTCGGTTTCGAGAAGTACTGGGGCGGCCACGTGTTCCTGGACGGCGGCGAGATGCAGTACATCGTCGACAACCTGTTCATCGGCAACAAGCTGGCCACCGCCGAGCTGTGTACCTCCGACGGCGTGCGCATCGACCTGCGCAACATCCGTTCGCCGATCGTGGTGTTCTGTTCCTACGGCGACAACATCACCCCGCCGGGACAGGCGCTGGGCTGGATCACCGACCTGTACCGCAACGACGAGGACGTGATCGGCCACGACCAGACCATCGTGTTCGCCACCCACGACAGCATCGGCCATCTCGGGATCTTCGTGTCCGGCAGCGTCGGGCGGAAGGAGCATCGCGAGTTCGCCAGCAACATCGACATCATCGACCTGCTGCCGGCCGGCATCTATCGCGCCGAAGTCGAGGAGCGTCCGCGCGGCGTGGCCCATGCGGAGCTGACCGACGACCAGTACCTGATGCGGATCCGCAGCAGCGGCGTCGAGGAAGTGCGCGCCATCGTCAAGCCGGATCCGGCCAGCGAACGCCGCTTCGCCGCCGCCGCGCGCGTGTCCGAGATCAACCTGGCGCTGTATCGCAGCCTGGTGCAGCCGACGGTGCAACTGTTGTCGACGCCGGCCTCCACGCACTGGTTGCAGGCGCTGCATCCGCTGCGGATCGGCTACGAGTGGTGGTCCGACCGGCATCCGCTGGCACCGCTGGTGGAACAGGCCGCGCAGCAGGTGCGCGAGCACCGGCGCGCGGTCGCCGCCGACAATCCCCTGCTGCAGGCGCAGACGGCGTTGTCGCAATCCGCGGAGCTCTGGCTCGACCGCTACCGCGACCAGCGCGATGCGCTCTACGCCGCCACCTTCGAGGCGATCTACGGCTCGCCCGTGATCCAGGCGCTGACCGGGCGCAGCCGCGACGACGACAGCCCGGCGCGTCCGCATCCCGGCGAGTCGCCGGAACACCGCGCCTTCATCGCGGCGGAGCTGGCGCGGGTCAAGGCGGACATCGGCCAGGGCGGACTGCCGGAAGCGTTCGTGCGCGCGATGTTCCATGTCTTCCAGGCGCGCGGCGAGGCCGACGAGCGCCATTTCCGCCATGCCTGGGACTTCGCCAACGCACATCGTCGCAGCCCGGACACCGCACCGCCTGCGGTGGACGCGTTCCGCGCACTGGTGCGGCGCCAGGCACTGCTGGTGCGCCATGACGCGCAGGCCGCGCTGGCCGCCATCCCGGCATTGCTGGCGGATGCGCCGGCCGCGGCGGTGCGCGAGGCGGCGGACTTCATCGCCGGAACCGTTGCCCGCGGCGGCGCGTTGTCGGCGCAGGAACAGGACAGCCTGCGGCGGGTGCTGGCCTTGTTCGGCCCTGCCATGCCGCGCAGGATTTCGAGGAAGACACCATGACGCCCCCCGCCACGCCCGTCGCCGCCACGTCATCCGAATTGCAGCGCCTGCTCGCGCATGTCGCCGGCATGCCGCCGATCCGCGTCGCGGTGGTGCACCCCTGCGATGCCCTGAGCCTGGAGGGCGCGCTGGACGCGCGCAGTGCCGGCCTGGTCGAACCGGTGCTGGTCGCGCCGCGCGCGAAACTCGAAGCGATTGCCGCTGCCGCCGGTTTCGATCTCTCCGGCATCGCCATCGAAGACGTGCCGCACAGCCACGCCGCTGCCGAGCGCGGTGCGGCGCTGGCGCGCGAGGGCAAGGTCGAGGCGCTGATGAAGGGCAGCCTGCACACCGACGAGCTGATGGCCGCGGTGGTCGCGCACGCGTCCGGCCTGCGCACCAAGCGCCGGGTCAGCCACTGCTTCGTGCTGCACACGCCGCGCTATCCGCGCCCGTTCATCGTCACCGATGCGGCGATCAACCTCGCGCCGGACCTCGAACAGAAAGCCGACATCGTGCGCAACGCGATCGAACTGGCGCACGTGATCGGCGTCGAAAGGCCGAGGGTCGCGATCCTCGCCGCAGTGGAAACGGTCAATCCGGGCATGCCGGCCACGCTTGATGCGGCTGCACTTTGCAAGATGGCCGACCGTGGCCAGATCGAGGGCGGCGTGCTCGATGGCCCGCTGGCATTCGACAACGCGGTCTCGCCCGAGGCCGCGCGCACCAAGGGCATCGTCTCCGAGGTCGCAGGCCGGGCCGACATCCTGGTGGTGCCCGACCTGGAAAGCGGCAACATGCTGGCCAAGCAGCTGATCTACCTGGGCGACGCCGCCAGCGCCGGCATCGTGCTCGGCGCGAAGGTGCCGGTGATCCTGACCAGCCGCGCCGACTCGCGCGAATCGCGGATGGCGTCCTGTGCGATCGCGCTGCTGCTGGCGCAGCGCTACCGGGAGACCCCGCCATGAGCGGCCACGACGGCCTGGTGCTGGTGCTCAACTGCGGGTCGTCCAGCATCAAGTTCGCGCTGTTCGATGCGGCGACCGACCCGCTGCCGCGGCAGCCGCTGTGGAACGGCAAGGTGCAGGGCATCGGCGGGCCGACGCCGGATTTCGGCGCAACCGGGGTGGCACCGTTCGCGATCGAACTCGACGCCGAGCATCCCTACCGCTCGGCGCTGGCGCTGATCCGCGAACGCGTCCTCGCGCGCCTCGGCGGCAGGAGGCTTGCCGCGATCGCGCATCGCGTCGTGCACGGCGGCAGCAAGTACTTCGAACCGGTGCGGATCGACGCGCAGGTGCTTGCCGACCTCGAGGACTACATCCCGCTGGCACCGCTGCACCAGCCGTTCGCGCTGGAGGCGATCGGGATCCTGCTGCACGACCGGCCCGACCTGCCGCAGGTCGCCTGCTTCGACACCGGCTTCCATGCCACCCTGCCCAAGGTCGAGCAGATGCTGCCGCTGCCGTACGACGCCTGGAAGCGCGGCCTGCGTCGCTACGGGTTCCACGGCCTGTCGTACGAGTACATGGCCACCGCCTTGCCCGAACGCCACGGCGCGGTCGCGCGCGGGCGCTGCATCGTCGCGCATCTCGGCAGCGGTGCCAGCCTGTGCGCGATGCGCGACCTGCAAAGCGTCGCCACCACCATGGGCTTCTCCGCGCTCGACGGCCTGATGATGGGCACGCGCACCGGCGCGCTGGATCCGGGTGCGGTGCTGTACCTGATGGAAATCGGCAAGCTGACGCTGGAACAGGTGGGCGATGTCCTCTACCACCGCTCCGGCTTGCTGGGGGTGTCGGGCATTTCCGCCGAACCGCGCGTGCTGCTGCAGCACGAGCAGGACGCAGGCGAGGCCGGCGAACGCGCGCGGATCGCGCTCGACCTCTACGTGCGCCGCATCGTGCGCGAGATCGGCGCATTGGTCGCGGCGCTGGGCGGGCTGGACCTGCTGGTGTTCACCGCCGGCGTCGGCGAGCACTGCGCGTTCGTGCGCGAGCGCGTGTGCCGCGACCTCGCCTATCTCGGCATCGTGCTGGACAACACCGCCAACGCGGACGATGCGGCGATCATCTCGACGCCCGACAGCCGCGTCATCGTCGGCGTGGAGCGCACCAACGAGGAATGGATCGCGGCGCGCGACGCCGCCGCCGTGCTGGCCCGCCACGCCTGAACTCCCCGAGGAAACGCAATGGTGCACGTACTGGATACTTCGCTCTGGTTCATCCTGCTGGCGGTGCTGGTCTTGCCGCTGCTGATCGTCGGCGCACTCAACCTGTTCATGCGCAAGCGCGGCGGGGTCAGCGCCATCTGGTGCGGGATCCTGATCCTGCTGTTCGGCGGCATCGCCGCGCTGCTGATCATCCTGTACAAGGTGAGTGGTTGAGGGTGGGTGCCCGGGTGCTTGCATGCGACATGCGCGCATGGCGGTGTAGTCGCTCAGGCTGAACCGCCTGAACCCCTTGCCGCCGCAGTTGTTGCGATTTGGCGTTGAGCTCCCCCCGCTTGCATTGCGGTCACGCCGGTACCGCATCGAGGCCTTCGACCTGCGTTTCATTGCTGCTGCTCCCTGCGACGAAGACCGACTGCAGGTGTGGAGAAGCCGGCAACTTTAGTCGACGTTCCTTGAGGCAGAACGGCAGCACCCAGAGACGCATTCCGCTGGACTTCGGAAAATCAAACACGGGTATTGCCCGCATCGATTTCAAGCGCGATCACCTCGGCGCGGCGCTGTTCGAACACGTCGGAGCAGCGCTTGAGGAACAGCATCCCGAAGATGTATTCCTTGAACTCGGAGGCATCCATCTTGCCGCGCAGGATGTCGGCGGCTTTGAAGAGGTGGCGTTCCAGCTGGGGCAGGGTCAAGGGCATGCAGGAGATCCAGTCAATTCGACTGTTTTGCAGGGGTGCAGCGCATCAGTCAGCCTGGCCCGCGATGTCGTGCGTCTGGCGAGCGGTCACCGCACAACCTCAAGTACATGCGCGCGTTTGCCGAGGCCTGGCCCGATGCCGGGTTTGTGCAAGCGGTGCTTGCACAATTGCCCTGGTATCACCAGATCGCCTTGCTGGACAAGCTGGCCGACGATGAAACGCGGCGCTGGTATGCCGCCAGAGCCATCGAACACAACTGGTCGCGCAATGTGCTGGTGATGCAGATCGAAACCGATGCCAAAGGCCGCTCGGGCCAGGCCGTCACCAACTTCGCCGAACGTCTGGCGCACGACCTGCGCGCCGCATTCCCTGAGATGAAGGGCTTTTCTCCGGGTTGCATCCGCGGGCGAACCAGGTCGATGACGCGCTCTGCGCCGGGATTCCGGATGATCTTCATGGCTGGCCAGTGTATGGCCATCGCGGCAAGGCACAATTGCTGCCGGCAGTCCGCGCCCCTCGTGCAACCTGGATCATGTCCCCATGAAAATCGCCAGCTGGAACGTCAACTCGCTCAACGTGCGGCTGCCGCATCTGCTGCACTGGCTGGCCGAGGCGAAGCCGGACGTGGTCGCGCTGCAGGAAACCAAGCTGGAAGACCACAGGTTTCCCGAGGATGCCCTGCTGGAGGCGGGCTACCGCAGCGTGTTCGCCGGGCAGAAGACCTACAACGGGGTGGCGATCCTCGCCCGGCAGGCGATCAGCGACGTGCAGGCGGGGATTCCCGGTTTCGACGATCCGCAGAAGCGGGTGATCGCCGCGACGGTGGGCGACATCCGCATCGTCGATCTGTACGTGGTCAATGGCGAGGCCGTCGGCAGCGAGAAGTTCGCCTACAAGTTGCGCTGGCTGGACGCAGTGCGCGAATGGCTGCGCGCGGAGCTTGCCGCGCATCCGAAGCTGGTGGTGCTGGGCGATTTCAACATCGCGCCGGACGACCGCGATGTCTGGGATCCGAAGCGCTGGCGCGAGAAGATCCTGTGCTCGACGCCGGAGCGCGAGGCGTATCGCGGCTTGCTAGAGCTTGGCCTTTCCGACAGCTTCCGCCTGTTCAACGACGAGGCCGGCCAGCACAGCTGGTGGGATTACCGCCTGTCCGGCTTCGAACGCGGCTGGGGTCTGCGCATCGACCTGGCGCTGGTCAGCGATGCGCTGAAAGCACGCTGCAGCGCCGCCGGCATCGACCGCGAGCCGCGCGGCCGGGAACGGCCGAGCGACCACACCCCGGTGTGGGTGGAGATCGCCGGCGGGTGATGACGGATTACCAGCTGTAGAGCTTGTAGTAGGTCATCGGCGCCTCGCCCTTGCCCCAGTCCAGCTTGC
>Ga0209476_10003141_pt1 | contig 11000 bp, 8 predicted proteins | sample KloWWTrecipitate_FD_187179 | JGI IMG/M metagenome (GOLD analysis project Ga0209476, IMG submission 187179) | Active sludge microbial communities from Klosterneuburg, Austria, studying microevolution and ecology of nitrifiers - Klosterneuburg... | ecosystem: Engineered > WWTP > Aerobic digester >...
CCGCTACGACCGCGAATGGGTCGATCGCCGCGGCTTCGAAGCGCTCGATACCCCGCGCGGCCCGCTCAGGCACCGCCGCCTCTTCTTCGGCTCCTCTACCTGGGCCGGACACTACGCCGAGGTTGCCAACAGCTTCCTCTGGCCGTTGCTCCACCTCGTCCGCGATGACCTCCCACGGCTGACCGCCTACTACCCCGCACCCGCAACACCCTCCCTCGGCGATTGGGGCGCGTTCGTTCGCGTCAATACGAGCTTCGCCGAAGCCGCCATCGATGAACGCGGCAAACCCACCGCCTGGATCCACGACTACCAGCTGACGCTCGTTCCCGAGTTCATGCGCGCCGGGGGATTTCGCGGGCGCATCGGCTTCTTCCTCCACACCCCCTTCCCAAGCATTGAAGTCGCGGACCCCTACCTCCAGGGAGCATCCGCCGCGTACTTCTGCGAAGTCATCCGCGGCATGCTCGGCGCCGACCTCATCGGCTTCCAATCGGCAAACGACCTGGCGCGATTCATCGCCGCTGCCACCCGCCTGCGCGGTGTCACCGAAGCGCCGGGCGGCCTCCGGATCGATGGCCGCACGGTCCGCTGCGCCGCATATCCAGTCGGCATCGATGTGGATGACGTCCTCTCGGTGGCAACCAGCGAAGCCCCTCCGGAACGGGTCCGCGCGGCCCGCGCGGCGGGTCTCCCGATCGTTGTCGGCCTCGAGCGGGGCGATTTCACGAAAGGCATTCCCGAACGCTTGCACGCGCTGGCCACGGCCTACGGCGAGGGGGAGCGTTTCGCCTACATCGGCATCGCCGCCCCGACTCGCGAAGGTGTGGCTGCCTACGATGCCCTGGATGTGGCGATCGAGCGCGAGTCCAGCCGCGCCATGCAGGCGGCCGTCGCCGCTGGCTGCCCGTTCGTCAACATCCGTGCCAACGTCGGGTGGCGCGATGTGGTGGCGCTCCAGCGCGAGGCCGATGTGGTCTTCACCTCATCACTGGCCGATGGCCAGAACCTGGTCCCACTGCAGGCAACCATCGCACAATCGGTCCGTGAACCGGGGCAGCGCGGGGTCATCATCACCGGCCGCGATGCCGGCGTGGCGAGCGCCTATGCCGGCTACGAGAACGACGGCCTTGTGCCAGTCGACCCGATGAACGGCAATGAGATGATCCGGACGTTTTCCCGCGCCCTGCGCGCACAACCCGGCCGCATTTCCGGCCGCCTTATCGACGCTGTCAGGACCCGCGACGCACTCGCCTGGGCCACCGGCTTTCTGAACGACCTGGAGGGCGCATGCTGACCATCAAAGCGACCGAACAACTCCGCACGCTCGCTTCCGCCAGGGGCCCGCTCCTCATCGCCACGGACCTCGATGGCACTCTTGCGCCGATAGTCCCGCACGCATCCGATGCGCGCGTTCCCGCCGGCGCGCTCGCCATCCTCGACCGCCTCTCCGTCGCTGCCCGGGTCGCCATCATCACGGGGCGTGATTTGAACACGGCCCGCCGCATGGTCCCCGTCGAAGGCGTCATTGTCGTTGGCAGCCACGGGCTCGAAGCGACCTTCGACGACCCCCTGCTCCCGGGCGTCGATCGCATCGCCCTCAGCGCGGCTCTCGAACGCGTCGAACAGCAGGTCATCTCCGCGGTTCCCAGTTCGTTCCTGCACATCGAACGCAAGGCGATCTCAACCGCGTTCCACTACCGCGCCGCACCAGACCTGGGGCCACGCCTCCGCGCGGTCCTGGCCGCGCTTCCGGAAGGCCTGCGCCTGCGAGACGGCCGCATGGTGCTCGAAGTCATCCCCGATGCGCGCGGCGGCAAGGACGTCGCCCTGGCGGCGCTCGTCCGCCAGCTCCGCTGCAAGGCCATCCTGGCTATGGGCGATGACGCGACGGATGTCGCCATGTTCCGCGCCGCCCGCGCGCTCGGCGCCCAGGAAGACCTCCACGTGCTCATCGCAGGGGTAGCCAGCGGCGCCGAAACGCCCCCAGAAATCCTCGACCTGGCCGACATCATCCTCGATTCCCCCGCGCAAGCCCTGGAAGCGCTGGAAACGCTCGCCCGCGCACTCGGAGCCTGACCAGTATTTACTCACGAGACCGGTGCAAATGGCATCCCGTGTCCCTCGCCGCGGCCCAGCCTACATAGAACTGATTGACGCTGGCGATTCGTACTGTGTATAACCCGCGTCATCATTGACGTGAACGTGAGGGAGAGGCCCGATGTCAGGTTCTAACTACTGGACTCGACGAATGAGCAGGCGAAGCGCCATAACCGGGGCGGTCAGCGCCGGTAGCGGTCTCGCCGCACTCGGCCTCGTTGGCTGCGGCGGTGGCGCCGATGACGATGACGTTACCCCCGGCGATACCCCGCAGCCCACCCCAACCGCCGACCCCACCAAGGTCCAGGAAGTCCAGAGTTTCCTCTGGCCGCGCGAAGACACCAGCGCGCGGGCAGTGAAGGGTGGCGTCTACCAGTCCTACACCACCGCCGATGTCACCAACCTCGATCCGCTCTCTTCGCCGTCCTTCACGGCCAACTCGCTTGGCTCGTGGTTCTATCCCCGCCTCCTGAGCTACAAGCCCGGCTACCGCATCCCGGCCACTGGCGAAGTCCAGGGGTACCTTGCACAAAGCTACGAGCTCCCGGAGCCCACCCGCGTCATCTTCAAGCTCCGCCCGAACGCTGTCTGGCAGGATGGCGCCCCGCTCAACAAGCGCCCGATCGATGCCGAGGATGTCGCCTTTTCGTGGGAGAAGTTCGCGGCGAAGAGCATCTCCCGGAAGGACCTCGCCAAACTGGCTGATAACCCGACGGGCCCGGTCGAATCGGTGAAAGCGATCGACAAGACCACGGTCGAGTTCCGCCTGGCCTACCCCTACGCTCCGCTCCTCAGCGCGCTGGCTTACAGCCGCTACTTGCAGATCATGCCGCGCGAAAGCGAGGCGGGCGGGTACGACCCGCGCAATGAAGTCCGCTCCGGCGGCCCATGGATCATGGCCAACTACCAGCGGAACGTGAAGTTCGAGTACCGCAAGAACCCGGACTACTGGGATGCCGACAAGGTCTACCTCGATGGCTACGACATCCCGATCATTCCCGAATATGCCGCCGGGCTCGCCCAGTTCCGCGCCAAGAAGCTCTGGGCGCACGCCACCCGCCAGGAAGACATCATCGCGACCAAGAAGGACCTCCCGGATCTGGCCGTGTTGGCGAGCGATTTCGGCCGTACCGTCTACATGAACTACTTCGGGCTGCAGCCGGGCTCGCCGTTCCTCGATCCGCGCGTCCGCCAGGCCGCCTCGATGCTCATCGACCGCGACCTCTGGATCGACACCTTCTACAACGTCACCCAGTTCCAGAAGGAGGGCTATCCCACCGACGTGCGCTGGCACAGCCACATATCCTCCGGATGGGAGGGGTTCTGGCTCGACCCGAAGGGGAATACCCTGGGCGCCGGCGCAAAGAACTTCGCCTACAACGTGGCCGAGGCCAAGAAGCTTCTCGAAGCCGCCGGCCACGCGAACGGCATCGAGACCGATTTGGTCTGGATTTCCACCGGGCAGTACGGGACCACCTTCCCCAAGCAGGCCGAAGTCTTCAAGGGAATGCTCGAGGAATCGGGCCTCTTCAAGCTCAAGCAGGTGAACCCCGACTACCAGACCGACTACGTGCCCAACTACTACTTCGGCAAATGCAACTTCAAGGGTATCGCGGTCGGCGCGATCACCACCTACCCGGAGATCGACCAGTTCCTGGTCTCCTACTACCACTCGACCGGCGCCCGCCAGAAAGTCGCCTTCAACGGCGAAACGCAGGACGCCGAGCTCGACACCCTGATCATGAACCAGCGCAAGGAGCTCGATGCCGCCAAGCGCAAGACCATCATCCAGGACATCCAGAAGCGCATGGCCGACAAGATGCACGTGATGCCCTGGCCGGGCCAGTCACCCGGGTTCTCGCTCTTCTGGCCGTGGATCGGCAATGCCGGCGTCTTCCGCGCGTGGGATGCCGAGTCGAGCCGCGACACCGTTTCGAACACCGTCTGGTTCGACAAGAGCAAGTACACCGGCTAACACGCCGTCCCGGGAGGGTTTCCGCATGGGCCGCTACGTCACGCAGCGGTTGGCGCTGGCCGGGGTCACACTCGTGCTGGTCTCAATCATCGTGTTCACACTTCTCCGCGTCGTCGTACCACTGGTGTACGGCGATGCGGTCGATATCATCGCCTCCGAATACGGCCGCACCGATCCGGAGCTCGTCAAACAGCTCAAAGAAGAATACGGCCTCTCCGGGAACCTTCCCCTCCAGTACCTGGAGTGGGTCGGCCAAATCCTGCGCGGCGACCTTGGCGAGTCGCTCTTCAACGGGCGCCCGGTGCTCAGCGAAATGAATAGCCGCCTGGCCGTCTCCTTCGAGCTGGGGCTCATCGGGCTCGTTACCGGTGTGCTCTTCTCCGTGCCCATGGGCGTTGCCGCCGCAGTCCTCCAGAATCGCTGGCCCGATTACACGCTCCGCAGTATCGCGATCCTGATCGATGCCATGCCCGGCTTCTGGCTCGCCATCCTCATCATCACTTTCGGCTCGCTCTGGTTTAACTGGGCGCCGCCGCTCAACTTCAAGTACATCCACGAAGACCCCATTGCCCACATCAAGATCATGGCAATGCCCGCCCTCCTCATCGGCCTCACGCCCAGCGGATCGCTCGTGCGCCTGGTTCGCACCCAGATGCTCGAGGTGCTCCGCCAGGACTACATCCGGACTGCCCAGGCCAAGGGCCTGCCCTCGCGGACCGTCGTCTTCACGCATGCCTTCCGCAACTCGCTCCTGCCCGTGGTCACCGTCGTTGGGCTTTCGCTCCCGGGGCTCATCGCCGGGACGGCTATCTTCGAATCCATCTTCTCCCTGCCGGGGATGGGCCAGTACCTGGTCTCTTCGGTCGGAAACCTGGACTATCCCGTGATTATGTCCACAAACATCATCTTCGCGGTCTTGATCGTTGCTTCAAACCTCGCCGTCGATGTCTCGTACACCTTCATCGACCCCCGCGTGAGGTACTAGGATGGCCACCCCGGCAGCACCCCGCGCGATAGATTTCGGCCCGCGGGTGATCGTCGAACGCCCCCTCCACCTCAGAGTGGCCGCTCGCGGGTGGCTGTTCATCAAGCAGCAGCCTCTCGGCGCGTTCGGGTTCGTGATCGTGCTGGCCCTGATCCTGGCGGCCCTCTTCGCCAGCCAGATTGCCCCCTACGATCCGAACAAGATCCATCTCCGCCACCGTCTCGAAGGACCGAGCAGCAATTTCTGGCTCGGCACCGATGCCACCGGCAAAGACATCTTCTCCCGGCTCGTGTACGGCGCGCGGGTCTCGATGGTGGTTGGCTTCGGGGCTGTCGCCATCGGCACAACCGGGGCTGCCACGCTCGGCATCGTCAGCGGCTTCCTCGGCGGCTGGCCGGATAAGGTGCTCCAGCGGTTCGTCGATGCATGGCAGGCAATGCCCGGCCTGATCATCCTGATCACCTTCCTGGGCATCGCTCGCCGGATGCCCAGCGTCAATATCCTCCTCGCGATGGTGCTGGCCATCGGCATTCTCTCCATCGCCGGGGGTTCGCGCGTCATCCGCGCCCAGGTCCTCACGATTAAGAACCAGCCTTATGTCGAAGCAGCCCGTTGCATGGGCGCCGGGAACACCCGGATCATCTGGAACTGCATCGTGCCAAACGTCTTCCCGCTCATGATCGTCAGCATGACAGTCGCGCTCGGCGGGGTGATTCTCGCCGAAGCGAGCCTGAGCTTCCTCGGCTTCGGCCCGGCCGGCCAGCCATCATGGGGCCAGATGCTCAGCGTCGATGGCCGCGAGTACATGCGCGTTCAGCCCGGCCTCGCCATCTGGCCGGGAGTCTGTATCGCCATGGCCGTGTTCGGCTTCAACATCTTCGGCGATGCCCTCCGCGATACCCTCGATCCGCGCATGCGCGGATCCCGCTAACCACGGTCCCCCGGCATGAGCAAGAGGCCCCTCCGGCGAGGGGCCTCTTGCACGTTCCGGTCACTTCGAGCCGAACCGGCTCAGGAAACGAGCGTCCCCAGGATGCGCTCGACATCCTTCAGCGATCCCTGCGGCATGCTGATGCTCGGCAGATCGACACCAAGCTGGCGGCGCTCCTCGATACCCGCGGCAACTGTCTCCAGGTCGCCGTAGATCGCGGTCTCATCGAGCATCCGGTCGCCCATGGCTGCCATGATCTCCGGGTTGGTGCCAAACGGCATCGGCCGGTGCGTCTCCGCGGCCTTCCGCATCGCCGCAACCTCTTCGCCGAACCCGTTACGGGTCAGCATCTCGTGGTAGAAATCGCCCATGTTCGTGACGTACCACGAGATCGGGCCCGCGGCCTGGATCCTGGCGCGCTCAACATCGGGGTTGATGACAACGGTCAGCGTCGCGGCACACTCGACGGCAGCGGCGGGGCGGCCTGCCGCCTGCGAAGCGGCCGCAATTGCCGCCTTGCCATCTTTGAACTTCGACTTCGGCCAGTAGATGGGCATCCAGCCATCGGCGACCGTGGCGAGCGAATCCATGCTCTTCGGAGAAATCGATGCCACGTAAATGGGGATGTGCTTGCGGGGCGGCTCGAAGAGGAGCTTGAAGCCGCGCTGCAGCTTGTAGATCTGGCCATCGTAGATGAGCTTCTCGCCGCTCATGATCATGTTGATGATCTCGATGTATTCCTTCGTGCGCTGGATCGGCTTGGAGAATTTCTCGCCATGCCAGTGCTCGATGACCCGATCGCCCGAAGTCCCAAGCCCGATGATCACGCGTCCCTCGCTCAACTCATCGAGCGTCGCGTAGGTCATCGCGAGCACTCCGGGCGAGCGCCCGAACACCGGCGCAATCCCCGTGCCCAGCTTGATCTTGCTCGTCTGAAGCGCCGCCTGCGTCAGCAGCGAAAACTGGTCGCGGCCCCAGGTCTCCGCGGTGAAAGCCGCCTCCACCCCGACCTCTTCGGCCACCTTGATGCGCGCTATCGTCTCGCGGTTCTGTTCCGGGCTGCCGGCAAACCCGACACCCACGGCAAGCCTCCTGGGCATGCGACACCATTCCATCTGGGAGATTTGTCCGTTGCGTAAAAGGACGAAGGCAGCCTAGCAAACCACCCCAACCCCCGCAAACCATCCTCCACGCACCACGCACAGCGCAACGTATCTCTGGTATTGACGCGCTCGATAGCAGTCCGTATACATCGCCTCCAGAACCGCCGGCTGCCCGAGGGAGGCGCTGATATGCAACGTGCCAACTACTGGACTCGTCCAATCCCCCGCCGAACGCTCCTTTCGGGGAGCGCTTCAGCCGCGCTCGGAGCGACCGCCTGGGCCCTCACGGGCTGCAGCGACAACGATGACGCTGGAAGTTCGAACGAAACCCCCACCAGCGGCGGCGGGCGGCCGGGCACCGCGACCGCTCCCACCCCAACCACCGCCGGAGAGGTCGTCAACAAGACGGGCATCAACAAGGTCCGCCAGAGCGCCATCTTCGCCACGATCAACCCGTACGGAGGCCTCGATAGCGGCCTCACCTGGGGATTCACCATCTTCGACCACCTCTGGTATACGCCGCTCGATACCGGCGTCCGCGAAAACTTCCTCGCCACCAACATCGAACAGCAGGATGCGACCCACTTCACCGTCACGATTGGCGAATCGTTCTTTCACGACAAGGCGCCGGCGAACGGCCGGAAAGTGACTGCCCAGGACGTCAAAGCGAGCTACGAAAGTGCCGCAAAGCAAACGAAAATCTCCAACAGCTCCTGGTGGACGGAAGTCCTGGACACGATCACCACTCCCGACGAAAAGACCCTGAACTTCGCGCTCAAGAAGGTGGATGCCTGGACCTTCAGTTCATCCAACGGCGGCAGCCCCATCGGCAGCTCCATCCTCCCGCAGGAAATCGCCGCGGACCCCGGCTTCATGGACCGCGACCTCGTCGGCAGCGGCCGCTTCCAGTTCGTCAGCCACGAAAACGGAACGAACTTCAAACTCAAGCGGAACGAGAAGTGGCGGGTGGCCGGCGAACCTTACCTGGCTGGCGTCGAATACAAACTCATCCAGGAACAGGCTGCCGCCCTCGCCGCTTTCTCCGCCCAGGAGATCTACTCCATCGGCTTCAACAACCGCCTCGAACGCGAGGACATGGAGAAGAAGCACGGCAAGGACATCAACAGCGAAGCCGATGAAACGCGCGCAATCTGGCTGCTGATGTGCCGGGGCGATGGGCAGTGGGCCGATCCACGCGTCCCCCAGGCGTTCAGCCTCGCCCTGGACCGCAAAGAGATCATCAACCTGATGAACTTCGGCGAAGGCCGCATCAGCGGGCCCGTTCCCCCGGCCTTCGGCGAAGCGCTGCCGGAAAAAGAGATCCTCGAAACCTGGGGCAAGTCCGACCCCGCCGAGGCGAAAAAGCTCCTCGCTGCCACAACCTTCGATACTTCGCGGGAATACTCCATGAAGTACCCAGTGCTCGGCGACCGCTACCAGCAGTTCGCCACGATCGCCAAATCCCAGCTTGAAAAGAACCTCGGCCTCAAGATCAAGCTCGCGCCCGAGGATTTCGGACGCTGGCTCGGCCAGTCGCTCTACGGCTCGGACTTCGATGGCTTCCACGCCTTTGTCAGCCTCGCCTACGACGATCCCACGTCCTATGTCGCCGTCTACACCAAGACCAACGGCGGCCGCCCGAACTGGGCAGGCTGGAAGAACGATGAGCTCGATGCCGCCGTCAACCGCCAGAAGGGCATCCTCGATGACGCCGAGCGCCGGAAGGCCGTCCAGGAAATCCAGCGCATGGCATGGAAGGCTGGCGCGCCCTACATACCCACCTTCGTCGCCGTCGCCAGCGGAGCCAGCTGGAACTTCGTGAAAGGCCGGGTCACGGGGCGCGGCAGCTATGGCGGGTTCAACGGCAAACTCTACATCGATAAGAAGTGATTCCAGGCGATGCGCCAGTACGCCCTCCGACGCCTCGCTTACCTCCCGCTCATCATGGCGGTGGTGTCCGTGATTACCTTCTTCACGCTCCGCCTGCCATGGTCTGTCGATCCCGTCCTGCAGTACGTGAACCAGAACACCACCGTCGAGCAGGAAAAGGCCATCCGGCACGACCTGGGACTCGATAAGCCCGCGCTTCAGCAGTTCGCCATCTGGCTCGGCGAGGTCGCCCGCGGCGATACGGGCGAAACCTTTCGCTCCAACCAGCCCGTCTGGAACGAGGTGAAGCGCCGTCTGCCCGTCAACGTCGAGATCCTGGCGCTCTCGGTGCTCTTCAGCACCGTGTTCGGCGTCGCCTTTGGCGTCATCACCTCCGTCAAACAGGATTCCCCGGTCGATTACGGATTCCGCATCTTCGCCGTCTTCGGCCAATCCATCCCCGATTTCTTCCTGCTCATCCTCCTGATCGTCCTGCCTTCCATCTGGTGGAGCTACTCGCCCCCGGTCGGCGGCCATGTCTCGATCTTCGAAGACCCGGTCGAGAACCTCCGCCTTTACATCCCGCCCACGCTCCTGCTCGGGCTCGGAGGCGCCGCCACCATGATGCGGCTCACCCGCTCCACGCTCCTCGAGATCTTCCGCCAGGATTACATGCGGACCGCCCGCGCCAAGGGGCTCCGCGGCTCCAGCGTCGTCATCAATCACGGCCTGCGCAACGCGCTCATCCCGATCGTCACCCTCATCGGCGGCCAGGTCACCGCCCTCTTTTTCGGCTCGCTCATACTCGAACAGATCTTCTCCATCAATGGGCTTGGCCAGTTCTTCCTCGTCTCATCGGTCAGCGCCGACTTCCCGGTCATCCAGTTCCTGGTGCTCTACACCGCCCTGGTCGTGATGCTCATGAACCTCGCCGTCGATCTCTCCTACGCGCTCATCGATCCCCGGGTGAAGTACTCCTGATGGCTACCCGCGCAGCCATCCCGCCATTTGGCCTCGTTGTCGCGCCACGGAGGCCAGGCCGCGGCCGCCGCCTGCTGCGAACCGCATCCCAGCACCCGGCCGGCGTCTTCGGACTTCTCGTGCTCGTGACTTTCGTCGTCGCGGGCATCGCCGGTCCGGCCATGGCCCCTTACGATCCGAACGAGCTGAGCGTTGGCCGCCCGCTCGGTGGCCCCTCGTGGTCACACCCTTTCGGCCTCAACCAGAACGGGCAGGATGTCTTCAGCCGCATCATTGCCGGGGCGCGGGTCTCCCTCACCATCTCGGCCGCGGCCATCCTCATCGGCGCCACCACGGGATCGTTCCTCGGGATTCTTGCCGGCTACTTCGGGCGCTGGGTGGATTACCTTGTCCAGCGCTCGGGCGAGGCCTTCGCCGCGTTCCCCTCGCTCGTCCTCTATTTCATGCTGCGGGCCGCCCTCGGCCCCGGGATGAAAGCGATAATCGCCGCCATCGCCATCGGCGCGCTCTTCGGCGGCAACCGCGTGCTCCGCAGCGCAACCATCATCGAACGCAACCAGGTCTACGTGGAGGCTGCCCGCGCGATGGGTTGCTCGGAGTGGCGCATCTTCTTCCGCCACGTCATGCCGAACGTCGCGCCGCTGGTCATCGTGTTGATGAGCGGCGCCCTCGGCGGCGCCATCCTCGCCGAATCCGGGCTCGCCTTCCTGGGCCTCGGCGTCGAAGAAGCCTCCTGGGGCCGCGACATGAGCGGCTCCAACCTCTCCATCGCGCGCACCGGCTACTGGCACGTTGTCGTCTTCCCGGGACTTGCAATCAGCCTGGTCGTGCTCGGGGCGAATCTCCTCGGAGACGCCGCCCGCGACATCTGGGATCCTCGCCTCAGGCGATAGGGCGGCCCGGCGAACGCGCCTGCGCCGCGGCCGTCCGCGCGTTCCGAAGCGCCCAGCTCACACACGCCACCGTCATCGGCGCCCCCGCGAACATCCACGCCTCGAACGCCCGCCCGTTCGCTGCCCAGAACGCCCCCAGCGTGAACGCCGACCCCGCGAGGAACCC
>Ga0209476_10003143_pt1 | contig 10994 bp, 10 predicted proteins | sample KloWWTrecipitate_FD_187179 | JGI IMG/M metagenome (GOLD analysis project Ga0209476, IMG submission 187179) | Active sludge microbial communities from Klosterneuburg, Austria, studying microevolution and ecology of nitrifiers - Klosterneuburg... | ecosystem: Engineered > WWTP > Aerobic digester...
GCCACCTTGATGACCGACGACGCGCAGCTCGGGCCCGCGCACTTTGCCGAAGCGCTGCGACTGGCGCCGGGCAGCGTGCAGCCGCCGAGCCCTGCGCCGCTGTCGGCGGTGCCGCTGGCGCCGAACCATTCAGGCAGCGCAGCAGCCACAGGCGCACCGGCGTTGCTGCGGCCGCTGCAGCAGCAGCTCGACGAGCTGGCCATCGCGGCCATCGCGGCCGCGCTGAAGTCCACCGGCGGCAACCGTTTGGCCGCGGCCAAGCTGCTGAAGATGTCGCGCGCCGCGCTCTACGACCGCCTGGCCCGTCATCCCGAACTGGTCTGAAATCAAGCCAATCGTCAGGGCTGCCCCTAGGCCTGACGCGGCCGCAAGCCGCACGATTTGCGCTAGTCTCGCCCGCGCCTTCAGCCTTGCACCGCGGTCGGGTCACAAGCTCGAGCGCACGCGGTAACGCCAACCATGATCGACAGTCTCGCGGCATCGCCGCAACCCTTGCTCCGTGTCCTGGCATCGACGGCAAGCGGCCGTCAGGAGTTGCGTGATCCGAAGTCAGGGCTGAGCCTGCCGCAGCGCTGGTTGCTGGGGCATCTGGACGGCCAATCCAGCCTGGGCGAACTGGCGGCCTTGCCCGGCAGCCCGAGCGCGGACCGCTTGCCACGCGACGCGGCAAGATTGGCCGGCATGGGCCTTGCCGAGGACCTGGGCGAGCCCGGTCCACTGACCCCGGACTTTGCGCCCAGCACCCAACAGGCCGAGTTCGACCTGTCGCCGCCACTGCAGACCGACAGCGGGCGCATGCCGGCAGAGCCCCAGGCCGGTCGCCGTCGGCCCGTGGCCGCCATCGCCGGGCTGGGCCTGCTGCTGACGGGCGCCGGCCTGGTCTACCTGCTCACGGGGCCAGGCCAGTCGAGCGCGGTGGCGCAACGCACCGAGCCGGCGTCGGTCGTGGGCGTGGCTTCGCTGGCTTCGACGCCAGCGGGCACGCCGGTCACATCGGATGCTTCGGGCGTGCCGACCACGGCGGTGGCGCCGCCCGCAACATCCGCAACGGTGCTGGTCGCGGCGCCTGCACCGGCGCCAGCTGCGGCAGAAGTGGCGGCGCCGGCGGCGCCCAAGCCCCTGCCGATGCAGCCCTCTCGGCCCGAGACGGCCACCACGGCGCTGCGCAGCAGCGCCAGCCCTGCTCCGTCGCTGGCTCCGCGCGAAGCGCCAGCAGCAGCCGCCGTGACACGCAGCGCCATCCCGGCGCCGACGCCGCCGGCCTTGGTCAACGTGGCGCCACCTGCCGCTGCCCCGCAAACGTCGACTGCTGCACCGACTGTCGTGCCAACTGCCGTGCCGACCGCTGCGTCAACCGCCGCGCCGCGCAGCATCGCGCCGCAGCCGGCGTCTGCGCCAGCGGCCTTGCCTGCACCTTTGCCAACGGCCACGGGTGCGGCCAGCCCGCCGCCAGCCCCCACGCCGGTCTCCATACTGGCGCTGGCACCTGCGGCCGCCCAGGCCCCGTCTGAGGCGCCCGCGCTGCGGCCGCTGAGCACGATCGCGCCGGTGTTCCCGCGCGAAGGCCTGGGCTCGCGTCCGGTGCTGCTGCAGGCGCGGCTGAGCATCGCGCCCAATGGCACCGTCAGCCAGGTCAGCTTCGTCGCGGCCAGTGTCATCAACCGGCCCTTCGAACGCGCCGCGCGCACGGCCCTGCTGCAATGGCGATTCCCTGAAGGCAGTGGCGAGCGCATTTACCTGCAGCAGATGCGCTTCAGCGAGGAGTAGTCGTCGGTTGAATGCCTGTATTCCGGGCAGTTTCCGACAATATGCCTAAATATCAGACAGAACTGAATGTCTGAGTTTCGAGCACTCGACCGTCAAAGGCGTTGATCACCGGTTGCGAGCACAGCGATTGACTGGCGATTGGGCATTCAAGATCAGGGTTTGCACTGATCTGGTGCTTGATCGGTGCTTTCTGGCATGTGCATTGCAATAACTTCGATCTGTCGCCATTGGCGCCATCGAACCCAGCCAGGAGTTGCCCGCATGAACCGTCGTCCATTCACTTTTGCCCTGATGGCCACCGCACTGGCCGCCGGACTGGCCGTAGCGCCTGCCGCGCAGGCCCAGTCCAAGGGCGAGGTGCGCATCGCGCTGATCGCCAGCAAGACCGGCGCGTTGGAAGCCTACGCCAAGCAGACCATCATCGGCTTCAATATGGGCCTGCAGTACGCCACCGGCGGCACGATGATGGTGGCTGGCAAGAAGCTGGTGGTGATCGAGAAGGACGACCAGGGCAAGCCTGACGTGGGCAAGGCCGCACTGGCCGCCGCCTATGCCGACGACAAGGTCGACATCGCCGTTGGCCCCACCGCCAGCCCGGTGGCGCTGGCCATGTTGCCGGTGGCCGAGGAGTACAAGAAGATCCTGCTCGTCGAGCCGGCCGTGGCCGACAGCATCACCGGCGATAAGTGGAACAAGTACATCTTTCGCACCGGCCGCAACAGCAGCCAGGACGCCGCGGCCAATGCCGCCGCGCTGGACCAGCCGGGCAACGTGATCGCGGTGCTGGCCAATGACAACGCCTTCGGCCGTGACGGTGTGAAGGCGGCCAAGCAGTTCACCAATAAGGCCAAGATCGTCCACGAGGAATACCTGCCCGTGGGTACGACCGACTTCACCGCCGGCCTGCAGCGCATCATCGACGCGCTGAAGAACCAGCCCGGCAAGAAGTACATCTCGGTGGGCTGGTCGGGCGCACCGACGCCCTTCAGCAAGATCGCCGATCTGGAACTGGAAAAGCGCTACGGCATCAAGCTGGCCACCGGCGGCAACATCCTGCCGGCGATGGTGGCCTACAAGAGCTTTCCCGGCATGGAAGGCGCGCTGTACTACTACTTCGGCATCTCGAAGAACCCGGTCAACGAATGGCTGGTGGCCAACCACTACAGCAAGTACAAGGCACCGCCCGACTTCTTCACCGCCGGCGGCATGAGCGCAGCCATTGCGGTGGTCGAGGCGCTGAAGAAGACCGGCGGCGACACCAACACCAACAAGCTGATCGCCACCATGGAAGGCATGAGCTTCGAGACGCCCAAGGGCAAGATGAGCTTCCGCAAGGAAGATCACCAGGCGATGCAGGACATGTTCCATTTCCGCATCAAGAACGACCCGGCCTTCGCCTGGGGCGTGCCTGAGCTGGTGCGGGTGATTCCTGCATCTGAGATGAACATCCCCATTCGCAACAAGCGCTAAGAGGGCCCACCCCCGAAGCGGCTGCACCGCCTCCCCCTCAAGGGGGCGACGCCAGCGGACCGGCCAAGCCGGATCCGCGGCGTCCGCTCGATCGCGCCTGCACATGCTCGAGACAAGAAACCTCACCATCCGATTCGGCGGCCATGTCGCGGTCGACCATGTGTCGTGCGCGTTCGCGCCCGGCACGCTGACCTCGATCGTGGGGCCCAATGGCGCGGGCAAGACGACCTACTTCAACCTGATCTCGGGCCAGCTGCCGGCGGCTGAAGGCACGGTCACGCTCGCCGGCGAAGACATCACCCACTTGCCGGCGCCGCTGCGCACGCGGCGCGGTCTGGGTCGTGCCTTCCAGTTGACGCAGCTGTTCCCCAACCTGTCGGTGCACGAGAACGTGCGTCTGGCCATCCAGGCTCGTCAGGCCGGACGCGGCCACGGCGCGCTGGACATGTGGCGCGTGTGGCTGGACCACAAGGACTGGATCGACGAGGCTTCGCAGATCCTGTCGCAAGTGCGCCTGGCCGACCGCGCCCAGGCCGTGGCCAGCAGCCTGCCGCATGGCGACCAGCGCAAGCTGGAGGTGGCGCTGCTGATCGCGCTCGACCCCAAGGTCTTCATGTTCGACGAGCCCACCGCCGGCATGAGCGTCGACGAGGTACCGGTGGTGCTGGATCTGATCCGCCAGCTGAAGAGCCGCAAGGATGTGGTGATCCTGCTGGTCGAGCACAAGATGGACGTGGTGCGCGAACTGTCGGACCGCATCATCGTGCTCAACAACGGGCAGCTGGTGGCCGATGGCGAGCCGGCAACGGTGATCGCGTCGCCCGTCGTTCAACAGGCCTACCTGGGCATGGCGGCGGAAGAAGAGACATGAATCCGGCCCCCCTGCTGCAACTGCGCGGTGTGCACACGCACATCGGCGCGTACCACATCCTGCACGGCGTGGACCTGGTGGTGCCCGAAGGTGAGGTGACGACGCTGCTGGGCCGCAACGGCGCCGGCAAGACGACCACGCTGCGCACCATCATGGGCCTGTGGCGCGCCTCGCAAGGTGATCTGCAGTTCCGTGGCCAGAGCCTGCAACCGTTGACCACGCCCGACATCGCCGCGCTGGGCATCGCCTACGTGCCCGAGAACATGGGCATCTTCAGCGACCTGACGGTGAAAGAGAACATGCTGCTGGCCGCCCGCGCTGCGCGCCACGCCGACGCCATCGACCGCGACCGGCTGCAATGGATCTTCGGCCTGTTTCCGGCGCTGCAGAAGTTCTGGCTGTATCCGGCGGGCAAGCTGTCCGGCGGCCAGAAGCAGATGCTGGCGGTGGCTCGTGCGATTTGCGAACCGCGCGACCTGATCCTGATCGACGAGCCGAGCAAGGGCCTGGCGCCGTCGATCATCCAGAACCTGATCACTGCGTTGCGCGAGCTCAAGCGCCAGCGCACGACGATCTTGCTGGTCGAGCAGAACTTCATGATGGCCAAGGCGCTGGGTGACACGGTAGCCGTGATGGACGATGGCCGCGTCGTGCACAGCGGGGCCATGGCCGAACTGGCCGCCGACGATCACTTGCAGCAGCGGCTGCTGGGCCTGTCACTGGGAGCCCATCAATGAACCCGACCGAGCTGCGGGCCGCGCTGCCGCGCGCGGCGTTCGACTGGAAACCGCTGGCGCTGCTGGCCGCGGTGATGCTGCTGGCCGTGCCGGCCATCGGCAGCGGCAGCACCTGGGTCACGCTCACCGTGGCCGGGCTGGCGATGGGCTTCATCGTCTTCGTCATCGCGTCCGGCCTGACCCTGGTGTTCGGCCTGATGGACGTGCTGAACTTCGGCCACGGCGTCTTCATCGCACTGGGCGCCTTCATGGCCACCTCGGTGATGGGCGGCCTGGCCGGCTTCTCGGCGCAGGGCGGCTGGCAGAGTCTGGTGGTGGTGTTCGCCGCCATGCTGGTGGCGATGGCCGTTGCCGGCGCGCTGGGCTGGGCCTTCGAGCGCGTGATCGTGCGTCCGGTCTACGGCCTGCACCTGAAGCAGATCCTGATCACGATGGGCGGCATGATCGTCGGCGAAGAGATCATCAAGGTCATCTGGGGCCCGCTGCAGATCGCGCTGCCGCTGCCCGACATCCTGCGCGGCGCCTACCTGGTGGGTGATGCGGCGATCGAGAAGTACCGGTTGCTGGCCTCGGCGATCGGCGCTGTCGTCTTCATCGTGCTGGCCTGGACGCTGGCGCGCACCAAGATCGGCCTGCTGATCCGCGCCGGCGTGCAGGACCGCGAGATGGTCGAGTCGCTGGGCTATCGCATCCGCCGGCTGTTCGTCGGTGTCTTCGTCGCTGGTTCGGCGCTGGCTGGTCTGGGCGGCGTGATGTGGGCGCTGTACCAGCAAAGCGTGTCGGCGCAGATCGGCGCGCAGGTCAACGTGCTGCTGTTCATCGTCATCATCATCGGCGGCCTGGGCTCGACGCTGGGCTGCTTCATCGGCGCGCTGCTGGTCGGGCTGATGGCCAACTACACCGGCTACCTGGCGCCCAAGGTGGCGCTGTTCTCCAACATCGGCCTGATGATCGCGGTGCTGCTGTGGCGGCCGCAGGGTCTGTATCCGGTGACGAACCGATGAGCGCCGGCCGCGTTCTCGATCGGGTGCTGTCGCACGACCCCCCGCGCAGCCGCTGGCTGGTGCTGCTGCTGCTGCTCATCGTGGTGGGCCTGGCGGTGGCGCCGTTTGCCTTCCCGGGGGCGAAGGCGCTGTCGGTGGCGGCCAAGCTGCTGGTCTTCATCCTGCTGGTGGCCAGCTTCGATCTGCTGCTGGGCTACACCGGCATCGTCAGCTTTGCGCACACCATGTTCTACGGCATCGGCGCCTACGGCGTGGCGATCGCCAGCACGCGCATGGGCCCGGGCTGGACAGCCGTGCTGCTGGGCACGCTTGCCGCGCTGGCGGTGTCGCTCGTGCTGTCGCTGGTGATCGGGCTGTTCTCGCTGCGCGTGAAGGCAATCTTCTACGCCATGATCACGCTGGCCGTGGCCACCGCGTTCCAGACCCTGGCCTCGCAGCTGTCTGACTTCACCGGCGGCGAGGACGGGCTGACCTTCAAGGGCCCCGAGTGGCTGCAGCCCTCGTTCGAGCCTTTCGACGGCCCCATCCTGGGGCTGGACATCGATGGCAGGATCTTCACCTACTACCTGCTGTTCGTGGCCGTGCTGCTGCTCTTCCTGGCGCTGCTGCGCATCGTGAATTCACCCTTCGGGCGCGTGCTGCAGGCGATCCGCGAGAACGACTTTCGCGCCGAGGCGATCGGCTTTCGCACCGTCGTCTACCGCACCTGGAGCAACGTGCTGTCGGCGCTGTTCGCCTGCCTGGCTGGCGCGCTGCTGGCGCTGTGGCTGCGCTACGTCGGGCCCGACACCACGCTCTCTTTCGAGATCATGCTCGACATCCTGCTCATCGTCGTGATCGGCGGCATGGGCACGATGTACGGTGCGGTGGTCGGCGCCGCGCTGTTCGTGCTGGCGCAGAACTACCTGCAGGATCTGCTGAAGCTGGGTGCCGAGGCGCTGCAGGGCGTGCCGGTGCTGCCGCAGTTCGTCTCGCCCGACCGCTGGCTGCTGTGGCTGGGTGTGCTGTTCGTGCTCTCGGTCTACCACTTTCCCACCGGCGTCGTCGGCCGCCTGCGCGCCCGCGCGGTGCAGCTGCTGCAGCGCGCGGCCTGAACCATGACACCGCAATCGCGCTACCTCACCTGCGCAGGGCGTGAACTGCACGTCACCGAATGGGGGTCGGGCCATGCCGACGTGGTGGTGGCCTGGCACGGCCTGGCCCGCACCGGGCGCGACATGGACCACATCGCGGCGCTGCTGGCGCAGCGCTGGCGCGTGATCTGCCCCGACACCCTGGGTCGCGGCTACAGCCAGTGGAGCCCGGTACCTGCCGACGAGTACTGCCTGGACTTCTACGAACGTCAGGCGGTGTCGCTGCTCGATCAGCTGGGCGTGCGCGACTGCCTGTGGCTGGGCACTTCGATGGGCGGCGCCATCGGCTTGCGTGCGGCGGTCGGGGGCCTGCGTGGCCGCATCCACCGCCTGGTGCTCAACGACATCGGGCCCGAGCTGGCGGCACCCGCGGTCGACCGCATCCTCAGTTACGCCGGCAGTCCGCCGGCGTTTGCCACCATGCTCGAGCTGGAGCAGTACTTCCGCACCGTCTACAAGCCCTATGGCTGGCTGAGCGATGCGATGTGGCGCACGCTGACCGAAAGCTCGATGCGCCGTCTGCCCGATGGCCGCGTCACGCCGCACTACGACCCCGCGATGGTGCAGCAGTTCGTCCACCATCCCGACGACTATCTGCAGTGGGACGCCTGGGACGCGCTGAGCATCCCGGTGCTGTGCCTGCGCGGCGAAACCTCGGACCTGCTGCTGCCCGACGTGGCCGACGCGATGCGCACGCGCGGCCCGCGCGCGCTGGTGGCCACCATTCCGGGCTGTGGCCATGCGCCGGCGCTCAACGTGCCCGAGCAGACCGCCCTGGTCGAGCGTTTCCTGGCCGCCTGAAGTTGAACGTTCCTGCCCGTCGACACGACAAGGAGATCACACGATGACAACCAAGACCTGGATGCACCGAGGCGCTGCGCTGCTGGCGCTGCTGGCGGCTGCCATCGCGCAGGCGGCCGGCACGGTCGGCACCACTTTTCCGGCTGACTTTCCGGTCATCGAGGATGCCTCGCTGGGCAAGCCGGTGATCGGCTTCGGCGCCGCCGGTGCGGTCACGCGAACGCCGGTGATCTTTCTGCACGGCAACAACGACGTGCCCTACGCCACGCCCTGCAGCGCGACCAACGGCAAGGTCCAGGGCCTGGCCCAGCACCTGGCCGACAACGGCTACAGCACGAGCGAACTCTGGGGCCTGGGATACCAGGGCGACCAGTGCGATCTGGCGGCCGACAACACGCGGCGCTCGGGCATCGCCCACACCAACCAGGCCAACGTGCCCGACCTGCGCCGCTTCGTGCGCGCCGTGCTGGCCTACACCGGTTCCCGGCAGGTGGACATCGTGGCGCACAGCCTGGGCGTGACCCTGGCGCGCGAATGGATGCGCCAGGACGAGGCCGATCGCACCGTGCGCCGCCTGGTGGCGATCGACGGGCCCAATCACGGCATCGTCAACTGCAGCCCCTCGCCGCTGAACTACTTCCAGCTGCCGGCCTTCGGCGGCTTCACGCCGACCAGCGAGGTCTGCCAGGAACTGGGCGCGGCGGACACGCCCTTTCTCAAGCTGCTGAACGGCAAGCGCGGCTGGGACGAGATCGAATGGCTCACGCGGGTGCTGGTGATCCGCAATGCCGACACGAGCTTCGTCTACTTCGCGGCGCAGGACGGTTTCTTCACGCCGGTGCCGGCGATGGACAGCAACGGCCGTGCAGCCGACTTCTCGAAGAGTGCCGTGCTCAAGGGCGCCAGGCAGGTCGACCTGACCGGCCAGGGTGCCTACGACGCCGTGCTGGGCACGGCGCACCTGGGCATCCTGCAGTCGCCGCAGACCAAGGCCGAGATGCTCAGGTTTCTGAGCCGGCGTTGAGCACGGGCGCGGCCGAGGCGAGCACCAGTTCGGTGATCGCCATCGTGTCCGCCAGGGGCAGCACGCGTGGTGGCATTGCGGGCGCTTGACCTTCGCAGGCCATGGCCACGATGCCCGGCCAGTCGGGCCACAGTGGGGGCTTGCCGGCCTCGGCGCGCCAGACCTCGAGCTTGGGAAAGTCGCCGCGCTTGAAGCCCTCCACCAGCACGATGTCGCAGTGCTGCAGGCGGCTGAGCAGATAGTCCAGCGCCGGCTCGTCGGCGCCACGCAGTTCGTGCATCAGCGCCCAGCGGCCGTCGCCGAGCAGCAGCACCTCCTGGCAGCCGGCTTCGCGCAGCCGGTACGAGTCCTTGCCCCGACGGTCGATCTCGATCGCCTTGTGGCTGTGCTTGATCAGCGAGACCACCAGGCCGCGTGCGCGCAGCGCAGGCACCAGGCGTTCGAGCAAGGTGGTCTTGCCCATGCCGGAGTGACCGGCGATTCCGAAGACTTTCATGGGCAGCGATCATCGCTGATCGTCGACAGAGCCTGATGGCGGCCGTGACAGGCTGCACGGCAGCGCCGCATTGCGGTCGAAAACGTCCCGCACCCTAGGGAGAGACGGCCCCTTCGGGGTGATGTGCAAGGGGTTGCACGCGTCTGATACTGGTTGCGACCAAAGGCCAGGAGAGACCCCATGATCGACATCCACCGCTTGTCGTTCGGCGACGCCGACCAGGGCCTGCCGTTGCCGCACAACGTGCTGCATCGGATGGAACTGCTGTTCGGCACCTCGTTCGCCGACGTGCGCGTGCACCTGAGCGCAGTACCGGCATCGATGGGCAGCAAGGCCTTCGTGCATGGCAGCGACATCTACATCGACCCCGGCCACTACGACCCCGCATCGGCCGAGGGCTGGGGCCTGCTCGGGCACGAACTGGCCCATGTGCGCCAGCTGCGCCGCGGCTGGACCCTGGCGCCCGAAGGTGTGGGCGTGCGCCTGCTGGTCGACCCCGTGCTCGAGGCCGAGGCCGAGCGCATGGCCGCGCTGGCGCGCCGCGCCTTCAAGCCCGAGGCCACGCTGCCGCTGATGCGCCGGCCGCCGCCGGGGCCGCACCGCTGGGACGTGGTGCTGGCCTGAGCGCGGCTGCTGCGACCCTGCGCGCCTAGCGCTGGAACCTGCCCTCGGCGTTGATGATCGACAGGTCGGAATAGTCCAGGCCGGTGTGGTCGCTCGGGCTGTAGCTCACTTCCAGGCCACCGATGTCGACGCGCTTAAAGCCTTCCAGGGCAGACTTGATGCGTTCTGGGGTCGGGTCCTTGCCGGCGCGCTTCAGGGCTTCGACCAGCACCTTGGCGGCGGCAAAGCCTTCCAGCATCGCGGGCGTGGCCTCTTCGCCCTTGCGTCGCGTGGCCAGCAGTTCCTGCAGCTCCTTCACCAGCGGTGACGCCAGCGAGCGCTCGAAGGGGAAGACCTGGCTCACGACCACACCGTGCGCCATCGGCCCCAGTGCCTTGATGAAGCCTGAAGCCGCATTGTTGGACAGCGTGACGATCTGCGCGTGCGACCCCGCCGCCCGGATCGCCTTCATGCCATCGACCACCTGCGTTCCGGCACCGATGAAGACCACCGCCTGCACATTGGCCTTGGCAATCATCGGCCCGATCGGCGCGAAGTCGGGCTTGGCGCGCGAATACTTCTGGTGCAGCACGGGCTTGAGCTTGCTGGCCTCGAAACCCGCCAGTGCGCCGGCTGCGCCATCATCCCCGAACGAGTCGTCGGACTGCAACAGTGCGATGCGGTCGAGACCGATCAGGCGCAGATGGCGCACCGCACGATCGGCCTCGCGCTGGTAGGTGGCACGAACGTTGAACACCCAGGGGTGAACCGGCTTGTGCAGCAGCATGGCGCCGGTGGACGGCGCAATCAGTGGCACCTTGTATTTGTCCAGCACCGGCATGATGGCCGCCGACTGCGGTGTGCCGCGGTTGAAGAACAGCGCCACCGCGCCTTTCTCGATCAGCTTCTGGGCGTTCTCGGCCGCCAGCTTCGGGCTGAACTTGTCGTCCAGCGACATCAAAACGATCTTCTGCCCGTTCACGCCGCCGCGTTCGTTGATCAGGTCGATGTAGTCGCGCGCGCCCTCGGTGCCCTCCTTGACGCCAGATGCCACCGGGCCCGTGAAGCTGGCGGTCTGGCCGATGAGG
>Ga0209476_10003144_pt1 | contig 10993 bp, 8 predicted proteins | sample KloWWTrecipitate_FD_187179 | JGI IMG/M metagenome (GOLD analysis project Ga0209476, IMG submission 187179) | Active sludge microbial communities from Klosterneuburg, Austria, studying microevolution and ecology of nitrifiers - Klosterneuburg... | ecosystem: Engineered > WWTP > Aerobic digester >...
TCCATCGTCTTCGTCGATCTCGAAACCACCGGCGCCAACCCGGCGTTGGATCGCGTCATCGAGGTCGGCATCGTCAAGGTGACCGACGGACAAATCGAGTACGAGTGGTCCACCCTGGTCGATCCGGGCGAACCCATCCCGTCCCTCATCCAGGGCTTCATCGGCATCACCGACGCCATGGTGCGCGGCGCGCCGCGCTTCGCCGACATCGCCGAAGAGGTCTTCGCGCGCATCGAAGGCAGCCTCTTCGTCGCCCACAACGCGCGCTTCGATTACGGCTTCCTGAAGAACGAGTTCAAGCGCATCGAACGCGCCTTTCAGCCGCGCGTGCTGTGCACCGTCAAGCTCTCCCGCGCGCTGTATCCCGAGCACCACCGCCACGGCCTCGACGCGCTGATCGCCCGCCACCATCTTGCCTGCGAGGCCCGCCATCGCGCGCTCGGCGATGCCCGCGTGCTGTGGGATTTCGTGCAACGGGTGCAAGCCGAAAAACCGCCCGAGGCGATCCAGGCCGCGCTGAAGAAGGCCCTGAAGACGCCCAGCCTGCCCTCGGGCCTGGAGCGCAGCGCGCTCGATGCCGTGCCGGAGACGCCGGGCGTGTACCTTTTCCATGGCGAAAATGACTTGCCGCTTTACATCGGCAAAGGCGTCAACATGCGTTCGCGCGTGCAGTCGCATTTCGCCGCCGACCATGGCAGCGGGCGCGCCATGCGCCTTGCCCAGGAAACGAAGCGCATCGAGTGGATCGAAACCGCCGGCGAATTCGGCGCCCTGCTGCTCGAGGCGCGCCTCATCAAGGAGCGCGCCCCCCTGCACAACCGCCACCTGCGGCGCAACGAGGAACTCTGCGCCCTGCGGCTGCGGGAGGGGGGCGAATTTACCCAGGATCGCGCCCTCGAACTGGTGCCGCTGGCCGGCGCCTCACCGGAAGAACTCGGCGAACTCTACGGCCAGTTCAAGTCGAAGCGCGAAGCCAACAACACCCTGCGCGAACTGGCCGGCGAGTACGGCCTGTGCCTGAAGCGCCTCGGGCTCGAACAGGGCAAGGGCGCCTGCTTCAACCACCAGATCAAGCGCTGCAAGGGTTTTTGTGTCGGCAAGGAGAGCGCCCTTACGCACGACCTGCGCCTGAAGACGGCGCTCGCCGTGCTCAAGCTGCGCGCCTGGCCCTTCCCGGGGCGCATCGCCATCCGCGAGCGCGACGAATGGCATCTCTTCGAAACCTGGTGCTACCTCGGCACGGCGAAAGGCGAGGCCGACCTGCATGAAGCCGCGCAGACGCGCTTCGAGCCCGCCTTCGACCTCGACACCTACCGCATCCTGCGCCGCGAGCTGGAGAAGCGCGCCGGCTCGATGGATATCGTGCGTCTGGACGCCCCGTCATTCCCGCGAACGCGGGAATCCGGCGAACTTTCCTGAGCATCTCCATGAGCGAAGACAACAAAGTCCGCATCTCCAAGCTGATGTCCGAGCAGGGCCTCTGCTCGCGGCGCGAGGCCGACGCCTACATCGAGCGCGGCTGGGTCTTCGTCGACGGCGTGCGCGTCACCGAACTCGGCAGCCGTGCGCTGCCGACGCAGAAGATCACGCTGAGCCGCGAGGCGCAGTCGAGCCAGCTTTCCCTCGTCACCATCATGCTCAACAAGCCGATCGGCTACGTCTCCGGCCAGGCCGAGCAGGGCTACAAGCCGGCGGTGACGCTGTTCACCGCCGCGACCCAGCACGTCACTGACCGCTCGGCGCAACGTTTCAACCCGGCCCACCTGAAAGGCCTCGCCCCGGCCGGGCGCCTAGACATCGACTCCACCGGACTGCTCGTGCTGACGCAGGACGGGCGCATCGCCAAGCTGCTCATCGGCGAGGACTCGCGCATCGAGAAGGAATACCTGGTGCGCGTCGAAGGCAAGCTCGATGCCAAGGGCCTGGCGCTCCTCAACCACGGCCTCTCGCTCGACGGCGCGGCGCTGAAGCCGGCCAAGGTGAGCTGGCAGAACGAGGACCAGCTCCGCTTCGTTTTGCGCGAGGGCAAGAAGCGGCAGATCCGTCGCATGTGCGAGCTCGTCGGCCTCAAGGTGACGGGCCTCAAGCGCATTCGGATAGGAAGTGTGAAGCTCGGCGACCTGCCGCAGGGCAAGTGGCGCTACCTGCGCGAGGACGAGCGCTTCTGAGGGTTACAGTTCGGCGACAACCGCCTGCAGCGCCGCCGCATCCATGACGATGCCGATGTGCTTGATGCCGGGCAGCACCTTCATGCGCAATTGCGGTTGCTGTCTGCAGAACGCATGCTTTGCTTCGTGCCGGGCGGCGGCATTTCCGCAGCGACGAGCGTGAACCTGAAGATAGCGCCTTTCCCCGGCGCGGCTTCCACCCAAATCCGACCGCCGTGGCGATGGACAATGCGGGCGATGGTGGCCAGACCGATGCCGGTGCCCTCGAACTCCTCGGGTTTGTGCAGGCGCTGGAAAGGGGTGAACAGGCGGCCGGCGTACTGCATGTCGAAGCCGACGCCGTTGTCGCGCACGAAAAAGACGGTTTCGCCGTCGATGGTTTCGCAGCCGAACTCAAAGCGCGGAGAAGGCTGCCTGGCCGAGTACTTCCAGGCGTTCTCCAGCAGGTTCTGCATGACGACGCGCAGCAGTTGCGGGTCGCCGCTGGCCCGGCAGCCGGGGGCGATAACGATTTCAGCGCGTTGTCCGGACCCGGCGCTGGCAAGCTCCTCGACGACTTCGGCAGCGATCCGGGAGAGGTCGACCTCGTCGCGGCGCATCTCCTGCCGGGTGACGCGGGAGAGTTCCAGAATGTCGTCGATGAGGGTGCCCATGCGCTGGGCGGCGCGGCGCACGCGATCGAGGTAGTTGCGGCCAGCGTCGTCGAGCCGGTCGTTGTACTCTTCGGCCAGAAGATGGCTGAAGCCGTCGATGCCGCGCAGCGGCGCACGCAGGTCGTGGGAAATGGAATAGGCGAAGGATTCCAGCTCGCGGTTGGCCGCCTGCAGTTCGGCCGTGCGTTGCTGTACGCGCGTCTCCAGCTCGGCATTGAGGCGCTCGATCTCCGCCAGGGCCAGCACTCGCTCGGTGACGTCCTGCGCGGTTCCCCGGGCATGCGCCGGTTTGCCTTGTTCGTCGGAGAAGATTTCCCAGCGAACGTGCAGGTGCTTGACCCGCCCGCCGGAGGCGAGGACGCGGTGGTCGAACTCGAAGGTCTTGCCGGTGTCGGTGGATTCGCGAAAGATCCGGTGCGCGGCTTCCTGGTCGTCGGGGTGCATGCGTTCGAGCAGGGCATCCCAGGTGCCGCCGAATTCGTCTGGCCGGCATTCGTAGATACGGTACAGCTCGTCCGTCCAGTGCAGGCGTTGGCTGGCCAGGTCGAGGGTCCAACTGCCGATGTGGCCGATGCGCTGCGCTTCTCCCAGCCGCGCTTCGCTTTCGCGCAGGGTTTCCTCGGCGCGCATGCGCTCCGTGATGTCGTGGATGAGCGAAAGAATGTAGGACTCGCCGCCAATGTCAATGGTTTCGGCCGAGATGATCGCCTGGCGAACCTCGCCCGATTTGGTCAGCAGGTTGGCCTCGTAGTCGCGTATGGCGCCATGCCGGTTCAGCGCATCGCCCCAGCGTTCCCTTTCCGCCGCAGAAGGCCAGATGCCGATTTCGGCCGAGGTGTGGCCGATCACCTCCTGCCGGGTCCAGCCGAAGTTGCGGGTAAAGGTGTCGTTAACATCGAGGTAACGGCCGGATTCCTTGTGGCGGATGAGGATGTTGACCGGGCTGGCGGAAAATATCCTGGCGAAACGTTCCTGCGACTCGCGTTGCGCCGCCTCGGCCTGCTTGCGTTCCGTATTGTCGAACGCGGCGCCGGTCATGCGAACAGGCGTGCCGGCTTCATCGTATTCGCCGCGGCCACGCGCGACGATCCAGCGCACCGCGCCGTCGGGCCGGACGATGCGGTACTCGTGATCGAACTCGGCCTTGCCGTCCAGCGAAGCCATGATGGCGCGCCGGGTAGCCTCCAGGTCGTCGGCATGGATTGCCGCCAGGAAGCGCGGCAGGGTCAGCGCGCTGTCGTCCGGCGCAAGGCCGAAAATGGCGCGCAGGCGGCTGTTCCAGTTCAGCGTGTCGGTGGCGATATCCCATTCCCACAGGCCGATATTGCCGCCGCTTACTGCGATGCGCAGCAGCGTCTCGCTCTCGCGCAAGGCCCGCTCCGCCTCCAGGCGTTCGGTCAGGTCTACGCGCATGATCAGGATGCACGGCTCACCCGCCAGATCGATCTGCTCGGAAGAAAACAGCGTCTCGCGCAGGGCGCCGCTCTTCGTCCGCAAAACGATGGGGAGATTGCTGACGCGTCCCTGTTCGGTCTGGATCCGCAGCCAGGCTTCGCGCTGCTGTGGGTTTTGCCACACGCCCAGCTCGACCGCTGTTTTGCCGATCGCCTCATCGCGCGTCCAGCCGTTCATGCGGACCCAAGCCTCGTTGACCTCGATGATGCGGCCGTCGGCCAGGCGCGAGATGCCGAACGCGAGCGGGCTGGCGTTGAAGGCTTTCGAGAACTTGTCCTCCGAGAGCCGCAGTGCGTTTTCGCGCTGCAATTGCTCGCTGACGTCTTGGATGAAGGCGAACTCGCCGACGACCTGGCCGTTCTCATCGAATTCCGGCACCAGAGAAACCTCGATCGTTATCTCCGTTCCGTCCGCCTTGCGCGCCTGCCGGCGATAGGCGATGCGCTCGTCGTTATTGGCGCGTTCCAGGTAGTGGGCGATTCCCTCGTAGGCGGCCTCGCCGACCAGATCCCGCACGTGCTTGCCGAGGACGCCGGCCTGGGTCATGCCGACGAAGTCGGCGTATTGCTTGTTGGCGTAGACGCAGCGCTGGTCGCGGGTGTGAATGACCATGCCCGGCACGTTTTCCGCCACCAGTCTCAGCTTGGCCTCGTCCGTCCTGGTTTCCCGAACCTGGCGGGCGAGGATGGCGCCCAGCTTCCTGGCGCGGCCCAGCTGGGTCTGGAAGGCACCAAAGAGAAAGCGGGTAAAGATCGCCGAGACGGCTAGCAGCAAGGCCACAGCGAGCCAGATGGCGTAGGGCCCGGGCGGCTGGGCGACCGGCAACAGACCGCGCTCCGCGGCCACGGTGATGCCGAGTGCGCCGGCGATGGCGAGCGCCGCCACGAAGAGTGCGTGGCGCGGGCCGGCCAGCCAGCCAACCATGCCGATCACGACGATCAGGGAATAGATCGAGGTCGTGCGAACCGTGCCGGCCAGGACGCCGGCTAGCAGGGCGCCCCCACACATGCCGTAACTGACGACCAGGCCGGCGGCCTGGGTTTTCCGGCGATGCTGCAGCACGAGCGCAACCAGACACACCAGCACGAACAGTACGGCGCCGATGAATTGCCTTGGCAGCCGGCCGTCCAGCCAGGGGACGGTCGTGAGATAGACCAGACTGGCGCCGATGACAACCAGGCAGACCGTCCTGACGAAACGTCCCTTGAGCGCCTGCTCGTCGCTTGCCGCAGCGGTTAGGGAATCGGGATCCAAGATCGTTCTGCTCGCGTGAATGGTGAGGGGGTCAGCCCTGCCGGATGCGCATGAGTGAAACCGGTTTCACTGTAGCAGAAAGTTTTTCGCGCCTGTCCGGCAAATTTCAGAACTGGAGCGTCCGGTCATCGCGGGGTGCCCGTCGCGAATCGGTAGCGGTCTCGCCCGCGTCTTCCCACGGCATGAGGTGAATGCTCTCGGCGCGCAGGGTGACGCGCGTCGTGGCGCCGCCGGGGGCGATGTTGTTACGCTCGGTGACGTGCGTTTGCCACTGAGTATTCCCGGGCCGAGCGACTATTCCGCAGAGCAGTCACTTACCCGCAGCGAGAATTGCAGCGATTTGTTCCCTGAGTTTCGGCAGGCTGCCTCGCGCAGTCCGATAGACGATTTCGTAGTCTATCGAGAAATACTCGTGCGCAATGATGTTGCGCAGGCCGGCGGCCTTGTTCCAATCGACTTGAGGATAATGTCCGGCGAAATCATCCCGCAGATGACGCGCCGCTTCTCCGATGACAGCCAGCTTGTGCAGCACGGCAGCCTTGGTTTTCTCATCGGCGGTAAAAGCGGATTGGTCCATTCCGGCGAGAAACTCGTCGATGCGGTCAATGGCGTCGGCGATGTCCTCGAGAAATAACCGGCTACTGCGCATACAGCACTTCCCTCGAAGACAGTACCTCCTCGCGTATGTGCCGGTTGAGCCCTCGTTTGGAAACCAGATCGACCTTGCGCTGAAAAAGCCGCTCCAGCTCCTGCTGGAGAGAGAGGAAGCCGAAAAGATCGATGGAGGCATCGGTCTGGAACTCGACCAGCAGATCGAGGTCGCTGGCGTCGGGACGAAAATCCCCCCGCGTGGCCGAGCCGAACAGGGCCAGTTCCTTGATTTCGTTCCTTCGGCACAGGCTGGCAATCGCCTGGGTCGGAATGGTGATGGCGGGATGGATCATCGTGATGCTCCGGATGCGCAGCCGATTATACGTTGCGCAACCCTGTTTCGGGGTCAGGGGGTGCACCCGTGTGCTCCCACGGCATGAGGTGAATGCTCTCGGCGCGCAGGGTGACGCGCGCCGCGGCGCCGGGGGCGATGTCGTTGCGCTCGGCGACGTGGGTGGGCACGGAGAAGGCGACCGGCTCGCTGCCGCCGTCAGGCACGAGGCGGATCTGCGTGAAGGGGCCGAGGCGCAGGCAGTCCTGCACTGTTCCGGCGACGGGATTCTCCGCCTCGCCGCGCGAGGGTCGCTCGCGCCGGTGCAGCAGCACGCCCTCGGGCGGGATCACCCAGCTCACGCGCTCGCCCGGCTGGCCTTCGATGCGCGCCACGTCCAGCGCGTGTCCGAGCCATTCCAGTTTCAGTCCGCCGCCGTCCTGCGCCAGCCTGCCCTCGAAGAGGTTGTGCAGGCCGACCAGCCGCGCGATGGCGGCGCTCTGCGGCCGCGTCATCACTTCGTCGGGCGTGCCGGCCTGCAAGGTGCGGCCGCGGTGCAGGATGACCATGCGGTCGGCCAGCATGCGCGCTTCATCCAGATCGTGCGTCACCAGCAGCATAGGGATGTTGAGGTGGGTGCGCAGCCGCGCCAGTTCCTGCTGCAGCTTGCGCCTTGTGACCTGGTCCACCGCCGAGAAGGGCTCGTCGAGCAGCAGCACGGCGGGATCGCGCGCCAGCGCACGCGCCACGGCGACGCGCTGCTGCTGGCCACCCGAGAGCGCGGCGGGCTTGCGCTGCTCCAGGCCGTCGAGGTGCACGCGGGCGAGCAGTTCGCGCGCCCGCGCCGCGCGCTCGGCAAAAGTCAGTCCGCCCAGGGCGGCGGCGACGTTCTCCAGGGCGGTGAGGTGCGGGAAGAGAGCGTAGCTCTGGAAGACGAAGCCGATGCGGCGCGCCTGCACCGGATGGTTGATGGCGGCGGCGGCGTCGAACCAGGTGTCGCCGTTGCATTCGATCGAACCCGCCGCCGCCCTGTGCAGTCCGGCGACGCAGCGCAACAGCGTCGACTTGCCGCTGCCGGAGGGGCCGACCAGCGCCAGCAGTTCGCCCGGCGCGCAGGCGAGCTCCGCGTCGAGCGGGATCGGCGCGGACTGGCGGAGTTGCACCCGGAGTCCGGCCGCGCTCACTGTTCCTTCTTCCCGATGCGGTGGGTGAGGAACTGGATCAGCACGATCGAGGCGAAGGAGAACGCCACCAGCACGGCCGACAGGATGCCGGCGGCGCGATCCTCGAAGGCCTGCACGTGGTCGTAGATGGCGATGGAGACGGTGCGCGTCTCGTCCGGGATGTTGCCGCCGATCATCAGCACCACGCCGAACTCGCCGAGGGTGTGGGCAAAGGTCAGCACGATGGCGGTGAGCAGCCCCGGCCAGGCCAGCGGCAGTTCGACTTTCCAGAGCGCCTGCCAGCGCGTCATGCCGCAGCACCAGGCGGCTTCGCGCACCTCGCGCGGGATGGCTTCGAGGGCGCGTTGCACGGGCTGCACGGCGAAGGGCAGGTTGAAAATGATCGAGGCGGCGAGCAGGCCGTCGAAAGAGAACACCAGGCTGCGTCCGGTGAGGCCGCGATACAGTTCGCCGAGGACGGCGTTCTGGCCGAAGGCGACCAGCAGATAAAAGCCGAGCACGGTCGGCGGCAGCACCAGCGGCAGGGCGATGAGCCCGTCGGCCACCAGCCTGACCGGAGAGCGCATCGTCAGCAGCGGCCGCGCGATCAGCACGGCCAGCGGCAGCAGCACCAGCGTCGTGGCGGCCGCCAGCTTGAGCGACAGGGTCCAGGCCGACCAGTCCATCATGGCGAAGCGTAGCCGTGCTGCTTGAGCAGCGCCTGCGCCTGCGGCTCCAGCATGAAGCGATAGAACGCGCGCGCCGTGTCGCCGGCGCCCCTGATGAGCACCATGCGCTGGCGCAGCGGCGCGTGCCAGGATTCCGGCACGGTCGACCAGGCGCCGCGCGCCTTGAGTTCCGCACTGCCGGCGAGCGCCAGCGGGATGAAGCCGGCCTGCGCTTCGCCGGTGGTGAGGAAGCGCGCCGCCTGGCCGACGTTCTCGCCGAGCACGAGCTTGCCTTTGATGCCGTCCCACAAGCCGACGTGCTGCAGCGCTTCGCGCGCCGCGCGGCCGTAGGGCGCGAGTTCCGGGTTGGCGATGGCGAGACGCTTCAGCCGGCCGTCAGTCGATGCACTGCCGAGATCCTTGAGCCTGTTGTCGATGCCGACAGGAGAACCCTGCGGTACGTAAAAGGCGAGCCGGCCGACGGCATAGATCGCGCCCGCGCTCTCGGCATGCCCATCCTTTGCGAGCGCCTCGGCGAATTCCTCGTCGGCGGAGAGAAACAGCTCGAAAGGCGCGCCCTGCGCGATCTGCCGGCGGAAGTTGCCGGACGAGCCGTAGGCGATCTTGACGCCGCGGCCGGTGGCCTTCGAGAAGGCCTCGACGATGGCCGGCATGGCGGCGCTCATGTTGGCGGCGACGGCAACGTTCGGCGTCTCCTGTGCGACGGCCGGGTGCGTCAGCGCGGACGCGGCCAGTGACAGCGCGACCAGCATCCTGCGCCAGGAAATTGCCTGCATGCCGACTCCCTTCGTTTTCGATATGACGTGGCGACTATAACGGCGGCGCCGCGCAGCATCAATCCGGCCGGTCAATCCTAGCCCGGCTGCGCGACGAGGCGCTGCAGCGCACGCAACTCGGCAGCGATGGCCATGGCGGCTTTCGTTTCCATGCGCCGGTAGTGCGCCAGCACTTCCTCGCCAGCGGGTATGGCAGCAGATCAGCCTGAAAGGTTGACCAAAACAGTCGGCGAAACTGTATCACGCGCCGGCGCGACTGCCGTGAATGGCAGAGTGGAATCGCGCTTCGCGACCTTTCCGGCATTGCCGAAAACCTGCTTTCAAAATTGACATTTATCAATACATGAAGGGGGTCTGGAGGAATAGCATGCTCTTCAATTCCATCAGGGCGGCAGGCCGCAAGCGGCATGAACATCTCCAGCATCATCGTGCATGCGAAACCGGCCGAACTGTCGTCGGTGCGCGGCAACCTCGAGCAGATCCCCGGCGTGGAGGTCCACGCCGCCACGGACGACGGCAAGCTCGTCGTCACCATCGAAACAGACACCGACGGCGAAACTGCCGGCACCTTCGACCGCATCAACACGATGGACGGGGTGATGTCGGCGGCCATGGTTTTTCATCAATTCGAATCCGATCCTCAGAAGGAGGCCTGAAATGAAACTGACGCGACGTGACTTTATCAAGGCGAATGCGGCTGCGGCCGCGGCCACGGTGGCGGGCATCGCGCTGCCCGTCTCGCAAGAGGCGCAGGCGCAGGTGCGGGGCGCCGACGGCATCCGCTGGGACAAGGGCGTCTGCCGCTACTGCGGCACCGGCTGCGGCGTGCTGGTCGGCGTCAAGGGCGGCCGCATCGTCGCCACCCAGGGCGATCCGGACGCGCCCGTCAACAAGGGCCTGAACTGCGTCAAGGGCTACTTCCTCTCGAAGATCCAGTACGGCAAGGACCGCCTCACTACGCCGCTGCTGCGCATGAAAGACGGCAAGTTCGACAAGAACGGCGAGTTCGCGCCGGTCGGCTGGAAGCAGGCCTTCGACATCATGGAAGAGAAGTGCAAGGCCGCGCTGAAGGCCAAGGGCCCGACCTCGGTCGGCATGTTCGGCTCCGGCCAGTGGACCATCTGGGAAGGCTATGCCGCCAACAAGCTGTTCAAGGCCGGCTTCCGCTCCAACAACATCGATCCGAACGCGCGCCACTGCATGGCCTCCGCCGTGTTCGGCTTCATGCGCACCTTCGGCGCCGACGAGCCGATGGGCGTCTATGACGACGCCGAGCACGCCGACGCCTTCGTGCTGTGGGGTTCCAACATGGCCGAGATGCACCCGATCCTCTGGTCGCGCATCACCAACCGTCGCCTCTCCGCCGCGCACGTCAAGGTGCATGTGCTGTCCACCTTCTCGCACCGTTCCTGCGAGGTGGCCGACGCCGAGTTGATCTTCAAGCCGCAGACCGACCTGGCGATCCTCAACTACATCTGCAACTACATCATCCAGAACAACGCGGTGAACCAGGACTTCGTGTCCAGGCACGTGAACTTCGCCGTCGGCGTCACCGACATCGGCTACGGCCTGCGGCCGAACCATCCGCTGGAGCAGGCCGCCGGCAACAACGGCTACCCCGGCGCCGATGGCAAGCCGAAAGGCAACCCGATGGACTCGAAGCCGATCGGCTTCGACGAGTTCAAGCAGTTCGTGTCCGCCTACACGCTGGACTACACCTCGCAGCTCTCCGGCGTGCCGAAGGACAAGCTGGAAGCGCTGGCGAAGGCCTACGCCGATCCGAAGACCAAGGTCACCTCCTACTGGACCATGGGCTTCAACCAGCACACCCGCGGCACCTGGGTGAACAACATGATCTACAACGTGCACCTGCTGGTGGGCAAGATCTCCGAGCCGGGCAACAGCCCGTTCTC
>Ga0209476_10003145_pt1 | contig 10988 bp, 28 predicted proteins | sample KloWWTrecipitate_FD_187179 | JGI IMG/M metagenome (GOLD analysis project Ga0209476, IMG submission 187179) | Active sludge microbial communities from Klosterneuburg, Austria, studying microevolution and ecology of nitrifiers - Klosterneuburg... | ecosystem: Engineered > WWTP > Aerobic digester...
GATACGGCAATGCGGCAATGACTGACGCCTTGCAACTGGTGGCGATTGTGGCGCTCGGTGCGGCGGGCTGGGGCCTTATCATTTACCATCTAGGCGTCGTGTTTGGCGCATGGCGAAAGGACTAGGGAATGAAATTCACCGAACGCGATGAGCGGCGACTGGTCGGACTGCATCCTGACCTAGTGCGCGTGATGCGGCGTGCGGCGGCATCAACGGCTGTTCCGTTCGCCGTGGTCGAGGGGATGCGAACGGTCGAAACGCAGCGCGCCTATGTCGCCAAGGGCGCGAGCAAAACGATGAAGTCGCGCCACCTGACCGGCCATGCAATCGACATCGCGCCGCTGCTTGACGGGGCGATTAGCTGGAAGTGGCCGCTGTTCTACAAGCTTGCGCCGTTCGTCCAAGCGGCGGCGGTCGCGGAAGGTGTGCCACTGGAATGGGGCGGTCTATGGGCGCGTTTCAAGGACGGCCCACATTGGCAGTTGCCTTGGGCGCAATACCCATGAGCGACTTTGAAACCGGCGCGCAGATTGTCGTTTCCAAATCGGCTTTCGTGCAGCAGTTCGGCAGCGTTGTGCGCGCCGGTCTGACCTACGGCGCTGGCTATCTAGCGGCGAAAGGCTGGCTCGATGACGGGCTATCAATGGCGCTGGTTCCGTTCGTCCTTATGGGCGGCTCGCTGGCATGGTCATACGTCAAAAACTGGCGCTCGCAGCGGGTCAAGGTCGCTATGGCCGAACAGTTGCCCGACGCGGTGGCGGTGGTGAAATGACAAGCATAACTCCCGCGCAACGGGCAACGCTAGACGAGGCCGAACAATCGGAAGCCGCCGCGCTGTCACTCCGCAAGCAGGCTGAGGCGTTCGAGGCTGAGGCGCTGGCATTACGGGAAAGCGTGTATGCGGAATGGGACGCGGTGCCGCCCGTTGTGGTGCCGCCAATCCCGCCTATTGACCCGCCGCCCGTAGATCCGGTCGAGCCGATTGAGCCGCCCGTGTATGACGTGCTCCCCGCGTTCAAGTCTGGTGCGCCTGGCGCTTGGTCGGTCTATGATTTAACCGGCAAGCGTTTCGACGTGCAGCTAAAACTGCGCCGCCTATCGTTCGTGTATGTCACGGGCGGCACGTATGAAACGGCGGACACGTCGTTCTATTGCGACGGCGGTAGCGATATTATCGTGGAAGCCGCGACGTTCACCGGAACGCCGCTTGCGAGCATCAACGTCCAGCGGTGCCGCGTCATCAACTCCACGCGGGTGTATCTGCGCGACTGCATCGTCATCGGCGGGCTGGCTACAACTGGCATCCCACAAGACCAAGCGCCGCCGCTAGACGCTACCGGCAACGTTCTAGGGCTCGGCACTGGTGAGGGTGTTAGCTTCTACAACTGCACCGATTGCGGGCTATCCGATAGCGACGTTTCGCTTTGCCACCAAGGCGTGACGTTCTCAAAATCGACGCTCGCTATCACAGACAACTTTGTGCACGACAACCGCACGTCACCTTTTAGTGGCTCGCCTCGTTCCGGCATGTTGTTTGCAGGCAACCGCACTATCGCGGGCAATGCGTGGCAATGGGGCGTCAAGAACGGGGATCATGCCGACGCTTGCCATTTTTTCACTGACGGTAGCGGCGACGTGGACGGCATGATTTTCGAGTATAACGTGTTTGAGCAAGGCGACGGCTCGCCTACGCTTGGGGTCAACCATCAATCGAAAACGGTCAACGGGGTGTATTGCGGGTATACGAACCTGCAAGCGCGGCGCAACACCATCAACATCGCCAACGGGCAGGGTTGGCGCGTCGACGGGGTTTCCGGTCTCATTGAAGATACCGTGCTGCTATGGCCTGGCGACCATGCCGACCCAAAGAGCGAGCCTCGATTGGATTGCAACGCGCCGTCGCATGACCTCGCAATCAACAACACCAAGGGCATCGTCACGGTTGACGCGGGGCTGGTCAACATCACGATTGACGGGGTGCTGCAATGAGCGCGCTTGCACTCCTAAGCCTAGCCCGCCGCTTCTGGCCGTATCTCGCCGGTGCGCTGGTCATCGCCGCGCTGGTGTTCGCTGTCATCCGATACGGCAACAATCGCGAGCGCGAGGGTGCAGAGGGTGAGCGCGTCAAGTGGCAGGCCGAAGCCGCGAAACAAGCCGCCATTGCCCTGACGTTGGCGCAGGAACGGCAAAGCGCGGTTGACCGTGCCGAGACTGCGGAAGCGTCGGCGCAACGTTCTGTGGAGCTTCTAGCGGTCAAGGGCCGCGACACCGTGAAGGAATACTATCGTGCGAACCCTGCTGATAATCGCGACTGCATTAGCCCTGACCGCTTGCGGGCAATCGCGGCAAGTGACACCGCCACCTATGCCGCTGCCAGCGCCACCGGCAAGCGCGCTGATACCATGCGCAATCCCCCCGATTAGCGACGGGACAAGCGCTGGGATAGAACAGGCACTGCGCGACCGCGCGACCGCCATTGCATCGTGTGAGGCTAAGCGGTCGGCGCTGGTATCGGGTTGGCCGAAGTGACGGGCGGCGGGCGAACGGTTGGCGAATAGCTAGGGCGGGTGGTTGTGGAGTCGTGGCCTCGTTAGAACTCACCCCAAATGCACGCCTTGTCGTCTGCTTTTTGTATAGCGTCGCGGAATTGTTCTCTGCGGGTGTAGTAGTTGTCTTCGTAATAGGCGCTGCGCTGTTCCTCCCATAAGATTTGAACCATCCAGTCAAAACGAAATTCTTGGAGGAATCGGCGGACTAAGCTGATAAATATACGTTCTCGGATGCCCATATTCATTCCTCCACAACGGGCGCGCTATGGTTGGCGGGCAAAACGGCAATGATAAACTGCACAACTCCGTCAACTTCGACGTTGACCTGATTGCCGATACCTATTTTTTCAGCCGTGCATTTCAATACATCGCTGGTCACGTCGAAGCGTTCACCCTTGAACGACATTCCGTCTTTGGCAGGACGACCGGCGTAGATGCGTCCAGTCAGCGGTGAAGTGCCTAGGCGTATTGGGCTGGTCATGGTTGCTGCTCCTGTGGCGCGCTATGGTTGGCGGTGAGTGGGAAGTTCGGGTTTGCAAACTCGCCAAACAATTCCCGCGCTGCGGCATCATAGGCCAGAGCGGCGGCAATCTCGCAAGTGAAACTGCCGACCAGTTTAGGGCGTCGGTTTACTGCAATGCGCGCGTGCCATTTCCCGTCGCCCTTATGCCAACTCACGCCTAGGAACTTCGAACTAGAGCCGGCTTGGGAACCGCGTCTGTTGCGCCCGTTCTCGGTGCGCGTGCACAAGCGAAGGTTTGCCCGCCTATTATCAAGCGGGTTATGGTTGATGTGGTCAACCATCATGTTAGCAGGGGCATCGATGATGGCGCGGTGCATAGATTGCGTACGCTGCCTGCCTTCTACGCGCGGCGTCTGTCTGTAAGCCCGATATCCATTGTGCTCCAAGTGCGCGTACCACTTCCACTGTGACAGCCGCTCAAAGTCTGCGGCGTCCACAATCGCCACTTGGCCTTGCGTCAACGGAATCGTGCGGGTATCGGGAAGGTCAGCCATTGTTCGCGCTCCATGCGTTCGGTGGTCAGGGCTGCGCGGTGTTGAACGCACCGTTGCAGCCCGAAAACTATCGCACAAACCCGCATTTTTCGCAAGGCTTTGCCCGTTCGCGCTCGGCGGCGGTTGCGCGGGCTTCGGCTGCGTCCAGTTTCGACTTCGGCACATATCGTTCGCCAACTGGAAATCCGACCTTCGCGTCGAACTCCGCATCGCTCATACCCCCGTCGCTCATTTGCCTGCTCCGTGTTCGATGGCGTCTCGCGCTTGTTGAATTGCGTTGCCGTGGTGATAGTGGCCCGCGTCAACAGGCGTATGACCGCAAGACATTGGCTCGGCATGGGTTGCCATATCGTCGCCGCAGCAACACACGCCTTCGGAAATGTCCAGCCGTTCGACCGTGCTCAGTAGGCCGCGCAACGCTGCCTCTAGCCGGTTGATGTGTTCTGCGGCTTGCCCTAGCGCCCGCGCCCGCTCGTTCGCCTCTGCTGCGAGGATTTCGGCAGAACGGATTGGCGCGAGGGCGGATAGGGCGGCGTCGGCTTTTAACTGAAAGTCGAACCAGTGCATTTCGATGGCACCCGGCAACACAGCCTCAAGCGTTGTGGCGTCTGTGTCGTGGCGTCGGACGTTGCGAATATGCAATTCACAGAGCGCCCGCGCCACAGCCTCTCGCTCCTCGGTGGCGGGTGTGGGTGTCGTGCGGCGGTTCCATGCGGCTGTTGCTTCGGCTTCGGTTTCGCGTGACGGGCTTTGCACTCCGCAACTTTGGCATGTGATGCAGTATCCGCGCGACCAAGGCGAACGAACCACCTCTAGCACATCGCTGCCGCACCACGGCACAGGGCAAGGCAACAGCGTATCGGTGTCAGTCATCGGTCATACTCCCTGCAATAGCGCGGCAAGCGGCTGCGGTTAGGGCGAGCGGCGGGGTCGCGGCAATGGCACGACCGCGTGCATCAACGCCGCCAAGTTTCGGCACAATTACGTCGGCCTTATACTCGGCAGGGTCAGCGCCGTCGCCGTCATGCCCCAATCGCCAATATGCTTCGCTCGGCACCAACGACATTGCAGCGCTCTCGTATGCCTCAACGCTAAGCAGCACATTAACGCGATTGTGCAAGTCTTGACGGTTGGCGAGCATGACGTTGACCGCCCACGAGGCTTCACGGATGACACATTCGCTATCCGCCCCCGTCGCCGCTTCCACACGCGAGGCCAGTGCTAGAAGGGTGGCGCGGTTTGCGGTCATGCTGCACCTGCCACGATAGCAACCCAAGCCACCTTGCACGCGATATGAACCAACTGGTCGGTGTTGAAGCCAATCCAGCCGCGACACTTGGCATAATCGGTTGCCCAGTGCACTACAGTCTCGGCAAGCCCAAGCCCGACTGACCCTGTGATAAGCCCGACAGCTGCGCCGTGCGTTAAGGCGTGCGCGGTCAATACCTGATACCAAGGAACGCCGGGGATTGGTGCCGACACGTTCTTAGCGCGGGCTTGAAAGTCACCCTGACCGCCGTAGTCAAAAAAGCCATGCGCTCCGAGAAGTGCAAGCAACATCATCGCGGAGGTCATGCTGCACCTGTTAGGGCTGCGCGCAAGGCAATTAATGCGTCGTGCAGATTGTGCAGCGTCGTTACATCCTTGACCTTAAGCGTCGCATAGCATTTACCTGCTTCGACGGTGGTAGTCAGAAACGCGCCACACAACGCCTCCCGCTCATGGATAGAAAGTCCTCGCGCAATCGTCGCGGCCTGTGCGTCGATCAACGCTCGCAGGTCGGGGTAGGCGTTGTGCAGGGCGACGATGGCGGCGGCATTGGCGCGGTCAATCTCGTCGCCACCCGGCGTTCCGTTGTTGCTGTCCGCTATCAAGACGCCGGGACTGATCGTCCACTGGTCCGAAAGCGGCAACAACTGGTCATTGCGCCACTCCCACTCCCCCGCCGTCGCCTTCGCCATAACCGCGTCCAATTTCGCAAGCCGTTCGTCAGTCATCGTCATCGTGGTTGCTCCTGATAATACGGGGTTCCGCGCCTAGCTTCTGGCGGCTCAACGTCAAGCGGGTGGCTGCATAAAATCACGTCACTATCGGGCCGCACAAAATGGATATATTGGCTGTCGTGGCGAATGTAGAACGCGGGCTCTCCGCAGATGGTAAGCGGCTCGCCAAAGCGGTCAGACCCGACGCCGGAGTATGCGTTGGACTGCGCAAGGAACTGCCCGAATGTCACATCGCGGCACTCGGCAAAATCGCGCCATGCTTTCGCCAGTGCGTGCCCTCGGGTGCGGGTGTAATATGTCCACTCGCCATGCCCACCGACCGCAACGATGAACGGCTTGACGATCAGCCCGGCAGTCATCGTGGTTGCTCCTGTGTGAGGTGGGCGCGGACTGCGAGGCCAAGGGGGGTAATCGCGATTTTGAACGGCCCGCGATCCGAAACCGCGATATGCCCCAGCGACAGGAATTTGCGTTCGAATGTGCGGACAGTCGCGAACTTAGTAGCAGACCCGGAAACCAACGCCTCCCGCTGCGCCTTAGTCAGCCCCCGCGCAATCTCGGCTACATCGGTCATTGGTTTGCTCCGATCTTGGTGAGGGCTGCTCGGGCTACGTCTCCGAAGTCTGTGCTATCAACACCCCAAGGCCCCTCGTTCGGCCAATCGTGGTTAGCAGCGTAGAAGTTCAACGCCTCCACCAACTCAGCAACGCCAGCCTCGGCAAGCACGGCTCGGATGATTTGGACAACAGTCATTGGCGCATCGCGTTCGTATCGTTCAACGCACCGCCGCTCCAGTTCGGTCATGCTCATGCGTCACCTGTGCGGGCGGCTAGCATGGCGATCTTGGCGATGATTCGGCCACCGTCGGGCATGGTGCAGACGTATTGCCGCCAGTCGCCGTATGTCCATGAGTCGAGTTGTCGGTTACGGTTTAGGAAGGTGCGGGTCATGCTGCACCTGCTAGGGCCGCGCGGACTTCACCGGCAGTAACTTGGTCGCTGGCACCGCTTCCCATGAACGACAGCACAACCGCGCTATCTGACAATGGCTCATCAACGCACTCGGCCTGCGCCATAAGCATCTGCACCGGCAATAGGCACCGCCTCAGCCGCGCAATCGTCGCGTCTTGTGCCTCGATGTGGGCGCGAAGGTCGGGCCAGTTTTTGTATAGGAGCGTCATAACTCCGCGCGTGTCGTGCGCCACCGCTGCGTCCAATTCCGCAAGTCGTTCGTCAGTCATCGTCATCGTGGTTGCTCCTGTGTGAGGTGGGCGCGAAACAAAATCGGGCGCGACGGCCAAACGTCTCCATCGGCAAGCACCCAATAAGTGCCCTTCGGCCAATCGCCATGATAGTAGGCTTTGTGTATGCCGGTGCTGCCAGCTTCGATCACGTCGAACGTGCTGCCGTCCTTGGGGCAATAGCTCGCGTCGCGCCAACCTAGCGCTGTCAGTCGCGCCATTGCTTCGGCCATCACGCGTAAGGCGTCGTGGTCGGTCGGCATTGCGACTGCGAGACGCTGTTGGCGCGCGTCGATTTCCGCAAACAATGCTTCAACGTCGATTGGCGCAATCTCGGCTACATCGGCCATTGGTTTGCTCATGCGTCACCTGTACGGGCGGCTAGCAAGGTGGCTCTACCTCGTCCGACCGATTCCATAATCAACATCGCGAATTGTTCGGCTTTCGCAATGCCCATGAGTGCGACAAGGCATTCTCCATCCTCGTGCGCGACTGAGATAAACACGCCTCTGCCGTCACCGTCTGATGCGTCGCCTACTCCGATGCGGCTTTCGGCGCTGTGCATTCCAACCACGCCAACTGGCCGGATTACAGGTGTGGCGATGCCCCTCATTTTCGGCATCATCAACGCGCTAGGGTTATCGCTCATCATCATTCTCCCGTCAATCCCGCGCGCCAGAACTGCCACCAACGGCGCGGCGCGGGGTGCCGATACTGCCAACGGTTCGAGGCCTCCGAGAACGGGCGGGCGTCGGAGAATTGCGTTATGAGGCGCGGGCGGTCTGTCATGCTACATGCCTCCATGTTAGCCGGCCACGAATGCGCCTAACGAGTTGCTCCGACACCCCATAGAATTCGGCCAATTCGGTTATGCCAGAACTTGATTGTCTGATTTCCATCACGATGTTTTCATCGACCTTTGCCGTTGTAATTTCGGTGCCGCGCGGCGATTCCCCCCAAGCAATGTTGCTAATGCCGTGGTTAAATCTATCCCCATCCGCAGAGCGCGCCAGTTTGTTAGCACTCGGGCCATTAAAGGCGATGCAAACTAGCCTGCTGACGTATCGTGTTCGCTTCCCGTCATCATTTGTGAGATTGACGATAGAACCACCGCCGCTGTGTGGTCGCGCCTTAATGACGCGGTTTGAGTTTCTACCGTAGCGGTCTGGACAATTTCTTCGCACACGTCCGAGCGATGACACGTCGTATTCAGGAAACTCCACAATGACACGCCACTCCTCGTCCATGCTCATTATCCCCAAACCCCCGCCAAATGCGTGCCAAACGCCAGCACCACGCCGACGAACGCCACGGCCCAAAGGTCGCGCCATTCCCAGTCGCGCCATGAAAACCAGTCGCGGTCTGGCGTCGTCTGCCATTGAACGGGCGGCGCGGGAATGATGATGTCGTCGTCGAGCATGGCGCGTTCGAGTGCGTCCGTCGTTGGCGAAATGCGCAACGTGTCGCCTTGCCGCCAAGCGTCATCGCTCAACCCGTCCGGCGTGCGCGGCATACGTCCGATAGTCTCGGGCTTCGCGCGCATGTCGCGGTTCGTTTCGGTCGGCATCATGTCAGTCTCCCTTTCGCATTTCAACTGAGGCCGCGAGCATCAACCGGATGGCAACACGCGCGGGGCCGGTAATCTGGAACTTGCCGCAGTCCGTCTCCCAATGCCTGACCGTGCGCTTGCCATTCTCGCCGGTCAGTTCCAGCGCGGTGGCAAGCTGTGCCTGGGTCATCCCCATTGCTAGGCGGGCGGCTTTGACTTCGGCGGGGGTCATGCTTTGGCTCGCTCACGAATAATGCTGCGCTTTTTAGCGTCAACCGCGTCCATTGCCTTATCTTCGGTTTCATGCGGGCCAAACCTGCCGAGTGGCCCATTCGCATAAAATCCAAGTTTAGTGCATTCGAGTTGGTGCTCTCGGTAAACGCGGTCGTTCATTTCTTTGCCCCTACGTGCTTAGGTGTGCTGTTCCAACAATTCGCTTTCGATGATCCGCAAAACGCCTAGAACGGCTGCAAGCGGAACGGTCGAAGCGTGCGCCATGATGACGCTGTAAATCTCATCGCGCATGTTTCCGATGGCGACATAGGGCGAGGCGCTAAACTCTACACTGACGACATTGGATTCCGGCGCATCTGACATGCGCGCTAGTCCTCGTCGCTGTCGTCAACATCGGTTTCGACAACGCCAGCGCCTTTGCAAACAGGGCAATCCATGCCCCTGTCCATCGGGTCGCCATTGTGGCCTGCCGTGTGCATACGGCCCAAGCCGTAGCAATTCGAGCATTCTACAAGCATCGTAATCATGCGAACAAAAAGTCCTTTTCTTTGAAGCAATGCCCGAACCAACGCGGTGCAGGGTTAGCGCTCGTCAGATCGGCGTAAGCCGCCCACTCTGCGTTGCCGTTGGCGTCGAAACGAAAGCAGCGATCCTGCTGGGTGCGAGCGTCGCCGTTCCCGACTTCGATGAAAACGCCGCCCGCGAGGGTCGAGAACTTAACGAGCATAAAGGCCTCCTATGTTGGCAGCATGATTGCTGCGGGGCTTTTTGCTAGTGGGGCGCTGCCCCGTTTCGATATGCACTTATCGCCCATGCGCGTGCTGTATGCAAGCGGTATTTTTCGCTAGGTGCGATTTATTTCATGCCGTCTCGCGCAAGTCGCTAGGGTGGCACCCAAGCCAATCGCACAGCACTCCAACAACGTCGCGCTCTAGCTGCTCGAATTGCTCTTTCGGCATGGCGGATACGGCGCGCGATAGCGGCTCCCAGCGTGCCTTGCCTGAACGCGGCGACACCTCGGCAACACCGCACTTCAACTCTACCGACAAGTCAAACCATAGGCTGTCAACGCTCGGCCATGCCATGTTGGCGCGAGGGTGGCGCGCGCCGGATTGCACTACGTTTTCAAGCATGGCGAAAAATCGCTTATGCTGATTCATGTTGCGCGGGTTCCGGCGCTGCGCGAACATGGCGCCGCCGTCCGCAATGTCGGCAAGGGCTTCGCGGCTCACACGGTCTGCGGGCATAAACGCGAGGCCCTGGCGCTTGAAGGTGAGGATCGGCGCGGTTGTCATGCCAGTTTGTGCCGGTGCGGACTGGCGTCCAGAAACGTGCGCGCCAGTTTCGCCATGTCGATATTGTAGCGGCTCCCGAACGTCACGTCGCCAATCTGGTGGCTCTCGGCGTGATGGTCGCGGCACAAGCTGATGCAATGTGCATCGCTCGGCTTGATGCCCATGCCGCCAGTTCCACCGATGCGAACGTGCGCGCACTCAATCGGGCGCTTGCTGCACCCTAGCACGCTACAGGCATGGGAGCGCACCCAAGCCCGATGCGCGGGGCTGCGCTTGCCCGTATCGGCCTTGTCGCTGTTGCGGTGCAGTTTGGGCGGGAGTGTCACGGAAACACCGCCTTTCGCGCAAAGTGAGGTTCCCGCATGGGGGTGCAGTCGATGAATGGAATTTCGTCGAGGTCATCAACCGGCGCGCGATTGTTGCGGGCTGGTGTGCCATTGCCGCGCGGCGCGTCGTCGCTCTTGCCGTCCAGCAGCACAAGCGTTCCGTTGAAGCGCCCGATAACAACCTCGGTCGTGTAGCGGTCATTCCCGTCGCGGTCTTGCCACTTTCGCGTTTGCAGCGCGCCCTCGACATAGACCTTGCTGCCCTTACGTAGGAAGCGCTCGGCGACGCTGCAAAGCGCGTCATTGTTGATGGTGACGCTATGCCACTCGGTCTTTTCCTTCTTCTCGCCGGTGGCCTTATCGCGCCAGCTTTCAGACGTTGCCATCCGCATGTTGACAATCTTGCCGCCGTTGCTGAACGCCTTGGCCTCGGGGTCTGCGGCTAGGTTACCGACTAGGATGACCTTGTTAACGCTGCTCATGTTCATCTCCTATTGAAACTGTGACGGGTGGTAACATTCAGCGGCAAAGTACCCATTCGCCCGCACCGCCGTTGACTTTCGCATGTTACCTTTGAAGGCGCGCCCGTCGGCGCAACTTTGAGAACGCGGGCTAAGCTGGTGGGTTATCGGCGGTCATTGCTTCAACCATCGCCGCATGTTGTTCGCGCTGGTCTGCCCGCAAGTCGCTGAGATACGCCTCTTGCCGGTCGCGCTCGGCAAGCAAGTTGCGGCATAGCTCGCACGTCTTGGGCTTCGACGGGCAGTAGCGCATG
>Ga0209476_10003147_pt1 | contig 10982 bp, 11 predicted proteins | sample KloWWTrecipitate_FD_187179 | JGI IMG/M metagenome (GOLD analysis project Ga0209476, IMG submission 187179) | Active sludge microbial communities from Klosterneuburg, Austria, studying microevolution and ecology of nitrifiers - Klosterneuburg... | ecosystem: Engineered > WWTP > Aerobic digester...
GCCAGGTTTCCTCGCGGCACTCGACGATGAAGGTGCTGGTGTCGCGGTCGAACTGGTAGGCGTGCACCTGGAACCAGCCCCATTCGGAGGGCTCGGTGATGAAGGTGAAGGCGTTGAGCTTCAAATGGGTGCCGAGCCAGATGTAGCGGCACTTGCGCACGTCGATGTCGGGCTGGAAGTGTTCGGCGTATTTCTTGCGCACCTGGCTGTTCACGCCGTCGGCGGCGACGATCAGGTCGGCCCCGGCCAGGCGCGGGTCGGCGTCGTCGGCGATTTCGGCCTCGAAGACCTGCTTCACGCCGAGCGCGGCGGCGCGCGCCTGCAGGATGTTGAGCAGGCGCTGGCGGCCGATGCCGCAGTAGCCGTGGCCGCCGGAGGTGATCTTGCGCCCCTTGAAGAAGACGTCGCAGTCGTCCCAGTGGTGGAAGCTGCGGGTGATCTCCGCGTAGCTTTCCGGGTCGGCCTCGCTAAAGTTGCCGAGCGTCGCGTCGGAGAAGACGACGCCCCAGCCGAAGGTGTCGTCGGGCCGGTTGCGTTCGTAGACGGTAATGTCGTGGGCCGGATCGGCCTGCTTCATGAGGATGCTGAAGTAGAGTCCCGCCGGTCCGCCGCCGATGCAAGCAATGCGCATGATGTGTCGTTCCTGTCCGTCTGGGGGTTTGCCTGATATTTTAGGTTTAAATATATGCGACGACAAGCGGGCTGGCGAACATTCCTGCGGAATATCCGGAGAAGATAATATTTAGAAGTGAATATATCAGCTCATAAAAGAAGCGGTCATTGAGCCAGGTCAAGCGCTCACCCGGCGTTAAGCTCCGCTTAAGCTGCCCGGCCGAGACTCCGGTTCCATGTTCATTGAAAGGAGGAACCGGACATGCAACGCATCCTGATCCCGATCCTGCTGGCGGGCAGTGCCGCCGCCGGCGCGGCCACCCCGCAGCAGCTCATGCAGGACTACACCGAGCAGGCGGTCCGCCAGGCGCCGGGCTATCAGCCCTCGGCCCGCCGCGGCGCCGAACTCTACAGCCGGCGCTTCGCCGTCTCGGAGAAGATGCCGGCCTGCACCGCCTGCCATACCGACGCGCCGGCGCAGGCCGGCCGCCATGTCGTCACCGGCAAGGCCATCAAGCCGCTGGCGCCGCGCGCCGAGGCCGCCCGTTTCACCGATCCGGCGAAGACGGAAAAATGGTTCCGCCGCAACTGCACCGAGGTGCTGGGGCGCGAATGCAGCGCCGCCGAGAAGGCGGATTTCATCCTCTTCCTGACGGAGGGCCTGTGAACCCCGCAAAACGCTCCCTGCTGTTGCTGGCGGCCCTGGCCTTGCCCGCCTGGGCCGACCGCCTGCCGATCCCGGCCGATGCGCCGCCCGCCTTCCAGACCGAGTGCGGCGGCTGCCATCTGCCGTTTCCGCCGGCGCTGCTGACCGCGCCCGACTGGAAGCGCGTCATGGGCAAGCTCGACAAGCACTATGGCGACAATGCCAGCCTCGACGAGAAGACGCGGCGCGAGCTGGAAGACTTCCTGGTGCGCAATGCATCGACCCGGAGCCGCATGGCCGGGGAGGGCGACCCGCCGCGGCTGACCGCCAGCGCCTGGTTCCGGCGCGAGCATCGCAAGGTGCCGCAGGCCCTGTGGCGCGATGCGCGCGTGAACAGCGCATCGAACTGCAGCGCCTGCCACAGCCGCGCCGGGCAGGGCAGCTATCGCGGGCGCGAAATCGCCCTGCCGGAGTTGCGCGATAAACATTGAGAGGAAATCGTCATGAAAAGGATTTTGGTTTGGGATCTGCCGGTGCGCCTCGGCCACTGGCTGATGGCAGGCGGCTTCGCGCTCGCCTGGGCCACCGGCGACAGCGAGTCGCTGCGCCTGGTGCATGTCTTCGCCGGCAGCACGGTGATGGCGGTGGCCGCGTACCGCCTGCTGTGGGGCATCCTCGGCTCGAAGCATGCCCGCTTCGCCAGCTTCGTGCGCGGCCCGCGGCAGGCCGCCGGCTATCTGAAAAGCCTGCTGCGGGCGCGGCCGCCGCATTATGCCGGCCACAACCCGGCTGCCGGCCTTGCCATCGTGCTGCTGCTCGGTCTTGGGCTGGCGAGCGGCGCCAGCGGCTGGCTGACTTATCAAGAGATCGGCGGCGAATGGCTGGAGGAATTCCATGAGTTCCTCACCGGACTGATGCTGGGCGTCGTCGGCGTGCACCTGCTGGGCGTGCTGGTCGGCAGCCTGGCCCACCGCGAGAATCTCGTCTGGGCCATGGTCACCGGCCGCAAGCTGGGCGAGCCGGAGGAGGCGATCCGCGGGCCACGCGTCGTGGCGGCGCTGATGCTGCTGGCGTGGACCGCTGCCGCGGCCTGGTGGCTAAGTCGGTAGAAAAGTCAGTCGCTGCAATACGGCGATTGATCCGCGCTAACATGCCCGCATGAAAATCCTCCTCGTCGAAGACGACCGGCTGCTCGGCGACGGCATCCGCGCCGGCCTGCAGCAGGCCGGCTTCGCCGTCGACTGGGCGCAGGACGGGCGTGCGGCGGAACTGGCGCTCTCTGGCGAAGCCTACGACGCCGTCGTACTCGACCTGGGGCTGCCGAGACTGTCGGGCATGGAGGTGCTGGCGCGCACGCGCGCCGTGCGCAATCCCGTGCCGGTGCTGATCCTGACGGCGCGCGACACCGTGCCCGACCGCATCGCCGGCCTCGATGCCGGCGCCGACGACTACCTGGTGAAGCCCTTCGACCTGGGCGAGCTGCAGGCGCGGCTGCGCGCGCTGATCCGCCGCGGCCAGCGCCAGGCCGAGCCGCTGCTGGCGCACGGCGCCCTGCGGCTCGACCCGGCGGGCCGCAGCGTCAGCTGGGAGGGGAAGCCGGTGGAACTGTCGGCGCGCGAATATGCCGTGCTGCACGCCTTGCTGCTCAACGCCGGCCGCGTCCTGTCGAAGACGCAGCTGGAGGAGAAGCTCTACGGCTGGGGCGAGGAGATCGAGAGCAATGCCGTCGAGGTCTTCGTGCATCACCTGCGGCGCAAGCTCGCGCCGGAGCTGATCCGCACCGTGCGCGGCGTCGGCTACATGATTCCCAGGGAGGCTGGGTGAGACCCTCTTTGCGCCGCCGCCTGCTGTTCCTGCTCTCCGGCACGGTGCTGGCCGCCTGGCTGGCGACGGCGGCGTTCACCTACTTCGATGCGCGCGAGGAGATCGGCGAGATGCTCGACGCCCATCTCGCCCAGTCGGCCGGGCTGATCGCCGCCCAGCTCGAGCACGAACTGGAGGACGAGCATGGGGCGAAGGTGCCGCGACAATACAAGCACGAGCGCAAGATCGCCTTCCAGGTCTGGGACCGCAAGGACAGGCTACTGCTGCGCTCGGCCAGCGCGCCGGCGTCGCGGCTGCAAAGCCGGTCCGAGGGATACGGCGATGCGGTGATCGACGGCAAGCGCTGGCGCATCTTCAGCCGCTGGGACGAGAGCCGGCATTACCTGGTGCAGGTCGGCGAGCGCTACGAATTGCGCGACGAGCTGGCGGAAAGCGTCGCCAGCCATCTCCTGCACCCGCTCTACTTCGCCCTGCCGGCGCTGGCGCTGCTGATCTGGCTGGCGGTGGGCGCCGGCCTGGCGCCGCTGGCGGGGGTGGCGCGCGAAGTCGGACGACGCGCCCCGGACAATCTGGCCCCTCTCGACGAAGCAAGCGCGCCGCGCGAGATCTCGCCGCTGATTGGCGCGCTGAATGCCCTCTTCGACAGGCTGCGGACGTCGCTGGAGCAGGAGCGGCGCTTCACCGCCGACGCCGCGCACGAACTGCGCACGCCGCTCGCTGCCGTCAAGACGCAGGCCCAGGTGGCGATTGGCGCGACGGCCGATGCGGAACGCACCCGGGCGCTGGCCAATGTCGTTGCGGGAACCGACCGCGCTTCCCGCCTGGTCGAGCAGCTGCTGGTGCTGGCGCGGCTCGATCCGCAGACGGCGCTGCCGCCGGGGCAAACCGTGGACCTGCAGGCGCTGGCGCAGCAGGGCGTCGCCGAGAGCGCACCGGCCGCGGCCGGCAAGGGCATCGAAGTCGGCCTGGCGCCGGGCGCGGCAGCGCCGGTCGCGGGCGATGCCGTGCTGCTCGCCGTGCTGCTGCGCAACCTGCTCGACAACGCCGTGCGCTACACGCCGCCGGGTGGCGAGGTCGAGGTGTCGGTGCGACCTGTCGACGGCGGCGTGTCGCTGACCGTCGTCGACAACGGGCCGGGCATTCCCGAGGCGGAGCGCGGCCAGGTGTTCGAGCGTTTTCACCGTGTGCTCGGCAGTGGCGAGGCGGGCAGCGGCCTCGGCCTGTCCATCGTCCGGCGCATCGCCGATCTGCATCGGGCGGGCGTTTCCCTCGAGGCAGGGCCCGGCGGCCGCGGCCTGCGGGTCGAAGTGAGCTTTCCTTAAGCCTCTCTTAAGCTGAATCGGACATGCTGCGATTGCCAATTCGGGCAATCGACTTATCAGGAGACACCATGAAGGCAATGAAGGCAATCTGGACGCTGCTGGCGGCCGCCGGCCTGGCGCTGGGCCTGGCCACGGGCAGCCTGGCCGCTGACGCCCATAAGCACGACCACGGCGCGGCGCCGGCGAAGCTGGAACTGAACAACGGCAAGAAGTGGGCGACCGACGCGCCGCTGCGCCAGGGCATGGAGAACATCCGCAAGCTGATGCAGGCTTCGCTGCACGATATCCATGAAAACAGGCTGTCGGCGGCCAAATACGGCGCGCTGGCGAAGCAGGTCGACGCCGAGGTGGGCGGCATCGTCGCCAACTGCAAGCTCGACCCGAAGGCCGACGCGCAGCTGCACCTGGTCATCGCCGACATCCTCGAAGGCGTCGAGGCGATGGAGGGCAAGACGAAGAAGATGAAGCGCCAGGCCGGCGCCTTGAAGGTGGGGGGTGCGCTGGAGAAATACGCCAGCCACTTCGACCATCCGGGCTGGCAGCCGCTCAAGCACTGATCCGGGCGGCCGGGCGGGCGCCCCGGTCTACTTCCTCCCCTGCTGCTGCTCGCGCAGCGATTCGGCCAGCGCCCGCTTCTGCGCGGTGGAGACCCGGGCGCCGCGGCCTTCGGCAAACAGCAGCCAGAGCAGGCCGCCGTTTGCCAGCACCAGCGCGACTTCGATGTAGAGCAGGGGCGAGACGATCTGGCGCTGGGCGTTGTCGCCGAAGAGGAAGTAGAAGCCGTCGAAGGAGGGCAGCGTGGCCTTGCTGATGGCGTAGTAGTTCTCGAAAGGCGGGAAGAGCAGGACCAGCACCAGGTTGATGGCGACCAGCCAGAGCACGCTGCGCTGGCCCCGGCTGATGCGCCGGCCCCTGCGGGACGCGCTGTCGCGCAACAGCAGCCAGGCAATGCCGGCGTTGATGAGGATGACGAGCTCCTCGAGGATGAGGAAGTTGTGGTTGAGCAGGCTGCCGGCCGGGGCCGAACCGACAAAATGGAAGCCGGCGAACGTCGGCACGTAGCCATGCGCCAGGGAAAGATAGTCGTAGGGCGGAAAGGCCAGCGCCAGCGCCAGATTGGCGGCGGCGGCCCACAGGACGATGACTTGCTGTCGATTCATGCCGGTTCCCCGGGCGCCTGGCTGCAACGACGGGCGCCCTCATCCCCGCTTGTCATGCCAGGGGGCGCCGGAAAGTTTTCCGCCGGAACCACCAATAGGCGGGCCCTGCCAGTACGGAGCTAGGCGGCGCGCGCCTTGAGGCGGCGATCGCCGCCCTTGCGGCGTTCCGGGCCGCGGTAGCGCGGATCCTGATACTTGCGCCGGTCCGGACCCGTGCCCAGATGCGGTTCGTGGGGCGCCTCGGCAGCCGACGGGTGGACGGCCTTGTAGCCCAGGGTTTTCGATACTTCGGCCAGCTGTTCGGGCGGTAGGGCCTTTGCCAGTTCGAGGATCTTCTCCTTGGCAAACACCTCGGCGCGCCGCACGGTGTTGAACAGCAGCCAGACCACCAGCCCGTTGATGACGAGCAGGATGATTTCCAGGTAGAGCAGCGGGATGAAGAAATTGCGGTGCCGCTTGTCGCCGAGGACGAAGTAGAAGCCGTCGAAACTCGGCGCCTCGTATTTCACCAGCGAGGCATATGACTCGAACGGCGGGAAGGCGAACAGCAGCGCGAGGTTGGCCGCCAGGAAAATGCCGATGGCGCGCGTGTAGCGGAATTCGGGCAGCTCGCCCTTGCCCGTCTGGCGGTCGAGCACCAGCCAGGCGATGAGGCCGTTGATGACGACGAACATCAGCTGCAGCGTCAGCAGTTCGTTATGGATGCGTTTCACGCCGTACGCCGAGAACAGCGGGTAGAAGCCCTCGAAGTTGGGCAGCACGCCGCGACGCATCGGATTGTCGAGGAAGGGCGGAAAGAGCAGCATCAGGGCGATGTTTACCGCCGCGACGATGACGACTAGTCTCTGGTACTTGTTCATGTCTCAGTCTGATTCGCCCCGCCGCCGCCCTTCGCAGGCAGGGCTTGCGCGCCTGTCGGTTGGTTATTCTTCGTTCGAATGGTCGTGAGTGCCGGCGAAATTCGCTTCGAATATTACTGGATCGCCCCCCGCCCAGCAAGGCAGTATTTCACGTACAAGGGCCGATCACGCCCTGGTCGCGCAGCCGCGCCAGCTCGGCCTGCGGCAGCCCCAGCAATTCGTGCAGGATTTCATTCGTATGCTGTCCCAGCAGCGGCGGCGCCGAGGCGTATTCGAGCGGGCTGGCCGACAGGCGGATCGGGCTCGCCACCAGGGGGACGCTGCCCGCCAGCGCATGCGGCAGATCGATGCGCATGCCGCGATGCCGCACCTGCGGGTCGGCGAACACCTCGCCGAGGCGGTTGATCGGGCCGCAGGGCACGCCGGCATCCTCCAGCGCCTCGACCCAGGCGTGCGTCGTGCGCTGCCGCAGCAGCGGTTCGAGCAGCGGGACCAGTGCCGTGCGGTTGGCGACGCGGTCGCGGTTGGCGGCGAAGCGGGCATCGTCGGCCAGCCCGGCGCAGCCGGCGAGCTCGCAGAAGCGGCGGAACTGGGCGTCGTTGCCGACGGCGAGGATGACGTGGCCGTCGGCCGTGGCGAAGGTCTGGTAGGGCACGATGTTGGGGTGGGCGTTGCCCCTGCGCGCCGGCGCCTGGCCGGTGGTCAGGTAGTTCATGTTCTGGTTGGCCAGCATCGCCACCTGGGCATCGAGCAGCGACAGGTCGATGTGCTGGCCCTCGCCGCTCTGCTCGCGGAAAGTCAGCGCAGCCAGGACGGCGACCGTGGCGTACATGCCGGTGAACAGGTCGGCCACCGCCACCCCGACCTTCTGCGGCCCGCCGCCGGACACGCCGTCGGGCTCGCCGGTGACGCTCATCAGGCCGCCCATGCCCTGCACGATGAAGTCGTAGCCGGCGCGCGCGGCGTAGGGACCGTCCTGGCCGAAGCCGGTGATCGAACAGTAGACGAGGCGCGGGTTGAGCGTGCGCAGGCTGTCCCAGTCGAGGCCGTATTTCGCCAGGCCGCCGACCTTGAAGTTCTCCACCAGCACGTCGCAGTGCCTTGCCAGCTCGCGCACGACGCGCCGGCCTTCGGGATGGGCGATGTCCAGCGCCAGCGATCGCTTGCCGCGGTTGCAGGAAAGGTAATAGGCCGACTCGCCGGTGTCGTTTCCGCCCGCATCCTTCAGGTAGGGCGGGCCCCAGGCGCGGGTGTCGTCGCCGCTGCCGGGCTTTTCGACCTTGATGACGTCGGCGCCGAGGTCGGCGAGGTTCTGCGTGCACCACGGTCCGGCGAGCACGCGGGAAAGGTCGAGCACGCGGATATGGGAGAGGGCGCCGGGCATGGGGGATGTTCGATCGGAAGGCTGAGTGTAATATACCGGAGTTCCCATCACCCGACTGGATATCGCATGCTGCGAGTGCTGCTCCTTTTCCTGGCGTTCGCCACCGTCGCGCAGGCCGCCAAGCCGCCCGCCGAACCCGTCGAACTCGTGCTGCGCCATGCCCTCAGCGGCGAGCCGGCCGCCCTGCTGGTGGAGCTGGTCGACCGTTTCAACGCCCAGAGCAAGCCGGAGAAGGTGGTCCTGCAGCACCTGAGCATGGCGGCCGACCCGCGTGTGCTGCCGCACATGGCCCTGCTCGAGGACGACGAGCACCAGAAGTTCTTCAACAGCCATCCGCGCCTGCTGCCACTGTGGAAGGCGCTGTCCCTGACGAAGCAGCAGATCGACGCGAAGGCGCTGTTCCCCGTCATCGCCGACGTCGTCGAGGACAACCGCGGCCGCCTGCAGGCGCTGCCGCTGGCCCTCTCCGTGCCGGTGCTGTATTACAACAGGCAGACCTTCCGCAAGGCCGGCCTCGACCCGGCCAAGCCGCCGCGGACCTGGTGGGAAGTGCAGGAGACCGCCGGCAAGATCTACGATGTCGATCGCCGTTGCGCCTTCACTTCCTCGAACATGGCCTGGGTGCACCTCGACAACACCTCCACCCAGCACAGCGAACCGATCGCCAACGAGACGCGCGGCGGCAAGACGCCCGCCCTGGCGCTCAACAGCATGGTGCAGGTGAAGCACGTGGCGCTGCTCGCCAGCTGGCACAAGAGTTTCTACTTCAAGTATTTCGGGCCGGGCCGCGAAGCCGACGAGAAATTCCTCTCCGGCGAATGCGGCATGCTGACCAGCGATTCCTCGCTCTACATGCGCCTGCTGCGGCGCAAGCCCTTCGATTTCGGCGTCGCCGCCCTGCCGCACCATGACGACGTGCGCGACGCCGCGCCGGGGCGGCTGCTGCCGGACGGCCCGCTGCTGTGGATCCTGGCCGACAACAAGCGGCAGGAATATGCCGCCGCCGTGCGCTTCTTCCAGTTCCTGCTGCAGCCTGAAGTGCAGCAGGCCTGGGTGAAGGGCACCGGCTTCCTGCCGATGACGCCGGCGGCCGTCGCGGCGCTGGCTGCCGGCGGCGACCTGCCGCCGGACATCCTGCAAAGGACGGTGGAGCGCCTCTCCGACCGCAAGCTCGCCTCCGGCGCGAAGCCGAAGGCGGTGACCGGCCTGGGGCGCGTGCGCGCCATCCTCTCCGAGGAACTCGAGGCCGTCTGGGCCAACCTCAAGCCGGCCAAGGAGGCGCTCGACACGGCGGTGAAGCGGGGCAATGTCATGTTGCAGCCGGCGCCGGCCGACGATACGGTCGTGCGGTGATCTGGGGGCATCCCCGCCTCATCGTCCATCGCTGCGGCGGCGCGCTCGCCCCGGAAAACACCCTGGCCGGCCTGCGCAAGGCGGCCGAGCTCGGCTGCCGCGCCGTCGAATTCGACGTCATGCTCTCCGCCGACGGCACGCCGGTGCTGATCCACGACGAAACCCTGGAACGCACCACCAACGGCCATGGCCGCGTCGACGAGACCAGCGACGCCGAGCTGGCGCGGCTCGATGCCGGCAGCCGGCACGGCGCGCAGTTCGCCGGCGAGCCCGTGCCGTCCTTCGGCGATGCCGCCGAACTCTGCCAGGCGCTGGGCTTGTGGGCGAATGTCGAGATCAAGCCGTCGTCGGGGCACGAGGCGGCGACCGGGCGACGGGTGGCGCTGGAAGCGCGCGAACTGTGGTCGGGCCTGCCGCCGCCGCTGCTCTCCTCGTTTTCCGCCGAGGCGCTGGCCGCCGCGCGCGAAGCTGCGCCCGAACTGCCGCGCGGCCTGCTGGTCGAGGCGCCGCCGGCCGACTGGCTCAGGCTGCTGCGGCGCCTCGATGGCGTTTCCCTGCATTGCAGCGGCCATTGCCTCAGCCCGCAGCTGCTCGGCGAAGCGCGCGCCGCCGGCGTGCCGCTGCTCGCCTATACCGTCAATGATCCCGAGGACGCCGGCCGGCTCCTGCGCGCCGGCGTGGCCGCCGTGTTCACCGACCGGCCCGACCTGATGCCGCCGGATTTCGCCTGACAGTCACTCCCCGGCAAAGGCGATGGCGCTGCGCACCGCGCGCTGCCATTCCGCCATGCGCGCGCGCATCGCCTCGCGGGGCGCGGCGGGCGTGAAGGTGCGTTCCTTCGCCCAGTGCGCGGCGATCTCCTCGCGGTTCTTCCAGACGCCGGCGGCCAGGCCGGCCAGGTAGGCGGCGCCCAGCGCGGTGGTCTCCTGGATGCGCGGGCGGACCACCGGCACGCCGAGCAGGTCGGCCTGGAACTGCATCAGCAGCGTGTTGGCGGTGGCGCCGCCGTCGACGCGCAGCTCGGCCAGCGGCCGGCCGCAGTCGGCCGCCATGGCCTCGACCAGTTCCGCCGACTGGAAGGCGATGGCCTCCAGCGCGGCGCGGGCGATGTGGGCGGCGGTGCTGCCGCGCGTCAGGCCCGCCAGCGTGCCGCGCACCTGCGGATTCCAGTGCGGCGCGCCGAGGCCGGCGAAGGCCGGCACGAAGACCACGCCGCCGGCATCCGGCACGCCGGCGGCGAGCGGCTCGATGTCGGCGGCCCGGCGGATCAGGCCGAGCCCGTCGCGCAGCCACTGCACGACGGCGCCGCCGATGAAGACGCTGCCTTCGAGGGCGTATTCGAGCGCTTCGCCGGACTGCGCCGCACAGGTGGCGATCAGGCCGTTGCGCGATGCGACCGGCTTCGCGCCGGTGTGCATCAGCAGGAAGCAGCCGGTGCCGTAGGTGTTCTTCGCCATGCCCGCGCCGTGGCAGGCCTGGCCGAACAGCGCCGCCTGCTGGTCGCCGGCCATGCCGCCGAGGGGAATCGCCGCGCCGAACAGATCGGGGGCGGTCTCGCCGCACAGCGCGCTCGAACGGACGATGCGCGGCAGCAGCGCGCGCGGGATGGCGAACAGCGCCAGCAGCTCGTCGTCCCAGTCGCCCGCGTGAATGTTGAAAAGCGAGGTGCGCGAGGCGTTCGACGGATCGGTGACATGCAGGCCTCCGCCGCTGAGGTTCCAGGCGAGCCAACTGTCGATGGTGCCGAAGGCCAGCTCACCGCGGCGCGCCCGCTCGCGGGCGCCGGGCACGTGGTCGAGCAGCCAGGCGAGCTTGGTGGCC
>Ga0209476_10003149_pt1 | contig 10979 bp, 7 predicted proteins | sample KloWWTrecipitate_FD_187179 | JGI IMG/M metagenome (GOLD analysis project Ga0209476, IMG submission 187179) | Active sludge microbial communities from Klosterneuburg, Austria, studying microevolution and ecology of nitrifiers - Klosterneuburg... | ecosystem: Engineered > WWTP > Aerobic digester >...
CTTGCGTTGCAGGCCGGCATGTCGGTGGCCGCCGTACCGGGCGAAAGACACAACATCAAGCTGACGACGCCGGACGACTGGCGGCATGCGGCGCTACTGGAGGAGTACCTGCGATGAGTTCCGGAAACCTGCCACGCACACAAAACCCGGAGTTGTTCCGGTGGTCTCCCGCGCTCGATCCGGCGGACTACATCCAGGCGCGTTACACCGTGACCTCGGTGCACGACGGCGAGGCCACTGCGCTTGGGATGGCGATGGAGCAGAGCGCGGGTACCGTCATGATCCGCGGCTACGTTGCGCCCGAGCAGATGGGGGACTGGACCATCCGGGTCATTGCGATCGAGGCGCAGCCCGAACATGCAACGCCAGGGCTGCAGTCCTACCAGCTGGCAACCGATGTCTATGCGGAACAGCAGCAGCAGGCGCGAACCTGGACGGTGACGCTGGCGATTCCACGCATCCTGGTGGCAGGCAAGGTCGTGCAGCTTTTCAACGTCGTCGTCGGAGAATTGCCACGGCTGGGCTTCCTCACCCGCTTCCGGCTGGATGCGCTGGCCTTGCCGGAGGATTTCGGGCCCGGGCCGGGTTTCGGGGTGGCGGGCATTCGCCAGCAATTGCAGCGCAGCCACGGCCCCTTGCTGTGCCGGGCGATGCGTCCGGCGGTGGGCGTGGATACCGACACCATGGCGCGTCTCAACCGCGATGTGTTGAACGCCGGCTATCACCTGGTCAAGGACGATGAGGTGCAGGTGTTCGCGGACAATCGCGCATTCCACCAGCATGTCGAGGCGATGGTCGCCGCGCGCGACGAAGCCCGAGCGCACAGCGGCGAGCGCAAGGGCTACCTCGCCAACCTGATCTGCGAGGCCGATGAACTGGTCGAACGTTGGGACATCGTGAAGACGCTGGGCGTGGATGGCGTGCTGATGTCGCCGGCACTGCAGGGTTTCAGCACGCTGTCAATGCTGGCGCGCGAGCGGCGCATGCCGATCCTCGCCCACAACACCTTCAGCGACCTGCTGACCCGGAACCCCGGCTGGGGCATTGCGCATCCAGTGCTGAGCGGCCTGTACGAAAGCTTCGGCGCCGACTGGATCGTGACCTCCGGCGAATACGGCGCCAGCGACGGCGTCGGCATGGACGATGCCTGGCCGTTTGGCCGGCCGCAGCGGGCGATGCCGATCCTGCAGGGCGGCAAGACCCCCGAAGGCCTGCCGAGTTTCCGTGCGGCGATCGGCAGCGACGACTACATGCTGATCGTGGCGTCGTGGGTGGATGGGCACGAGGAGGGAATCCGCGCGGCCAGCGCCCGCTTCCGCGCGGCCATCGACACCCAGCCTCCGATCTGATGTCGTGTCATCTTCACTCGCCAACATCCAACGGTGCGGTATGCGTGCTCCCGGCAGCAGCGACGTCCTGATCATCGGTGGCGGCCACAACGGCCTGGTCTGCGCGGCTTACCTCGCGGCGACGGGCCTGAAGGTGCGCGTGCTCGAACGCCGGCATCTGGTCGGTGGCGCGGCGGTGACCGAGGAATTCCATCCAGGCTTCCGCAATTCGGTGGCCAGCTACACGGTCAGCCTGCTCAATCCGAAGGTGATCCGCGACCTGCGCCTGCACGAACATGGCCTGCGCGTGGTCGAGCGACCCTACGCCAATTTCCTGCCGCTGCCGGACGGGCGCAGTTTCCGCCTCGGTGGCGAACACACGATGGGCGAGGTCGCGACGTGGAGCGCGCGCGATGCGCAGCGCCTGCCCGATTACTGGGCGATGCTGGATCGCATCGTCGTGGTGCTGCGTGAACTGATGCAACACACGCCGCCGAATGTCAGCGACCGTTTCGTGCTGGCCGACTGGCTCAATTCCGCGTCGGCGGCGAAGCAGCTGAAATCGCTGGACATGCGCGGCCGCCGCGACCTGCTGGACCTGTTCACCAAGTCCGCCGGCGAATTGCTGGACAGCTGGTTCGAGGGCGAGCCGCTGAAGGCGGTGCTGGGCTGGGATTCGGTGGTCGGCAATTTCGCCAGCCCGTACACACCGGGCAGTGCCTACGTGTTGCTGCATCATCTTTTCGGCGAGGTGAACGGCAAGACAGGCGTGTGGGGCCATGCGATCGGCGGCATGGGCGCCATCACCCAGGCGATGCGCAAGGAATGCGAAGCGCGCGGCGTGGCGATCGAAACCGATGCCGAGGTGGCGAGGCTCATCGTCGAGAACGACAAGGCCGTCGGCGTCGCGTTGCTCGATGGCCGCGAACTGCGCGCGTCCACCATCGTCAGCAACCTCAATCCGAAACTGCTGTACACCAAACTGGTCGAGCGCAAGCAACTCGACGACGACACCGCCGAGCGCATCGAGCGTTATCGCTGCGGCTCCGGCACCTTCCGCATGAATGTCGCGCTCAGCGAATTGCCGGACTTCAGCGCGATGCCGGGCACGCAGCTGCAACCGCACCACCAGAGCGGCATCCTGATCGGGCCGTCGCTGCAGTATTTCGAGCAGGCGTATTTCGATGCGAAGTCGAAATCGCACAACGCCGGCTGGGCACGCAAGCCGATCGTCGAAGTCGTCATTTCGTCGACGCTGGACGACACCCTCGCGCCCGCTGGCCAGCACGTCGCCAGCCTGTTTTGCCAGCAGGTACACCCGGAAGTCGATGGCGGCTGGGACGCGCATCGCGATACCGTCGCCAAGCTGATGATCGACACCGTCAACGACTACGCGCCGAACTTCGCGCGCAGCGTACTCGGCTACGAAGCCTTGAGCCCGCTCGACCTGGAACGCCGGATCGGTCTGGTCGGCGGCGACATCTTCCACGGCGCGCTGGGCCTGGACCAGATGTTCAGTGCGCGCCCGTTGCTGGGCCAGGGCAACTATCGTGGCGCGTTCAAGCAGCTGTACCTGTGCGGTTCCGGCACCCATCCAGGCGGAGGCGTCACCGGTCTGCCGGGCCGCAATGCCGCGCGCGAAATCCTCAAGGATCTCGGCAAGGGGCCGCGGCCGGATTGAGCGACGCCGCGCGTTGATCCTGGATGACCCCTCCAGGAGTTCCCGCATGGGACGCACGCCGCTTTTCCGCCTGCTGCAACGCGCTGCCGCCATCGCCCGCGCCTCGCGCCATGTGCGCATGCCACTGGACGAATTCGTTGATGCGGTACGCACGCAGCGGATCGACCGCCGTCGCCGCCGCCTGTTGCAAGGCGCGGGTGCGAGTGCGTTGCTCGCGGGCTGCAGCACGGTGCCTGCGCCGATGCGTGCCAATACCGATGACGAAGTGGTCATCGTCGGTGCCGGCATCGCCGGACTCACCGCGGCGTGGCGCTTGCGCCAGCAGGGCGTGCGCGTGCGCGTGTTCGAGGCGCAGGAGCGCATCGGCGGGCGCATGTTGTCGCTGCGCGATCCGTCTTTATTCCCGAATGGCGCCGATGGGCAGGTGATCGAACTCGGTGGCGAACTGATCGACACCGGCCACGCGCGCATCCGCGCATTGGCGGGCGAGCTCGGCATCGCGCTGGACGACCTGCTCGATGGCGACAGCGACCACGAGACCTGGTTCTTCGATGGCCGCGCGATCGGCGAGGCCGAACTGGTGCGCGCCTTCGTGCCGGTCGCCGCGGCGATCGAACGCGACCTCGCCTCCGCCGGCGATGGCGCCTACGACCATACCGACAGCAACCCGGCGTTCCGCGCGCTGGACGCGATGAGCATCAGCAAGTGGTTCGATCGCAACGGCGTGACCGGCTGGCTGCGCAAGCTGCTGGACGTGGCCTACACCACCGAGATGGGGCTGGAGATCGACCAGCAGTCCGCGCTGAATTTCCTCACCTTCGTCGGCACCGAGGACAAGGACGCGTTCAAGATCTTCGGCGAGAGCGACGAACGCTTCCATGTGCGCGGCGGCAACGACCTGATCCCGCGCACCTTGGGCACCAAGCTCACCGACGCGATCGAGCCCGGCCACGTGCTGGAGGCGATCCGTGGCGAGGGTGGTGCTTATGTCCTGACCTTCCGCAAGGGCGCGACCTCGCGAGAGGTACGTGCGCGGCAGGTGATCCTGGCCTTGCCGTTCACCCTGCTGCGCAAGGTGCGCATCGATGTGGAACTGCCGGCACTGAAGAAGCACGCCATCGAGCAGCTCACCTATGGCACCAATGCCAAGCTGATGATCGGTTTCGAACGGCGCACCTGGCGCGAGCACGGCGCGAATGGCGCATCAATGAGCGACCTGTCCTACCAGACCACGTGGGATACCTCGCGCAAGCAGGCCGGCATCGCCGGGGCGTTGACGAACTTCACCGGCGGCCGCCACGGCATCGAACTGGGGCAGGGCAGCGCGAAGCAGCAGGCCGAAGCCGCGGTGCGCGACCTCGAGCGCGTGTTCCCCGGCATCGCCGCCGCGCGTGGCCAGGCGCGAGAGGCGCGCATGCACTGGCCGACCAATCCGTGGGTGCTGGGCAGCTATGCCTGTTTCCGGCCGGGCGATTGGGCGGGCCTGGGCGGAGTGATGGGCGAATCCGTGGGCGGCCTGCACTTCGCCGGCGAACACTGCTCGGTCGAGTCTCAGGGTTTCATGGAAGGCGGCTGCGAGTCCGGCGAGCTGGCGGCGCAGGCGGTGCTGGCACAACGCGGGATCGCGCGCGCGGCGTGATTGCTGCACCGCGCGGTGCAATTTTGCAGTGCAGCGTGCAAAGCCCCTAACGAATCCTTCACAGTCGCCCCGCGTCCCGACGTGGGGGAGGGAGCGAGCCCGCTGAGACTTCGGTCTGAGCGGGCTTTTTTATGTCTGTCGCTTTTTCGGTCGCCGTGGCGTGCGGATCAGTCCGCTGGCACCGTGCGCGGGAGCGCCCATTCCCGCAGTGCCTGCACCTGTTCCGCCATCAGCACCGACAGCGGTCGCGTATCGCGGATCGCCTGCATCAGCGTGGTGGTGTCGAGCCCGGCCCCGGTCGCATGCGCGGCGTACAGCGCGCTGACAATGACCTGCTCGATCTCCGCACCGGAGAAGCCATCGGCGGCGGCGGCCAGCGCCGACAGGTCGATGTCGTCCTTCGCCAGCGATCGCCGGTCCAGGTGCAGGGCGAAAATCTCGACGCGGGTGGCCGGATCGGGCAGGTCGATGAAGAAGATTTCGTCGAAACGGCCCTTGCGCAGCAGTTCCGCGGGCAGGTCGTGCACCTGGTTGGCGGTGGCGACCAGGAAGACCCGCGACGTGCGTTCGGCCATCCAGGTCAGCAGGTAGCCGAGGACGCGCCGGGACAACCCGTCGCTCTCGCCATTGCCCGCGGCCAGGCCCTTTTCGATCTCGTCGATCCACAGCACGCAGGGCGCCAGTTGCTCGGTCGACGCCAATGCGGCACGCAGGTTCTTCTCGGTTTCGCCGTGGTACTTGTCGTACAGGGTGCCGAAGTCCAGCCGCACCAGCGGCACGCCGAAGCCACCGGCCACCGCTTTCGCCAGCAGCGACTTGCCACAGCCCTGCACGCCGAGCAACAACATCCCCTTGGGCGGTTCCAACCCGGCCGGCGGCGGATCCTGCACGAACGGCAGGCGTCGTTGCTCGACCCAGCGTTTCAGGCGGCGCGCGCCGCCCACGTCGGCGAAGCGGGCGGTGTCGTATTCGTAATGCAGGTGCCCGCTCTTGTTGAGCAGCTCGAACTTCAGCCGCGAAAGTTCCGGCAGGTCGCCCGGTCCCAGTGCGCCGTCGCGATAGATCAGGTGGCGCGCGATCCGGCGGGCGTCGGTCAGGCTCATGCCCTGCAGGTTGCGCACGATCTGGCGCACTGCGTCGGGGTCGGCTTCGACCCGGCGCCCGCCGTTCTGTGCGGTGTAGGCGGCGGCTTCCTCCTTGACCAGTTTGAGCAGCGCGTTGGCGTCCGGCAGGCGCAGCGTGACGCGCACCGCGAACGGTTCCAGCGCGGCCGGCAGTTCGACCTTGGTGCCGATCAGCACCAGCACGTGCGGTTGGCTGCCACGGCGCTGGATCAGGTCTCGCAGGGCGCGCTGGTAGCTGGCGTAGCCGAGGTAGGGATGCGCATCCAGCAGCAGGTAGATGCCGCGCTGGCCGGCGTTGCGGATCTCCTGCAGGGTCGCGCTGAGGTCGGGCGCGATGCCCTCCTCATCCTCGCGATCCATGTCGATCCGGCGCAGGCCTTCCGTCACCGACCAGCGATACAGCGCGCGCCAGGCGTGCATCAGCGATTGCCGGAACAACTCGACCACGCGCGCTTCGTCGGGCGTCTCGATGACCAGCAACGGGGTGTCGGCGCGGATCAGCGCGACCAGGTCCTGCAATTCACTCATGGCAGGCACCATAAACGTTGACGATGCGATGCCACAATCGGGCATGGCCACCGATCACGCCGAAGACCTGCTTTCCATCGCATCGCGCGCCTGTTCGCGCCTGCGCGCGGCCGGATGCACGGTCGATACCGATGCCGAGGACGCGATCGGCACGCTCGCCATCGCCAGCGACTTCGCCATCCACACGCTGGCCGCGCAGCCTGGCTTGCTGCCGCGACTGCAGGCTGATGCCGCCACGCCACTTCCAGCGCCCGTTCTCGATGCAGGCAACCGCGACGACTGGGGTCGCTTGTTGCGACGCTACAGACACGCGGAATCGACCCGGCTGGTCTGGCGCGACGTGATCGAGGACGCGCCGGTCGGCGAGATCCTCACCGGCAGCACCGCACTCGCCGATCGTTGCCTGCAACTAGCGCTCGATGCGCTGGAAATCGAACACGTGCAGCGCTTCGGCGTGGTGCGTGATGCCGAGGGCAATGCGCAACGGCTGGTGGTGTTCGGGCTGGGCAAGCTCGGCGGCGGCGAACTGAATTTCAGTTCCGATGTCGACCTGGTCTATGCCTACGAACACGGAGGCGACACGCTGTCCGAGAGCCGCGAAGGCGCGCGTTCGCTGGACGCGCAGGACTGGTTCGCGCGGCTCGGCCAGCAACTGGCGAAGCTGCTCGACGAAGTGACTGCGGACGGCTTCTGCCACCGCGTCGACCTGCGCCTGCGGCCGTTCGGCAATGCCGGGCGGGTGGCGCTGTCGTTCGCGGCGATGGAGCACTACTTCCTCACCGAGGGCCGCGACTGGGAACGCTATGCCTGGCAGAAGGCGCGACCCGTCGCTGGTGACCTGGCGGCCGGTGAGCGCCTGCTGCAGGCGTTGCGTCCGTTCGTGTACCGGCGTTACCTCGATTACGGCGCGCTGGACGGCCTGCGCACGATGAAGGCGGCGATCGCCGCGGAAGTCGCGCGCAAGGACATGGCCGACGACATCAAGCGCGGCCCCGGCGGCATACGCGAGATCGAATTCCTGGTGCAGGCGCTGCAGCTGATCCGAGGCGGTCGCGAGCCGGCCCTGCGCGAACGTCGCCTGTTGCCGGCGATGCAGGCCTTGGTCGCGACTGGCCATGTCGATGCGCCCGCGGCGCAGTCGCTGGTCGATGCCCACGGCTTCCTGCGCAGGCTGGAGAACCGCCTGCAGATGCTCGGCGACGCGCAGACGCATGCGCTGCCGCAGGATCCGTTGTCGCGTGCGCGCATCGCCGAGGGTCTCGGCTATGCGAACTGGCAGGCCTTGCTGGATGCGCTGGTCGTTCATCGCGAACGGGTGTCCGCCGAATTCGATGCGCTGCTGGCGGTACGCCGCGATGCCGCCGGCGACAGCGATCTCGCGTCGTACTGGCGCGGCCTGCCCGATGCCGGCGATGGCGCGATCTTGATGGCGGCGGGTTTCGAGGCCGGCGAGGATCTGCACCGCAGCCTGGCCGATTTCGCCCGCGTGCCGGCGGTGCGCACCCTGTCCGATGCCACCCGCGCGCGCCTGGATCGGGTGCTGCCGGCACTGTTGCAGGCGGCGTCCACCTCCGCGCAACCGGACGCGGTGCTGCGCCGGTTGCTGCCGCTGCTGCACATGCTGCTGCGGCGCGCGAGCTACCTGGCCCTGCTGGATGAACAGCCGGTGGCCCTGCATCGGCTGGTGGATGCACTGTCGCGCAGTGCCTTGCTCGGCGAGCGGCTGGCCGCGCATCCGCTGCTGCTCGACGAATTGCTCGACGTGCGCATCGGCGGCGTATTGCCCGGTCGCGATGCGCTGCACGAAGCCTGCCTGGCGGCGATCGGCGATGCCGATACCGAAGCCGCGCTGGATGCACTCAACGAGGTCCGGCAGGCGCTGAGCTTCCGCATTGCGCTGGCGCTGCTGGATCGCCGCATCGAGGCGCAGGACTGCGCACGCCGCCTCGCATGGCTGGCCGACGCGGTGGTCGCCTGCGTGCTGCAACTGGCGCTGTCCGGCATGCAGGCCGCGCACGGCAGCATCCCCGGTGCGCAGTTCGCGGTGCTGGGCTACGGCAGCCTCGGCGGCGAGGAGCTCGGCTTCGGTTCCGACCTCGACCTGGTGTTCCTGTACGACGCGCCCGAGGCGGCGATGTCCGACGGCGTGCGGCCACTGGACGCAACGCGCTGGTTCGCGCGACTCGGCCAGAAGATCGTCGCGTTGCTCGATACCCGCACCGGCGCCGGTCGCCTGTTCGAGGTCGACGTGCGACTGCGCCCGGACGGCGCCAAGGGCCTGTTGGTGTCCAGCCTCGCCAGCTTTTCCGAGTACCAGCGCGAACGCGCATGGACCTGGGAACACCAGGCGCTGGTGCGCGCACGCGGTATTGCCGGGGATCCCGCGTTGCTGGACGCATTCGAAGCACTACGCGGTGAGGTGCTAACGCGCAACCGCGACGGCGACACGCTGCGCGAGGACGTGTCCGCGATGCGTCGGCGGATGCGCGTGGAACTCGACCGCAGCGATGCCGCGCTGTTCGACCTCAAGCAGGGCGACGGTGGCCTGGTCGATCTGGAATTCCTGCTGCAGTACCTGCTCTTGCGCGAGAGTGGCGCGCATCCCGGCCTGCGCGCGCCCCGCGCGTCACCAGCGATCCTCGATGCGTTGCATGCCGAGGGCCTGCTCGACGCCAACACGCGTGCCGGTCTGCAGGTCGCGCATGCCACGCTGCTGGATGCCGGCATGCGTTGCACACTGGACCGGCGCCCGCGCCGCCTCGCGCGCGACGAGCGCATCGAGCTTGCACGCGAAGCGATCCGGGATGCGGTGCGCGCGCAGCGGCTGCGCTTCGACGAGTAGCGGCGTCAGCCGACGTCGAGTCCAAGCCGCCGCTTCACTTCATCAGCCACGCGCGCGGTTTCCCGCAGCGGTTCCACCGCAAACGGTGCCAGCGTGTCGTCGACCACATGCACGCGGCCACTCGCCAACAAGCCATCGATGAAATGCCGTGGCCGGCCTTGCACGACCTGCGGTGACCACACGAAGACCGGGGCCAGCGTCGCCGCAGCTTCGCTGAGCATGTTCACCGAGTCCGGCGTGCAGACGATGCGGCCAGCGTGCGCCAGCAGGCCGGCATAGGGATTCGGCCCGTCGCGCTCGTCGCGCCAACGCAGGCCGGGCAGGGTGGTTTCGCCATCGATCAACGCATCGCGCCAGCGGGCCGGGGTGCGACGCGACGTCACCGCGCTGAAGCTGCCGCCTTCGCTGCGTGCGTGTGCGCGAAGGTCGCGCAGCAATGCGAAGAAACCGGCATCGTCCAGCGCCGCGTGTCGGGTCGGCCCGCCAATCAACAACACGGTATGCGGCGAGGGCAATGCCGCGATGTGCGGGGCGTCGTGCCGCGCCTGCGCGAGCCACAGATCGTCGACCGGATGCAGGCTGCCCCGCATGGTGATGACGTTGTCGCCGCGCAGCCCGTCGTGTTCCGGCGCGACCACCAGATCCCAATGGCGGGTGTCGATGCGCGGATCGAGAATCTGCACCGCCTTGCTGCCGCGCGCGTGCAACAGCCGCGTCGCCAGTGCCGCTAGCCGCCCGCAGCCGATCGCGATCGTCGGCGGTCGTGCGATGTGTGCAGCGAAGGCCGCGCCAAACGCGGCATCGGCACCCGGCAACGCGCGTGGTGCCAGCCAGCGCCACGGGGCCTGCGGCAGCAGGAGGCATTCGCCCGTGTCGGCATCCAGCGCGTGCGCCAGCGCATTCGCCTGGCGCGCATTGCCGGCGCGGCCATCGTGCAGGGCCAGCACGCGCGTCATTGACGCGTGCGCGGGCGCTGTTGCATGGATGGAACCGATCCGTTCCTTTCTCGGCGCATTCGATTCACCCGTGGAACTCTACACTGTGCAATCTTTGCACCCCGCCACGAGGATCGCATGTCCCAGCCCCTGTCCGATGCCGCGCTCGACCAGTTGTTCCGCACCGCGCGCACCTACAACGCATTCACCGGCGAGGTCTCCGACCAGACCCTGCAGCAGCTCTACGGCCTGCTCAAGTTCGGCCCGACCGAAGCCAACACCACCCCGGCGCGGATCGTGTTCGTGAAGTCGGACGAGGCCAAGGCCAAGCTTGGGCCGGCGCTGAGCGAAGGCAACTACAAGAAGACGATGGCCGCGCCATGCGTGGCGATCATCGGCTACGACATGCGTTTCTTCGACAAGCTGCCGGTGCTGTTCCCGCACACCGATGCCAAGCCGTGGTTCGAGCATCGCGACGAGGCCAACCTGGCCTGGGTCGCAAACCGCAACAGCAGCCTGCAGACTGCCTACCTGATCCTCGCCGCGCGCGCGCTGGGCCTGGATTGCGGGCCGATGACCGGCTTCGACAATGCCAAGGTCGACGAGGCATTCTTCGCCGGCACCCCGGTCCGTTCCAGCATCCTGGTCAACCTCGGCCATGGCGATCCCGCCAGCATCTTCCCGCGTTCGCCGCGCCTGGGCTTCGACGAAGCCTGCCAGATCCTCTGATCCGCACCGACTCTTTCCGGAGAATCCCCATGCTCAAGAAACTGCTGCTCACCGCCACCCTCGTCGCCGCCAGCGCCAATGCCTTCGCCGCCGGGCCGCCTTCCAAGGGTGTGACCTACAAGCTCGACCCGACCCATACAAACGTCCTGGCCAGCTGGAACCACTTCGGCTAT
>Ga0209476_10003153_pt1 | contig 10976 bp, 10 predicted proteins | sample KloWWTrecipitate_FD_187179 | JGI IMG/M metagenome (GOLD analysis project Ga0209476, IMG submission 187179) | Active sludge microbial communities from Klosterneuburg, Austria, studying microevolution and ecology of nitrifiers - Klosterneuburg... | ecosystem: Engineered > WWTP > Aerobic digester...
ATTCCTTTCAACCCCAGGGCCTGCGGCCCAACTGGAGATTATTTTGAAAAAAATCGTAATGACCTGGCTGGGCGCCTGCATGCTGGCCCTGACACTATTTCCGGCCTCCGCGTTCGCGGCGGGCTATACCCAGACCAAATACCCCATCGTGCTGGTCCACGGTCTGTTTGGCTTTGACAATATCGGCCCGGTGGAATACTGGTATGGCATTCCTTCTGCCTTGCGTGCGGATGGGGCCAAGGTATACGTGACGCAGGTCTCTGCCGCCAACAGCACCGAGGTGCGCGGCGAGCAACTGCTCACTCAGGTCAAGCAAATCCTGGCGGCTACGGGCGCGGCCAAGGTCAACCTCATTGGCCACAGTCATGGCGGCCCCACGATTCGCTACGTGGCCTCCATTCGGCCGGACCTGGTGGCGTCTGTCACCTCGGTGGGTGGTGTGAACAAGGGATCGGCCGTGGCAGACGTGTTGTTGGGCGTGGCACCTCCCGGAACACTGGCCAATAGCGTGATCGTGTCCGTTACCAACGGATTGGCAACGGTGATCAATTTCCTCAGCGGCGGCTCTGGCTTAAGCCAAAACGCTTTGGCGGCAGCCAAGTCACTGAGCACAGCGGGTTCCCTTAAGTTCAACCAGGCCCATCCTGAAGGCATACCCACCAGTGCATGCGGCGAAGGTGCTTACACGGTCAAGGGTGTTTCATACTTCTCGTGGAGTGGCGCCAAGCCCTACACCAATGTGTTTGACATCATGGACCCGGCCCTGGCGCTGACCTCGCTGGCCTTTGGCGGTGCCAAGACGGACGGTTTGGTGGCAAGCTGCTCAACCCACCTGGGCCGCGTCATCCGCGATGACTATGCCATGAACCACATGGACGAAGTCAACCAGACCGTGGGCCTTATCAACATTTTTGAGACCAACCCGGTCACCCTGTACCGCCAGCAAGCCAATCGGCTGCGGGGTATGGGCCTGTAGCGTCTATGCGACTCAGCCCTACCCGCGTTGGCCTGGGCCTGCTGGCCCTGGCACTAAGCGCGATGGGGCTGTATTGGTGGCAGCAAAGCGATCCTACTGAAGCACTCGTTGCGCCATCTGTGGCGCAGACCTACCAAACTGCGCCTTTTGTGCGCTCATTGCAGGACACGCTGCCTGATGGCGACCTGCAATCCATGCAAACAGCCAGCGGCACTGCAGTGTCCGGCGCACTGGCTTACGGGGAACTCCGACGTCTGTTCGACTACTATCTGAGTACGGTGGGCGAGCAGAGCATCGAAGCCATTACTGCCCACATCAACAGCGAACTGCAGCGCCGCTTGCCGCCTGAGCAGGCGCAAAAGGCTCAGCGCCTGCTTGGTCTGTACATTGCATTCAAGCGTGAATTGGTGGAGCTGGAATCCCGTTCAGAGTTGGCCGGACAAGGCGTGGGCGCCATCCGCAAACGCCTGTTGGCCATGCAGGACCTGCGTGCACGCTACTTCAGTGCGGACGAAGTGACGGGCATGTTTGGATTTGAAGATGCCTACGACATGGATGCCGTGGCGCGCCTTGAAATCAGCCAGAACCCGAACCTGAGTGAACAACAGAAAAAGCAACAGTTGGCTGCTATGGATGCGGCTATGCCTGAGAACCTGCGCAAGGAACGTGACGCGAGCTCAGTGGTGGTTCGTGTGGACCAGATGGCCCAGGATATGCGAGCCAAAGGCGCCAGCGAAGACGACGTCTACCGAATGCGCGCCAAAGAGTTTGATCCGCAGGCAGCAGCGCGCCTGGCAGAGGTAGACCGCGACGAAGCGGCTTGGAAAGGCCGGATTGCCCGGTACCAGGATGAGCGCGCCAAGTTGCTCAAGGCCGATGCTAATGCCACGGAATCCGAGCGACAGGCGAGCCTGGTGCAGCTCCAGCAAAGTTTGTTCAGTGAATCGGAGCGCCCCCGGCTGGCCGCCTACGAGTAGCGAATTGAAACTACCGTAGCGATCAGTCGCGTGTCACGCGCACCAATTCCTCGCGCGAGGTAATGCCGCTTTGCACCAAGCGCTCGCCGTCCTCTCGCATCAGTTTCATACCACTGGCTTGGGCTGCAGCGCGGATGTCGGCTTCGGATGCCTGGTGGTGAATCTGCGCACGGATGGCATCGTTGGTCACCAGCAGTTCGAACACGCCCGTGCGGCCCTGGTAGCCGGTGTGCCCGCAATCGATACAGCCTGCGCCGTTGCAGGACTTGCAGAGTTTGCGGAGCAAACGTTGCGCCAGTACGCCGAGTAAAGAAGAACTCAACAAAAAGGGTTCAATCCCCATGTCTGTCAGCCGGGTTACTGCGCTGGCCGCGTCATTGGTGTGCAATGTCGCCAGCACCAGGTGCCCGGTTAGCGAGGCCTGGATGGCAATCTGTGCGGTCTCGAAATCGCGAATTTCCCCGATCATGATCACGTCCGGATCCTGGCGCAGGATGGCACGCAGGGCCTTGGCAAAGTCGAGGTCGATCTTGGCATTGACCTGGGTCTGCCCGACACCCGCAAGTTCGTACTCGATAGGGTCCTCCACCGTCATGATGTTTTGGCGCCGGGTATCGAGCTTTTGCAGCGCGGCGTACAACGTGGTGGTCTTGCCCGAGCCAGTGGGGCCGGTCACCAAAATGATGCCGTGGGGCTGTGCCACCAGGTGCTCAAAACGTTGTAGTACATCACCCTGCATGCCCACCGATTCCAGGCTCAGCTTGCCACCGCTCTTGTCGAGCAAACGCAGCACGGCGCGTTCGCCGTGGGCGCTGGGCAGCGTGCTGACCCGCACGTCCACCCCGCGCGTACCGATGCGCAAGGATATGCGACCGTCCTGCGGCAAACGCTTCTCGGCAATGTCCAGGTCGGCCATGATCTTCAGGCGCGAGATTAGCGCAGCGTGCAAGGCGCGGTTGGGCTGCACCACGTCGCGCAGCGAGCCATCCACGCGAAAACGCACGCTGCTGTGGCGCTCATAGGGTTCGATGTGGATGTCGCTGGCGCCGTCACGTGCGGCCTGCGTGAGCAGGGCGTTGAGCATGCGGATGATGGGGGCGTCGTCCGACGTTTCCAGCAAATCCTCGATGGCGGGTAGGGCCTGCATCATGCGTGAGAGGTCCACGTCGGCCTCTACCTCGCTGATCACGGTGGCGGCGCTGGACTCGCTTTGGGCATAAGCGGCGCTGATACGTTGGCTCAAGGCCTCAATGCCTTCGGTTTGAACCTGAGTGATGCCAAATTTGCGGTTGACTTCGCCTACGGCGCTGGTGGTGCGCTCACTGTCGAGCGCATGCAGCCACAGTGTCAACTGCCCGTCTGCCTCCTCCAGCAGCAACTGGTGGCTGCGCGCAAAGGCGTAAGGCAGGGGGTACTGCACGGACTGGGCCATGGCTACTGCGGCTTGGGGGTGGGTTGTTCCGCGCGCGGAATAGGCGCCGTTGGCATGACCGGTCCGGCGTTGACCGGAACCGACAAGCTGGGTGCTGGCTGAGCCCCCTGCTGCGTAGCACGCATCAGCTCATAGCGGTCCATGGTCAGAGAGTCGGTGGCGCTAGCATCGCGCAGCACCACCGGACGCAGGAACACCATCAGGTTGGTTTTCTTGCGGCTGCGGGTCTCGCTCTTGAACAGGTTGCCAAACAGCGGTACATCGCCTAGGCCAGGTACCTTCTCGACGTTATTCGAATATTCGTCCGAAAGCAGACCACCCAGCACCACGATGGAGCCGTCGCTGACCAGCACATTGGATTCAATGGAGCGCTTGTTGGTGGTCGGACCGTTGGGTGCGTTGAGGGTGGAGAGCTGAATGCTGGAGACCTCCTGGAAGATGGTGAGTTTGACCGTACCGTTCTCGCTGATCTGTGGTTTGACCCTTAGCGTCAGGCCCACGTCCTTGCGCTCGATGGTTTGAAACGGATTGACCGTTCCGCTGGTACCCGTTGCACCGGTGTTGGTGAATTGGCCGGTGACAAAGGGCACGTTTTGGCCGATTACGATCTTGGCCTCTTCGTTGTCCAGGGTTAGCAGGTTGGGTGTGGACAGGACGTTGCCGTCGCCATTGGCCTGCAGGTAGCGCGCCAGAAAACCCAGCACGTAGACGCCGTTGACCTGGTTGGCCACTGCGAAATTGCCCCCAGTGGCCAGCGTAGCGCCACCGCTAAGTGCCTTGGTGGCCAACGTCACGATGTTGGTGCCGCCTATGCTGAAGTTGGTACCCATGAGGCCCACGCTGCCGTCGCCATTGCTACCCAGTGGGCTTTGCCACTGGATGCCAAACTCGGCTGCCTTGTCGGCATTGACCTCGGCGATCAGACTCTCCACGTACACCTGGGCACGGCGGGCGTCGAGCTTGTCGATGACTGCGCGCAATTGGCGGTATTGGGGTTCGGGCGCGCTGATGATGAGGGAGTTGGTCGCTGCATCGGCCTGGATCTGCCCGCCAGTGGTGGATTGGCTGGCGCTGGTATTGGTGGTGGTGCCCGCCGGTGCCGCCGTGCCAGTGGCGGGCGTGGAGGTGGCCGGACTGCGCGCCTCCCCCGAAACGGCGGCCCGCAATGTTGCGGCCAACTTGGTGGCGTCGGCATTCTTCAGGTAAACCACGTAGATGTTGCCGGTGGGGTTTTGGGAACTGGACTGGTCCAGCTTCGCAATCAATGACTTGGCCAGCCCCATGCGTGCCGGATTGGCCGCACGCAAGATGATGGTGTTGCTGCGTGGCTCGGCCAGCAGTGTGGTCTTGAAGGAAGCATCGGCTTGAGTGCCTGGGGCCGTGGCCACACCACCGCCGGATTCGAGCAGGCGCAGCACCAGGGGCGCCAGGTCCACCGCAATGGCGTGCTGGAGGTTGATCACCTCTACATCGGTGGCGTTGGACACGTCCATGGCGGCAATGATCTGGGCGATACGGCGCAGGTTGTCGCCATAGTCGGTGATGACCAGGGAGTTGTTGCCAGGGTTGACGTTGATGGTGTTGTTAGGACTGATCAGTGGGCGCAGGATGGGCAGCAGGTTGTTGGCATTTTCAAAGTTGAGTTTGAAGATCTGCGTAGCGATCTGGTTGCCTGCCACGAGGCTGCCGTCAAATACCGCACCGCCCTGCAGCTTGGCGTCGGCCTCGGGTACGATCTTGTCCAGGCCAGCAGAATCCACCACGGTGTAGCCTTGCAGTCGCAGCATGGCCAGGAACTGGCTGTAGGCTTGGGCCGGGCTCACGGGCTTGTCGGTGGTCAGTGTGATCGTGCCTTTTACACGCGGATCCACCACCACGTTGCGTCCGGTTAGCGTAGCCATGGTTCTGGCTACGGCTTCGATTTCGGCATTGGTGAAGTTCAGGGTGATGGGCTCACCGCGTTTGGTCACGCCGGTGCTAGTTGGAGCCGTTTGCGCCTGTGCTGATGAGCAAAATAGAGCGCTAGCCCCCGTCAATAGTCCATAAGCAGCTATTGAAACAATAGCTAACCGGGGGCGTTGAAAAATCGGTGTGTTCATGTGGTGGTCTCTCCGGCTTAGCCCACGGTGATGATGGAGCGGGCGCCATCGCGTCGCCCCACAATGTTCAGAAGATTGGACAAGGCTTCAACGCGCTCTGGCGCGGCGCTGGCCACGCCCTTGAATCGCAGGCGCTGGCCCAGCCATTCGCCTTGGCCACTGAGCTGCAGGGCGCCGTCCAGCGTAGCCAGTTGCAGTCCGGTCGTTGTGCCGCCCTGCACGGTGATGCGGTAGCTGCCCATAGGAGACAGGGTGGACAGACGTGAGGTTACTTGCATCGCGTCCACCTGGATGCGTCCGTTCAGGTTCAGACGCCCTGGGGCCAACTCCAGGGACACGCCCTGTGTGCTGGCCTCTAGCTGGCCCTGCAACTGGATCGTGTTCCACGGTGTGCCCAGTCCGATCAGCAGACCGGCGGGCCATTGGGATGCACCGTCCATGAACGTCACGCGCAGGTTGCTTAAGCCCGTGACGGTGGCTTTCAGCTCCAGTGGCTGCTGGGCGCAACAATCGGCCTGCAGGGCAATACGCAGGCCGCTCCAGCTGGGGCGTATCTGCCAGTGGACCTGACCCGGTAGCGCTGCCCCTGCGCCGCTTCCAATGCCACCGGAGAGCACCAGTTGTGAGGAGCCTTGCCAGACACTGCCACGCGCTCCCGCCAGGCTCACGCGCTGACCGCTGGCCTGCTCTACCGCTCCCGCCAGCCAGCGCGCTGGCGCAAATACCACGATGGCCACCAGCAGACCCAGAACCGCACCCGAAAAGGCCCAGCGCCAAGGCGCGGCTGTTGAATGATGGGTATGGGAGAGTGCCATCGCCATCACCGAGGGGGCAGACCCATGACCATCACGCCCGACCAGGTGGTGCCCGCCGGGGTGCTGATGCGGTTGATTCGTACTTCCAGCGGCACAGAGCGTGCGTTCAGGCGGGCCTGTGCCAGCCATTGGGCCAGGGCATCAGCGCCTGCGGCCTGCAAGGTCACGGTGGCACGGTCGGCGTTGATGTTGATCTGGGCCGTGGTGCCCAGGGTCTGCTGCGTGGATTGCTTCAGTGCCCGCACAGCGTCGTCATAGCCCAATGGTGCTTGCTGCTGCAAGGCCTTGGCTTGTGCCTGGAGTGTCTGCATGCGTTGCAGCTGGGCGTCCAGTGCCGCAGCCTGGGCCGTGGAGGTGCGCAACACGCGCAGTGCGGGGCCCAGTACGGCCAGCCACAGCACCGCAGCCAGCACCACGACCACGGTCAGGGTTAGCAGGCGCCTTTCGCGCGGTGCCAGTTGTGTCCAGCGAGCCTGCCAAGCGGCCAGCGGGTTTTGGCTGGGTTGAGTGGAGTTCATGGACGGCGCTCCACGCTGATGACCAGGCTGTCGCCGCGCATTTGGGCCGCGTAGCCCTGCGCCTGAAGCCGGGTGGACAGGCTCGCTAGCTGGGCGTCAGAGATCGGCTGGGTTTTAAGTCGCAACTCACCCGCTATGAATTCAATAGCTGAAGGTGTAGATTCTTCGAGGGCTAGCGTCTGAAACAGTCCCAGCATAGTTTCCAGGTCCAGGCTAGAGGCAGCCCCACTTTGGCGCTGCAAGTCGGCCAGCGCACGCGCCATTTGTTGTGGCGCATCGACCACCACGCGCACATCGGGGAAGGTGCTGAGCAGCACGGCTCGGATGGCGTCACGCTTGGCCTGCAGTGCAGACTGTTCTTTCCAGGCCCAGGCTTGCAGGCCGACCAAATTGACCACTACCAGAGCCAGCGCAGCCCACCGGGCCGGTCGCCAGTGTGGGGCGCGCCAGAGACTGATTCCCAGGGACGACAACTGCTTGCGGGTACGCGCTTGGCGGGTGCTTAGCAAGTCAAACTGGGCCAAATCCCAGCCAGACCGGGCGGCGGCCATGGCGCGCTGCGCAGCGGTTTGCAAGCTTATGCGGCCCGGGAGCAGGTGTTCGGTCAGCGCCGCTACGCCGGGTTCGGCGACGATTTCGCCAGGAACAACATCGCTTTGGGCTACATCACCACGGGCGTTTGCCAGCAGTGCGGCACTGGCGGCGTTGAGCGGTAGCACGCTCACGCCCTGAAGGCTGGCCCAAATTAGGTGCGCCTGCTCGGGCGTGCCCACAGCGTGTAGGGTATGGGCGTCGGTTGTGCCACTGGCAACGGGTTCCAGAGCGGGCACGATGCGCGCCACCGGGCGTGCGGATTGCTCCAGCGCCTGCAGCCAGGCTCGCAACCAAGCGCGGTCGCAGGCAGCCACCCAGACCGGTTCACCGGCACGGGGCTGCGGCTGGATGGCCAGGTGCAGGTTTTCGGGCTCGTCCAGCAGACGGTCCTCCAGCAGGCCGTCCAGCACGGTGCGCAGGCGTGCGGTACTGCCGTCCTGGAATAGGCCGCGGTCCAGCGTTCCCTTGGGGAGTTCTACGCGGTGCCAGGACAACTGCTCTGCGGGCACCACGACCACAACTTCGCTCTCGCCCGCCTCGGGCAGCAGGGCCAATGGCGCTTCCACATGCCGAATCACCGCACCCATGTCGTCGCCCAACACGGCCGCGCAAGACGCGGTCGTGGTTGGCAGGCCGTTGGGGAGGGTGATGATCAGGTTGGACATGCTTTTTTTTGAGCAGGCTCATTGTAGGGGGGCAGTCGGTGCTGCTTGGGTGCCGCGGTCGCGCCAAAGGGTCTTGACGGTCAGGCCTTCGCGCTGCACGACCGAACGCTCTTCCACCACGGTCTGATCGATACGCAGGCGGCCCTGGACTTCAAAGTACTGCGAGGTCACGCTGTGTTGCTGGTCGTTGAGCTCAGCCGCCACCGCCGTCACGACCTTGCCGGCATCGGCCAGCGCTCGAAAGGGCGTCGTCTGGCGGCTGCTGGCCAGTTGCTGTGCCTGTGCCATGTCCAACCCGGCAATGCAGGCATACAGCACGACCGCACTGGCGGTATTGAGGTTGACCGGCGTGCGCGCCGGCAACAAGGTGATGGTGTTGCCCAGCAGCGCGAGGCTGCGTGCCGACAGGCCCAACCAGCGCAATTGTTCCAGGCGTTGCGGCATCAAGGCGGCAAAGTTGTTCTCGCCGGGATTGCTTTGGGCCAGGCGCAAATTCTCGGCCAGGCCGGCCAATTCGGAGCGTGGCAGGCCGAGTTGTTCAAAAAGCTTGGCGAACGCGCGCAGGGCTGGTTCAGATACCTTGCCGTTTTCCACCAGGTCCATCACGTTCATGCGACCCTGCAGGTCGGTGATGCGCCCGGACAGAAAGACCTGTGTGGCGGCATCGGTGGTGTCTGCCAATGCTCCCTTGTCGGCAGCCAGAAAGGTGGACAGACGGGCCTCTTCCAGTGGCACGGCCCAAGGTTCGCCCAGGTGGTCGGCACCGCCGGAACGGGCATCTTCGCGCAAGATCAGTCGAGCCCAGTCCAACGCACCAGTGAGCACCCACAGCGACTGGCTTCGCGCACGCTCGGCGGCTTCCACCTCTATGCTGCGCCACTGCTGCCACAGGGCGGCTGATGCCAAACTGGCCACCAGCGCCACCGTCAACATGGCGGTGAGCAGGGCCGCGCCGCGATCGCGTGCTTGGGGGCGGACCGGCGCTGCACTCATGATTTGCCACCACTCTGTGTCAGGCGCACCCAATCGCGGGTCAGGGTGCCGGACACAGCACTGTCGGCTGGCAGGGTTAGCACCAGGCGCACGCCATCGGGCAGGGTCAGGTTCGGGCCAGGTACCTTCTCGCCATTGGGGGGAGGGATGGCAACGTCGCTGGACAGCGGGTTGGTCCAGGCATCGGATCGGTAATAGAACACCCGCCACTGGTCTAGTGCGTAGATGCGGACTTCAGCGGCTTTTTCGGCATCGCCCGGGTTCTGCGCCCAACGGGCTGCGGTGGTCCAGGCGACTTGCAGGTCAGCCCGGGTGGCAACCGGTGCCGATTGCCAGCGTAGCCACTGACCAGATGCGCCCTCAGTGCGCCGCGTCCAGGCCACTACTTGCAGGCCATCACCCGGTGCAGTGCTGCTGCGCCGCGTAATTCGCAGTGCCCGGCCATCCCAATCCAGCGCCTGGGTATTGGGCAACTGCACCATGGCATCCAGATCGGTAGTCCATTGCGCCAGACCGGCTTGCAGCCGCATCAACTGGTCCGCGCGTTGCTGTAACAGGTGCTGGGTGCGAACCATGCCGTCAATCCCGCGCCAGCTCAAACCCGCCATCAACGCCATGACTGCGATGGCGACCAGCAATTCGATCAGGGTGAAGCCCTTGTTACGCGTGGGGGGCATCAGTACCGTCCCACCACGGTGGACAGGGTCAACAGGGGCTGCGCCCGGTCGGCTATCTGGGCTTCAACCCGCAAAAAGTTGGGATTGGGGGTGGGGCGCGCGGAGAGGGTCACGTCCAGACTGCGCCCCGCCTGTTCGCAGACACTGGTGTTATCGCCAACGGCGGGCATTTGCCGCGACAGGCGCACGGCGGTTAGTGAGTTTTCGGCACACAGTTGTGCGAGTAGCAGGTCGGACTGGCGCTCGGCATTGCGGGACAGGGAAGCGGTGGATCGCACACCTGCTGCCAATGCCACCGCCACAATGCCCAGAGCCACTAGGACTTCGATCAGCGTGAATCCCTTGATGAGCGCGGGGCGTCGGCGGTGCGCCTTCATGGTGTTGCGGTGGCCGCCTCGGTGTCGGGCAGGATGGCGAAGGGCCCCACGCCGTCGGTAGCCAGTGTGAGGCTGCGGCTGGGCTGGCTGCGTGAAACCAGGCGCACGCGCTGGGGGCCGATGATAGGTTCGGGACCTAGAATCAGGGTGCTGGTCTGGGCGGTGGTGACATCGTCGCCCAGCCACCGGGTGGGAAGTTCTGAGTCGGTGATGCCATCGAAACGAAAACCGGTGGGCGTGGTGGTCCAGCGAACCGGGTTGGCGGTCATTCGGGATTGGGCACGTGCAGATTCGAGCAGGGCGCTCAGGCGCTGGGCCTCACGTTCCAGTTGGGTTTGCGAGGAGTCGCGCAGCGACAGCCCCACACCGGCTGTGGCCAGTGCCATGATGGCGACCACGACCAGTAGTTCCAGCAGGGTGAACCCGCTATTCCCAGCTGCCGACGTCCGCATCTTTGCCCTCGCCACCGGGCTGGCCATCTGCTCCGAACGAGAGAACATCCACCTCGCCACGCACACCGGGGTTGAGGTACTGGTAGGGGCGGCCCCAAGGGTCGTTGGGTAACTTGTCCAGGTAATGCTTCCAGTTGGGCGGAACGGGGCTTTCGGTGGGTTTGGTAAGCAAGGCCTGCAGACCTTGGGCGGCGGTGGGGTAGCGCTGGTTGTCGAGTTTGTAGAGCTTGAGCGCCTGCATCAGGTTATTGACGTCGGTCTTGGCGGCAGTCGCACGTGCATCGTCAGCGCGGTCCAACACATTGGGCACGATCAGCGCGGCAAGCACACCAATGATGACCAGCACCACCATCAGTTCAATGAGGGTAAAGCCGGTTGGGCGGTGGCTGCGTCGCTTGGAG